>JACXTT010002743.1_pt1 | contig 27642 bp, 25 predicted proteins | sample 9270951 | NCBI WGS metagenome assembly JACXTT01 (sample SAMN15532306, study PRJNA645909) | rock metagenome | isolation source: weathered quartz diorite | place: Puerto Rico | collected 2017-06-21 | reverse complement strand
CGCTACGGCGCGGGGTCGGCGACCCTCGAGCCGCGGCTCCGCCTCCTCGTGCAGCAGCTCGCGGCCGAGCTCGCGGAGTGTCGGTGGTGCGTCGAGTACGGCCGGCATCTGTGGCGCAAGGCGTTCCTCTCGCTCGAGGAGCTCCACGCCCTGCGGCGATTCCGTGAGAGCCGGCTGTTCTCGGACAAGGACCGTGCCGCGTTCGCTTTCACCGAAGCGGTGTCGCGCTACGCCGACGGAATGGGCGGGATGCCCGATACGGTCCTCACCGAGCTGCGACGTCACTTCTCCGAGGCCGAGGTGGCGGCGCTTACGCTCGCCGTCACGAGCGAGCACTTCTTCAATCCCGCGACGGGTGCGCTCGGCGCTGACACCCAATCGACTCCGGCCGGCGCTCGGCGAGCCGCCGGCTCCGGCATGCGGAACCTGTGGTAAGGGTCGACGCCCGCCCGCCGCGGGCCCGCGAAGCGCCCGGAGGCCGCTGGCTGCTCCTCATTCATCAGCTTCCCCCCAAACCGGATTATTTCCGAGTGAAGATCTGGCGCCGGCTGCAGCGGATCGGTGCCGTGGCGATCAAGAGCTCCGTCTACGCGCTGCCGTACACGGATCAGGCCGCGGAGGATTTTCAGTGGCTGCGACGCGAAATCGTGGCCGGCGGCGGTGAGGCATCGGTGTGCCAGGCGGCGTTTGTCGACGGTCTGTCGGACGGGCAGATCGAAGCGATGTTCCGGACTCAACGCGATGCCGAGTACGCCGAGCTGGCCCGCGCGGCGGATGACGGGGACAGCGACGCAGCGCGACTGGAGCGCCGACTCGCGGACATCGTGAACATCGATCACTTCGGCGCCCCCGGGCGGCGTGTGGCTGAAGCTGCGCTCGCCAAAGCGCGCGAGCGTCGTAAGCCGACCACCCCGCCGATCTCGCGCGCACGTGGCGTGGTCGGTCCCGTCCAGCCGGGGAAGGGGACTCACACCTGGGTCACGCGCGCGGGTGTGCACGTGGATCGGATCTCGAGTGCCTGGCTCATTCGCCGTTTCATCGATCCCGCCGCGCGATTCCGGTTCGTCGCGACACAGACCCACGTGCCGGCGCCTGGCGAGCTGCGCTTCGACATGTTCGAGGCGGAGTACACGCACGAAGGAGACCGATGCTCGTTCGAGACGCTCCTGGCTCGGTTCGGCCTCGAGGACTCGGCGCTCGCGGCGATCGCGGAGCTCGTGCACGACATCGACTGCAAGGACGGGAAGTTCGGACGGGACGAAACGGCGGGGTTCGAGCGTGTCATCCGCGGCATCGTGCGCCGGCACGCGACGGACGAAGCCCGCCTCGAGCGTGGCGCGGCGGTGCTCGACGATCTGTACGAAGCATTCGGGGGACCGGGCGGCACACGCCCGGTCCCCCGACGCAAGCGGCGTTAGCTGCTGGGGTTAGCCGGCAGCGGCGAACCTCGGAGCTTCAACGCCGGCACGCCGGTCGAGCCCGCTCCGCCGCTCCACTCCGGTCCACGTGGACACACCCACCAGGGCCAGGCTGCGCCGGTCGGCGAGCCGCCGGCGATCGGCGCTCGAGCTGGCAAGCACTTCGCCGATAATCACTTCAGGAGGCAGGGGCCGGAAGGAAGACCACTCGTCCCGGAACCAGTCGCGGGACGCGCGCACACCCGCGGCGGCTCCCTCCTGGGTCTCGAACAGGGCCATACAGGTGAGGACATCGTTGCCGGTATCGAGCAGCTGGCCCGAAATGAAGCCCGGAATATCGCGCAGGATGGGCAGGAACCCCTTTTCCGCATAGTGGGCCGCCTGCGCCACCGTGCCCAACCGTACGCGATACCGCCTGACTACTCCATGCATGAGCCCCCCTCTTCTAGGTCGGTTCGTGCTGCCGGGTCGAGGGCTTCGCAAGTCCCGCGCCCCGGGGGCGTAGCGTAAGCACCGTGTTCCCGTGTGATCCGACTCACTCTGAGGCGGACCGAATCCGCCACACATCTGGTGCTCACCTGGTACAGGCCGACCGGTCCGGGCTCACAAACCGGCTGGCGTGGGTGAACGATACACTACGGGGTGAGGCTAGCGACGATGACCGTTCCGGTCAAGCGCCGCTCGCCTCACCCCGTTCGTTCTTATGCGCCTCAGCCTTCGACGATGATCAGATACTTCGACGCGGCCCAGAACTTCGCCGGGTCAGCGATCTTCACCGCATGCCCCGTCAGCTTTCCATCCGACCCGGGCGGCGTGTCGAGCGCCGAGGTATCCTGACGCGACACGATGCGGTATTCTTTGTCGGCGGCCGGCAGCGGCAGCTCCGTGAAGTGCCGGCGATCGGCCACCGTGAAGACGCCGGGATCGAGGTTGCGCGCGGGGACGAGCGTCTTGCCGCTCTTCCACAGCACGAACAGGAACCGCGCCCCACCTTCCTCCTGGACGATCCCCTTTTGCTCCAGCTCATCCTTGGTGCCCACGACGTAGTAGACCGTATTGTTGATCGTGGACATGTTCTCGAGCGTGTCCTTCAAGGCCACGTTCTCGGCGGTGAGCGTCTCGACTTGCAGGGTGAGGGCGTCGATCGTTTCCTTCTGGTTGTCGATCACGCCTTGCAGGTTCTGTAACGTCGAGCCGAGCGCGTCGCGCAGGCTGTCGGACAGCGTGGTGAGATCTTTGACTTTCTGCTCGCTCGCTTTGAGCCGCGGCTCGATGTCCTTCACGCGCGCGCTCATATAATGGATCTTCTGAATCAGCGTGTCGCGCGACGCGCGCAGCGGCGACTCGGCGGACACCTTGAGCTGGCGCGCGGGGATGTTGACCGTCGCGAGCTCCCGGCTAATCTCACTCACGAGGCGCGTGTTCTCGGCGACCTCCTGCATCAGGCGGTCGCGCTGGGACGACGCCTGAGTCAGGCTGTCCAGGCGCGCCTGCACCTCGGGTGTCGGCCCCTGCTTGCACCCTACGGCGACGAGCAGCGCGATCGGGAGCCACGCGCCGCGCGCAAGGCGACGGCTGGTGCGAATCATGATCTCGACCTCCTCATACCGGAACGAGCGTGATGTGGATCACATGGCTGTCGAATTCGAGCAACCGCTGTGTGTCGGACAGGTGCTACACCGGAAGGCGTGACACGGTTTCCTTTACACATATAGTCCCGCCCGCTGAAAAATGGCAACGATAGACATCACCGAGGCTTTGGCCACACGTTCGGCGGACCGTCCTACGTACCTCCTGTCCCGCTGGCTCTTCCTGCGTCTCCTCGGCGTCGTCTACCTCGTCGCCTTCCTCTCCCTCGTCACGCAAGTCACGGGCCTCGTCGGCGAACACGGGCTCCTTCCGGCAGGAGCGTTCCTCGCGCGGGCGCACGCAATATACGGAAGCTCGGCGTACCGGCTATTCCCCACCGTGTGCTGGCTCGGCGCGAGCGATGGGATGCTCGAGGGGCTGTGCTGGGCGGGCGTGGCGCTCTCCCTCCTCCTCATCGGGGGCGTGGCCCAGGCGCCCGTCCTTCTTCTGTTATGGGTCTGCTACCTCTCTCTCTCTGTGGCGGGACAGACATTCCTGTGGTTCCAATGGGACGCGCTCCTCCTCGAGACCGGGCTGCTCGCGCTGCTGTTCGCACCCACGCAAATCGTACCGAGTCTTACGGCCGAGCGCCCGCCGCTCGCTCCCGCTCGCTGGCTCGTCTGGGGGCTGTTGTTCAGGCTCATGGTGCTGTCGGGAGCCACGAAGCTCGCGAGCGGTGATCCCACGTGGCGCCATCTGACCGCGCTCGACTACCACTTCTGGACCCAACCGCTGCCGCCGTGGCCGGCCTGGTACGCGCACTGGCTGCCCGAATGGATGCATCGGGGCATGACACTCGGCATCCTGGTGATCGAGCTCGGTGTCCCCTGGCTGATACTCGCGCCGCCACGATGGCGGTACGCTCGCCGCATGAGGCTTTCGGCCTGCGGGGCTTTGATCATCGGGCAGTTGGGAATCGCGCTGACAGGGAACTACGGGTTCTTCAACCTCCTGGCGATCGTGCTCTGCGTCCCGCTCCTCGACGACGCACTCTTACGACGTGTGCTGCCGCTCCCGCTCGCGGGCGGCGGGCCCGAGCCCCGCTGGAAGGTCAACGCCGTCCGCGGGCTCGGCTCGGTGCTGGCCCTGCTCGCCCTGCTCGCGTTCGTACGGGAGATCGCGGAGACCGCGCCGGGTGTCCGCCGGCCGCTCGAGAATCCGCTGCTCGATGTTGTGGCGCCGCTCCGCTCCGTCAATGGCTATGGACTCTTCCGCGTGATGACGACGGAGCGGCTCGAGATCGTACTCGAAGGAGGCGACGATACGCTCCACTGGCGGGAGTACGGGTTTCGTTGGAAACCGGGCGACGTGACGCGGCGCCCGGCGTTCATGGCCCCGCACATGCCGCGGCTCGACTGGCAGATGTGGTTCGCCGGGCTCGACCCGGCCGGTGCGCAGCCGTGGCTACTCCCACTGGTTCGCGACGTGCTGGAGGGCACGCCGGCGGTCCTCGGATTGCTCGGTGAGAATCCATTCCCCGCCCGGCCGCCCCGGTACGTCCGGCTCGCGTTCTACCGGTACCGGTTCGCCGAGCCCAGCGAGCGGGCGCGGAGCGGGGCATGGTGGGACCGCGAGCCTATCGGGTATCTGACGCGGCCGCTGACGGTTGCCGACTTCGCCGCACCCCGTTGACCCCGCTCCCAGGCCGCTTATCTTCCGGTCCTCGCGCGGGCCTTCCGGTTCATGCCCGCGCAATTTGTTTTTAGGGCATGGCCTTTGCGGAGTGTATCAGATGAAAGCGACCGATATCCGTCGTGGTCACGTAATCCTCATCGACGGGCAGCCGTCCCGTGTCCTGGAGTTCACGCATCGCACGCCCGGCAACCTGCGGGCGTTCGTCCAGGTCCGCCTGCGCAATCTCATCACGGGAAACACGTTCGACACGCGTCTGGCCGCGACCGATTTCATGGAAGAGGCGCCGCTTGAGACCAAGGAGTTCCAGGTACTCTACCGCGATCAGGCGGGTGTGCACGTGATGGACACCACCACGTACGAGCAGCATACGCTCGATCCCGAGGCGGTCGGTGAACGCGGGGACTGGCTGCAGCCCGAGATGCACATTCAGGTCGAGTGGCTGAACGGCCGCCCCGTGGGCATCGAGCTGCCGTCTGTCGTCGAGCTGACCGTCGTGCAGACCTCGCCGGTGATGCGGGGCGCCACCAAGACGGCGAGCACCAAGCCCGCCAAGCTGTCGAACGGCGTCACGGTCCAGGTCCCGGAATTCATTTCCGAAGGCGAGAAGGTCCGCGTTGATCCGCGAGAGGGCGTGTACCTGGAGCGCGCCAAGTAACCCAATGCGTTCAGCTGCCCGCCTCGACACGCTCGGTACCGAGCAGGCCTACGTCGTCCTGGCGGCCGCCAAGCGATTGGAGGCCGCGGGGCACCACGTCGTACATCTCGAGATCGGCGAGCCGGACATGCCCACGCCCCCGCACGTGGTCGAGGCGGGGGTGCGCGCGCTGCGGGACGGCCTCACCCGCTATGCCCTCGCGGCGGGCGTTCCCGAGCTGCGCGACGCGATCGCGCGTTCGCTCGCGCAGCGTGGCGTGCGCGCGACCGCCGAGAATGTCGTGGTAACGCCCGGGGCCAAGCCGATCCTGTTCTGTACGGCGCTCGCGCTCGTCGAGCCGGGTGACGACGTCCTCTGTCCGGACCCCGGCTTCCCGATCTACGAATCGGTCGTGCGGTTCGCCGGCGGGCGGCCGGTCTACTATCCACTCGACGAGTCGCGCCGGTTCGCGCCCGACGTGGCGGCGATCGCGGAGCGCATCACGCCGCGCACGCGCGTCCTGATCCTCAATCTGCCCCACAACCCCACGGGCGGTGTGGCCACTCCGAGCGATCTCGAGGCGCTGGCGGCGCTGGTCCAGCGCCACGATCTCTGGGTAATCACCGACGAGGTGTACGGCCGGATCCGCTACGACGGTCAGTGGGACAGCATTGCCGCACTCCCAGGTATGTCAGAACGCACCGTGATCGTCGACGGCTTCTCGAAAGCGTATTCGATGACGGGATGGCGGTTGGGTTACGGCGTGATGCCCGCCTGGCTCACGGAGCTGATGACAACCCTGTTGATCAACAACGTCTCGTGCACCGCCACGTTCGTCCAATACGCCGGCTTGGCCGCGCTCACCGGACCGCAGGACGCGGTCACCGGCATGGTCACCGGTCTCAAGGCCAAGCGCGATGTCCTGGTGCGTGGGCTCAACGCGATCGACGGGATCCGCTGCGGGTCGCCGGCGGGTGCTTTCTACTGCTTCCCGGACATCGGCGACGTGCTCGACCGGACCGGTCTCGCGTGCGAGACGTTCGCCGAGCGGCTCCTGGCGGAGCAGCACGTGGCCGTGCTCGCGGGGACGGCGTTCGGCCCGGGCGGGACGGGTCACCTGCGGCTGTGCTATGCAACGGCGCCTTCCGAGCTCGAGCGAGGGCTGGGTGCGATCCGGAAATTCGTGGGAGCGCTGGCGCCAGTCCCCGCTTGACCCAGCGGGTACCCCGAGTATCTTCCACCCTACAACCGATGCACCCGTGGTGATTTGCCGCGTATTGCCGCCACGTTAAACAAGGTGCTAAAAAGCGACCGCCCGCGGCTTTGCCCGGGCTTTTTTGTTGAGGATCCGATGCCGGCCACGTCGTCTCGTATCTCTGCCCCCACGTCGCCCGCCGCTCTGCCGCTCAGCGTCCGGCCCTTGCGCTGCCGTCACTGCGGCGTGGAGCATGTACCGGCTCCACTCGCGATCTGCGAGCTGTGCCTTGGACCGCTCGACCCGGTGTACGACGCCGGCCGGGCGCTTCCGAACGCGGAAACGATCGCGCGCCGCGCTCCGTCGCTCTGGCGATACAAGGAATGGCTGCCGTTCGACGGTGATCCGGTCTGGTCGCTCGATAGCGGGTTCACACCGCTCATCGACGGTCCCACGCTGGCGCGGCGGCTCGGCGTGGCCCGCGTGTGGGTGAAGAACGACACCGTGTCACACCCGTCATTGTCGTTCAAGGACCGCGTCGTCGCCGCCGCCATCAACGCGGCGGCGGCCTTCGGTCTCGATACCATCGGCTGCGCTTCCACCGGCAATCTGGCGAACGCCGTCGCCGCGCACGCGGCGCGGGCCGGGCTCACCGCGTGGGTCTTCATCCCGGAAGAGCTCGAGCGCGCCAAGATCATCGGCACGAGCGTGTACGGCGCGCGCCTCGTGCGCGTCCGCGGGACGTACGACGACGTCAACCGGCTGTGCGCGCAAGTGGCGGACCGGTTCGGGTGGGGGATCGTGAACGTGAACCTGCGCGGCTACTACGGCGAGGGCTCGAAGACCGTCGCCTTCGAGATCGCGGAGCAGCTCGGCTGGCGGCTCCCGAGCGCGGTCGTGGCGCCGATGGCGGGCGGCTCGCTCTTGACCAAGCTACGCAAGGGCTTCGGGGAGTTTCTCGACGCGGGTCTGGTTCGTGGCCAGCCTCCACGGCTCTACGGCGCGCAGGCCGCCGGGTGCGCGCCCATCGTGAGACTGCTGGAGCGCGGCGGGAGTGCGCTGGACCCGGAGGTGCCGCAGACAATCTGCCGCTCGCTCGCAATCGGCAACCCGGCGGACGGGGTGTCCGCCGTACACGCGATGCGGGAGACCGGAGGTTGGGGCGCGGCGGTGAGCGACGCCGAGCTCGTCGAGGGGATCCGTGCGCTGGCGGCGGACGTGGGCGTCTTTGCGGAGACGGCCGGTGGGGTTACGGTAGCCGGGGCGCTCGCCCTGGCCCGGGCTGGTCACCTCCATGCAGACGACGAGGTCGTCCTGTGCATCACCGGCAACGGCCTGAAAACGCTGGACGCGGTGCTCGACGTCATCCCGGAAGCCCCCGTGATCCCGCCGCGGCTGCGCGACGTGATCCCGCTGATCGAATCGATCGAACACAGGAGCTGACATGTCCGTCACCGTGAACCTGCCTTCGGTGCTCGCCGGCCACACCGGCGGAGCCCGCGTCATCCACGCGACGGGCCGCACGCTCGGCGAAGCAGTGGCCGATCTCGCGGCGCGCTATCCCGGCCTCGCGCCGCGCCTGCGGGACGAGCAGGGGAAACCCTATCCGTTCGTGAACTTCTACCTGAACGACGAGGACGTGCGCTTCCGCGGCGGATTCGCCGCGCCTCTCGAGGACGGAGACGAGGTGACCGTCATTCCCGCGATCGCGGGCGGGTGACTCACGGTCACATGACGTTGCCAACCCGCCCGCTCGGGACGAGCGGGCTCGAGATCACGACGGTGGGCTTCGGAGCCTGGGCGATCGGCGGCGGGGGCTGGGCGTTCGGCTGGGGCCCGCAGGACGACGCGGACTCGCTCGCGACCATGCGGCACGCGATCGAGCTCGGCGTCAACTGGATCGACACGGCGGCGGTGTACGGGCTGGGCCATTCCGAAGAGGTCGTCGGCCGACTGCTTCACGAGCTACCTGCGAACGAGCGCCCGCTGGTGTTCACCAAATGCGGCCTCGTCTGGGACGATCGCGACCGCATGGCAGACGCGCGCCGCACCCTCAAGCCGGCTTCGATCCGCCGCGAGGTCGAGGCGTCGCTTTCCCGGCTCGGCGTCGAGCGCATTGACTTGTATCAGTTCCACTGGCCCGACGAGACCGGCACCCCGGTCGAGGACTCCTGGCGGGCAATGGTTCGGCTGGTCGAGGAAGGCAAAGTCCGAACCATCGGCGTGTCGAACTTCGACGTCGCGTTACTGGCGCGCTGCGAAGCGATCAGGCACGTCGACTCGCTGCAGCCGCCGTTTTCGCTCATCCGTCGCGAGGTCGCCGAACGGGAGCTCCCGTGGTGCGCGGAGCACGGCACCGGCTTCATCGCCTACAGTCCGATGCAGTCGGGGATCCTCACCGAGAGCTTCAGCGCGGCCCGAGTCGCCGCGCTCGCGCCCGACGACTGGCGCCGCCGCAGCGCCCAGTTCCGGGAGCCGAACCTCTCGAGGAACGTCGCGCTCCGCGACTCGCTCGAGCCGATCGCCCGGCGCCACCGGACGACGGTTTCGGCAATCGCCATCTCTTGGACGCTCGCGTGGCCGGGCGTCACGGGAGCAATCGTGGGTGCCCGGACACCGGCGCAGGTGGATGGCTGGATCGACGCCGCGACGCTCGAGCTCGCGGCGGCGGATCTCGAGGAGGTCGCCGCGGCCATCCTCAGCACTCGCGCCGGGTCTGGTCCCGAACAACCGGACTGAGTCCCGATCGCCGGCCGGCTATATTTAGAGGACGCGGGGTTCGCCCGCGTCTCGCTCCGGGAGCGGTCCGGCATCTCGGTCGGACCTAGGCGTTGCCCAATCGGCCCCCCGGCGGCGGCTCGACAACAATGGGAGCGTCCTATGTCTTCGAAGAGCGCGGATCTCCAGCACAGTGCAGTCGTCGTGATCGACATGGCGAATGATTTCGTCTATCCCGGGGGCGTGATCGCCGATGCAGGTGGCCCCGAGTACCAGCGGAGCGCCCAGCGGATCATCGGGCCGTTGGGTCGCCTGCTCGCTGCCGCACGGCGCGCGGGCGTTACGGTCATCTACGCGACCGACGCGCACACACCGGCCGATAGCGAGCTCAAGAAATGGCCGCCACACGCCATGGCGGGAACCTGGAACGCCGAGATCGTCCCCGGCCTCGTGCCCGCGCCGGGCGACATCGTGCTGGGCAAGCAGACGTATAGCCCGTTCATGAATCCCGCATTCGCGCGCGCGCTCGAATCGCGCGGCGTGAACCGACTCTACATCACCGGCTTGCACACCGATTGCTGCGCGCGCCATACCTCGGGCGACGCGTTTCAGCGCGGGTACGACCTCGTGTGGGTGACGGACGCACTCCAAGCGTTCACGGAGGACGCGCATCGGACCGGGCTCGAGTACTTCAAGACGTGGTACGCGACCGATCCAGCGCGCCAGCTGCGGACGACCGACGAGGTGGTGACGGAGTGGGAGATGATCCCCCAGCCGGCGGTGGCATAGCCCGCACGTCTTGCTGAGCGGCCCGCACCCACACCCGGACTTCCGCGAGTGTGGGTCGCGGGCCGTGCAGCCGATGGACTCGTCGCCAGACGGAGTCGGGGGGCGCGGCGGCGAGCTCGTCCACCGTACGGATGCTGTTCGCGATCAACGTGGCCGCGTGGGCCGTGCCGATCCCGCGCAGCGTTGCGAGACGGGCCGCCTCTCGCACCGCGCGCGCGTCCGCCGGGCTCAGGTTGGCGCGGTAGGCGATCTCCGCCGCGGGCGCACGCGCCAGTCCAAACACATCCGTCCACCCCGCGTCGCGCACTCGATACAATACCGCGTTCGGTACGCCGGGGACGTCCGCCAGGCGTGGCTCCGTCGAGCTCACGGTCCAATAGTCGATCCCCGCGAGCACGAGCAGCGCGAACGCCGCAGACGCGAGCAACGTGCGTCGCGTGGTCATTGAAACAAGGAGATGGTACAGGGACCACACCTCGAGCGCGAAGAACGGGAAGCCCAGGAACCCGACGAGCGGCATCTCGAAGATCTTGAGACCTTCGAGAAACGGCACCGTATAGACCCAGCGGCCGCGCGCCACCGAGTTGAACGTCTCCCACAGCACACCGGCGAACAAGCCGGCGGCCATCAAGCGCGCGATGCGGCCCCAGCTGCCTCGCGCGAGGTCCCCGAACAGTGATCGCTCGGGGTCGCGCGGGTAGAGATGAGACTCCGCCATGAGCCACACGGCGCCCCACGTGAGAGGGTGGAGAAATCGCGGAACTGCGAGCGCCGCGACGAGCAAGCCCAGGCCGGTCCAGCCCACGATCCGCAAGCGTGTCCGGTCGAGGACGACCGGGTGCCAACGCAAGTCACGCCAGACTCCAAGACGGTCCAGGATGCGCTCGCCCAGCAGCACGGCGGGGACGACGGTCGCGAGTGAGATCGTGATGCCGAGCCAACGCTCGAGCCGGCCCGCCGGCAGGAACACGTAGTACCAGTCCTGGAGACGAAAATTCAATGCTTCGAAGAGGAACCAGATCACCGCGGACCACCACAGCGTCAGGGCGAGATTGCGCGGGCGCGCGAGCAGCGACTCTCCGCCGAGCAGCACCGCCACCTGGTCGAGAATGAGGAGGGTAGGATACCACGCGAATACGTAGAACCAGGTGGGGACCGGAGGGATCTCATAGGAAAGAAGCACGGCGGCGGCGATCAACGCGATCACCGCCGCCGCGAGTCTCACTCGGGCACGAGCGAGAGGGTGGCCCCCGAGCCGTTCGTTCAGGCTTGCTCCTTCTCGAGCTGGCGGCCGAGCTCCACGATGGTGTCGACGCAGATCCTCGCGTCGGCGAGCGTCGAGCGAAAGTTGGTGACACAGCCCCGCAGCACGAACGTCCCGTCGAGCGTCGTCCCGGAGACGAACATCCGTCCGTCGCGATGCGTTCGATCGAGCAGCGTACGGTTGAACGCGTTGGCGTCGCCGCGGCGCGGCACGTACCGCACGCAGAAACAGCTCAGGTCGGACGCCACAGGGACGTCGAGCCGCTCCTCACGTGCGGCGAGCCGCGTGATCTCTCGCGCGACGGCGATATCGTTGCGCCACAGCTCCCGATACCGCTCGAGGCCCACCGCCTGCATGACCGCCCATACCTTCAGCGCCCGAAACTCCCGCGTGAGCTGCGGGCCCAGATCCGAGATCCAGACCGATCCTTCGAGATACGAATCCTCTTCGAGCGCAAGGTACTCCGCCCGATGCGCGAACATCGCCCGCAACGTGGCCGGGTCGCGTACGAGAGTGGCGCCCGCTTCGTAGGGCACGTACAGCCATTTGTGTGGGTCCATCGCGATCGAATCGGCGCGCTCCATTCCGCGATACAGGGCCGAGAGCTCCGGCAGCGCAGTTCCGATCGCCCCGTAGGCTCCGTCTACGTGAAACCAGCATCCGTGCTCCTGCGCCACATCGGCGACGGCCGACAGCGGATCGACGACCCCGGTATTCACCGTCCCCGCGCTCGCCACGACGCATATGGGATGCAGTCCGGCCGCCCGGTCGTTGGCCACCATGGTGCGGAGCGCGGCAACGTCCATCCGGTATTCCCGGTCGACGGGCACCAGACGCAGGGCGTCGCTCCCGAGCCCGAGCACCTCGACCGCCCGACGGATGCACGAGTGGGCCTCGGTGGACGCGTACAGCGCGGGCCGTCGCGCGACGCCGTGCAACCCTCGCCGGCGGGTCCCCGGGAGCTTGGCCTCACGGGCAGCGGCCAACGCGACGAGGTTCGCCATCGAGCCGCCGCTGACCAGGAGCCCGCCGGCGCCGCGTGGCAGCCCCACGAGCTGCGCCAGCCAATCCATTACCGTCAGCTCCACGTGGACCGCCATCTGGCTCGTGCCGGCGCAGTTGTTCTTCAGCGTGGCCGCGATCACTTCCGCAGCGATGCCGACGGGATGAGGAGGCGAATTGATGAATCCCCACCAGCGTCGCTGGCCGACCCCGAGCGGGTAGGGGACGACGTCCCGCGCGATGCGATCGAGCACGCGGTCGAGGGACTCGCCACGCTCCGGCAGGGGCGCTGCCCGCCAGGCCGCGACCAATTCCTCGGGAGGTCGCGTGTACGCCCGCATCTCCGGCTGGCGCTCCCAGTGCCGCGTCGCGATGGCCGCGGCCTGATCGAGCAGCGCCCGGAATTCGTCGGGCTCGAGATCCGGTGACGTCCGGCTCTGCCGGCGATCCACCGCCGTCATTGCACGCTCCCTGCCGCGGGAGTGGCCGATGCGGGCCGGAACAAGAGATCCTGGTAGTCGAAGCTGAAGTCGGCGACCGGCGAGACGGCGGCCATTTGAAACCGGTCGATGGATCCGTCCGGGTTCAGCGCGAAGGTCACGTATGCGTCCTCGAGGTGCTGCGTGCGCCAGTGCGCGATGAAGGTGTCGTGCTGCCAGTGCTCGAGATCGCCGACGAACGCTGGGGAGCGGCTCAACCGGAGTACCAGCCTGGCCCCCTCGACCGCGAGATCGGCGTCGCCGTACAGGTCGTCGTGGTAGTGGCCGGCGTAGTGCTCGAGGGGCAAAGAGGGCCCGGACGCGGAGTCCCGCATGGTTCGGGTGGCGCGCAGCGTCGAATCGGCGCGTGCTTGTCCGAGACGCGCCGCTTCCGCGAAGGCCGAGACCCAGTCGGTGCGCGGGCGCGGTGCGCCCAGGAGGTCGTCCAGCAGACGATATGAAAGTGCAGCCATCAGCGCGCTCTCTGAATTCGTGAGGACGACAATGCCGAGCTTTTCCGCGGGCACGAGCGTAATCTGCGACGTCATGCCGGCCAGCCCGCCGGTATGAGAGACGACCTTGCGTCCCTGATAGTCAGTCAGCCGCCACCCCAGACCATACTCGGCGAAGTCGGGCCGCAGTGCGGCGAGCGGCGGCGGAGGGTCGCCGATGGGCAGAATGGTCTGGCCCGACCACATCTCGCGGGCCTGTCGCTCGCTGAACAGGCGACCGCCGGCAACGCGGCCCGAGTCGAGTCGACAGATCAGCCATTTCGAGAGATCCGTTACGTTGGAGACGATCCCGCCCGCGGGTGAGACGTTCTCCACCGAATCGACCGGTACGATTTGCAGCTGCCCGCCATCCACTGAATGCGGCGTGGCGGCGTTGGCGCTCGAGATGAAGTACTCCGTGGTCGTTCCCGTTTCGTTCATGCCGAGGGGCGCCAAAATGCGCTGGCGCACGACATCGTCCCACGTCGCGCCGCCAGCGGCCGCCACGACTTCGCCCGCGACGATGTAGAGCACGTTGTCGTAGGCGTACTGGCTGCGGAAGCTCGTGACCGGTCGCGCGAACCGAATCCGGTACGCGATCTCGGCGCGACTGTAGTTGGAGTGGAACCACAGCAGATCGCCCGCCCCCAGCCCCAGGCCGCTGCGGTGCGTGACCAGATCGCGGATCGTGAACTCGCGCGTCACGTACGGGTCGTACAGCTGGAAGCCCGGCGACAGGCGCGTCACGGGGTCGTCCCAGGAGAGCTTGCCCGCGTCCGCCAGGATCGCGAGCGCCGCCGTGGTGAAGGCTTTCGTGTTGGACCCGATCTGAAAAAGCGTGTGGGCGTCCACGGGTGTCTTGTCACCCAGCTTGCGGACGCCGTATCCGCGCGCGAACAACACCTTGCCGTTCCGGACGACCGCGACGGCGGCCCCCGGAGTCTGCAGGCCTTGCAGTCCCCGGGCGACGTAGGCGTCGAAGTCCTTCTGGCGGAAGCCCTGTGCCGCTAGCTGTGCCGCCCAGAGCGGGGCGAGAACGGCAGCGAGGATGGTCGACCGCATTCCGAGCCTAGTACTGCAGCTCGTAGGTGAGGCGGAACGCGCGCCCTGGCTGTGGAACGAAATCCTTGATGACCGACAAGTTATCGCGGTACACGATATTGAACACGTTGTCGCAGTGAATCCCGATATTGTGCACCAGGCCGTGCTGCACGAGCCGCATGCCTGTCCCGACGTTCATCACCGCGTAACCGGCAGTAGGGGTATCGCCGTCTCCGAGGCGGTTCTGACGTGCGGCCATCCGCCACTCGATCAGCCCGAGATACTTGCCGTCCTGATAGCTGCCGCGGAGCAATCCTCGCAATGGCGGTGTGAACGGCAGCGGGACGTTTCGCCGCGTGTCCTGGGCGTTCACGTAGTCGCCGCTCGCGGTCAGCGCCACGCGGGCCACCGGTTCGACGGTGATGCTCCCTTCAAGCCCCGCCAGGCGGGCTCGTGTGGCGGCGAACTGCCGGACGGGGAAGTTTTGAATCGTGTCGCCGCGCAAGAATGCGTAGATGTAGTGATCGATCGTGTTCAGGTACGGCGAGACCTCGAAGGTGGCGGTCGCGAACGCGCCCTTGACGGAAGCGTCCACGCCGAGCCCCGTCTCGGGGCCGAGCGTCGCAGTGCCGATCGAGTACGTGCCGCTGGCCGCGTCCAGCCCGTTCGCGAACAGCTCTTGCACCGTTGGAGCGCGGAACGACCGCGCGAGACTGATCGAGCCGGTGACGTTGGGCGTGAATCGGCGGATCGCCCCCAGGGACGCGGTGACCGCGTTGGAGAGCCGTGAGGCGTTGATGGTGCGAAACACCGAATCGGTCGACTGCGGATACGGCCGCGTCTGAATCTTGTTGTAGTCGAACCGGAGCCCGGCCTGCAGCCGGGTCCCGGGGGCGGCGTGATACTCCTCGTACGCGTACGCCGCCAGCCCCGTCGTCCGGGAGTTCGGTCCGAGCGGCTGATCGCCCTCGATCGTCAGATCCTCCACGTCGACCCAGAGTCCGATCGCGCCCGCCACCCTCTTCAGGGGCGTGTGCTGCGCCTGCAGGAGGGCGTTGAATTCCCGCTTGTGAAAGTGGTTCGCCTGTGGCGCGGATACGCCGCTCGAATCTTGGGCGGTGGGGAACTCCGAGTGTCCGTAGTCGTTGTAGTTCGCGTTCAACTTCCAGCTCGAGATGAATGCGCCGGTCGTGCTCAGGAACCCCCGGAGCTCGACGGTATTGCGGTCCTGAGCGATGCGGGACGTCGTGGGCGGCGCCGTCGGCCAGTTGGGGTTGGGCGGCACGCCCGGGATGCCGTAGTTCATCTCATAGTGCTTGGCCCCGATTCCTATGGAAGCGAGCGCGCCCTGATACGCGTAGCCGGCGCCCAGCTCGCTCGAGTGGTCGAACGACTGCGGCATCCGCTCGAGCGTGAACGGCATGCCACTCCCCGGATCCACATAGGTCCCCGAGGGAATGCGAATGTCGTTCGTGTGGACCCCGCCAGCCGAGATGTGGAAGGCATGGCTTGCGCCGCTGAAAACCTGATTGACGTAGCCCGCGAACTGATCGCTCACTGAATTGAGGTCGGCCACCGCCGTGCCGGAGACCGGGTGGTCCGCCACGACCGGGACCACGTCGGTGAGCACGTTCACGAGACCGCCGATGGTGTTGGGTCCGTACAAAATCGTCGCCGGGCCCCTCACGATATCGATCCGCGAGATCCCGGCTGCGGCGATCGGGGTCGCGTGCGCCGGGTCGAACGTCGCGAGGTCGCCAATGCGGAGCCCGTTCTCCAGGACCAGCACCTCGTTATCGCCCAGGCCCCTCAGGATGGGACGGGAGGGCGCGGACCCGTTGAGGCGCGCCGCAACGCCGGGGAGATCGGAGATCTTCTCCGCCAAGCTTGCGCCCGCGTCGTTCAACAACTCGACCTGCGACCGTGACGCCGTGGACTGATATTCGTCGCTGGCCGTTCGGGCCACGGGCGAGGCGGAAACGACGACTGGATCGAGGGCGAACGCCGAAGGCCGAAGGTCGAACCCCAGGGTTATCGCATTGCGCTCGACGTGCGCCGTCTGCCTCGTCGATTGGTAGCCGATGACTTCGACCAAGACGGTGTACCACCCGTTGGGGACGTTCGCGAACCTGAACTGCCCGCGGGCGCCCGTGTGCACGGACCGATCGAGCTCGAGCAGCCGTACCGCGGCCCCCACGATCGGGTCACCGGCGCTGCGCACGGTTCCGTCGATGGTCTGCGCACTCGCGGTGACCGTCGAGAGCGTGGCGCTACACGCGAGCGCCGTGGCGGTCAGAACGGCGCGCGTGCGCGCGCCTCTTGCGCGTCGCAAGATCATCGTTTCTCTCCTCCGGCGCCGACGGCGGGCACGTTGAGATCATGCAGCATTCGATTGAATGCGGCCAGGTTCTCGTTCTCGATAGTCTTAAGGGTGGCGAGCTCTTTGTCGAGCCTCCCCGAGAGCTCGATGAAGACTTCCTGCTCCTGCGACGTCGGCGCGGCATCCGCGCTCTGGACCATGGCATTGAGCGTCAGCAGCTGGTTGTATAGCTGGATCGGCCAGTGCAGCGTGGATTCGTCGGCATGGGCGTGCGGCTCGCTCATCCGGCCGCGCACCGCCTCGAGCTGGCTCTTGAGCGAGTCGGCCTGCGACTTGATCCGCGGCGCCTCCGGCCGCCCTTTCGTCCACTCCGTCCAGCTCGCGAGCTGCGCCTCGGCCTGCTGGACGTGATCCAGCGCGGCGACCAGGGAGTCGATGCGGTCGTGGATCTTGAGCCCGAGCGTGTACTGCGCGAACAGGTCGGCAGTCGATGTGGTCACCCGCGGGTCGTTGACGACCGTGAACGGCTGCGTCTGAGTCTGACCACTGATGGTCAGCTTCACCGAGTAGCGGCCAGGCGGCACCACCGAGCCTTCCACCATTCCCTCGTCGATGACGATGTCCTTTGCTTTCTTGGCATCCGGACCTCGCAAGCTCCAGACGAAGCGGTTGGTCCCCGCCCGCACGGGCACCGCGGAGTCACTCGGCGCGTAGGTGGCGCTGTCGTCCCGCGCGCTCGAGTCTGCCTTACCGGTGTAGGTCCGTAGCACCGCGCCGGCGCTGTCGAGGAAGGTCAGGGTGACCTCTCCGGCGGGTCGCTCCTTGAGCCAGTACGTGACCACCGCTCCCGGGAATGGGTTTTCGCCCACGGCCGGGATCGGGCGCGTACTCCGTCCGCCCGCAAAGCGAACCGCGGGCTCGGGCGCGAACAGCTGCGTGGCCGCTCCTCGCACGTTCGGGCCGAGCTGGCGGAGGGGCGAGATGTCGTCGAGCACCCAAAAAGCGCGACCGTGCGTAGCGACGATCAGGTCGCTACCATGAATCGCGATGTCGCGCACGGAGCTCCGCGGCAAGTTGAGCTGCAGCGATTGCCAGTGTGCACCGTCGTCGAACGAGACATAGATGCCGGTCTCCGTGCCGGTGAACAGCAGCCCGCGCTTGATCGGGTCTTCGCGGATCGCGCGCGTGTACGCTCCGTCCGGGATGCCCGTGGTGATCTTCACCCACGTTTTGCCGTAGTCTGTCGTCTTGAAGAGATACGGCGCAAAGTCGTCCTGCTGGTAGCGGTTCGCCGCGAGATACGCGACGCCTGCGTCCATATGAGACGGCTCGATGATGCTCATGCGAGCGAACTTGCCGAGCCCTTTGGGCGTGGCGTCTTGCCACGTCTTGCCGCCATCCATCGACAGGTGCACCAGCCCGTCATCGGAGCCGGCCCACAGTACGCCGGCCTTCACCGACGACTCCGCGAAAGTGAAGATCGTGGCGTACCACTCGGTGCCGGTCATATCGCGGGTGATCGGTCCGCCCACCGGGCCGAGCGTGGCGGGATCGTGCAGCGTGAGGTCGGGGCTGATCGCCTCCCAGCGGTTGCCGCCGTCCGTGGTCTTGAACACGCGCTGCGCCGTCACGTACAGCGTGCTGCGGTCGTGCGGCGAGAAGACGATGGGGAAAGTCCATTGAAACCGATAGGGAACGTCGGCGGCGGCGTGCCCATCGTAGTTGTTGAGCCACACGGAGACGTCGCGCTCCTGCTTGATGCGATAATCGAACCGGGTGAGCGTCCCCATGTACGTTCCCGCGAAGACGATGTTGGGATCGCCCGGCTGGGGCGCGATGTACCCCGACTCCCCGCCACCCACGTCGTACCAGTCGCGGAGGGTGATCGCGCCTTCGTCCGACCGACTGGCGATCGAGACCGTCGAGTTGTCCTGCTGCGCACCGTAAATGCGATACGGAAACTGGTCGTCCGTGACGACGTGGTAGAACTGCGCGGTCGGCTGATTGTACAGCGTCGACCACGTCTCGCCCCCGTCGAACGACACGGTCCCCCCGCCGTCGTTTCCCTCGATCATTCGCTTGGGATCTGCCGGGTCGATCCAGAGGATGTGGCAGTCGCCGTGCGGCACGCGGATGCGCGAGAACGTCCCGCCCCCGTCGACGGATCGCCAGGTGCCCAGGTTCAGGACGTAGACGGTGTTCTCGTCCTTCGGGTCCGCGGTCACGAACGAAAAGTACCACGGGCGGACCATGAACTTCTGGTCGGCGTTGACGCGGTCCCAGGTCTTGCCCGCGTCGTCCGAGCGGAAGATGCCGCCGCCCGAGTCCGGGGCCTCGACGCTCGCCCACAGGCGAGAGGCATTGGCCGGAGAGACGGTGATGCCGATGCGCCCCAGCGGGCGCCGCGGCAGGCCGTGATTCCCCGTGATGTCGGTCCACGTGCCGCCGCCGTCCGTACTCTTCCAGAGCCCGCTCTTGCCGCCACCAGCGGCGAAGCCCCAGGGGAAACGCTGATTCTTCCAGAGGGCGGCGTACAGGATCCGGGGGTTCGACGGATCGAGGGCGAGGTCGATCGCGCCCGTCGAATCGTCGGCGAACAGAACCTTGGTCCAGTTCTTGCCGCCGTCGGAGGAGCGGAAGACGCCGCGCGTGGCGTTAGGTCCGAACGCGTGTCCCATGGCCGCGACGTAGACGACGTCGGGATTGGTCGGATCGACCCGCACCGCCGCGATGTGCCGCGTGTCTTCAAGGCCGAGATGATGCCAGGTGTCGCCGCCGTCGGTGGAGCGCCACATCCCGTCGCCGTACGTCAGGTCCTCACGCCAGTCCGTTTCCCCCGTGCCCACGTAGATCACGTTGGGGTCCGACGGCGCCACGGCGATGGCGCCCACCGACGCGATGTCCGACGACCCGTCGCTCACGTTGCGCCACGTCTCGCCGCCGCTCGTGGTCTTCCACACGCCACCGTCCACCGCTCCGAAATAGAACGTCAGCGGATGGACCGGGTCGCCGGCGACGGCGGCCACGCGTCCGCCGCGGAACGGTCCCCCGAGGCGCCAGTGAAGGGCACGGAAGGCGGGGTCGAAAGCGGCGGGAGGCGAGACCCGAGTCGAATCGGCACGCGCGGGCCCGCTCCGTTTCGGTCGCTGAGCGGCGAGCGAAAATGCGACGGGAACAGCCACGAACAGGGACGTGAGCGCGCGGCCGGCCGTGACCTTCGACATGAAAGGACTCCGCTGACTGGGGGGCCGGCAGCATATCCCGCGGCCTTCGCTCTCGCAAGCCACGGGAACGAAGAGGGCCCGACCTCACATGGGTGCGGCCGGGTCCGTTCTACACCAGGAAGCGGTGAGTCTAGTTCTTATCGTACTGGAGCGCGAGCTTGAGCTGCTCCAGCGCGCCGTCGATCGCGCGGATCGCTTCCACCCGATGGCCACCGAAGTCGTGCGCCGCCCTTTGCAGGTGCAGTTTGGCACGCTCCAGGGAGCGGATCGCCGCGTTGATCTCAGGGTGCGGCTCCGGGTACGACATCGCTGCCGGAGAGGCGGCGCGTCTCGTCGGGCCAGATGGGGTCGCGGCGACGAGGGCGAGCGGCAGAGCGAGCATGGCGATGAGCGGCGCGGCGCTGAGGCGCATGGTTCCTCCTCCAGAGGGAGAGCCGGCTTCGTAGTCACACGCTTGACCCTCGTTGCCCGGACGCGGTCACTCCTCGTCGGCGGCCCGCTTGAACATCCAATACTCGGGGCCGGCGGCCGACTCCGGCCAGTCGGCGAAATGCTCGCCGCCCCGCCACGCCTCGTCGCTCGAGTCCCACCGCCACGGCTCGGCGTCGCGATGCACGTCGCCACGCCACGCCTCCCGATCCTGGGCAAAGAGTCGCTCCAGGTCGTCGTCGTCGCGCCCCCCCCAGTCGTCGGAACGCCATCCGTGTGTCATGCATGCTCCTTGTGCGCCGCTCGCGGGCGGCACATTGCTGAAACGCAAAGGGCGTGCCCACACGTGACGTGCGCGACAAGTCGGCCGGTGCTATAAGGATAGGGAGAGCAGCCGGCGCCACTGTAATCCACCGCACGTCGCAGAAGACGGGAGCGTGACCTCGATCACCATGCGCATCTCAGTCACCTACCATCTCGCGGGCTCCCGTCGCGCCGCGGCGGCCACGGCTCGCGACATCGCGTTCGAGCAGACCGTCGAACTCCCTCCGGACGCCGTCCCCCCCGACGTCGCGGAGCGCATCGCCGGCCGGGTGGAGTCCGTCAGACCGCTCGGCCGCGGTCGCTCGGCGGCCGTCATCTCGTACGACGCGGCGGTGATCTGCGGGGACCTGCCGCAGTTGCTCAACCTCTTGTTCGGAAACATTTCGCTGAAAGCGGGCATCCTCGTGGCCGACGTCGCGTGGCCGATGAAGCTGCTCGCGGTGCTCGGCGGCCCCGCGCTCGGCATCGCCGGCATGCGCGGGCTGGCGGGCGTCCGCGATCGGCCGCTCCTGTGCACGGCACTCAAGCCACTCGGTCTGTCGGCGGCGCAGCTGGCGGAGCGCGCCCATCGGTTCGCGCTCGCCGGCATCGATCTCGTCAAGGACGACCATAGTCTCGTCGATCAGCAGACCGCTCCCTTCCGGGATCGCGTGGAGCGGTGCCAAGCGGCCGTGGACCGAGCGAATCGAGCGACCGGCGGCCACACGCTCTATCTCCCGAATGTCACGGGCGCCCCGATGGAGCTTGCCGCCCGAGCGACCTTTGCGCGCAATGTCGGGTGCCGCGGCGTGATCGTAAACGCGCTACCCGCGGGACTCGGCGTCCTCCGGTCAGTTGGGTCGACGGGGCTCGCGGTGATGTCACACCCGTCTCTCGCGGGGGCGTTCTTTCACCAGGACCACGGCATCGCACCGGCCGTGTTGCTGGGCGACCTGTTCCGGTTGGCGGGCAGCGATGCCGTCATTTATCCGAACGTGGGCGGGCGGTTTACTTTCTCAGAAGCGACCTGCGTGGCGATCAACGAGCGACTGCGCCGGCCGCTCGGACTCGTGGCCCCCGCCTTCCCTGTGCCCGCGGGCGGGATCGACGCCGCACGCGTGCCACACTGGATCGAGCGCTACGGGGCGGACACCATTTTCCTCTTGGGCGCGAGCCTGTACCGGCAGCGGGACTGGGCGAGCGCGGCGCAACGGCTGGTCGAAGCGGTGAGACGACACGGCGATGGATGATCGATCCAAAGTTCTCAAGTTTCGGAGCTACGGCTGGGACGGTGTCCCCGTCCGGGAGTACAAGATGGGAGACGTTCCCTACAAGGGCGTGACGCGGCAAACGCTCCTGGGCGAAGGGACCGGCGAGGAGCCCTTTTCCTTTCTGACACGCTATTTCGAGATCGAGCCGGGCGGCTATTCGACCCTCGAGCGACACCGGCATCCGCACGCGGTGGTCGTCATTCGTGGCACGGGTCGGGTGACGCTGGGTGAGCGGGCCTTCGATATCGCACCGTTCGATTGCGTGTACGTGTCCCCGGGCGTGGCGCACCAGTTTCGCGCGACGGGGCACGAGCCGCTCGGCTTCCTGTGCACGGTGGATCGAATACGGGATCGCCCTGAGGTGGTATCGTGACATTCGAGTCGATCAACCCCGCCACGGGCCAAGTGATCGAGACGTTCGAGGAGACGTCGCCCGAGGCGCTCGATCGCATTCTCGAGGGAGCGGACGCGGCGTCGCGTGCGTGGAGCCGGGTGGCCGTACGCGAGCGGGCGGGGCGACTGAGGGTCGCCGCTCGAATCCTGCGCGAGCGGAAGGACGCGTACGCTCGCACGATGGCGCTCGAGATGGGCAAGCCGTTGGCGCAAGGTATGGGTGAGGCCGAGAAGTGCGCGTGGGCGTGCGACTACTACGCCGATCAGGGGGAGGGCTTCCTCGCGGTACAGCCGCGCTCGACCGACGCATCCAAGAGCTACGTGCGATTCGATGCGCTCGGACCGGTGTTCGCGATCATTCCGTGGAATTTTCCATTCTGGCAGGTGTTCCGATTCGCGGCGCCGGCGCTCCTGGCGGGAAACGCCGGGATCCTGAAGCACGCCCCCAATGTCTCGCGCTGCGCGCTCGAGATCGAGCAGGTGTTCCGGGAGGCGGGGTTCCCCGAGGGATTGTTTCGAGCGGTGCTGCTGTCGAACGAGGCGGCGGCACGGGTCATCGCCGACCCGCGCGTTCAGGCCGTGACCCTCACCGGCAGCGATCGCGCGGGTAGCCAGGTGGCGGAGCAGGCGGGTCGCCACCTCAAGAAGACGGTACTCGAGCTGGGCGGCAGCGATCCGTTCATCGTGCTCGGAGACGCCGATCTCGGCCGCGCGGTTGCCACCGCGGCCGAAGCGCGGCTGATCAACAGCGGGCAAAGCTGCATTGCGGCGAAGCGGTTCATCCTGGTGGAGTCGGTGGCGGAGCGGTTTGTCGGCCAGTTCGCGGCAGCGCTGCAGAGCCGGAAGGTGGGCGACCCCCTCGACCCCGCGACGCAGGTCGGACCGCAGGCGCGCCTCGACCTGCGCGCGAACCTTCACTCGCAGGTGCAGGAATCCGTAAAGCGGGGTGCGGGGCTGCTGCTGGGCGGGAAGGTGCCCGCAGGCGCAGGCGCCTTCTACCCACCCACACTGCTCGTCGCAGTGGAGCCCGGGATGCCGGCGTTCGACCAGGAAACGTTCGGACCCGTGGCCGCGGTCATCGTCGCCAAGGATGAGGCGGACGCGATCCGGCTCGCGAACGCGTCGCGGTACGGGCTCGGGGCCTCGGTGTGGACGGCCGACCGCGAGCGCGGCGAGCGGGTCGCGCGTGAGCTGGAGGTCGGAAGCGTCTTCGTGAACGGACTGGTCAAATCGGATCCACGTCTGCCGTTCGGCGGGGTCAAGCGGTCCGGCTACGGGCGCGAGCTCTCGGAGTTCGGGCTGCGCGAGTTCGTCAATGTGAAGACCGTGTGGATCGCGTGAACGTCCGCGTCGGCACCTCGGGCTACAACTTTCCCGAATGGAAGGGCTCGTTTTACCCGGCGAAGATCGCGGCGGCGCAGATGCTCGAGTTCTACGCGCAGCGGCTGGGGACGGTCGAGATCAACTACACCTTCTATCGGATGCCGAACGCGAAGGCGGTGGCGGGATGGGACGCTGCGACGCCGGCCGGCTTCACCTTCGTGCTCAAAGCCCCACAGCGGATCACGCATATCGCCCGCCTCAGGGACGTGGACGACCCACTCCGCTACTTCCTCGAGACCGGCCGCAAGCTCGGCCCCAAGCTCGGCCCGATCCTGTTTCAGCTTCCGCCGAACTTCAAGAAGGACGTTGGCCGGCTCAACGACGTGCTAACGCAGTTCCCCGCGGACCTCCGGTGCGCGTGGGAGTTCCGTCACGACTCCTGGTTCTCGGACGATGTGTACGAGGCGCTGCGCGTGGCGAATGCCGCCTTATGCGTCGCGGACACGGAGGAGAAGCACACGCCGCTCGTCGCCACCGCGGACTTCGGCTACATGCGGCTAAGGGACGAAGGCTATCAGAGTGCGGACCTGGAGCGGTGGGCCCAGACGGTGAAGGACGTGGGGACGGGCTGGCGAGACGCTTTCATCTTCTTCAAGCACGAGGAGTCGGGAATCGGGCCCAAGCTGGCACAGCAGTTCGCGGGGATGCTAGGCTGACCGGTAGGCCACGAGCAGCCCGTCGCGAATCGGGATCACCGCGCTGATCCATCGTGGGTCGGCCTGCACCCGGCGCGTGAACTCTCGTATCCCCCGCGTGGCCTTACTTCGGTCGTGCCCGTCGAAGATCCGCCCGCTCCAGAGCAGGTTGTCCGCGAGCAGCAGGCCGCCGGACTTGAGCTTGGTCGCGATGACGTCGAGCGCCTTGGGGTAGTCGTGCTTGTCGATGTCGTTGAAGATGATGTCGAACGGACCCGTCGCATTTGTGAGCGTCGCGACCGCCTCGCCTACCTGAAACCGCACCACATCCGCGACGCCGAGCGCCGCCAGGTTCTCCCGCGCGGCACGAGACAGATCTTCGTCCCACACCACATGGTGCACGGTCCCACCACCGTTTTCCTTGACGGCGCGCGCGAACCAGGCCGTCGAGTATCCGAAGCCGGAGCCGAGCTCGAACACCTGGCGTGCGCCGGTGAGGCGGGTCAGCAGATAGCATAGATGCCCCGTCGCCGGGCCGATGATCGGGAAATCGGTGCGCTGCGCTTCGGCTTCGAGCTCGGCGAGTCGCGGAGGGCGACGCGGGACCAGGCCGTCGAGATAGGCCGCCACCTGCCGAGCGATCAGCTTCATTACGACGCCCCCTGCCCAGCCACCAACTGCTTCACGAGCTCCACCAGCGCCTTGGAGTCAATCGGCTTCTTCACCACGGCGGCGACACCTTTCGCCTTGGCATCCGCGTGCACCGCCGCTCCGCCCGTACCCGTGACGATGATCACGGGAATGTTCTGCGTCCGGGACGAGTGTTGGAGCTTGTCGAGCAGCTGCATCCCGCCGCCGGCCGGCATGCTGAGATCGAGGAGAATCACCACCGGCGCTTCGCGCTGGGCGAACATGAATCCCTGCATCGCATCGAATGCCACGATCGGGCTGAAGCCCGCGGCCCGCAACAGCGACCCGGCCATGGTGGTGAATGTCTTGTCGTCATCGATGACGAGGATCTTAGGGGCGGGGGCAGCGGCCATAGGTGCGTAACCTCAGCGAGGGTCCGTCAGACGCTTGTAGGTGCTCAGGTGTCTCAACGCCGCGGCCCGCTTGCCCATTCTATCATACAGTCGCGCGACGTTGAAATGTGCGTCGGCGAGCCGCGCGTCGGTCGCGAGTGCCATGCGGTACGCCTCGATGGCGTCCGCCGGCCGGTCCAGATCCTCTAGCGCGATGCCCAGGTCGAATGCGGCCGTCGCGTGCGCCGGGTCCTCCCGCAGCGCGGCCCGGTAGTGTCGCTCCGCTTCCTCCACCAGGCCCTGCTCGTGCAGCAGGCGGCCGAGGTTCACGTGCGCGTCGGCGTGATGGGCATCGAGCTCGAGCGCGCGCCGGTACCCGTCGCGAGCTTCTTCCGGATCCACGGCCTCGAGCTCGAGCCCGAGCTCGTACCAGTCGTCCGCGTCGAGGTCGCCTTCCGCGTCGCGCGCCGCCTGCGCCGTGCGTCGCGCGATCGGGGCCGCCCGCGTCGCGAGGTCCGATACGGCGAAATCCAGATGGGTCTGCTCCGACTCGGGGTTCCACGCCGTGTCGCCGTCGCTGACCACGATCCGGTCGCCCTCGGCGACGATCCGCAGCTCCGCCAGCGACCGCCCGCGGGGCAGTTGCAGGCGTAGCCTCCTGAGCGCGCGCCGAATCCGGCGGGAAGGGATTCGGGCCGCGACGAGCGCCTTGGCGGTCCGGAGGATCACCAGGTCCTGGAAGGAAAACTGCAACGAGCGCCGCGCACCTCCCCGGCCGGGCGACAAAAAACCGTCGCGCGCGTATGCCCGCACCTGCGCGACGGTCAACCCCAGCAGCTTGGCGACGTCCTGGGACGTGTATCCCTTCATGCCGGCGTACTACCCCCGCGCACCTCCCACCTTGCGCTTCGCCGCCGGCAGCGCGGCTGCCTTCGCCCCCGCCTTCTTCTCGACGCGCTTCGCGGGTTTCCGCTCCCCGCCAACCGCTCCCTTGCCCTTGAGGCTCGCCTTGAGCGCTTCCATGAGGTCGATGATCTGCGTCTTGGGCGCCTCCGCCGGCTCTTCCGTGATCTCCTTGCCCTCCACCTTGCGCTGGATCTGCTCGAGCACGCGCTTGCGGACGTTGTCCTCGTAGTTCTCGGGCTTGAAGGCTTCCGACGACGCCTGGTCCACGAGCTGCACCGCGAGCGTCAGCTCGGGCTTTTTCAGGTCGACCTTGGGGATCGGCACGTCGTCGATGCGACGCACTTCGTTGGCGTAGCGCAGCTGCTCCATGACGAGGCCGTCCCTTTCCGGCCTCACCGACACGACGTACTGCTTGCCCCGCGCCGCGTACTGGCCGACCGCGACACGCCCCGTTTGCTTCAAGGCCTCCGCCAGCAAGCGATACGCCCGCTCACCACCCTTGTCGGGTCCCAGGAAGTACGACTTCTCCACGTACACCCGGTCGACCTGTTTCGCGGGAACGAACTCCGCGACCTCGATCGCGTTGGTGGACTTCTCCTCGAGGGCCTTGAGCTCTTCGGGCGAGAAGATCACGTATTGGCCCTTCGAGAACTCGTAGCCTTTGACCATTTCGTCCTTTTCGACCTTGTCGCCGTCCTTGGAGCAGACGTACTGCTGCTTGAGGCGGGCCCCGTCTTTCCTATGGAGCCAGTTGAAAGAAATGGCCGCGGAGGCCTCGCCGGTCGAAAACATCTTGACCGGCACCGAGACCAGCCCGAACGAGAGGGTCGCCGACCCGATGGGATGTGCGCTCATAGTGAGTTAAGATTTCACTCCCATGGGCGGAAAACGGAAGCCCCAACCCGATCCGCTGGGCAAGTACCGCGCAAAACGGTCACTCGACCGCACGCCGGAGCCCGGCGCCCGCCCGCCCGCGCCCGCCCCCGCGCCGGGCGGCCTCTTCGTGGTCCACATGCACGCTGCCCGGCGGCTCCACTGGGATCTGCGGCTCGAGATGAATGGAGTGCTCACTTCCTGGGCGGTTCCCAAGGGCCCCTCGCCCAATCGCGCCGACAAGCGGCTCGCGGTGCATGTCGAAGATCATCCGCTCGAGTACGGTGACTTCGAGGGGGTGATCCCGGAGGGCAACTACGGTGCCGGCGCCGTCATCGTGTGGGACCGCGGACGCTGGGTACCGCTCGAGGATACCGAAGAGGGGATGAGAAACGGGAAGCTCCTCTTCGAGTTGCGGGGCTACAAGCTCAAGGGCCGGTGGACGCTCGTGAAACTGAAGAAGGGGGAGAAGGAATGGTTGTTGATCAAGGAGAAAGACGGCTACGTCTCCGACTCGAGCGAGCTCCCGCCTGAATCGGTCCTGTCCGGGCTGACCGTTGAGGAGTTGAAGGCGGGGAAAGACCGCGC
>JACXTT010002742.1_pt1 | contig 27644 bp, 23 predicted proteins | sample 9270951 | NCBI WGS metagenome assembly JACXTT01 (sample SAMN15532306, study PRJNA645909) | rock metagenome | isolation source: weathered quartz diorite | place: Puerto Rico | collected 2017-06-21 | reverse complement strand
CGTGTGATAAGTCAGGAAGGGGATTGGTAGTTAGGCAGTCGGTGCAGGCGCAACAAAAGGAAAAAGTACTTTTCCTATGATGAGCGGTTAAGAAGTCGTCGAAAAAGGTCGGAAAGATCTTGACGAGTCATTGCCTCGCTGAATCAAGAGACAAGATTTCCTCCAGAGCGAGGCCTAGCTCACTGCTGCAATCAGGTTTTTGACTCCGACCAGGTTGCAAACCCGCTTCAGATTATAGGCGAGCACGGTCAGATTGACTTCCGTGGTCACGTTGCGCATTCCGCGGCAAAGGAAGTAATCGTAGCCTAACGAGCGTTTGATGGTACCAAAGCAATGTTCGACGATCGCTTTGCGCCGGCCCATGATCCGGGGGTTAGCGGCCACCCGCTCGGCCATTTGTTCCTGCACTTCTTCGCAGGCCAGCCGGGTGATGGTGCGGTTCTCTTTGTTGCGCGTACACTGGGCCTTGAGTGGGCAACTTCGCCGGGTAGTAGTAAATGGCGCGCCTTTTTTCGTTGGTAGCAAGGATTAGGGTCAGGAGTCAGAGGAGGGTTGCACTGTTTTTCGGACAGTTAGGTATGGGTAAGTTAGTTTAGGGACAGAACCGGAATCTGATCTTCAGGGCGTGTTGCCCAAATCGGTTCTTTGTCCAAGAAAATAGTACTCAAGGCGGGCGACATGTGCTAACACAGAGGAACAAACTTTGGGTGTTTTGTACAGCACATGAAACTTTTCGCTTTTGCCTGGCTTGCTCTGATTCCCCCGTCGTTGCTGGCCGGTCCGCAGGAGATCATGGCCTCGAACATCAAGTGGATGAGACAATTCGGCTCTTACAGTGAAGAGCCACATGCCACGTTTTGCCTGATGGCGGGTGGAGGGCTCCGTGCTGCGACTAAGAATCTTCAGACTGTCACTGGGGATTGGTTGGCGAAACATCCCACGGCTAAAGTCATTCCCGTTTCCAGCATGCCGTTTAACACTAGGGACCCGCAGTCCCGACTTATCTTCGTCTGGGTAGTCGACGGTGACCAGAGCCTCAACGTTGAATTAGCACGTCAGGGTTGTCTTGACCCGGCGACACAGAGGCTTGGCGAAGGGCAGGCGCTTGAAGTCCCACAAGGGGATTACGACACTTTTGCCAAGAAGCTAACTGCAGCCGGAGAATACGCGTGCGAGCATAAATTAGGCATTTGGAGCCGGCCACAAGATGATCCTGAATTTCCGAAGGATCGTGAACTTGTGACGATGTTTCGATCACATCGCGAGGCGCTCGAGAAACTGCGCACAATGGCACTGCAAAATGCCGGAGTTGTTTCATACTTAACCGTTTCAGCGATAGCTGGGGCTTCTTCGGAATGTAGCGGCAGTTTGAAAGGGATTCTCAGGCTCAGCGAGGCGCGTCGTAGCGAATACGTGCGCTTGCTGTCGAGTATCAGAGATGACTTGGTTATCGGAACAGCGTTTGATAGGGTGTCGTTTTCCTACTGGTATGGCGGCCTGGGCTTAACCGTCGATCGAACTTGGGCGAAGGGGATAGCCTATTTACCTCATGGCTACGAGAAGGTCGGTAGAATAGTGAGCAGCTTAGATGACTTGCCAACCGAGGACGGCGTTTATCTCGTGCCGATTGAGGGAAGCTGGTATGTTATCTATGTCATGGGCTAAAAAGGCCGCTTCATTGTGCAGAATTGGGAGTTTGAGAAGTGCAGCGGGATGGAAATCGAGTATAAATTGGGGCCAGATAATTTCGCATTCACTGTCGCGCTAATCGGCGAAACAGGAACGCGCCGAGCACGATGAAGAGTACGTTTGGAAACCAGACTAGCAGCTCGGGATGGACTTTTGGGTTTCCGCGCAGGGTGTCACCGATGATGACAAACAGAAAATAGGTAATCGCAACGATTAATCCCACCGCGAAGCCAATCGAGGTTTCCCGCCGATGCGCGGTCACGCCGAGCGGCACACCAACGATCGCAAAGGCGAGGCAGGCAAACGGAAATGAAAAGCGTTTGTTGATCTCGGTCCGGCTGGCGCTTTGCTCGCGTTTGTTCCCACTTTTCAATTGTTCGAGCAGTTGCTGAATCGACAGCGCGGAACGGCTCGGACGCTTCTTTTCTTTTTCGTAAAGTTCTTCCAGACTGATCGGCAGCGTTCCTTCCGACATGTTGATCCCGTCGCGGATTTTGCGCAGGTCGTTCGGATCCTTTTCGTCGCGCTGTTGATATCGAGCCTTGTAGAGATGCATTAAAATGCGCTTGTTCTCCAGGTCAGCTTCCAGCCGTCCGCTGCGCGCGAACGTCACCTTCATCGGCATCGAATCTTCGCCCAGCTCAAAGACCGTGATGTTCTCAAGACGGTTCCCCTCCTTCCTGCCGACGTAGATTTTTCGACCGGGGAACTCGTCGATGACCTGATCGCTGCCAAAAAGTGCCATCGGATCGCGCGTAGCCAGATCGAAAATCGTGCTCCGCAATTTTTCCTGGGCGGCGGGGGCGACCTGGACATTCAACCAGAGACAGATCGCGGTGGAAAAAGCGGCGATTGCAGCCAGCGGAACACAGACGCGGGTTACACTCACGCCATTCGAGCGCAAAGCGATCAGTTCGTTATCGGCCGAAAGCCTGCCAAAAACGAGCAGAATCGCGGTCAACAATCCCCACGGAATCGTAAAAATGAGAGAGAACGGCAACACGTAGGCAATGAAAGCGAGTAGATATTCCATCGGCACGTTATGGTTCACCAGCAGGGGCAGGAGCTTGCGAAAAATGTTGCCCACCACCAGCACCAGGCTCAGCACCGCGATCGCAAAAAACACGTTCACGAGCAACTCGCGACTCACGAACTTGTCGATCAATTTCATTTCTAAAACGAAGGCTGTGCCACAGACGCACACCAGCCTTCGCGTTAAGCTATGGCTCGGCAAGCAGATTAACACAGATTTGGTAGCGCACGCGCCTTCGCCTTCTCGAACTTTTCCACCGACCTTTTGCTGCCACAGATTCACACAGATTCTGAATGCAGAATCCCAAAGCCTGGTGATGCAAACGTCATCTGTGTTTCATCTGTGTCGATCTGTGGCTGGAAAAAAAAGCGCGGGCCGATAAAGTCCTCCTTCAGATGGACATCTACGACGTGGCGATTATTGGCGGCGGACCAGCTGGCAGCACCGCCGCGGCGTTGCTCGCACGAGCTGGGCGTCGCGTGATCGTCTTTGAACGGGAAAAATTCCCGCGCTTCCACATCGGCGAGTCGCTTCTGCCGTTCAGTATGAAAGCATTTACGCGATTAGGATTGCACGAGAAATTCGCCCGCGCCGGTTTCATGGAAAAGTTCGGCGGCGAGATCTGCAGCGCCTGCACCGAAAAAGGAGTAAAATTTTATTTTAAGGACGGCTTCCGTTCCAAGACCGATCATTCTTACCAGGTCACCCGGGCCGATTTCGATAAAGTTCTGCTCGACCACGCTGCCGAAAGCGGTGCCGAAGTGCATGAGGAAACATCGGTCGAGCGGATCACTTTCGTGAATGAGCATGTCGATCTGGAGATAGGGACATCGCGTGGCGATATGCGGCCGGCGCAGCGCGCCGATCCTAACATGCGGAAAATCCGTGCGCGCTTTGTGATCGATGCCAGCGGCCGCAATTCAGTTGTCGGCAATCATTTTAAGCTCAAAAAACACTACGAGCATCTCCAGAAGATGTCGATTTTTGCGCACTATGACGGGGTCGAGCGCGATCAGGGAATCGACGGCACATTGACGCGCATGGTTCGCGGGATCGATCGCTGGTTTTGGCTGATCCCACTGACCGCTGAGCGAACGAGCATCGGTATCGTTTTTGATTCGGCCACATTTCGGGCGGCGAAAAGATCCCCGGAAGAGCTTTTAGAAGAAGCGCTGGCCGAGCAACCACAGGTTGCAAACCGAATGCAGAATGCAACGCGGGTTTCGCCGGTTTACACGGCAGCCGATTTTTCCTACCGCAACACTCGCCTCGCCGGTGACCGCTGGCTGCTCGCTGGAGACGCGGCCGGCTTTATTGATCCGGTCTTCAGCAGCGGCGTTTTTCTGGCAATACTCGCAGGCGAACACGCAGCCGATGCATTAAGTGAAGCCCTCGATCACCCGCAAAAGGCGAGAAAACTGTTCGCCCGCTACGAGCGAACAATCAATCGTGCCATGGACGTGTACCTTCGCTTTGTCGACGCATGGTACACGAAAGAGTTTATCGAAGTGTTTTTAAATCCGCGGGAGTTTTTGCAAATTCAACCGGCGATAAATGCCGTGCTTGGCGGCAACATCGGCAATAGTTTCGCGATCAGATGGCGCATGTCGATCTTTTACCTGCTCGTTTGGTTGCAACGATATTTGCCGCTCTGCCCCCGGCGAACGCTCGTGCCAAAGAGAGAAGCGATTTCGGAGAACGTAACGTCTGAAGTCGCGTCCGCGTGAGGGCGGATATCGCCATGCGCGATTGGCGGTCCCGGGGAGGGCAGCGTTCTCATAAATTGGGTTTGTTCCAGGCAATGATGATTGCGCTGGTCATTCTTTGTCTAACGAGTTGCGCGACAACCTCGCGGCATGTCTTTGTTGAGCCGGCCAGCGCCTGGCAGACGCGCACCGGACAACTTCTGTATCGCGCACCCAAGGTAACCGTGATCGGCGACGTGCTGGTGCGTTATTCCAAAAGCGGCGACTTCGAACTGGCCTTTTCCAAGGCGCCCGGCATTGCCCTATTGACGTTGCGGCAAGACGCCAAATTTGCCGAAGTCAAAGGGCCACTCGCTCGAACGGGCTGGGCCGGCCCGGTCGAGAGCGCGCCGAAGCAATTGCACGGCTGGCTCGATCTCCGCGACAAAATTACTAACGCCTGGGATCAACGATCGATTCGTTATACTTCCGGCGGGGAAACATTTTGGCTTCGTTTTTGACCAACGTCGCCTGAAACGCGAGGGTCGCGGTTTTAACCGGCTGAAGATATGCGGGTTAGTGCTTTCATCGCACGGATGATGACACAGCGGCGGCGCCTCATTTGGTGGAGCGTGGCTGCGCTGGCCATTGTCTGCCTCACCATTCTGGTCACGCGAATAGAACTCGATTCTGATGTCCTTAACATGTTGCCGGGTCGATTCCCTTCAATCCAAGGACTAAAGATTTACGATCACGAGTTCGAACAAACACGCGAGCTGACATTCGCCCTGCTCTGTCACCCGGATGATGTTGATAAGCTCGAGGAATTTGCGCAGACGTTCGTGAACAATCTGCGGAAGCAGTCGTGGTGTGAACGTGTCCTGGCCGGTTCGCCGATGGAAACGCCGGATGGAATTCGCGACCTGCAATCGATCGCTGTTCCGCTGCTCTTGAATCTCGAGCCGGCGGCGTTCGAGAACACGATATCGATCTTGCAACCACAAAAAATCCGTGAGCGGCTGGGCCGACTGCATCAACAGATCGAAGCCGGCTCACCCCGGCCGGAGTTTGAGCTGACGTTCGATCCCCTTGGTCTCATCGCGCCGGCGCTGAAGCCTTTTGCTGAAAGCAACGCCATCGAACAGGAGCAGCCGCTCACGTCACCGGATCGGACGATGCGCGTTTTCCTCGTGGTTACGAACCAGGAATCAATCAGCGCATTTGCCTGCCAGCGTTTAATGCGACAAGTGAACCAGTTTCGGAACCACGCCAGCGACGGCTGGAATGGCGGGCCGCTGGAAGTGCTGGTGACCGGACGCTCAGCTTATGTCTCTGAAATTTCGTTGAGCATGCGTCATGACATCGTCATGACACTTGCCAGCTCAATCCTGTTAGTTGGAATCATTTTTTTCATTGGATTCCGACGGTGGCTGCCGCTGATCGGAATGGGATTTTCACTTCTTCTTTCGTGCCTGGTCGCACTCGCCGCCGGCCTGCTTCTCTTTGGGCGGCTTAGTATGGTGGCCGTCGGTTTTTCTGCAATCCTCGTTGGCCTGGGCGTCGATTTCGCAATCCTGATTTTTGGGCGTTACCAGCAAGCCCGAATTGACGGCGAACCATACGAGCAGGCAATCGAGACTTCTGTGGCAAAACTGGGTCGCGCCGTTTTTTTTGGCGCGCTCACAACTGCTGTTGGTTTTATGGCACTTGTTCTGAGCGGGTCGCCCGGGTTCTCACAACTCGGTGTCCTGATCGCCATTGGTATTTTTTTTGCGGGGCTTTTCATGTGCACGATTCTGTTTCTGTTCGTTAGGTCCGACCGTGGCACGGCGGACAAGATGTCCGGACTGCGTCACGATTGGGTCTTCGAGCTGGTGAAAAAATATGTGCGGTGGAGCGTGCAACGTCCGACCTCAATGCTGACCTTTTCAACTGCTGTTCTCCTCCTGCTGACCGTAATCGGATTTTCGCCGATTCCCCCAATCCACTTTGAAGCGAGCACACGTTCGCTTGAGCCAAAAAATAGCCGGGCTGGTCGTGCGCTGGAAGCGATCATGCATAAGATGCCAACACGTTGGGAGCCGGTGCTTGCCATCGTACGCGCACCTGACCGGCAAGCACTCCATGATGGGTGGCAGCGAATTTCGGCACATTGGGCGGAGCTCAAGCAAGCCGGCAAAATTAAAGGTTTTTCCACTCCGGCAGCCCTGTGTTCGTCGCCTTCGGGAATGCAAAAGAATCGGGAACGGCTTCAGGCGATCGATTTTCAAGCAGCCCGCAAAACGCTTGAGGAAACGCTCGATGCCGAGGGTTTCAGTCGCGAAGCATTCGCGCCGGCGTTCGCTCTGCTGGATCGGTTGCAGCGCCTGGTCGATCCAGGGGTTCCCCTGCCCGACTGGCGCGATCAGCTGCCCAAGGGATCGAGCTGGTGGTTTTTGATCGATCGTTACTTTGCAAAAAATCCCCTGCTCACTACCGGTTTCGCGACCAGTACCTCCCCGATCATAACGCATGAGCAACGCCTGGACCTGGGCCGCGATTTGCTGGTACCGGGCGTTCCAATGATCCTGTCGGGCTGGAGTTATGCGCTGGCAGATCTGCTGCCGTGGTCGCATCGGCAGCTTCTTATTATTAGCGCGTTGATGGCCATTTTTGATGTTTCGTTGCTTGCAATCTTATACCGCGATTTGCGCCTCTGGATCATTCAAGTCATCACGCTCGGATTTGGAATCGGAGCCATGGTCGCGACGATGAAGTTTTTGAACATTCACTTGAATTTGCTCAATGTGCTCTCCTTCAGACTCGTTCTCGCCATTGGCGTTGATTACGGAATTTACCTCGTCCTCGTCTGGCAGAAGACACGCGAATTGGAACATGACGTGGCCGGAGTGGTAAAACCGGTGCTGCTTGCCGGATTGACCGCTGCCAGTGGATTCGCTTCGTTAGGCTGGGCGCGCAATCCATCGATTAGCGGGCTTGGCATCACCTGCGCCATCGGCATCTTTTGGAGTTTGCTTGCCACAATTTTCTTCGCTCTGCCGGCGATGGCTGTGGCTGAACCGAAAATCTGGCGGGAAAACGATAGGCAACGTCGAACGCTCAACGCCGAACGCCCAATTAATTCAGAGACAGCCCATTGAAGGTCAAGCGTGAACGTTGAATGTTGGGGGCTGAAATCGTCGAGCACTATGCGCAATTTTCTGCTGGCCTCGCTTGGCTTCGCCTGGGTGACATCATTCGCCTTTGCCCAACAGCCGCTTTCGCTGGCTGACGTTAAAGCCCTTCTCGCGCGCATCCGAGACAAGCGGGCAGCCGCGCCCTGCTTGGAAGTAAACTTTCAAGAGGAAAGAACGGTTCACCTGATGAACAAACCGATCGTGAGTTCCGGAAAAGTCTGGTTTAAGGCGCCAAATAAATTTCGCCGGGAAGTTCGAGGAAATTCACCGAGCGCAACGGTCAGTGACGGCGAGCAGCTCTGGATTTATTATCCAAATTTCAAATCGGCCGAGCACTACTCGTTAGGTAAACGTTCGCCCGTCAACGCGGGCATCGCCGCAGTCACGGCCGCGCTCAATCTGGAGAACGTCGAAGCGAGCTACAACATCACCGCATTCAGAACTAACACGCCCGAGGCCGGCTACGAGCTGGAGCTACTTCCGCGCACACCTTCGCTCAAACGTATGTTCCAGAAGTTCAAGCTGCAGACGAACGATCAGTTGTTCGTAACCCGCACCGAAATGTTGCAGCCAAACGGCGACCGCATCGTCACGACATATTCGAAGCATTCGAGTGCGCCGATACCTGAATCAACCTTCACCTTCACACCCGCGCCCGGAACGGAAGTCACTACGCCACTCGGTCAGTGAGTTTCCTCGTGGTCGGTTCGATCAGACAATTGAAACCAATTTGGCGCGCGCGGTTTGAAACCCTGCGCAATCGCCTTGTCCTTACGCCGAAAGAAAGACGAGTCATCGCCTTCGTCCTGGCCGCGTTCTTTCTCGGACTTTGTGCCAAATGTTATCGAGAAACTCATCCGCAAAAGCCATCCCCAACGGAGCAGAAACATCGAAAATATCAGACAAGGCTGCCATTCCCCAGCCCGATCCCCACTCTGGAGCACCCGACCAACCGCAACGTCCATTTTATAAAAACCTTCGTTTAGGCTGGTTTAATGCTTCAAACCAACACCATCGTTTATCCATCCATGTTTGCCGAACAGCCCAGATCTTCGGATCGTGACGACGTGCGAAAAGACATTGACGCGTTCACGAACCAGATTTGTGAAGTCATTGTCGGCAAGACCGAAGCGGTGAAATTGGCAGTTGCCTGTCTGCTCGCCCGCGGTCATTTGCTGATTGAGGATATTCCGGGGGTCGGCAAGACCACACTCTCGCAGGCGCTGGCGCGTTCTCTTGCCCTCGGCTTTCAACGCATCCAATTCACCAGCGACCTGCTTCCTGCCGACATTCTCGGCAATTCAATTTTCGACCGGGCAGAGCAACGTTTCGTCTTTCATCGCGGCCCCCTTTTCTCCGAGGTGGTGCTGATTGACGAGGTCAACCGAGCAACAGCCAAAACGCAAAGCGCCCTGCTTGAAGCAATGGAAGAGCACCATATCTCCGTCGACGGCGTGACCTACGAATTGCCGGAGCCGTTTTTCGTCATCGCAACCCAAAACCCTCAGCATCAAATTGGCACCTATCCGTTGCCCGAATCGCAACTGGACCGATTTCTGATGCGGATCGAATTGGGTGTGCCGGATCGCGCCAGTGAGCGGAAGATGCTTCTCGGAATGGATCGTCGCGAGATGCTCAAGGAATTGAAGCCGGTGATTACGCCCAAAATTCTGCTCGAGATTCAAGAAGCCGTCCGCAAGGTGCACACGTCATCGGCGCTGCTCGATTATCTGCAGGATTTGCTCGATGCTTCCCGGCAGCGGCACAGCACCGGTTTGTCGCCCCGCGCCGGTCTGGCAATCAAACACGCTTCGCAGGCATGGGCGCTCATGAGCGGACGCGACATGGTGCTGCCGGAAGATATTCAGGCAGTAGCGCGGGCGGTGATGGCTCATCGGCTCGGACACGACATCGAGCGACCCGGAAAAAGCGGCCGGACACTGGCTGACGCGTTATTGCACAGTGTTCCAGTTCCGTGAAACAAAGACAACTTCCGCGCGTTTATCCGACTAGCGGACTCGCCGGCTTGATTTTTGTCCTGGGCGCAACTTGGTACGCCGCGGCCAGTCAAAGCAACGCGGCGGCCTATCTGCTTTTATTCGCGCTCTCGGCCGTATTTCTCGTTTCGATTCCGCACGCGCTGCTGAATGTCGCCGGATTGAAAGCAACTGCTGAATCGATAACGCCAATCTTTGCGGGAGATGAGGTTTCCCTGCCAGTTGAGATTGTGAATGAATCCGGTATCGCACGGCACGGCCTCAGGTTGCGCATGTCCAATTCCGATGGTGAGGCCGAACGCATCGACCACATTGCCGCCGGTAAAGCGACACGCGCGACCCTGCGGTTTAGTGCGCCCAAGCGGGGCGAGTACGAGATCGGCAGTTTGTTTTTGGAAAGCCTTTATCCACTCGGCTTCTTCCGGAGTTCGCGAGTGCAGGCCGGGCCGCAGCGCTACCTCGTTTACCCGAGGCCAGCCGGTGACACGAATCTCCCCGTTGACCGGACGAGGCTCGCCCGGAGCACCCCGCAGCTTGAATTTGGCGAAGGTGACGATTTTGCCGGCGTGCGCCCGTATATTCTCGGTGAGTCGCAACGTCACATTGATTGGAAGGCAGTGGCGCGCGGCCAGAAACTGATGACGAAGCAGTTTTCCGTTGAAACAACCGGTCTGCTCTGCTTCGATTTTGCGGCGATACCGTTTTCCGATACCGAGGATCGGCTCTCGCAAATCGCCCTCTGGGTCATCGAGGCGGAACGGGCGCGACGTCCATACGGCTTGCGTCTACCGACTGAGGAGATCGCGCCATCGTTGGGTCAGGCGCATTTCCATCAGTGCTTGCGGGCGCTCGCCTTGTTTAAATGAAGATACCCCGCAGGAAAGACCGGCGCATCCCGAGACAGCCGCTCCTTTGGCTGGCTGCCGGGCTGCTTTTCACCCTGCCCCCGATGTTCGGAACGCTTGCGCCGTGGGTCCCAGTGTCATTTTTGGTGGCGATTGCTGCAAAATTTTGGATGGAGCCACATGGTTACCGTCTTCGATTATTAGCCTGGAAACTGGTCCTCGGTGCAGTCGCCCTGGTTTGGATTTTTCTCAGCTACGGTACGCTCAAGGGGATTGAGCCTGGCGTTTCAATGGTTGCGGTCCTGATGTCGCTCAAAATCCTGGAAGCGCACACCGCCCGCGAGTTCCAAGTCATGGTCATGGTAGCGTGGTTACTCTGTCTTTGCGGATTCTTTCTCTCTCAAGATGTCACCACTGCGCTGTGTCTCGCGATCGCTTTCACTTTGTTATTGGTGGCCCTGGTTCGATTTCATCGTGGTTCGACCGGACCTTTCTGGCCACCAGTCCGGACTGCCTTGAAACTGCTTGCTCAGGCTTTGCCCCTCATTGTGGCGCTGTTTCTTTTCTTTCCCAGAATTGCCACCGGATTTCGGTTTCAAATCGCGCAGCCGGGCCTCTCCGCGACTGGCTTTAGCGACCGGCTCTCTCCCGGCAGTGTCACATCGCTTGCCAACTCCGCCGGGGTGGCGTTTCGCGCCGAGTTTCCCGACGGAAGGATACCGTCGCCCGGCGCAATGTATTGGCGCGGCGTGGTAATGTCGGAGTGCAATGGCTTGGAGTGGCGCGCACCTGAACTGCCGAATTCCACGCCGCCCTCCACCCAACACGCACCAGGAGGAATTCGGCAATGGATTACGATTGAGCCACACGGCGGCCGTTGGATGTTCGCGCTTGACTGGCCGGCCGAACCGATCTCCGGCGCAAGACTCGCTCCGGGCAACTACCTCTCGAGCACTGAGCCCATTCGCAAGCCGCGACGTTATGAAATCACATCCTTCCCGAAAATCGCCGAGAACGAGCTTCGGCCGAGCGAGCGCATGAGTTTGCTTCACGTCCCGGGTAATACAAGTCCGGCTGTCTCGGAGCTGGTAAAATCTTGGACAGGTTCAAATCCAAAGCCGCGGGCGATTGTAAGCAGAGCGCTACAGTTCTTCCGCACCCAGGGTTTTCGTTATTCACTGTCGCCGGGCGAATATCGTGATAACGCCTTAGAGGAATTCCTTCTCCGGCGACGAACTGGATTTTGCGAACATTACGCAGCCAGTTTTGCTACGTTAATGCGAGTGGCCGGAATTCCGGCGCGCGTCGTCGTGGGCTATCTGGGTGGCGAGTACAATGAATTGGGTCAGTTCTTCCTGGTGCGCCAGGCCGATACTCATGCCTGGTGCGAGGTTTGGATCGAGGGAGGCGGTTGGCTTCGCGTCGATCCGACAAGTGTCGTTGCACCCGACCGGGTGAATCTCGGGCTGAGTTCGTTCCTGGAAAGGCAGGCTAGTTCGAGCCAGGCCCAATTCCAGCAAAGCACGCTGACACGGACGCTGGCGCGGTCGAGGCTATTCGGGGACGTCCGCGTCGCCTGGCAGGCTTTGAACTACGTGTGGGACACGAGCATTTTAAGCTTCGATGTCGAGAGACAGGAGTCATTCCTGCGGGGAGTCGGCCTTGGCCATGCCGGGCCGGTTGCGTTAATCGTCTGGAGTATGGGAATCGCGGCCGGTGGCCTCGCACTTTACGCGGCTTGGATGGGACTGCGCGGTCGACCAGGAATTGATCGGGTCAAGGCTTTGTACGAACGGTTTTGCCGGAAAGCTGCTCGTCTCGGCGCGGCTCGTGGACCGACTGAGGGCCCATCCGCTTTCGCGAACCGCGCGGTTCTACTCTTGCCTAACGAATCAGACAGGATTCGTCGGATTGCGGAAGCTTACATTACGATTCGCTATTCTCCGGCGGGAACTATTCCCGTCGTTGCTCAGCAGTTCGTCAAAGATGTGAACGCTTTTGGAACGCAAACCCGGTGAGGCGGCTGCTCAACCTGGATATTGGGTTCCAGCGATGCTGGGCCACGCTTCAACCCTTCAACGTTTCAACTTTTCAACGTTTCCAAGACTTTTCTTGCCGCATTATGTCCCGGAATACCGCTGACTGCTCCGCCTCGTTGTGCGCTTGAACCGCAGAAGAAGACATTCTCCCATTCGGTCTCGACGCCCCACGTACCGGCTTTCTCCGGTTTGGTTGCAAATGGCCAGGTCGGCGCATCGTGGAAGATGTTACCGTGATACATGCCTAACGAGTGTTCGAGATCGACCGGACTTTTGCTTTCGATACAAAGGCTGCCGTCACCCGCGACCGCGAGGCAATCTTGCAGAGGTTCTTCCAACCATTGATTCATGCTCTGCAAGAAGTTCTCCTCGGCGCGTTTGCGCATCTTCTCATTATCTTTGACGAACAAAGAGTAGGGCGCATCCAGTCCGAACAGCGTCATGGTGTGAAAGCCTTGCTTCCTCAATTCCGGTGAGAGAATGGTGTCGTCGGTCAATGAATGGCAATAGACTTCGCACGGTGTTTTATCCGGGAGTTGTCCATTCGAGGCCTGTTCGTAGCTCACATTCATTTGCTGATAGCCTTCGTCGGTGTGGAATGTTCCGCACCACGCCTGCTCACCCGGATATTTCCTTGCCTTTAATTTGGGCAACCTCCGCAGAAGCATGTTGATCTTGAACACGCTCCCCTCGTCCTGCGCATTCGGCTGATACGGTTTACCGGAATATTTCGCGAGTACATTCCGACCAAAATTCACCAACAGAAATCGAGCTTCGACCGTTTGCCGTTTCCCGTTGAGGTCAAACCCGATGCTTTTTCGTTTCCCAGTGAGATCGACATCGACCAGATCGACATCGGTCAGGAACTCCGCACCGGCTTTGCGCGCCGCTTGCTCCAATTCGCGCGCCACCGCACCCATGCCGCCGACTGGCACTTTCCATTCACCCGTCTTGTTGCCAATGAGATGATAAAGAAAACAACGATTCTGCACCAGCGAGGGATCGTGTGGGTGAGTGAAAATGCCGACCTTGGCGTCAGTGAGCACAAGGCCACGCACCAAATCGTCCTTCAGATAACGCTCGATCGCGCAACCGAGTGGTTCTTCCGACAAACTACACCAGGCTTCACGTGAAACGTCATCAACATCGAAACGCCGCTTGAATTCTTCTTTTGCCACGAGCGGTTCGAGCATGCTGTCCCACGAATGCTCCGCAAAGACATGGGACAGATTGTAAAACTTTCTTAACTGATCGAACTCGATCTCATTGCCGGTCAGATCGATCATCGATTTACGGCTTTCGTGTTCATAGACGTTGCTCAAGAGTAAGCCGTCGTAATGCCCATTTTTGAGATATGGCGTGAATGAAGCTGTCCTCCGCCGACGGAGCTCGAGGTTCAATCCGAGATCGCGGATGATTTTTTCCGGAAACAGACTAACGAGATAGGAATAGCGCGACAGCCGCGCATCGTAGTCCGGAAAAACTTTCTGTGAAGTCGTCGCGCCACCGATGTAATCGTTCTTTTCGAGCAATAGAACACTCAAGCCCGCGCGGCCCAAGTAGCTCGCAGCGACGAGCCCATTGTGGCCTGCACCAAGAATCACCACATCGTAGTTAGGCTGCAGGGTCATTGATATCTCCCCTGCCATTGCTTGCCGCGCCGAAGCCTTGGCGAAAGCGGGTGTCCGGCGCCCAAAATTACAACGTCATACCGTGATTTCATTTTTCATTCGAAAGAGAACGCTCAACGTTCAACGCCCAACGTTCAACGTCCAGTAAAAGACAGCGTTCCGGAAACTTCGGTCTTCTTAATTCCTTCCTCTTACTTCTTAATTAATCATTTATGAGCGCGCTGCCTGAGATCCGGACGCGCTGCCTTGTTGTCGGGGGCGGACCGGCGGGCATGATCCTCCTTCGCTGAAGCTACGGCGCGACAAGTGGTTGACCGGATGAGAGGGTGAGACCTAGCGATGATGTAGCTCATGTGTGTCCTACCTGAGATTCGTAGTCGTTGCGTCGTCGTCGGTGCTGGGCCTGCAGGAATGATGGTGGGCTATTTGCTCGCCCGCTCCGGCGTGAATGTTGTTGTCCTGGAAAAGCACGGGGATTTCAACCGCGATTTCCGGGGCGACACTATTCATCCATCCACCCTCGAATTGATGCACGAGCTCGGATTGCTCGATGAATTCCTCAAGCTGCCGCACCAGGAGCTGCGTGAAATCCGAGGTATTTTCAACGGCCACGCCGTGCCGATGACGGATTTCTCGCGGCTGCCCACGCACTGCAGGTTCATCGCTTTCATGCCGCAGTGGGATTTTCTGAATTTTCTTTCGGCGCATGCGAAACGATTCCCGACATTTGCGCTCCAGATGCAACACGAAGTTGTTGATCTTCTTTTTCAAAACGGCCGCGTCGTGGGCGTACGCGCCAAGACCCCGGAGGGCGAACGTGACGTGCATGCCGATCTGGTGATCGGCGCAGATGGCCGTCATTCAATTACGCACACGCGAGGAGAATTTGAGCTCCGCGAGTTTGGCGTGCCGATCGATGTGCTCTGGATGCCTCTTTCCAAGCGGGACAACGATCCGCCGCAGTCGCTCGGATTCTTTCGACACGGAAAACTGCTCGTCTTGCTCGACCGAGGCGATTACTTCCAGGTCGGTTTCGTTATCCCGAAGGGCGGTCTCGAGGAGATCAAACGACGCGGCTTGCCCGCATTGCATGAAGATATCGTGGAGCTCGGCCCTTTCTTGAAGGATCGAATCGCCGAGCTCGACGATTGGTCGAAGATCAAATTGCTCACCGTGCAAATCAATCGTCTCAAGTGCTGGTGCCGTGAAGGTTTGCTCTGCATCGGCGACAGCGCGCACGCCATGTCCCCTGCCGGCGGGGTCGGTATCAATCTCGCGCTCCAGGACGCGGTAGCCACAGCAAATCTGCTCGCGGAAAAATTAAGGCGAGGCGCAGTTTCCCTGAAGGAACTTCAAGAGGTGCAAAAACGGCGTGAGTTTCCGGTTCGACTCATTCAGGCCATCCAGGTGCAAATTCATCGTCGTATCAACGGGCAAACATCCGGCACCGATGACAATCTTCCGTTTGTTGCGCGATTGTTTAAGTGGTTTCCACCTCTGCGCGCATTACCGGCGCGGCTCATCGGCCTCGGCCCGCGGCCCGAACACATCCGCTCACCGGATGCATGGTGATGCGAGACTTACGCCGCACCCGCCTGTGGATGGTCTCGCTCTTCTGCACATTCCGGTTTAACGATTTACACCATTTTTCACACGCTGATCTGAGCCCTCCGAGCCACAGGCCGCTACCTTTCAGCGTTTCACTTTTCAGCTTTTGAAGAGAACCACGGATTGCACTGATGGCACGGATATAATTTACAAAAGGAAACGAACAGGGAACAAAGATTGCAAGCGTTGTTCGGAAGAAACCTTTGTTCTCTTCGTTGTCTTCTGTTGAATATCTGGTGAAGCGCAGGCGAGGACGCCAGCCACCGCAGAGTTTGTCAGGCAACGCTTCCGGCTTCAGTTCGATTTGGATCGAAACCGCTTCATCAGGGCAAGGATCTCCTCTCGAACATCGAAGAGCTCGCGCCGAAATGCATCGAGCCGTTCGGATTCGATGAGTTTTTTCTGAGCGACTTTTTCCGCCGCGGACATGCTCGCGTGCAGGTAATTAAGCGCCCGCTTCAACGCGGCGACAACAAAACCGCCTTCGCGTGAATGATCATCATCATCATAGGCAAGACTATCCAGTGCACCGGCAATTTTTGCACCGGTGGTCTGAAATTGGAAAATCATCTCGTGCAGATCGCTGTCGCCCTCTTCACCGAGCAGACCGCGGTCATCGCAGAAATGCCACATTGACACCGCGCTGTTAAACGCGCGTTTCGTCAAAGGATGATGAATGTGACCATCTTTGTCGCGAACCCAGTCGATCCCTTCGGTTAACGGATTCGGCTCCAGGGGCGGTATCTCGATCTCCTCCCTCGGCGGAAGCGCTCCGCGTTCGTCCGCCTCGAGCGCCTCTTCCAGCCACTCCCATCCCATCTCGCGCGCGACAATTTTCTCGCAATCCGGATGACCTTCGTATTTGTCGAGCAACTCCATGTATTTGTCCGTGCGCGCGTCCGATTCACGCATGAATTTTTCATAACCAAACTCGTCCATTGGTTTGTCTGCGTCGGGATCGAACTCGGCTGGCTCTTCGATATCCCGCGAGCCGTGCAGTTGATCCAGCCATTCGCGGACTGCCTCGTGTGTGGCCTCAATCTGCTGCTTTTCTTCCTCGGACGACATTATCCAGGCAGCTGGCGACACATCCAGTTTGTAGCTGGCGCTCTCGATCACCACCCGGCCATTGGAATCGCTGAACCACTCAATGTACAAGGCATTCGCCATCTGCTCCAGCGTCCCGCCTTCTTTATCAGCAGACAACGTCTCTCCCGGCGGCGCATCCAAAACCCGAACCTTGCGCGAAGCGGAGATCTCGCCCGCGGCACCACGTTGCGGCGTCGCGAGTTCAGCTGGCTCCGCTCCGGTCACGGGCTGTGGGTTTTCGAATCGAATGAAGCAGCCAGCGAGGTCCCGCAAACAATTTCCGGTAAGGTCCAGCGCAATCGGTTCTGCTCGGCCAGCCAGCAAAATCAGACCGCCAATCCGACCGCGTTCGCGGTTATCGATCTCGCCTCTAACAACACATTCACGAAGCCGTATCGCCATTTCTTACCTCCGGTCGCGCCGGACATTCGGCTCAAACTCCGGGCTTCGTCAACGCTCTTGTTAATTTAATTCTCTCGCGTTTTACAGTGACGAATGTGTTTAGCCGACGCGATCGCTGGCCAGCGCGAGCGGGTGTTCGTCGTTACGAAAGTGTATCCACACAACGCTTCGCGGGCGGAATTGCCAAAGGCGTGTGACCGCAGCCTGAAACGGCTGCGCGTTGAAACGATCGATCTTTATCTTCTGCATTGGCGAGAAAGCAAGGTTCCGCTTGCTGAAACCGTCGAAGCCTTCGAAAAACTACGTTCCGCTGGAAAGATCCGGCGCTGGGGTGTCTCAAACTTCGATGTCGATTGATATGCGCGACCTCTTTGCGATTACGAACGGAGACCACTGTGCGACCAATCAGGTCCTTTACAATCTCGAACACCGTTAAATAGAGTCCAGCCTCCTGCCGTTCTTCTTTCAACCCTCAACAAATGCCAGTCCGGCTCGGACCAACTATCAACTCTCTGTAATGCCCTATTCCCCCGTCGGTCACGGTCGTGGTCTCCTGGGTAACCCGATTCTCAAGAAAATCGCGAAGCGTCAAGATGCGACTCCAGCGCAGATCGCGCTCGCCCGGGTGTTGCGTCTGCCCGGTGTCATCATCATTCCAAAAGCAAGCAACCAGGCGCATGTCCGCGAAAACGCTCAATCGGTTGAGATCAAATTAACGAGACAGGATCTGCAAGATTTAGATAAAGCGTTCGCACCACCCAGATCGAAGCAACCGTTACCCATGTTGTAACTGTAGCCGGGGTCGCCGACCCCGGCCGCTGCCGGCAAACCGAACCCCAGCTACATTGCTGTCAGACCGCGACGGCGCGACACGTTCTAATCTGGGTAGCACGCTGCCTTCCCGCACTTCAATTCGCAAGCGTCACGGTCGCCGTGGCCCGCCTGGTGTCACTGAAACAGCAATCGCCGGTGTTGTAGCCGGAGTCGGTGACGCCGGTGGCGTTGAGGCGGTGTCGCACTCGATGTCGGATTTGGCGTTACGCTGGGCGTTGGGCTTGGAGTCGCTGTCGGCACTGGTGTGGCCGTTGGCGTCGGCGCAGGCCTTACCGTTGGACTTGGAGTCGGCGTAGGAGATGGAGTGGGCGGTGTTGCTTGTACATTGACAGTCATCGCGCCGTACCCCACAGCATGCACCCGATCGTCGGCGCTCAGCTCGAACGTGTAGATTCCGGGCTGGGTGAAGGTCACCAGGGTCATCGCCGTGTTTGGGTTCGCAAGGTTCACCGGTGCAGGACCGGAATAAAGTTTCCACCCGATCGTGGCCGCGCCGCTTGGATCGACAACTGTTCCGGCCAGTGTTGTGCTCATGCTCGTAATGTTTTGGTCCGCACCCGCATCGACATGCGGCGCGCCGGGCGAGCGCGGACCTTCGTTAGGCCCAGTGGTTTGGATTACCTCGAAATTGCTGACGTCGATTGTGGAAAGATGATCGAAACAGCCCGCGGGAAATCTGTCATCCGGCGAAATCGAAATCGAAAAGAAGCCGCCGCTGTTGTCAGCGACGATCGCCCCATATTTTTTGAGCGCGAGGCAAACCGCCTTCTCCTCAATCGTCCAACCGCTCGGGATAACAAAACTCGCTTTCAGCCGAAGCCGCTGCCCCATCGCCGGATAATTTGTCGACGTCGCCGGGATCGACGACGCGAAATGGTTCGCAGGGTAAATGTATTCTTTTCTCGTTTTTGCCACCGCGAGCCGCATGGCATGTTCTACCATGCCGCGTTCGCATTCGTCGTAACGGGGCACCGCCGGAAACATCGGCAAGCCCGCTGCATCGCCGGATGTCCAGCCGGCCGGGCGCAACGCATTTGAAGTCAGATCGAATTTTGCGCCGTTCGAGGCTTGCCAGCCATTCGAGGTCAATTTCATCTGCCATGTCTCCCAGATCGACCCGGCGCCCGGCGCGACGATGATGCCGTGCCGATCGCCGCCCATATTGGTCACGTCCATTTGCCACTGCTGCAACGTCAGGCTGCCAGTATCTTTCGGCCATGACTCGATCGGCATGTTTGAAGGAATCGGGTAACTACCGTTCGGATAGGTGCCACCGTCCAGGTCGGATTCATCGGGATAATCGAGGAACGGAAACGTCACCCGCGGCTGATTATCAGGCACAAGCACGTAATTCATCTCCCAAAATGCTCGAAGTGTCTGTCGGCTTGACGACAAGTCGGATTTGATCTGCGCAATCATCGCATCCGAATTCGATAGAACCGGACGACCCGAGATGTCTTCGTTCCAGGGGTTCGCCACCGGAAAAATCTGCATGGCCGCGACAATTGCATCCGCGTTCGCCGTATTGAACAACGTCGGCGTCGCCACCACCGGTGGCGGCCCAAGAATTCGTCCTTCCTGATTAATCCGCTCCCCGCCGGCTTGCGCTAACGTGAGTGTGATTGTCGATGTTAGAAGAAGAGCGCCGCCCTGCTTCCATTGCTTCCCCGCTCTTTTGTTCGCCACTTGATGCCTTTCATGCTGCGGAGAAGCACATCAATTTTGCAGCAACATTTACGCCGAACGGATACGATTCGCCGATACATACCGATATTCCGACTCCGAACTTGGACTTCCGACGTCCGCCTTTCGGGGTCACCGACCCCGCCCACAACGCTGGCGCTTCAACACTTCAACGTCGTAACTCTTGTAACTCTTTTAACTTGCCAACGATTCAACTCTTTACGCTTCACAACCGCAAGAGCGACCCATCAATGTCGCCAAGCGTTGTGCAACCGCATAGAAGCATTGCCTCGTCGAGCTCCTGCTTCAGGATCTTCAGGACACGGACAACGCCCTCTTCGCCGGCGACACACAATCCCCAGAGAATCGGCCGGCCCACCAGGACTGCACGCGCCCCGAGCGCGATGGCTTTGAGCACATCGCTTCCCCGCCGAATTCCTCCATCAACATAAATTTCACAGCGACCGGCTACGGCATCGACCACGTAAGGAAGCACTTCACTGGTAGCTGGAGCAGTGTCGAGCTGACGTCCGCCATGATTCGACACGACCACCGCTTTGGCGCCGTGCTCGGCTGACCGGCGTGCATCATCACCCCGACACACGCCTTTCACTACCACTGGTAATCGAGTAGAATTGCACAACCAATCGAGATCATTGAACCCAAGGTCTTGTTTGAAATTTTCTTGAACATAAACCGCCAGCCCGGAGCCTTTCACTTCGGGAAATTGGCCCTTACCCAGCGGCGCCAGATTTTCGACCGTTAGACCCTCAGACAGCTGGAAGTTGTTACGCGTGTCCCGGTGTCGAGTACCCAAGCCCGGCGCGTCAACTGTCAGGACGATCGCTTCCGCCCCTGCCTGCTCTGCGCGTTTCACCAGCTCCGCGGTGATCCCGCGATCCTTGTATATATAGAGTTGAAACCATCGTGGGCTCGCGGCCTCAGCGAAGACCGATTCCATGGCAGTATTGGAGAGCGAGCTCAAAATAAACAACGTGCCGGCTGCCTTGGCCGCACGGGCCGTGGCAATCTCACCCTGCTCACAAGCGAGTTTATGGAAGGCGGTAGGCGCAACCAGGATCGGCATCGAGACCGGCTGACTCAGCACTGCAGTAGTCAGCCGACGCGATTCGACTCCCGCCAGGACCCGGTAGTAAAGCTTGAGTCGCTCCCAACCTGCGACGTTTTCCCGCAGCGTGATCTCGTCCAGCGCTCCGCCTTCATAGTAATCGAAGACATCTCTGGGCAGCTGGCTCTTTGCTACCCGCGCGTAATCGGCGACGTTGAGAAGCAGGTTCGAATCCACTTTTGTTTCCTGATTACCAACAAAGAATACCACGAATTGATATCAAGAAATGCGATATGGAAGTTATCTGTACGCTGTACGCCGTCCTCCAGCCTTCGCGGAGGCTACGGCTTGGCAAGCCGACCTCCGACTTCCGATCTCTGATCCTACTACTGTCTAGTCCTCAGAGGAATCTTCTTTTGACTCGTTTTCAGGTTGATCGTCGGACTTGCCAGGTTTGACGGTGAAATTCACCGATGTTGCGAGTTTATCGCCGACGTAAATGTCGACACGGTATTTGCCCGCCGGCCAGCCCTTCGTTGGCCTGGAGAGCGAGAAGGCACCATAGAAATTGTCGTCGTCAGCGGTAAGTGACACTTCGTCAATTTTTGCTTCTTTCGGCGCAGCGTCGCCCACATCTTCGGCAATCCAGACGCCGCGTAACGTTTCTCCCTTTTCGACTCCGCTGGTTCGGAAGAACGCATACAGCTTCGGGACATTTGCCGAAAACGATTTCGCCGGCCTGGTGTCCTTATCTTTCGCGATGACGGCTTCGACCTTCTGACCCCCGGCGAGGACCACTCCGGAAGAAACCGTCAGGAGAACAGTTAACAGAGCGAATTTGGATTTCATTTCGGGATTTCCTTAAGACTTAAACAAACCTCCGCTTTTACGAGGCTGGTTTGAGACTTTGTAGAATATTAGCTACCTCTGACACTTGGTGTTTTTATAACTAATCCCGCCGATGAAACCTGATAGCAAGGAACCGATGAACGGCCGGCCCGCCCCGTTGCGACTCGATTCGTCGATGCGATGGTGACCGATGACCGCAACGCGAGTTCTATGCGCCCTCGTCGGCTTCGTGTGTCTCAGCGCGATTGCGGCCGAGCCGAGCGCTACGCCATTACCATCAGCGTCGCCCGCTCCATCTGAGTCTCCGGCGGCCACGCTCGCACAGTCCTTCACGGAATTATCGGCCCAAAACGCGGCCGCGGAACGCTCGAAGATTTATCGCGCCGGCGCCGATTACAGCCGATGGCTCGATCAAATTGCTAAAGACTCCGGCAACGCATTTTTGCAGAGAAAAGTTTTTGATCGCGTCACCTGGATTCGATTGCTAGCCGCAGCCGCGGCACTCGCGATGTTGTCGATCCTGGCCGTCTCGTTTGTCTGGATCGTTAGGCGACGCGCGGGCGAGATACAATCAAACCAATACCAATCGCCACTGGCACTGACTGCCTCGGCGATCCGGAAACCGCTCGCGCTTTTTCTTTGGATGTGCGGCGGCGCGTTTGCCCTGATGCCGGTTGCAACCGGTATCGTTGGACGGCCCACTCGCGTCTTCTACGTCGGTGTGCTCACTGCCATTCTCTACGCCGGCTGGATTATCGCTCTGCTCTGGCTCGTCTTCCGCGCCATTCGTGCAGTCGAAAAACGGATGCGTCTCTGGGCGGAACGAACCGGCAGCGTTATCGGCAATGTAATTATTCCGATCGTCGGCCACACCTTGCGCCTCTCCGTGCCGCTGCTCGGCATCATCCTGTTGCTGCCGCTGCTGCGATTACCGGAAAACTGGGTTTGGGTGACGCAAAAAGGGTTCGGTATTTTGCTCATCACCGCGCTTTCGTTCCTGATCATTCGCGGTGTCAACGCCGTCCAGGCCGCGCTTTTGACCCGGCATCGAATGGATGTTCCGGATAATCTTTCCGCGAGAAAAATTTACACCCAGGTCTCGGTCATTCGCAAAATTATCGTGACCGCGGTCGTTATCATCGCCACCGGTTCGATCCTGATGTTGTTCGATCCGGTGCGGCAGTTCGGCACGAGCATTCTCGCGTCGGCCGGGATCGCCGGCATCGTGATCGGTTTTGCCGCGCAGAAAACGCTCGGCAACGTGCTCGCCGGTATTCAGATCGCGCTCACGCAACCGTTGCTGATCGACGATATCGTGGTGGTCGAAGGCGAGTTCGGCCAGATCGAAGAGATTACTCTCACGTACGTAACTGTGCGGACGTGGGACCTGCGGCGGTTGGTGTTACCCATCACCTACTTCGTCGAGAAACCGTTTCAGAACTGGAGCCGCGTTTCCACCGACTTGTTAGGCACGGTCATTCTCTATCTCGATTATCAGGTGCCGATGGGCGAGCTGCGCAAGGAATTGAAACGCCTGGTCGAGAACAATCCGAAATGGGACCGCAAAGTTTGCGGGCTACAGGTGACAGACGCCAAACAAGGCACAATCGAAGTGCGCGCATTAGTCAGCAGCACCGATCCCGGCAAAGCGTTCGATCTCCGCTGCGAAGTGCGCGAAGGATTGATCGACTTTCTCTGTCGCAATTATCCGGAAAGCCTGCCCCGCATTCGCAACGTCGACGTCGACGAATCGAAGACTCCGCGACGAAGATCAGCCGACGGCGAGACCGTGAGCGGAAAGGAACACGAACGCGGCAACAAGAGCCCCGGAGTACATCCCGAAGCCAAGGGTGACGGACGGGAAAATCTCTAAAACATCTCCTGTTTGGCTCTCAGCCCTCAACTCCTTGTTGCGCCGTAGCAGCGCGAATGTGGATCAACCATCAACTTCTACGAAAGTCCGGGTGTGCGCGCCGAAACCAAAACCGACGGACAGGAAAACCTCTAACGAAATCAATCCGAGAGAAGTTCACCCGCCGTGGCGGCCATTCCGCAATCCGGCCTCCAGCCTTCGCCAAGGCTACGGCTTGGCAAGCCGACTTCCCACATCCGATCTCTGCCTGCCGCGCCGATCGAATCTCTGATTGCCCTTAAAACGCCCATACATACTCTGGAGAAGTTAGGAACGGTTCGAGTCTATGAAGGCAGCGACATTCAAGGTCCTATTAGTCGCCACAAGCATGAGCGTTGTAGCGAGTGGCGGGATCGCTCAAACTACCGCAAGGGAGTATTGTAACCGCGGCGTTGCCAGACAAAACAAAGGCGACCTCGACGGCGCACTTGCAGATTACAACCGCGCCATTGAACTTAATCCGCAACACGCTGCCGCCTACAACAACCGCGGCCTGGTCAAAACGGCGAAGGGCGATCTAAATGCTGCGCTGGCAGATTACAATCGCGCGATTCAACTCAATCCGAGGAACTTAGAGATTCACGTTAACCGCGGCGTTGCCAGACAAAATAAGGGCGATCTGGATGGTGCGCTGGCGGATTACAACCGCGCGATTGAACTCTATCGCAATTGTGCCCCCGCCTACCGCAACCGCGGCAATCTCAAAAGGGCGAAGGGCGATCTAGATGGTGCGCTGGCAGACTACAACCGCGCGATTGAACTCAAGCCAAAAGACGCTGCCGCCTACAATAGCCGCGGCCTGGTCAAAAAGGCGAAGGGCGATCTCGACGGTGCACAGGCAGATTACAATCGCGCGATTAAACTCGATCCAAAATATGCTACTGCCCATAGCAGCCCTCCGGCAGCGAAGAAGGTAAAAGAGGATTTAAATAGTGCACTACCGGCCCCCAACCGCGCGACTGAACCCAAGCCGAAAGATGCTACCGCCTCCAACAGCCGGGCTGTGGTCAAGGAAGCGAAGAGCGATTTGGATAGTTCGATAGCAGACTTCAATCCGACGGTTGATCTCAATCCGATAGATGCTACTCCCCGCAACAGCCCAACCGTAGTCGAGGAAGCGAAGGGCGGGCTGAATAGTGCTCACGCAGATTTCAACCGCGCGAGTGAACCCAATCCGAAAAACCTCCAGACTCCCAATAACCGCGACGTTGCCAAACAAGATGAGGGTGATCTGGATGCTGCCTTGGCCGACTACAACCGTGCGGTTGAATTCGATCCGAAAGATGCCGTCGCCTACAAAAACCGCGGCCTGGTCAAAAGGGCAAAGGGGGACTTGGACGGAGCGATGGCAGACTACAGCCGCGCGATTGAACTGGATCCGAGGTACGCGGTCGCTTACAACAGCCGCGGTAACGTCGAAGAGACGAAGAATGATTTCGACGGTGCGCTGGCAGACTACAACCGCGCGATTGAACTCGATAGTGCTTACGCCATTGCCTACTACAACCGCGGCCTTATCAAACAAAATAAGGGCGATCTGGATGGTGCGTTGGCAGATTACAACCCTGCGATTAAACTCGATCCGAGTTATGCCGTCGCCTACAACAGCCGCGGCGTAGTCAAACAGCTGAAGGGCGATCTAGATGGTGCTCTGGCAGATTACAATCGGGCGATTGAACTCGATCCGAAATGTGCTGCCGCCTACAATAACCGCGGCGCCTTATATTTTTCGGCTCGAAACTGGAATGCTGCGCTGACGGATTACAACTGGTTTTTCGAGTTTTCAAAGCAGGACCAGGATGATCCGCGTCTCTACGTTTGGTTGATTCACGCACACAGGGGTGAAACAGACGCGGCGAACAAGGAGCTGGCGGATTATCTTGGTCAGCGCGGAAACAACGCGCCGGCCGACTGGTTTTCGAAAATGGCCAGCTACCTTCTGGGCAGAACATCGGATGTCGATCTTTTCACCGCAGCGAAATCCCCGGACAAAAGGAAGGAGAGAGGCCAGGTCTGTGAAGCATGGTTTTATGTTGGAATGAAAAAGCTGCTGGGCGGTGACAAAGGCGGCGCGGAAGATTGCTTTAAGAGATCTCTCGCCACGGACCAGCAGGACTATACCGAGTACCAGTTTGCCAAGGCTGAGTTGAAAGCTCTTGGAAAGTAGCGCCCTTTCCGCGTGCTGGTTTCACCCGCCGTGGCGGGCATTCCGAAATCCGACCTCGGGAGGTATTTCTGATTCACAACCTTTGACAAGCGGGTCGCAGAATCGTGTGATATTTTCTTATTCTCGAACGAGACAAGGCGCCGCCCGACACGCGAAGGCTCGATCGACTTTTTTGCCGCGGTGGGAAACTGCCTAGATACAATCTACAATCCGGAACCGATGTCCGACTTCCGGTGCCTGATGTCCGTTTGAATATACGCCGGCCAGTTTGCGTCTTTCGTTTCACACTTCATCTTACATCTCAAATGAACACGAAACTGCATTCTCTCGCTCTCGCCGCACTGTTGTTTGTCGGGCTTCCGTTGGCATCCTCGTCCGCACAAGTGGGTGTGTCGATCACGATCGGTCCGCCCTTATTGCCGGTTGTGGTGCAGCCGCCTTGTCCGGTGGAAGGCTATCTATGGACTCCCGGGTACTGGGACTACGATAGTGACTATTATTGGGTACCGGGCGTGTGGGTCCCGCCGCCGGAAGTCGGTCTGCTCTGGACGCCGCCTTGGTGGGGCTTTGTGGACGGCGTTTATGTATTTCACGAGGGTTACTGGGGGCCCACCGTTGGTTTCTATGGAGGTGTAAACTACGGCTTTGGCTATTTCGGTAGTGGCTACTGGGGCGGCCGATGGGACGGCAACGTGTTCCTCTATAATACCGCCGTAACACGAGTGAACACCACCATCATTCGCAACACGTTCGTCGATCGCGCAGTGTTGAGTAAAGAGGTGAGAGGCAACCGCGCCAGCTTCAATGGCCAGGGCGGGGTTAAAGCCGAGGAGACTGCAGAAGAAAAAGCCGCGGCAAACGCACGGCACGTGTCGGCAACTTCGGAGCAGCTTTCGCGAAAGGAGGCGGCCAACAAGAATCACGATCTACATGCGTCCGTGAACCACGGTCATCCAAATGCGACTGCGATCAAGTCGCTCGAGCACAAAGGCGAGGGAGCACAGGGCACGGTCGGCTCCGAGAAATCGACGCACAAGGTTGAGCATGCAAACAGAACTGACGCAGGCAAAGTGCAAGGGAACGCAGAGCAATTGCACCTGGCCGAGCACAGACATACAAACGGCACCGGGCCTCACCATGGGATGAATGCAACGGCAAGGACATCGCATCACGCAACATCGACGATGCCCCATCACCCGCCGCCAGGTGGTCAGGGCAAAGCATCCGGAGGACAGCAACACAAAGGCAAACAGGGGAAGCAAGGAAAGAACGAAGGAGGCGGGTAACAATGGAAAACGCTGAAACGCTGAGAAGCTGAAATTCCGACCTCCGACTTCCGACGTCCGGCTTATTACGGGTTTATGTTTCTTCGTGGCTTTTTTCAGGATCGTAAGAACGACAGCAAGTGGGTCACGTTTTTCGAAGTGACGCTCTTTGTTGTCTTCTCTGTTTTTTCCTCGGCGCAAACGCAACCGCCACTTACAGCGGAACCTGGGACAGGAATCGAAGGAGTGATTACGGTTGGTCCAACTCACGGTGGGCCGGCCAGAATTGGCGTTCCCGATTCAAAGCCGTTGGCGAACATGACTTTCGTTGTGAAAAACGAACAGAGCGTCGTGACATCTTTCACCACTGACGATCAAGGCCGGTTTCGGATTTCGCTAACGTCAGGCCATTACACCGTTTCAGCAAAGGACATGCATCCTAAAATCGGACGTTATGGCCCGTTCGATGTCGATGTTGTGGCGGGTCAGATGACGAAGGTCGCGTGGTCCTGCGGCGCCGGGATGCGCTGATTTTTTACTTCGGATTTTTGACTTCTGATGTCCGACACCTGACGTCTAATCGGCGCCAGGTCGCCGCACCAAGGCCCCCCCCCCCTTTTAGGTAGCTTGATCCGCTTTCTCTGTCTCCCTCTGGGCAGGAGCAGAGAATA
>JACXTT010002741.1_pt1 | contig 27647 bp, 25 predicted proteins | sample 9270951 | NCBI WGS metagenome assembly JACXTT01 (sample SAMN15532306, study PRJNA645909) | rock metagenome | isolation source: weathered quartz diorite | place: Puerto Rico | collected 2017-06-21 | reverse complement strand
CCTGCGCGAGCGGGGAGCCACGCGCACGGGCGCGCCGGAGCAGCGCCCGGGACGACGGGCCGGGCGCTGGCCGCGTGGCGTCTTTTGACCCAACAACGCTTCCGGCCTAGCCGCATTCGTGGACCTGGAGCGGAGCGGGCACAGGGTGCCCGTCGCGCCAGACCGAGGCGCGAAGATCGGATTCAGGCCGCCGGGCGAGCGTGGGGAAGCGATCTCCGCGGAGCACCGCGAGGGCCGGCCCGCCGCTGCTTTCGGAGCATGCGGAAGGCGCGGCCCGCGCCGCGCCCGCGTAGACGGCGAGCGCGACGACGAGCGCGCCCGCCGAAGAGCTCGCCCCCGCGCGCGTGCTACTTCACCACGGCGACGGCGTCGACCTCGATCATCACGCCGTCGAGGAACAACGCTTCCACGCCGATCAGCGTGCTCGCCGGCGGAGTCGTCTTCGAGAGGTATTGGCTCCGCACCTCGCGGATCGGTGCGAGCATCTCCGGCTTGTACGCGACGATGTAGTACGTGAGCTTCACGATGTCGTCGAAGCCCGCTCCCGCCGCGGCGAGCACGAGCTTCATGTTCTCGAAGACCTTCGTCGTCTGCGCGCGGATGTCGCCCTTGCCGACGATCTCGCCCTTCTCGTCGAGGGCGACCTGGCCGGACACGAAGATCATCTTCCCGCCGCTCACCTCGGCCGCGTGGCTGTAGGCGGGCGACAGCGAGACGCCGCTCTTCGGATTGATGTAGCGCTTTTCCATTTTTCAGCTCTCCTCAGTGCATCTCGATGCCGCCGTCGACGTTCATCGCCTGGCCGGTCACGTTCGGGGCCGTCGCAAGATAGACGGCGAGCCCGCCGATGTCCTCGGGGGTCTGCGCGCGGCCCATCGGGATCACCGACGAGATCCAGCGCTGCCAGACTTCTTCCTTCGATTCACCCGGCGTGGCGAGCTCCTCGGCGAGATACTCCCACATCTGCGTGCGGATGATGCCCGGGCAGATCGCATTCACGCGGATGTTCGAAGCCGCGAGCTCCTTGGCGAGCGAGTTCGTGAAGCCGACCACCGCGAACTTCGTCGCACAGTAGTGCGACAGCCCGGGGAAGCCGTTCTTTCCCGCGACGGACGCGACGTTGATGATCGACCCGCCGCCGCGTTTGCGAAGCGCGGGGATCGCCGCCTGGCAGCTCAGGAACACGCCCTTCAGATTGACCGCGACGGTCAGGTCGAACGCCTCCTCTGTCATGTCCTCGACCAGCATGCGGCGGACGACGCCCGCGTTGCAGACCATGAGGTCGAGGCCGCCGAGCGTCGCGACCGCCTCGTCGACCATGCGGAGCGTGTCGCTCTTCTTCGTCACGTCCGCCTCGATCGCCACCGACCTCCGACCGCGTCCGCGGACCTCGTCGGCCGTCGCCTTGGCGGCGGTGAACCCGCCCGTGGCCGTCGAGCCGTACTGGTTCTGCGCGCTCGACGCGTGCTCGAGATCGACGATCGCCACGTCGGCGCCCGCGTCGGCGAGCGCCAGCGCGATGCCGCGCCCGAGACCGCGTGCTCCTCCGGTGACGAGCGCGACCTTGCCGGAAAGGCTTGCCATGAGAGTCCTCCTCCGGGCTCTCTAGCAACGGCCTCGCGCGAGCGTCCAGCCAGGCGAGCGGAGGATCCGCTACTTGCGGAGCTGCTGGGCGAGATAGTTCTCCTCGCCCACCTGCTTGATCAAGCCGATCTGCGTCTCGAGCCAGTCGACGTGCTCTTCTTCGGACTCGAGCAGCTCCTCGAAGAGGTCGCGCGTGGCGTTGTCGCCCTCTTCGGCGGCGAGCGCGACGTACTTGTTGAGCTTGCCGACCGCTTCCATCTCGAGCGCGAGATCGAGCTTCAGCTGCTCGGGAACCGTCTCGCCGACGCGCACCTTGCCGAGGCGCTGCAGGTTCGGGACGCCGTCGAGGAAGAGGATCCGCTCGATCAGCTCGTCGGCGTGCTTCATCTCCTCGATCGACTCGTGGCGGTTCACCTCGGCGAGCCGCTCGAAGCCCCAGTTCTTGCACATCTTCGCATGCACGAAGTACTGGTTGATGCCCGTCAGCTCGCCGGTGAGGATGTCGTTCAACGCCTCGATGATCTTCGGGCTGCCCTTCATGCGGTCCTCCGGAGACGGCGGTTTCAGCGAAGCTCGGCGCCCGCCGCCGAAGCCGCGGGCTCGCGATTCACCGTAGCCGGAATATGGGCAGCGGCGCCGGCACTGTAAAGCATCGCGGCGATCTCTTCGCGGCACGAGGCGCAGCAGCGGCCGGCCCCGCAGCGGCGCGTGACGTCGGCGACGCTACGCGCGCCCTCCTCGATGATGCGGGCGACGGTTCGGTCGGTGACGGCGGCGCAGTGGCAGAGGATCATCGTCCCCGAACACTAGCGATGTTGAAAGTCGTTTTCAACAGAAGAATTCGCCGCTGCCACGGAGCCCGCATCGGGCGTGCTCAGCCGAGGAGCTTCCGCCGGAGCGAGCCCGGCGACATCCCGAACCATCTCCGGCAGGCGCGCCCGAAGTTCGCCGGGTCCTCGTAGCCGAGCGCGTACGCGATTTCGGACAGGCCGATCGCCGAGTCGCGGAGCAGTTCTTCCGTGCGCCGCTTGAGGCGCGCCTCGACCAGCTCGCGATAGCCCGTCCCGGCCTCGCCGAGGCGGCGCACCAGCGTGCGGCGCGAAACGCGGAGGCGCTTCGCCGCCTCGTCGAGCCCGAGCCCCGGTGGAGCCGCAGCGAGGATCTGCTCGACGTGCGCGACCGTGAACTGGCGGCTGTCGAGCCGGCGATCTCCGGTCTCGAGGCTGCGGACCGCCGTGTCGAACATGATCGGATCGGCGAGCGGACACTCGGTCGCGAGCCACTCCGCGGGAATGACGACCGCCGACACGAGCCGCGAGAAGCGTACCTCGCCGTGAAAATAGTCGCCGTATCGCGCGGCATACGGTGGCGCCTCGTAGGGGAGCTCGAACGCGGCCTCACGCATCGGCCGCCCGAGCACCGACTCGTAGAGCTCCTGTGCGCTCAGCAGCACCATCTCGAGGAGCGACTGGCGGACGGCGCCGCGGCTCTCGACGATCTCCTCGATGGCAAGACGGTGGAACCGGCCGTCGAGGCTCGCACGAATGCGGAAGAACGGGGCCCGCACGTGTGCGAAGCGCGCGAGCATCTCGAGGCTCTTGCCGAGCGTCGGAGCACTCACCGTGGCGAAGCCGAGCGGGCCGTGCGTCGAGGAGTGGAACAGCGCTCCCATCTCGAGACCCCACCCCGGCGCGAGCCTGGCGTTACCGTTCGCGATCAGCCGGAGCAGCTGCCCGAGCGAGATCTCCGCGCGCGGCGCAGCGAGCAGCTCCTCGCTCACGCCCGAACCCTCGAGCAGCGCCTCTCGCGCCGCGGCCGTCTTCCCGTGCTCCCGGAGGATCAGGAGGAAGTACGCCGCCGTCATCGGCAGGTCTTCGGAGGAGCGTCTCACCCGTTGGCCTCAAATGACCAGTCGTTGGCGTACCGTACACTCGTCGGAAGGCGGCGGTCCACGGCAAACGGGGTGTCGAGAGGAGACACCACCGATGAGCACGATCTCAGCCCTGTCGAACGTCGTCCGCCGCTGGACCGGAACCCCGCCGCCGTCGTTCAAGCTCCGCGAGGCGAGCCCGCGCTGGAGCCGCTTCGCGTCCGGCAAGCGGCGCCGCACGCTCCGCATCGCCGAGGTGATCCCCGAGACGCCGACCACGTCCACGTTCGTCCTCGAACCGCTCGACCGCGAGCCGATCGAGTACCTGCCCGGGCAGCACCTCACGCTGCTGGTCGAGAGCGAAGGTGTCGCCTACCGGCGCTGCTACTCGTTCTCGTCGGCGCCCGGGGGGTCGGACCGACCGGCGATCACCGTGAAGCACGTGCCGGGCGGCCGCGTGTCGGAGTTCCTGACGCGGAACCTCGGACGCGCGCAGACGCTCCGCGCCGCCGAGCCGAGCGGCGTCTTCACCGTGAAGCCCGATCCCGCCGCCGAGCATCGCTACGTGATGATCGCCGGCGGCGTCGGCATCACGCCGCTCGTCAGCATGACCGAGGCGATCCTCCGCGGCGAGCCGAAGAGCCGCGTGCGCCTGGTGTTCGGCAACCGCTGCGAGGACGAGATCGTGTTCCGCGCGCGGCTCGCGAAGCTCGCCGCCGAGTTCCCGCAATCGCTCGAGCTCGTGCTCTCGCTCGACGAAGCGCCCACCGGGTGGACCGGCGCGACCGGCCAGCTCACCGGCGCGAAGGTGCTGGAGCTCCTCGGCGGCACCGACGCCGAAGCGCGCTACTTCGTCTGCGGCCCGGCGCCGATGATGGACGGCGTGACCGCCGCGCTCGCCGCCGCCGGCGTCGCGAGCGACCGCATCCGCCTCGAGCGCTTCGAGTACGCCACGCCCGCCGCGACCACGGAGCGTCCGACGGCGTCGTTCCGCGTGCGCTTCGCGAAGAGCAACGCCGAGATCCGCACCGTCCCGGGCGAGCCGATCCTGAAGACCGCGCTCGGGGCCGGCCTCGCGCTCGATTACAGCTGCCAGATGGGCGGCTGCGGCGCCTGCAAGGTGAAGACGACCGGCGGGAAGATCGTCATGGACCAGCCGAACTGCCTGACGCCGCGCGAGATCGAGGAAGGTTACGCGCTCGCCTGCTGCGCCTACGCGGCCGAGGACCTCGTCGTCGACAGCCACTGAACGAACCAACTGCGCCGCCGCGCGCGGCGCTCGAAAGGAACGACCCATGATCGCATCGATGCTCCAGGGAATGCCGCTCGGCGCGCGCCGCCAGGTCGAGGACGTCGCCGACGCCATGGCGATCGCCCGCCAGGTCGAGAACCGGAAGGTGCTCGCGCAGATGATGCCGTCGGTCGCGCGCGGCTTCGTCGCGAAGAAGGGGAAGCAAGGCCAGCCCGTCGAGATGCGGGCGCGCCACAGCGCCTACTTCGACTTCGAGTACCGCGGCGACTTCCCCGAGATGTACGACCTCTACCGCCGCGCCGTCGCGAACCAATGGAACGCCGAGACCCAGCTCGACTGGGGACTCGACGTCGATCCCGAGAACCCCGACGTGCCGCTGCTGCCGCTCGAGCTCGTGCCGTTCGACGGCCTCGCCGCTGCCGGGATCACGCTGACCGACAAGGAGAAGATGAAGTTCATCCACTCCTTCGGCTCGTGGCTGCTCAGCCAGTTCCTGCACGGCGAACAGGGCGCGCTCTACGCCGCCGCGCAGGTGACCGAGAGCGTGCAGTGGATCGACGGCAAGTTCTACGGCTCGACGCAGGTCATGGACGAGGGGCGCCACGTCGAGGTGTTCTTCCGCTACCTCGAGTCGAAGCTCGGGAAGCTCTACCAGGTGAACGACAACCTCTACGTGATCATGGACCAGCTGATGACCGACTCGCGCTGGGACATGAAGTTCCTCGGCATGCAGATCATGATCGAAGGCCTGGCCCTCGGCGCGTTCGGCATGCTCTACGCGAGCACCAAGGAGCCGCTGCTGAAGGAGCTGCTCCGCTACGTGATCCAGGACGAGGCGCGCCACGTGCACTACGGCGTGCTCGCGCTGCGCAAGCACTTCTCCGAGGAGCTCTCCGAGCGCGAGCGCCGCGACCGCGAGGACTGGTCGTTCGAGATCGCCCTGCTCATGCGGAACCGCTTCATGGCGCACGAGGTCTACGAGGAGTGGTTCGAGGGGCGCCTGCAGCGGAAGCAGTGGAACGCGATCATCCAGAGCGCGCCCTTCATGCAGAAGTTCCGCGTGACGATGTTCAAGCGCCTGATTCCGAACCTCGAGTACATCGGCCTGCTCACGCCGCGCGTGCAGCACCTCTACGAGCAGGCGGGCCTGATGACTTTCGCCGGTGGCAAGAGCGCCGCCGAGCTGACCGCGGCCGACTTGCTGGACGAGCTCGGCTGAGCCGCGGCAGGATCCGCGCGGGGAGGTCTCGCAGATGGCGTTCGACTACGACGTGCTGATCGTCGGCAGCGGCTTCGGCGGATCGACCACGGCGCTGCGCCTCGCCGAGAAGGGCTACCGCGTCGGCATCCTCGAGGCCGGCCGGCGCTACCGCGACGAGGATTTCCCGAAGAGCAACTGGGACGTGCGAAACTTCCTGTGGATGCCACGCCTCGGCTGCCGCGGCATGCAACGGATCTCGTTCCTGAAGGACGTGGCGATCCTCTCCGTCGCGGGTGTCGGCGGCGGCTCGCTCATCTACGCGAACACGCTCTACGAGCCGCTCGCACCGTTCTACGCCGACAAGCAGTGGGCGCACGTGACCGACTGGAAGAAGGAGCTCGCCCCGTTCTACGACCAGGCGCGCCGCATGCTCGGCGTGACCGAGGTGCCGGGCGAGACGCCGCAGGACGACGTGATGAAGCGGCTCGCGGATCGCCTCGGCGTCGCCGACACGTATCACCGCACACCCGTCGGCGTGTTCTTCGGCGAGCCCGGGAAGACCGTCCCCGATCCGTTCTTCGGCGGCGCCGGCCCCGATCGCACCGGATGCCTCCACTGCGGCGCGTGCATGGTCGGCTGCCGGCACGGCGCCAAGAACACGCTGCCGAAGAACTATCTCTATCTCGCCGAGAAGCTCGGCGCCGTCGTCCACCCCGAGCGCCAGGCGACCGCGCTGGTGCCGCTCGAAGGCGGCGGCTGGAAGGTCGAGACCGAGCGCCCCGGCGCGTGGACCCGGAAGCAGCCGCAGACCTTCACCGCCGAGCGCGTCGTGCTCTCGAGCGCCGTGCTCGGCACGCTGAAGCTCCTCTGGAAGCTGAAGCAGGAGCATCTTCCCGGCATCTCCGACCGCCTCGGCGCGCGCGTGCGCACGAACTCCGAGGCGATCCTCGCCGCCACGGCGGACAAGCCGTCCGATTACTGGAAGGGCGTCGCCATCACGTCGTCGATCCATCCCGACGAGCACACCCACATCGAGCCCGTGCGTTACCCACCGGGCAGCAACGCCATGGGCATGCTCACGACGATCCTCGTCGACGGTGGCGGCAAGATCCCGCGCGTGCTCCGCTTCGCCGGCCAGGTCCTCCGCCACCCGATCCACTTCCTGCGCTCGCTGTCCGTGCGCCGCTGGTCGGAGCGGACCGTGATCCTCCTCGTCATGCAGACGCACGACAACAGTTTGAACCTCACGCCCAAGAAGAGCGGCGGCCTCTCGTCGTCGCAAGGCCACGGCGAGCCGAACCCGACGTACATCCCGATCGCGAACGAGGCCGCGCGCATCACCGCGGAGCTGATCGGCGGCCAGCCGAAGAGCAGCTGGGGCGAGGTCGTCGCGAACATCCCGATGACCGCGCACGTCATCGGCGGGTGCTGCATCGGGAATTCACCCGAGGAAGGCGTGATCGACGCGTATCACCGGGTGTTCGGCGCGCCGGGGCTGCACATCGCGGACGGGTCGGCGGTGTCGGCGAACCTCGGAGTGAATCCGTCGCTGACGATCACGGCGATGTCGGAGCGGGCGGCGGCGTTTTGGCCGAATCGAGGAGAGGTCGACTCGCGACCTGCGGTCGGTCACCCTTACGTTCGCGTCGGACCGATCACGCCGAACCGCCCGGCCGTTCCCGCTGGGTCGGCCGGCGAGCTGAGAATGCGCGCCTAGCAGGACGTACCTTCACTTACGCATCCGAACGCCGAGCTGGGCGGCGGCGCCACGGCGGACGGATCCGCTCCGCCGCATGCACCCACCAGGCGGGGAAACCCAGGCTCCGTAATTCGGCGGGAAGGCGGTCGCGCTGTGCCGGGCCGCAACACGAGAGCAACCAGCGCCTGTATCCTCAAATCCATGCGGAGAGTTCAGCGTCAGAGGCGGCTGGCTCGTTGATAGGTGAAAGTGATGAAACTAGCGTTTGCACATGTCCATGACCATGGTCCAGATTCGACAGGTCCCGCTGGAGCTGCATCGCCGACTGAAGGCCCGCGCAGCGACGGAAGGCATGTCGATGTCGAACTTCGTTCTCCGTGAGCTCAGGAAGGCCCTCGATCGTCCTGTGCGCCGAGAGCTGCTCGATCGCCTGAGGGCACGCTCCGTGCGCAAGATCACGCCGCGGGCGGCAGATCTCATTCGCTCGGAACGCGACTCGCGGTGATCGTGCTCGATGCATCCGCCGTGGCCGAGCTGTTGCTCGGCACGGAGCGCGGGCGGGCCATCGCGGACCGCATCGACGACCCGGAGTTGGCTCTCCATGCGCCGCATCTCGTGGATGTCGAGATCACCCAGGCGCTGCGACGCTACGTGAGGATCGGCCAGCTCGACCCCGGTTCGGCAGCGATCGCCATCGCCGATCTCCAGTCCCTCGACCTCGAGCGACACTCTCACGAGCCGCTGCTCGAACGCGTCTGGGCGCTCCGTGGAAACCTGACCGCATTCGATGCAGTCTACTGGGCGCTCGCCGAAGCGCTCGACGCGGTGCTGATCACATGCGACGCCCGCCTCGCACGAGCTCCCGGGGGCCGCAAGCGCGTAGAGCTTGCCTGACCCATTCCCTCCGCACTTCAATCCGCCACTCTGAACGCCCCCTGCGTGTCCGCGATCACGTCGACGCTCGACGTCGGCGACCCGTTGTGGATCTTCACCTTGCCGTCCGACCCGACCTTCACGATCACCAGGTTCTGCACCTTCGCCCCGGTCGTAAAGTTCAGGTTCGACGCCAGCGGTGGGGTCGCCGCGTCGGACGAGAACACCCGTAGATTCCCGTTGCCCGTGCCATTGAGCGCGGTCATGTTCAGCGCCACCGCATTCGCCCCCACGGCCGGTACCCCGCCCACGCCTACCACGGTCAACGCGATCGTCTGTCCTGGACCGATCGGCCCCATCGTTCCGCCCGTGCCATCCTGCGTGTTCAGCACTCGGACGGGCGAGACCGGGCCGTAACAGCTCGTTTCCGACGAGAAGTATCCCTGCGAGTCGACGACCGCGTGCACGGTTCCGGCCGAAGCGTTGTGGATCTGGATCGCGCCGTCGCTTCCCACCTTCGCGATCACCAGGTTCGCCCGGTTCGTGTTGGCCCGGAAGCTCAGGTTCCTGATCGGCGCCGGGTCCGATCCGTCGGAGGGGAAGACGCTCAACTCGCCGTCGGCGGTGCCCGAAGCGGCGGTCAGGTTCAGCGCGACGGCGGAGACCCCGGTGCTCGGCACTCCGCCCACGCCCTGGACCTGGAGCATGATCGTCGCGCCGGGAGCGATCGCACCGATGGCGAGCCGGGTGTCGAGGATGCGCACCGGCGTGATCGGCTTGTAGGAGACCGAAGGATCGACGAAGTAGCCCTGCACGTCGCCCACGACGTGAACCGCGGCCCCCCCGGATCCGTTGAAGATCTTCACGCCGCCGTCGCTGCCGAGCTTGGCGATCACGAGATTCGGGGTGTTCTCGCCCGCACGGAAGTTGAGGTTGGAGGCGATCGGCGTCGCCGCGTCGGAAGGATAGACGCGCAGGTTGCCGTTGCCGGTCGCGTTGGCCGCGGTGACGTTCAGCACCACGGCGGACACGCCGGCGGCGGGCACGCCACCGACGCCGAACACGCCGAGCGAGATCTCCAGACCCGGGCCGACGCTCCCGGCGGGCGCGCCCGTGCCGCTACGCGTATCGAGGATGCGCGTCGGGGAAAGCGGTTGGTAAGGGTCGGCGCAGAGAAGAACGAGCTCGAACGCCCCGATGTCGCAGCGTGGCTTCGTGTCCGCGTCCGGGCCGTCCTGCGGCCGGGCGATTCCGCGCTGATCGGTCGCGACGGGATTGCCGGCCAGGTCCGTGCACGCTCCATCCGGGACGGCGTCGATCGCCGGGCTGTTCGCTTGCAGCGCCATGGTCTGCGTCGGCCCACCGTTGTTCGCGATCGCGACCAGTAGCGGATCGACCCCGTTGCCGGCGCCGAACCCGCAGGACGCATCGTTCGCCAGATTGTTACCGCCGTTCGTGATCGGCCCGCCGCAATTCCCGGGAGTGCCGCTCGCGGAATTGAAGGCGACGATCGAGTTCTTCACGGTCGCGGTGCCGCCGGTCACGGAACCGCCGTTGAAGATGCCGCCTCCCGATGCGAGGGCGAGGCCGGCGGAGTTTCCGCTCACGGTCGCGTGCGTCATCGTGAGAGTACCGAAGTTGTGGATCGCGCCGCCGTCACCGCCGGCCTGCTGCGCGCAGAAAAGCCCGCCGCTCCCGGCCGCATTGCCACTGAACGTGTCGTTGACCAGCGTCAGCGTGCCGGGGTTGAAGATCGCCCCGCCGTGGCCGCTGTTCGGTGCGAACGTGCACGTGAGGTTGCCCTCGCCGGCCTTGTTGGTCGAGAGCGTACTTTCGACGAGCCGGAGCGTGCCCGCATTGTGGATCGCGCCGCCGGCCACCCCCGCGTCGGCCCCCGCCGCGGTGTTGTTGCTGAACGTTGACGTCGCCAGTTGGACGATCGCACTCGTGGCATCGAGCACCAGTGCGCCACCGGCCGAGCCACCCCCTGCGGCCGACTGGATGCCGTTCGAAGCGGGCACGCCGCCCGTCGCCAGATTCCCGTCGAAGACGGAGAGTGTCAGGGTTCCGATCGTGCTCGCGCCGCTCAGATGGAAAGCGCCGCCGACTGCGGATCCCCCGCCCGCGGAGGACATGAGCGATACCGCGCTGCTTCCTCCGCTCGCCTGGTTCGCCGAGAACGTGGTTCCATGGAGGTCGCTCAACGTCGCGCCGGCGAGCTCGATCGCTCCCGCGGACCCGTCTCCGGCGGCGAAGCTCGAGAAGCTACCGACGACGCCGTTCCCTCCGGCCGCGAGGTTGTTCTCGAAGCTCGAGTCCCCGAGGCCGGTCCACGCGATCGCCGCGGCGTAGATCGCGCCGCCGCGTCCGCTGCCTCCGGCCCCGCCGAGGGGGGTTCCGGCGGTGGCCTTGCCCCCGGTCGCCTGGTTCGCGCTGAACGTCGTCGTCGAGATCTGCCCGACCGAGCTCGAAGCAACGAAATGGAGAGCGCCCCCCAGACCGTCGCCCGCCTTGGCGACGACTGCCGCCACGGCGTCGCCGCCCCTCGCCACGTTCGCTTCGAACCTGGACGCTTTGATCTCGGTCAGCGTTCCCGAGGCGACGTAGATCGCCCCGCCCCGTCCGCTGGCCGCGGCGAGCGAGCTGCCATTCGCACCCGACGCCACGTTGTTGCTGAACGTGCATCCGTCGATCGACGCTAGGGTTCCACGGCTGAAGATCGCTCCGCCCGACGCGACCCCATTGCCGATCTCCTGCGCTAGGCCGTTCGAGAGGGTCACGTTCTTGAGGATCAACGTGCCCGTCGCCCCGACGTGCAGGAGGCGAAGGGCGGTCCCGCCCGATCGCCCGAGGGTGCCGTTCTGTATCGTGAGCGTGAAGCCTGACTCCGTGATGCTCGGGAGGCCGTTCTCTCCGTCGGTGAGGTTCTGCACGCCCGTCAACGAGAACGTCGTGCCACCGAGGTCGATCACGTCATCCTGAGCGTTGGCGTTCGCCGTGGCGATGTTCGCGACCAGCTGCGTCGTAGTCGCCGGCATGAAGAACGTCGCGTGAGCGACGGCGGACGAGGCCAGCGCCCAGCACGAGACTGCGAACCCGACCATGGCCGAACGAGATGGAACCAAGTGCGCTCCCCCTTGCGATGCAGCTTCCGATCTTCGGCGGCTTGTACGCAAGTCTTCGATGGGCGTATGTCGGCGCCGATCCGCCTCGAAGCGGAACGTTCATCGCGAGGGTCGTGACATGAGTGGGATCGTCGCTACCGACTACCTGGTCGTCGGCGCAGGCGCTGCCGGCATGGCGTTCACCGACGAGCTGATCGCGAACGGCGAATGCGACGTCGTCATGGTCGACCGGCAGGACCGGCCGGGTGGCCACTGGAACTTCGCCTACCCGTTCGTGCGACTCCATCAGGCGTCGGCGAACTTCGGTTGCAACTCGCGCCGGCTCGGGAACGATGCCCCGGATACCAGCGGCTTCAACGCCGGGTTCTACGAGCGCGCGACCGCCGCAGAGATCGTCGACTACTTTCGCACCGTCCTCGAGGACACGCTTTTGTCGTCCGGGCGCGTGCGCTTCCTCGGAATGACCGACTACGTCGGCGACTGGTCGGGTCGGCATGCACTGCGCTCGCGCCTGACGGGGGAGGTCACCGAGGTCCGCGTGCGGCGGCGCCTCGTGGACACGACGTACCTGGAGGTCACGGTCCCGGCCACGCACGTTCGCTCGTTCACGGCCGACGCAGGCGTCTCGGTCATTCCGATCGGAGAGCTCGTCGACGTGGCCGAGCCGCCGTCCGGATTCACCGTCCTCGGTGCCGGCAAGACCTCGATGGACGCGTGCACCTGGCTTCTCGAGAACGGCGTCGACCCGGACCGGATCACGTGGGTGCGCCCGAACGACGCCTGGATGCTCGACCGGGCTTGCGTCCAGCCGCTCGACCTCTTGCCCGAGTCGATGACGCTGCTCGCGGACTGGGTGGAATGCCTGGCACGCGCGACCTCGCTTCCGAGCCTGCTCGGCGAGCTCGAGGAGCGCGAGCATCTCTTTCGCCTCGATCCCGACGTGACGCCGACGGCGTTTCGAGGAGCCTGTCTGCCGCGCGCCGAGATGGCGGGACTGCGCCGGATCCGACGGGCGGTCCGGCTCGGCCGGGTCCGTCACGTCGGCGCCGACCGGATCGTGTTGGAACGCGGCGAGGTGGCAACCGACCCCGGACGGCTCTACGTCGACTGCACCGCTTCCGGGTGGCGCTCCAAGCCGCGCCGTCCGATCTTCGAGCCCGGCCGCATCACGCTGCAATCGCTCGTCGGCGCGTTCACCACCTGCTACTCGGCGCTGATCGGCTACGTCGAAGCGACTCGCGACGACGACGAACGGAACCGGCTGTGTCCTCCGGTTTCGCAGATGACGCTCTCGCCGGACTGGGGCTCGTTCATGGCCGGCATACTCGATTCCGGCGCGCGCCACGCCGCCGAGCCCGATCTCGCGAACTGGCTGGAGTCGGCTCGCGTCAACCTGACCTGCGGAATCGCGAAGCGGTCGAGCGATCCGCGCTTGGCCGCGTCCCTGAACCGATGGGGAGAGTACGCCGACCGCGCTCTCGCGAACGCCGCGCCACTGCTTGCAGCGCCCGCCGCCCGAGCGCTGCAAGCCCACTGACTCGGCTCACGCCACCTTCGCGCCGTCGATCTCTTTCTGGATCGCGTGCACCTGGGCGATGAACAGCTCGCGCAGCGCCCCCTCGATGATCGACTGCGACGGCAGCGGGATCGACACCTTCTCCTCCGCCGTTCCGGCGTACGTCAGCAGCGTCCGGTCCGGCGCGAGCGCCGTCAGCGTGTAGCTCACGTTCAGATCCTGCAGCCCCTTCTCGGTCACGATCGTCATCGCGTGCCCGCTCGGGTCGTAGCTCACGTGCGCGGTCATCGTCTGCGACGGCAGGCCGAGGATCTGCACTTCGAGGTCGAGCGTCTTGGTGCCGCTCTCGTTCTTCACGAGCGTCGAGCGCCGGAAGACTTCGGGCACGTTCTTCTCGGAGTGCTCGGGCTGCTGCATCGCGGCCCACACCTTGTCGATCGGCGCGGCGAAGACCGAATCGATCTTCATGTTCCAGGTCGACCGCTCCTTGGTGATCGACGCCGAGGCGATCTCCTTCGCGTCCTTGTACTTCGCGGCGAGCTGTTGGAGCCGCCAGACCTTGAAGCCGACGAAACCGCCGACTGCGACGACCAGGATCGCGACCACTGCCAGTACCTTCTTCATGACGTGCCCTCCCGTGCGCGAACGTTGACGTGACGGGCGCAGGTTTGACGCGAAGAGCCACGTTCGATCGAGTGCCGGCCACGCCAAGCTCTGGTCATTTCGGGCCAGCGCTCCGAGCGTCGATCTTGCCGGGAAGGTCGGGCGTGGATAGCCTCCGCGGTGTGGGAGCAAAGAATCCCAACCGCCCCTCCCAAGATGAGCTCGTCGAAGAACTCGCCGCCGAGATCGACGGCGCTCAGATCGACCACTGCCTTGGGCTGACGCCGACGGAGCGCCTGGAGCGTCTTTCAGCGCTCCTCGCATTCCTGGAGAACGCCCGCCGGACGACCGGTGGCGACTGACCTTCGGCGGCTCGTCGAGGGGCTGGTTCACGCCGACGTCCGGTTCGTCGTGATCGGTGGGATCGCGCTCGTCCTCCACGGATCCTCGCGCACGACGGGGGACATCGACATCTGCTATGCGCGCGACGATTCGAACCTGCGCGCCATCGAGAATGCACTTCGAGATCTTCGGCCGACGTTGCGCGGCGCCCCACCGGAGCTCCCGTTTCGGCTCGATGCCGCGACCCTGCGCGCGGGGCTGAACTTCACGCTCTCGACGGATGCCGGAGACATCGATCTGCTGGGCGAGGTCGCAGGGATCGGAACCCACGCCGACGCGGCCGCGGACGCGGTCACGTTTCAGGTGTTCGATCTTCCGCTGCGGGTGTTGAGTCTGGCCGCCCTCGAAAGGGCGAAGCGCGCCGCGGGTCGGCGGCGGGATCTCCTGGATCTTGCCGAGATCCACGAGATTCGGAAGCGTCGGGAATAAGCCGACACCGAGTTGTATCTTCCCGTTCCCTGACTTTCGCCTCTGCGCTAAGAGGATTCGTTCGGCACCGTCCAGCACACCCAGAAAGGATCGCATCCATGAGAGAGCACCTCGACTTCTACATCGACGGCAAGTGGGTTCCCCCCGTGACTCCGAAGACGCTCGACGTGATCGACCCGTCGAACGAGGGCGTGGCGGGGCGCATCTCGCTCGGCTCGAAGGCCGACGTGGACAAGGCGGTCGCCGCCGCGCGGCGCGCGTTCGAGACGTTCGCGTTCACCACGCGCGAAGAGCGCATCGCGCTGATCGAGCGCATCACCGAGAGCTACAAGGCGCACCTCGATCAGCTCGCCGAGGCGATCTCGCTCGAGATGGGCGCCCCGATGTGGCTCGCGAAGGCGGCGCAGGCGCCGTCGGGCCTCGCGCACCTCGGCAACATCCTCGCGGTCCTCAAGGATTACTCGTTCGTCGAGAACAAGGGTGCAACGCGGCTCATCAAGGAGCCGGTCGGCGTCTGCGGGCTGATCACGCCGTGGAACTGGCCGGTGAACCAGATCCTCTGCAAAGTCGCCCCGGCGCTCGCGGCCGGCTGCACGATGGTGCTGAAGCCGAGCGAGGTCGCGCCGCTCTCCGCGATCGTGGTCGCGAACATCCTGCACGAGGCCGGCGTGCCCGCCGGCGTCTTCAACCTCGTGAACGGCGACGGCCCGACGGTCGGCGAGGCGATCTCGTCGCACCCCGGCATCGACATGGTGTCGTTCACGGGCTCGACGCGCGCGGGGGTGCAGGTCGCGAAGGCCGCCGCCGACACGGTGAAGCGCGTGGCGCAGGAGCTCGGCGGCAAGTCCGCGAACATCATCCTCGAGGACGCCGACTTCGAGAAGATGGTGAAGGGCGGCGTGCGGAGCTGCTTCAACAACAGCGGCCAGTCCTGCAACGCGCCGACGCGCATGCTGGTGCCGCGCGCGCGCCACGAAGAGGCGCTGAAGATCGCCAAGGGCGTCGCCGACGCGACGAAGGTCGGCGATCCGAAGACCGAGGGCACGGTGATCGGCCCGGTGGTGAGCGACGTGCAATTCGCGAAGATCCAGGGCCTGATCGAGAAGGGCATCGCCGAGGGCGCGACGCTGGTCGCCGGCGGTCCGGGCCGTCCGGACGGTCTCGCGAAGGGCTACTACGTGAAGCCGACCGTGTTTGGCGGCGTGAAGAACGACATGACGATCGCGCGTGAGGAGGTCTTCGGACCGGTGCTCTGCATCCTCCCGTACGACACCGAGGAAGAGGCGATCGCGATCGCGAACGACACGCCCTACGGCCTCTCCGGCTACGTCGCGTCGAAGGACCCCGCCCATGCGCTCCGCGTTGCCGCGCGGCTGCGCACCGGCAACGTACACCTGAACGGCGCCGGCCCCGAATTCGCCGCTCCGTTCGGCGGCTACAAGCAGTCGGGCAACGGCCGCGAATGGGGCGAGCACGGCTTCGAAGAGTTCCTCGAGATCAAGGCCGTGATGGGAACCGCGGCCTGAGCAGCATCACACGAGCGAAGGGCCGGGACGCGTGCTCGACGCGCGTCCCGGCCGATCACTCGGCTTGAACATCGACCCATGCGGGTCTGTCTCTGCGTACGGGGAGTGGCGCAGCTCCTCGCGGTGCTGCGGGAGGAGCTGCCGGGCCACGAGGTCCTGGACTGCGCTCCCGCGGAAGTGCCGAAGACGGCGCTCGAGGTCGACGTGCTCGTACCGCTTGTCGCCCCGATCACCGCGGAAGCCCTGGCTTCGCCGCGGCTGCGCCTGGTCCAGCAGTACGGCGCCGGCCTCGACAGCGTCGACATCCCGGCGGCCTCTCGCAACGGCGTGTACGTCGCGAACGTGCCGACCGCCGGCACGGCGAACGCCGAGTCGGTCGCCGAGCTCGCGGTCTTCCACATGCTCGCGCTCGCGCGCCGCTTCCGGCGTGCGCAGGAGAACCTGAAGGCGCGCAAAGTCGGCGCGCCGGCGGGGACCACGCTGCTCGGGAAGACCGCGGTCATCGTCGGCTTCGGCGGCATCGGCGAAGCGCTCGCCCGCAAGCTCGGTGGCTTCGGCATGCGGATCGTCGCCGTGTCGAGGCGAGGGGCGCGGGGCCACCATGACGCCGTCGCTGCGCACGTCGGAACGGAGCGGCTGCACGAGGTCCTCGCGGAAGCCGATTTCGTGATCGTCGCGACGCCGCTCTCCGAAGCGACGCGCGGCTTGATCGGCCGCGACGCCCTCGCCTGCCTGAAGCCGACCGCGTTCCTCGTGAACGTCGCGCGCGGAGCGATCGTCGATCGCGACGCGCTCATCGAGGCGCTGCGGGAGGGAAGGCTCGCGGGAGCAGGGCTCGACGTCTACTGGACCGAGCCGCCCGACCCGGACGATCCGCTGTTCGCTCTCGAGACCGTCGTCGCCACGCCGCACATCGGTGGCGCCACCGGCGAGTCGTTCCGTGACATCGCCCGCCAGGTGGCCGCGAACGTGGAGCGGCTCGCCGCGGGGACGACTCTGCGGAACGCGGTCAATCTGGAGACGATCGATCCGCAAGCGCTGAGCGCCAAGCCGCACCCTCGGTGAACCCATCGACGGCCGCCCCTGTTTTCGGCGCGGCCAGCGGCTCGATAGGATGCCGGAGGTCATGGACGCGGATGTGCTGGTCGTCGGTCTACGCTGCGCCGGCGCGCCGCTCGCGCTCGCACTCGCTCGCGCCGGCGTGAAGGTCGTCGCGATCGACCGCGACGAGCTCTACACGGACCAGCCGTTCTCCACGCACGCGATCGTGCCGTTCGGGATGCGGCTGCTCGACCGGATCGGCCTCGGCGACGCCGTGCGCGCGCTCGCGCCACGCGGCCGGGCGATGCGCATGCAGGTCGAAGACGAGCACCTAGAGGTCGACCTGCGGAGCGAAGCCCGCGACGCGCGCTGTCCGCGACGCTCGAAGCTCGACCCGCTGCTGCAGCGTGCGGTCGTGGCGGCCGGCGTGGACGTGCGGCCGAGAACGACGGTGCTCGACCTGCTGCGCGACGGCGACCGCGTGGTCGGCGTCCGCGTCCGCGACGCGCGCGGCGAGCACGAGATCCGCGCGGCGCTCGTCGTCGGCGCCGACGGCCGGAACTCGACGATCGCCCGCCTCGCCGGCGCCGAGGCCTACGTCGAGGACACCAGTCCGCACGGTGCCTACTGGACCTACTTCGAGGAGACGCCCGAGTTCGCGCGTCGATCCTGGAACCTGTGCATCCACATGCAAGGCGACGGTTCGCGCGCCGTCTTCCAGACCGATTCCGGGCTGCTGCTGATGGCCGGGCTCGCGCGTTCGCATCGCCTCGCCGACTGGAAGCGCGATCCCGACGCCGCACTGCTCGCCTACCTCCGCGCCGGCGAGCTCACCGCGCCGCTCGTCGAGGGTGCGAAAGCGGTCGCGCCGGCGATCGGCCTGGCTGGACTCCGCTTCTTCATGAAGCCGCCGGTCGGCAAGGGCTGGGCGCTCGTCGGGGACGCGGGGCTCCACCTCGATCCGACGCCCGGGTTCGGCATCACCGACGCCTTCCGCGACGCGATCGCGCTCGCCGCGGCGATCGTCGAGGGCGGCGAGCGCCCGCTCGAGCGCTACTGGCGGAAGCGCGACGCCGAGACGATCGGCCTCTACCGGATGGCGAGCGACATGGGTGCCGGCAACTACAACTGTCCGTTCACGCGCATGGTGTACCGCCGCACGCGGGAGAGCGCCGCGATGCAGGCCCGCCTGCTCGCCGTGCTCGACCGCGAGTGTCGGCCGCAGGACATGCTGCCACCGTGGCGGCTCGTCTCGTGGATCGCCGCCGAGCTCGCGCGCGGTCACGTCGCCTCGCTCCGTGGCTTCGCGGGCACGCTCGGACGCACGCTGGCGCTCGTTCGCGAGCAGGCGCGCTTCGACCGCGCGCTGGCGGCGGTCATCTCGAGCTGACGCGTAGGCCCCGTTCGGTGCTCGCCGCTTGCGGCTGCGCTCCTCCGATGGCCGTCGGGAGGTCACCTGCGTCGCTTCGCGTCGCACGTGACCTCCCTCGCACTCACTGTTGCTGCTGCTGTTGCTCCTCGAGCTCTTGAGAGCTCGGCGCGTCGCCGGTCCGCCGCGGCAGAATCGCCGTCAGCGGTACGTTCAGCGGCGGGAGCTGCTCTTGCCACGACAGCGACGGCAGTCGTTTCAGCGCGCGGGTCTCGACGCGGACGAAGATCCGCTCCTGGCCTTGCGTGCGGCAGACGCCCTTGTTCGGCGGAACGTCGGTGAAGTCGCGGCCGACGGCGACCTTCACGAAGCGGTCGTCGACGACCTTGTTGTTCGTGGGGTCGATGCCGATCCAGCCGAGGTCCGGCAGCCAGACCTCGCACCAGGCGTGGCTCTGCGACTCCTTGTTCGGTCGGTGGATGTAGCCGCTGACGTAGCGCGCCGGCACGCCGAGCGAGCGCAGCACGGCGAGCATGAGGTGCGCGAAGTCCTGGCAGACGCCCTTCCCCTTCTCGAGGATCTCGTCGACGGGCGAGGTCGCGAGCGTCACGTCGCGCGCGTACTTGAAGTTGTCGTGGATGTAGGTCGCCACGTCGAGCACGAGCAGGCCGACGGAATACTTCTTCTTCGGCTGCACCGCTTCGAGGATCGGCACGAGCTTCGGCGTCTGGCGGACCGATCCGCGGAACTGCAGGAAGTCGAGCACGTCGAGGCCGAGCTGCGCCTCCGGGATCGGGTACGTGGCGCGGCTCGTCGCGGGATCCGCGACCGTGCGGTGCGTCTCGACGATCGACGCCGCGAGGATCCGCACGACGTCGTGCGGCTGCAGCAGACCGAAGTGATGCACGCGGTTCCCGAAGCCGTCCTGGTAGCGGAACGTCTCCGTCGCCGGGCTGACGCCGAGATGGAACGAATGGAGGCTCTGGTCCGTGCCGGACATGGGCTCCATGCGCACCTCGGTCAGCGCCTCGACGGCGCTCTCCGCGTACTCGAACTTCGTCTCGTGCTGGACTTCCAGGATCATCGCATCTCCCGCGACGTCACTGCTGGGCGTAGTGGCTCTGCACCGCGCGGCTGACCTCGATCGAGCGCTCGAGCACGCTCGACAGGAAGCGGTGGAGCTCCTCGCCTTTCATGGCATCGAGCTCGAGGTACTCGAGCTCGGCGAGCACGCGGCCGAGCAGGCGTCGCGCGCGGCCGAGGCCCTCGCCCGCGGTGTCGCTGGCGACCTCGGAGAGCGCGCGCGACGACGCGGACAGGCTGAACAGCACCGAGCGCGGGAACGTCGGATGGAGCAGCAGGAACTCGATCACCCGCGCCGGCTCGACGCGCCCGACGTAGAGTCGTTGGTACGCCTCGTACGCGCCGCAGCTCCGCAGCACGCCGGCCCATTGCACGTTCGAGAGCGGCAGGTCGGCGCGGTCGAGCGAGGCGAGGCGTCGCGACTCGACGTCGAGGATGCGGAGCGTCTTGTCCGCGCGCTCGAGGAACTTGCCGAGCTGGATGAACTGCCAGCCTTCGTCGTGCACCAGCGTGGCGTCGCAGACGCCCTGGAACGTGCAGCTCCCGCTCTCCACCGTCTGGTAGAACTCGTGCGGCGATTCCTTCACCTGCGTGCGGAACATCGGGTCGCAGAGCTGCCAGTAGACCTTGTTCAGCTCGCGCCACATCTCGGAGGTGATCGTGCCGCGGACGCCGCGTGCGTTCGAGCGCGAGCGCGAGACGCACGACATGATGCTCGACGGGTTGTCGAGGTCGAATGTGAGCGAGGCGCTGATCGCGTCCGCCAGATCGCCCGCGCTCGCCGGAGGCGACGGCTGCTGGAGGATCGTCAGCAGGCTTCCCCAGTGCGCGTCGCGCGGCTCGGTCGAGACGCTCAACAGATCGAGCTCCATGTGGAACGCGACGTCCAGAAGCCGCGTGACGTGCTCGCCGCGCTCGAGGTAACGGCTCATCCAGAAGAGTGCATCGGCGACGCGGCTCAGCATCACTCTTTACCCTTGGCGAGCACCCAGGTGTCCTTGCTGCCGCCGCCCTGCGAGCTGTTCACGACGAGGCTGCCGCGCGGCAGCGCGACGCGCGTGAGCGCCCCGGGCACGACGTTGATCTTCTCGCCGCAGAGCACGAACGGCCGGCAGTCGATGTGACGCCCTTCGAGGTGGCCCTCGACGAACGTGGGGTGCGCCGACAGCGAGATCGTCGGCTGCGCGATGAAGTCGCGCGGCCGCGTCTTCAGCAGCGTCGCGAACTCGGCGCGCTGCTCCGCGGTGGACGCCGGGCCGATCAGCATGCCGTAGCCGCCCGACTCGTTCACCGTCTTCACCACGAGCTTGTCGAGGTTCGCGAGCACGTGAGAGAGCTGGCTCTTCACGAGCGGGCGGAAGGTCTCGACGTTCGGTAGGATCGGATCCTGCTTCAGATAGTAGCGGATCATGTCGGGCACGAACGGGTAGATGCCCTTGTCGTCGGCGATGCCGGTGCCGATCGAGTTCGCGAGCGCGACGTGGCCGGCGCGGTAGGCGTTCACCAGGCCCGGCACGCCGAGCGTGGAATCGGGGCGGAACGTCAGCGGATCGAGGAAGTCGTCGTCGATCCGCCGGTAGATCACGTCGACGCGCTCGCGGCCGCGCGTGGTCCGCATGTAGACGCGGTTCTGGTCGACCACGAGGTCGCGACCCTCGACGAGCTCGATGCCCATCCGCTGCGCCAGGTACGTGTGCTCGAAGTAGGCCGAGTTGTACATGCCGGGCGACAGCAGCACGATCTTCGGATCATGGCGGTTGCCGGGTGCGATGTACTTCAGCACGTCGAGCAGCGCCGCCGGGTAGTCGTCCGTCGTCCGCACGTCGTAGGTCTCGAAGATCTGCGGGAAGACGCGCTTCAGCACCTGGCGGTTCTGCAGCATGTAACTGACGCCCGACGGCGTCCGCGCGTTGTCCTCGAGGACGAGATACTCGCCGTCGACGTCGCGGATCAGGTCGGTGCCGCAGATGTGGATGTAGACGTCGCGCGGCACGGTCGTGCCGACGAACTCGCGGCGGAAGTACGTGCCCTCGTAGACGAGCCGCGGGTCGATCACGCGGTCCCGCAGGATCAACTGGTCGTGGTAGAGGTCCTTCAGGAACAGGTTCAGCGCCGTGATGCGCTGGACCAGCCCCTGCTCGATGCGCTCCCACTCCTTCGCCGGGATGATGCGCGGCACCGGATCCATCGGCCACACGCGCTCGATGCCCTCTTCCTGACGATAAACCGTGAAGCCGACGCCGTCCTGCAGCATCGAGAGGTCGGTCATGGCCTTGCGGCGGCGGAATTCCTCGGAGCTGATCTTCTGCAGCCGCTTGAAGAGGTTCTTGTAGTGGAGCCGAGGCTCGAGCCCGGGCGCGAACATCTCGTCGAACGCGGCGCCGAGCGCGTAGTTCGAGAACAGATCGCCCTGCGAGGATGCGGCCGGTTCGGGAGTCATCTGCGAAATCTCTCGGCGCCTGCTTGCCCAACGAACGGGCAGCCGCATGCTTGGCCGGCTCCCAGAGCGCGGAGTAAGATGACGCGGATGTGGCGGGAAATCGAGCGATTACCTTCGATGCCGCCCCTCCTACGGATCGTCGATCGCATGACCGTTGAGGAAATTCAGCAATCGGCATACCAGAGGCCCCTCGAACGGGAGAATATGCCAGGGCGATGACCTACTGCGTGGGGATCGTGACGCGCGACGGGCTGGTGATGGCCTCCGACTCGCGCACCAACGCCGGCAACGATCAGGTGAGCGTGTGCCGAAAGATGCATACGTTCGTGCGCGACCGCGATCGCGTACTGGTGCTGCTGAGCAGCGGCAGCCTCTCGCTCGCGCAGTCCGTGATCGAGGGCCTGCGGCGTGACTTCGATCGCAAGAAGGGGCTCGCGGCCGCACCCACGATGTACGACGCCGCCCGGGTCGTCGGCGCGCAGGTGCGAAAGATCGCGGCGCTCGACCGCGCCGCGCTCGAGCGCGACGAGTACCAGTTCAACGTCCACCTCATCGTCGGCGGCCAGATCGGCAAGGAGCCGCCGCAGCTCTTCCTGGTCTACCCCCAGGGGAACCCGCTCCGCGCGAACGAGGACTCGGCCTACTTGCAAATCGGCGAGACGAAATACGGCCGGCCGATCCTCGACCGCGGCATCCGCTTCGAGAAGACCACGCTCGAGGAGGCCGTGAAGTACGCACTCATCTCGCTCGACTCGACGATGCGCTCGAACGCCACGGTCGGGCCGCCGGTCGACCTCCTCGTCTACAAGGCGGGATCGCTCCGCATCCGCCACCACCGCAAGCTCGGCAACGACGACCCGGATCTCCGCGCCATCCGCTCGCAGTGGGAGCAGGCGCTGCGGAAGGCCGTGTTCGAGCTGCCGTCGATCCAGTTCGACGAGGGGTAAGGAGGATGGCGGTCTCGTTCACGAAGGCGATCGTCGTCGGGGGCTCCTCCGGCATCGGCGCGGAGATGGCGAAGCAGCTCGCGCGCGAGGGCGCGGCGGTCGCCGTGCTCGCCCGGCGCGAGCACGAGCTCGCCGAGCTGGCGAAGGCAAGCGACGGGCGAATCCGCAGCTACGTCCACGACGCCGCGAACGTCGACGAGGTACCCGCGCTGTTCGAGCGCATCGTCGCCGACCTCGGCGGCCTCGACACGCTCGTCTACGCGGCGGGCGTGCTGCCGCGGGTCGAGGAAGGCGAATACGACTTCCAGAAGGACCGCGCCATGGTGCTGGTGAACCTGCTGGGAGCGATGGCGTGGATGAACCCGGCCGCGGCGCGCTTCGAGGCCGCGGGCGCGGGCACGATCGTCGGCATCTCGAGCGTCGCCGGGGAGCGCGGGCGGCGCGGTAGCCCGGCGTACTGCACGACGAAGGCGGCGCTCTCCGTGTACCTCGAGTCGCTGCGGAACCGCTGCACGCGCTACGGCGTGAACGTCGTCACGATCAAGCCCGGCTACGTCGACACCGCGATGACCCGCGGCATGAAGGGCCTGTTCTGGCTGATCTCCGCGGAAGAGGCCGCCGCGCAATCGCTGAAGCTCGCCCGCAAGGGCACGAGCGCGTCCGGGTTCGTGCCGGCCCGCTGGAGCGCGGTCGCGCTCGCGCTGAAGCTGATCCCGTCGATCGTGTTCCGGAGATTGAGCGTCTGATGCCCGCGACCGCGCTGCGGACGACCGCCCCGTGGCGCGTGCTCGACGGCTTCGGATACGCCGTGCGCGCGGCCTGCCGCTTCGCGCAGCCGAGGACCGCGGACGAGCTCGCCGAGACGATCGCGGCGGCGCGCGCGGAAGGGCTGACGGTCACGTTCCGCGGCGCGGGGCGGAGCTATGGGGATGCGTCGCTGAATCGCGACGGGCTCGTCGTCGACATGACGGCGCTCCGCGCCGTGCGCTCGTGGGATCCGCAGGCCGGCATCCTCGAGAGCGACGGCGGCCTGACGATCGAAGGCCTGTGGAGACACACCATCGAGGACGGCTGGTGGCCTGCCGTCGTACCCGGGACCATGTTTCCCACGCTCGCCGGCTGCCTGTCGATGAACATCCACGGCAAGAACAACTTCCGCGTCGGCCCGTTCGGGGAACACGTCGTCGACTTCGACCTGGTGACCGCCCGCGGCGAGACGCTCCGCTGCAGCCGCGAAGACGACGCCGACGTCTTCCACGCCGCGATCGCCGGGCTCGGCCTGCTCGGCGCGATCACTCGCGTGAAGCTGAAGCTCAAGAAGGTCCACAGCGGGAACATGCGCGTCGAGCCGATCCTCGGCCGGAGCCTCGACGAGATGCTCGACGTCTTCGAGGCACGCCTCGGCTCGAGCGATTACCTGGTCGGCTGGGTCGACTGCTTCGCGAGCGGCAAGAGCCTCGGCCGCGGCGCCGTGCACGCGGCGAACTACCTGGACGAAGGCGTCGACCACGAGCCGCGCGAAACGCTGCGTGTGGATCGACAGGGACTGCCGCCGCGGATCCTCGGCTTCCCGCGCGATCACCTCTGGAAGCTCATGCGCCCGTTCACGAACGACCCGGGCGTCGCGCTCGTGAACTTCGGCAAGTTCCTCTCGTCGCACGTGGAGCACGGTCGCGCGTACCGCCAGTCGCACGTGCAGTTCGCGTTCCTGCTCGACTACGTCGCGAACTGGCGGCTCGCCTACGGGCGCCCGGGGTTCGTGCAGCACCAGATCTTCGTACCGCACGCGGCGGCGCACGCATGCATCCGCGACGTGCTCGAGATCTGCCAGCGCCGTGGGCTCCGCTCCTATCTCGGCGTGCTGAAGCGCCACCGGCCGGATCCGTTCCTGCTGACGCACGCGCTCGAAGGCTGGTCGCTCGCCATGGACTTCCCGGCGCGCGATCCCGAGCGCTTGCGGTCCACCGCGGCCGCCGTCACCGAGCGCGTGCTCGATGCGGGCGGGAAGTTCTACTTCGCGAAAGACGCGCTGATCACCGCGGCCGACACGCGCCGCGCCTACGGGCAGGACGTGCTCGATCGCTTCGATGCGATGCGCCGCCGCCTCGACCCCGACGGCACGTTCGCGAGCGACCTCTCCCGCCGCGTCCTCGGCCGCTGACGATTTCGAATTAACGTTCGCGCCCGGACGTCCGTCGAATCGAACGTCTGCGAGCATTCGAGCCTCGCGCAAATGGGGAGCCGCCGGGCACGGCGGAGCTTGGGTGAGACCGTGAAGAGACTCATGGCCTTGGCGTTACCGCTTTGCCTGGTGGCGGCCTGCGGCGGCGGAAGCGGCGACAGCTCGCCGAACCTCGCCGGCACCTACACCGGGAGTCTGACGGACTCGCGCGGCACGGGAACGATCTCCCTGGTCATCGCCGATTCGAAGGACGACCTGAGCGGCACCTACACCGACAGCTTCGGCTCGTCCGGACAGTTCGGCGGCAGCGCCTCCGGCACGTTCGTCGACTTGATCATGACGCCGACCGGCACCGCGGACTGCGAGATCCACGTCTCGGCGCAGACGGTCGGAGCCAAGGGGAACGAGTTCGCCGGCTCCTACCAGTCGAACTGCGGGCACGGCGACGCCGGATCGCTCGACGTTTCGCGGCCGGCCCCGGCCTAGCCCCGGTACATCCCCCCGTTCACGTGGATCACGGTCCCCGTGACGTAGGAGCCCTTCGTCGCGAGGAACGCGACGACCTCGGCGACCTCCTCGGGTCGTCCCATGCGGCCGAGCGGGATCTGCTTCAGGATCATCTCTTTGATGTTGTCCGGGAGCTCCGCCGTCATCGCGGTGTCGATGAAGCCGGGGGAGACGGAGTTGACGAGGATGCCGCGGTCCATGAGCTCCATGGCGAGCGAGCGCGTCATCGCGTCCATGCCCGCCTTCTCCATGGTGTAGGGCACCTGGCCCGCGTTTCCTTGGTGGCCGACCACGCTCGAGATGTTGATGATGCGCCCGCTCTTCTGGCGGAACATGAAGCGGCGGATCGCGAGCTTGGTGAGCAGGATCGTGCCGCGGCCGACCGCGCGCACCTTGTCGATGTCCTCGAGCGACATCATCATGAACGCCCCGTTGACGTTGACGGCGGCGTTGTTGACGAGCACGTCGAGCCGGCCGCCGGCGTCCTTGATCGCGGCGATCATCTTCTCGACGTCCTCGGGAACCGCCACGTCGCCCGGGATCGCGAAGCCGCCGATCTCCTCGGCGAGCTTCTGCGCGGCGTCCGCACTCGACCGGTAGCCCACGCCGACGCGGAATCCTTCCTTGGCGAGCGCGCGGCAGCACGCGCCGCCGATCCCGCCGGCACCACCGGTCACGAATGCAATCGGCTGGTCGCTCATGATCCCTTCTCCTCCCCGCCCGCCGAAGCGAGCGCGCGTGCTCCATCGAGGTCGGTGACCGCCAGCACCGCGACGCCGAGGTCCTTGAAGAATCCCGTGAGCGGCTTTCCGGGGCCGACTTCCACGATGCGTGCGGCGCGCTCGGACAGCGCCTTCATGTTGTCGACCCAGCGGACCGTCCCGCTGATCTGACGCACGAGCGCGTCGCGGATCGCTCCCGCATCGGCGACGTGGAATCCGCCCGTGAAGTTCGAAGCGACCTTGGGCGCCGGCGCCGGATCGATCGCGGCGGACGCGAGCTCGGCCGCGAACGCCGGCTCGACCTCGCGCATGAAGCGCGAGTGGAACGGCGCGCTCACGTTCAGCGGGATCAGCCGCCGGCCCTTCATGGCGAGCTTCTCCTTCGCCTTCTCGACGCCCTCGGCCGAGCCGCTGACGACGATCTGCGACGACGAGTTGTGGTTCGCGGCGTCGGCGTCGATGCCTTCGAGCTGCGCACGCAGATCCGCGAGCTCGAGCCCGCGCGACACGACGGCGAGCATCGCCCCCGCTCCCGGCGCAACTGCCTGCTGCATGAGCGCGCCTCGCTTGCGCACGAGCCGCGCCGCATCGCCGAGCACGAGGACTCCCGCGGCGACGAGCGCCGTGTACTCGCCGAGGCTGTGCCCGGCGTACCACTGCGCATCGAGCCCGAATTCCGCGCGCAGCACGCGCACCATCGCGATCTCGGCCGTGAGGATGCACGGCTGCGTGAACTCCGTGAGGTCGAGGCGCGGATCGTCCTGGAACGAGATCGCCGCGAGGTCGGCGCCGCAGGCCGCGGAGGCTTCGTCGTAAGCCGCTTTCGCCGCGGCGAAGGAATCGTGGAAGTCGCGCGCCATGCCGGTGCGCTGCGAGCCCTGGCCCGGGAAGACCAGCGCCGTGTCGTTCTCTCGTGTCACCCGAAGACTCCCTTCTCGCGAAGCGTTGCGATGTCGTCCCATGAGTAGCCGTGCTCGAGCAGGATCTCCTCCGTGTGCTGGCCGAGCTCGGGCGCGGCGTGGCGAATCGATGCCGGCGTCGCGGAAAAGTCGATCGGCGTCTTCACAATCGGGATCTCCGCACCCGTGCGATGGGTCACCACCTCGTGGATGCCGAGCGCCTGCGACTGCGCATCGCGCGCGGCCTCGAGTACGGACTGGATGGGCGCCCAGATGAGCTCGAGCCGGTCGAAGATCGCCGCCCATTCGTCGCCCGTCTTGGTGGCCAACGCGCGGTTGAGGTTCCCTATCAACCCAGGCGCGCCCTTCGCTCGCTT
>JACXTT010002740.1_pt1 | contig 27655 bp, 24 predicted proteins | sample 9270951 | NCBI WGS metagenome assembly JACXTT01 (sample SAMN15532306, study PRJNA645909) | rock metagenome | isolation source: weathered quartz diorite | place: Puerto Rico | collected 2017-06-21 | reverse complement strand
ACCGGCAGGCTGCCGGCCACCGTGCTCAGGCGCTCCAGCGTCACGTAGTCATGACTGATCTTGCGCAGCCATTTGTCGAAGGCGGCGGCGCCGGCGCCGATGTCTTTCTCGTCGATGGTATTGAGCGGGGCGACTGCAACTTCCGGCGCGCGTTCTGCCGGCGTGGTCGGGGCTTGGGTGGGCTCGGTCATGGCGGCTTTTTATATGCTGAATTTTTCAAGGGGCGCGTGGGCGATGTCAGCGCCGACGCGCGGCAGCGATCCGGGCAAACCGAGGGCCGATGTGACGGCGGCGGCAGGTTTGCCGCTGTTGACGGCGCCGTACGCATTCAGGGCCGCCGCACCTCCCGCGAATTTGCCCGCTGCATTGCCCACTGCGTTTCCCAGGACCGCCTGTTCGAGCGGTGCCAGCAATGCCCGCGCGCCGCCTTTTGGCAGCGCTTGCACCGCGCTTGCCGCTTGCTCCGCAGCGTGCGCAATCGCGCCGAACTTGCCGTCTGCGCCGTTGAGCTTGCTTGCCGCGGCTTTGGCGCCGGCGAGCGGTCCGGCACGCTGCCCTGTTGGCGCCGGAACTGCCGGGTCCGCCCTTGCCGCGCCAGCGCCGCCAGCCTCGGGCTGCGCGACATTCGGCCATTCGGTGCCCTGGCCGAAGTAGCTCTCTTCATCCCACGGATCGCGCGGATCCTTTCCGTAGCTGACCGTCGCCATTCCCATCGGCAGTCCGGCCACGCTGGCAAAGCCGTTGCCGTCGAGCGTGCCCTGGTGGACGCCGCCTTCGGCGTCGACGACGGTGTACTCTCCTTGCCGGATGCCTTGCTTCCTGCCGCCTTCCGGGTTCACGTACTGGTGGTACAGGTCGAGCTGCCCCGGCGGCAGTTGCACGGTCTGCGGCAAGGCCGGCGTACCTTCGCTCCTGGCGGGCACAAAACTATGTTGCGCCGCATGTTGGCGCCAGGTGCCGTTGGTCCCATGCACGATCCCCGATGCGTTCCAGCGGCTGAAGCTGGTCCCGCCGTTGATCACCACCTCTTCCTTCGCCGTGATCGTGATGCGGTTGGCGGTGTGAGTGATGTTGAGCTTGGCCAGAATGTTGACGCTGTCCTTCAAGGCCGTGATGTCGATGTCGGCGCTGGCGGCCACCAGTTTCATGCCGGCTTTATAGGCAAACATGCGCACCGCTTCCTTGACGCTTACCAGCAGGCTCTTGCCGGCGGAGAGGCTGGTATGGCCGCCGCTGGTGAGAGCGGTGTGCTCCACGCTCATCACGTGGGTGGAGCCCTGTGTGCTGGTTTCAATCCCGGCGGGACTGGCCAGCGTCAGGTGGGGGTCCTGGAATTCCGGGAATTCGCCTTGCGCAGGCGAGCCGCCCGTGCCCTTGAGGGCATCGACCTGCGCCTGCAGCGCGGCGGCGACCTGGTCTTGGTCGCCCGGCTGGTGCGCCTGTGCCTGCTGGGCGATCTGCGACAGGCTGTCGTGCAAGGCCTGCCCCTGGGCCAGGCGCGCCAGCGTGACCGCCATGTCGGTGATATGCGCGCCGGCGTTCGGACGCCCCTCGGTGCTGAGCAGCAGGCCGTGCTGCGCGCGCACTGCGCCGTGGCCGTCGGTGCGCAGCTCGAAGCCCTGGCCGCGCGCGTCCTTGCGTCCGGCATTGTCTTCGATGCGGGCGATATGCCCAAGGCTGAGCTGGCTGGCGAGATGGTCGCTCTTGAGCTGCGCCTGAATTTTTCCGGCCGTATCGTCGAGCACCAGGTGATTGCTGCGCCCGCCGCCACCCAGTTCGCGGCTGCGCAAGCCGGAAAGGGCGGCCTGGCCCGGCAACTGCCACGGCGGCATGTTTTCGCTGTTGTACACGATCCCGGTGATGATCGGATGATCGACGTTTCCATCCAAAAACTGCACCATCACTTCCTGGCCGACCCGCGGAATGCCGACCTGGCCGAACTGGCCGCCGGCCACCGGCATGGCCACGCGCACCCATTGCGAACTTGCCTCGTCGTACTTGCCGGCGCGGTCCCAGTGAAATTGCACTTTTACGCGGCCGAGGCTGTCCGTGTGCACTTGCTGGCCGGCGGGTCCGACCACCAGCGCCGTCTGGACGCCCGGGTCGATGCAGCGCTCGCTGTTGTAGCCGCGGCCGGGCCGCCAGCGCACGCTTTGGCCGATGCAGGTCATTTCGTTGGTGTAGACGGATGCTGCGCCCGGCCCGGCCTGGTAGTTGTTGCTGGCGTAGTGGTCGACGGCGAGGATGACGTAGTCACGCATTGCCAGCGCCATGCGCGGTGGTTCGCTACTGAAATGGTCCAGCAGCCGGAAACTGCGCCCCGCCTGGACGTTGCGGTCGTTGCCCCCCGCGCGGAAGAACTGCGTCATGGCGTCCAGTTCTTGCATGCCGCGCGTGGCCAGCGCCTCGCCGCCGGCACGGTCGCGAAAGCCATAGGAGCCCGTGTTCCTGAAGCGTTCGTAAGAATTGACATCGCCCTGCCGGTTGGCGGAGTGGCCCAGTTCGCGCTGCGGTCGCGGCTTTTTATAGTCGAAACTGGTCAGTGTCAAAGCACCGCTGCCGATGCGCCGCGCCGGCTGCCAGGTTTTGATGCCGTCGCCTTCGGTGGCGCCCGATTCGCTGCGAAACGTGATCTCGCCAACGCCACCTTGTTTGCCCATGTCGATCCAGGGCGCCAACGCCGTGTTGTCCGCCAGGCACAAGGTATGCCCATCGGCGCGGTGTTCGTACGCGTAATGCAGGCCGAGCGCTTCCCAGCGGCGGTGCAAGTGGTTGTAGTCGGTCTCGTTGTACTGATTGGCGCAACTGAGCCTGGGGTCGGCATCAATGAGATTGAAGCGACAGTCGCGCTCCAGATAATGGCCGAAGGTCGTTTCAGTCAGTTCGACAACGGATCTGCGCTGGAACGAGACGCAATCCTCGCGCAAGCGGGCAAACGCCAGCCAGGGGCCCAGCACCATGCGGTAGAAAGCGAAACCGCCGTCGGTCTTGATCAACTCGAACTGATTTACGTAGCCGTTGAAGTAGCGCAGCGAACCGTCGGCGCGCACCAGCGACACCGTCGCCATCTTCGCCATCATCGATTTGAGCGGGATGAAGGCGTCGTCGGAAAGTAGTTCCAGATCGATACAAAAGTCGCGCGACAGTTCTTCACGCGCGTGCATGGTGTTGACCAGCAACGTGCCTTTTTTGGGGCCGTCGTCGAAGGGAAAGTCCAGTCGCAGCAAGCGGTGCAATTGCGAGGCCGTGCCGAACGCGGACAAAGTGGCGATGTCGGACGCTGCTTCATTCAGATCCATGCGGTTTCCTTTGCTGCATGCCCAGCAAACCTTGCGAAAATTGCGGTGTCATCAAAATCTCCGTGGCCAGACGAGCTCAACTGGCCGAGGGCAATTATTGCGCCGTCTAATTTTGGAAATTTGCGCAGGATCAATGGCGGCATGCATCTATGCGCATAGGGCACGGCGCCGGCGCGGAACGGCACGCCTTCATGGGATTTGCAGGAAACGGGTAGTGGAAGTCTGCGGAGATGGTTCGGCGCCAGGCGCAACTGACGCCGAGGTAATGGCAAAGCACGCGGGGCTTGTCGCTACGCGGCCGAACAAAACAAGTTCAATATGGGCGGAGATGGAGCGGACTGCCGAGTTGCCGAAAGGGCGAGCGCTTGCAGACCAGCGGGTTGCTGGAAGTGGAGGCATTACGCGGAAAGGCTGAGGACGCCAAAAACCAAAAAGCCCGCAAACTTGCATTTGCGGGCTTGATGACTACAACTAAGACTAATTCGTGGTAGGCCGTGCGGGATTCGAACCTGCGACCAACGGATTAAAAGTCCGCTGCTCTACCAGCTGAGCTAACGACCCGAAAGAAGCAAGATTATAGGGGGCGATGGCCTTCCTGTCAAATGCTCCACAGCAGTTATTTCACCGAATCGCTTACTTCAGCACGGCCAGGCGGTCCTTGGCGGCGGCGGCGGCCGTCGAGTCGGGGTACTTGCTGACCAGCGATTGCAGGGCCTTCTTGGCGTTCTTTTTGTCCTTCAGCTCGGTGTAGCTGCTGGCGATGTTGAGCATGGCGTCGGGGGCCTTGGCGCTGTCCTGGTAGGTCGAGGCGACGATTTCCTGGGCGGCGATGGCGTTCTTGTAGTCGCGCTGCGCGTAATATGCGTTGCCGAGCCAGTACTGGGCGTTCGAGGCGTATCTCGAAGTCGGGTAGCGGCGCACGAAGTCGGACAGGGCGGCGGCGGCGGTCTTGTAATCGCCGGTCTTGAAGGTCGCCATGGCGGCGTCGTAGGATTTCAATTCGCCGGGGTCGACTTCGGCGGTCTTGCCGTCGATGTTGACCTGGCGCGGCTCCAGCTTGGCGATGCGGGCGTCGAGGTCGGCGTAGAAATCCTTCTGGCGCTTCTGGGCGTTGGCGATGTCGTTGGCCAGCACTTCGATCTGGCCGCGCAGCTTGGCGATTTCCTGCATGGTCTGCTCGTGCTGGTTGACCAGCTCGAGGGCGTCGCGCTTGTCGGACTTGGTGTCGAGGCGGGCATTCAGGTCGCGCGACAGATTGTCGACCTTGCTGCGCAGATCGATGATGGCCTTGCGCGCTTCGTCGTCGTCGAGGATGCCGGCGCTGGCGCTCAAAGGCAGGGCGCTGGCCAGGGCCATGCACAAGGCGGCGAGGCGGAACTTGATAAACGGTTTCATGGTCTGACTTTCTAAAAAATGGGCCTTCTAAAAAATCGGGCCTGCTGAAAAATCATGCGTGTAAACTAAATAAGGCGGGTGCAGTCTGCACCGCACGCCGCCCTCTTGTCAATCGACCGGCGCAAGCCCGCAGGCCCGCGCTATCGGCCGCCAACAGCCGATCAATACACGATGTCGGCGCGGCGGTTTTCAGCCCAGGCGGCTTCGTTGCTGCCTTGAGCTTTTGGCTTTTCCTTGCCCAGCGACACGGCTTCGATCTGCGACTCGGACACGCCCATCGAGGCCATCGCCTTGCGTACGGCCTCGGCGCGCTTCTGGCCCAGCGCCAGGTTGTACTCGGTGCCGCCGCGTTCGTCGGTGTTGCCCTGGATCAGGATCTTGCGGCCCTTGTTCTTGTTCAGGTAGGCCGAGTGATTTTCCACCACCGGTTTGGCATCGTCGCGCACGGCGTAGCTGTCGTAGTCGAAATACACGCTGCGCTTGGCCAGCACACCGCCTGGATTGTTAAGCTCGTCGACCACGCCGGTCTCAACCGGACGAACGTCACGGGTGGTGTCGGCGATCGGCGCCGATTTCGGTGGCGGGCTGCGGTCGACCACTGGTGCTTCGTTCAGTTTCACGGGCGAGCTGCAAGCGGAGAGCAGGGCGGCGCTCGAGATGATGAAAGCTAAACTTTTATAATTGCGCATGGTTCTTCTCCTGTTCGGGGTTAAAAATCATTTTTCAAACTAAACCACCATGCAAACGCGTCCGACAGCGGCGCGCAAGCGGTGGTTTTCACTTCATAAACGGGCCCCAGTTGGGCTCGCGAATGTTTCCTGCCTGCGTGGTCAGGCGCTGCTTGACCCTGCCGTCGGTCGACACCACGGCCAGGCCCGGACGGCCGCCCTTGGTGGCGTACATGATGTATTTGCCGTTCGGCGAAAAACTCGGTTCGCCGGCGCCATCGGCCAGTTTCAATTCCTGGCTGCTATTCAAATCCATGGCGTACAGCGAGAAATCGCCGTCGCGCTGGGAAATCCAGGCCATGGTCTTGCCATCCGACGACAGGCGCGGGCTGATGTTGTAGCTGCCGTTGAAGGTCACGCGCGAAGCGGCGCCGCCATCGGCACTCATCTTGTAGATCTGCGGGCCGCCGCTGCGGTCGCTCGTGAAATAAATGCTGCGGCCATCGGCCGAGAATTGCGGCTCGGTGTCGATGCCGTTGCTGTTCGACAGGCGGCGCAGGCCGCTGCCGTCGGCGTTCACGCTGTACACCTGCGAGTGGCCGTCTTTCGACAGGGTGACGGCCAGCTTGCTGCCGTCGGGCGACCACGAAGGCGCCGAGTTGCTGCCCTTTTCGTTCGACACCACCTTGCGCCCGCCCGTCACCAGGTCTTGCACGTAGATGACCGGCTTGCGCATTTCGAAGGAGACGTAGGCAACCTTGCTGCCGTCCGGCGACCACGACGGCGAAATGATCGGCTCCTTGCCGTAGGCGGCCACTTGCATGCCTTCGCCATCGGCGTCGGCCACTTCCAGGCGGTAATTGTTGGGGCCGGCCTTGGTGACGTAGGCGATGCGGGTGGCGAAGGCGCCGCGCGTGCCCGTCAGTTTTTCGTAGACGTCGTCGGCGATTTTATGGGCGGCCAGGCGGGTCGATTTCGGCGCCACCGCATTCGACATGGTCGACAATTCGCTGGCCTTGATGGTGTCGAACAATTTGTAGCGCACATCGATGCGGCCGTCGCCGCCGCGCCGCACGCTGCCCACCACCAGCGCATCGGCGCCGCGGCCTTTCCACTGGGCGTAATCGACGGCAGCGGTGTCGCCGATGACGGTGCCGGCATCGATCACCTTGAATACGCCGCTGCGCTCGAGGTCGGCGCGGATGATGGCGGAGATTTGTTCGGGGGCGACATTCTCGTCGGCGAAGACGGCGACCGCCACCGGGATCTGGTTGCTGGCGACGCCGGCGATTTCAACGCGCACCTGGGCGGCCGCGGGCAGGGCGGCCAGCACGCCCGCCGTCAACATGATCGTATAGAGTGTTTTTTTCATAGCTGCATCTTTAATCCGGTAAATGAAAATGAAGGCTCAATTCAGGTCCTTCATCTTGAAAGCGATCACAAGTGTTCGCTCCACGGTACCATCTTTCTTCTTCGGTAGTGGTGACGCTTTGATAATGCCTTTCTCTACTGCATCGTCAAACGTGCCCACGCCGCTGCTCTTGACCAGCTTGACGTTCATGATCTCGCCGCTGGGCAGTTGCTCGATCTTGAACTCGGCGGTCGGATTGCCGGCGACATCGGTATTGCCGGTGTAGGAGGTCGTGCTTTTCACCTTGGTGCGGATGCCTGCCAGATAACCCGCATCGGACTTCGGCGCCGTCGATTTCGGCGCTTCTCCGGTGCCGCCGACGCCGGCCAGCATGCGCTTCATTTCGGCGTCGCGCAGTTTATCCAGCTTGGCCTGCTCGGCCGCCTCGGCCTTCGCCTTGGCGAGCTTTTCACCTTTTTGCTTTTCAGCCAGTTTCTTTTCTTCGAGTTTTTTGTCTTCCAACTTCTTGTCGGCCAGGGCCTGCGCCTTCTTCTCCGCCAGTTCTTTTTCTTTTTTCTCGGCCAGCAGCTGTGCTTTCTTCTGCGCTTTTTCTTCGCGTATCTCTTCCAGGCGCTTTTCCTCGGCGCGCTGTTCGGCCAGCAATTTCTTCTGCTCAGCCTTTTTCTTCTCGCGCTCGAGCGCGATGTCCGGCGCCTTCGGCTGCGGTTCTTCGATCACGCGCGGCGGCGGCGGCGGCGGCGGCGTTTCCACCACTTTCGGCACAGGTGTCGGCTCGGGCGCCTCGATCTCCTGCGGCGGCGGTGGCGGCGGGGCGGCGGCCTGAGTCTTCATGTCCCACACTTCCGCCTCGACGGCCACCGGCTCGTTGTTTTGCCAGTTCACGCCGATGAACAAGAAGGCGAGCAGGCCAACGTGGACGGCGGCGGCCAGCGCGATCGACGGCCAGCGCCGCGGTTCGGGTGGAACGCGGTAGGGGCTGCCGATGGTGGGTTGAATCGTTGCCATGTTCTTTATTTGGTCGCCAGTCCGACCCGGGTGATGCCCATCTTCTTCGATTCCGAAATCAGCTGGATGACTTCGTCGTACTTGCTGTCCTTGTCGCCGGCGATCAGCACGGGAAACTCGGGGTGTTCGGCATGCAAGGTGCGCAGGGCGCGCAGCAAAGCGGTGCGGTTCGGCATGTCTTCAGCTGCCGTGCTGTTCTTGCCGGCGATGTTGATCGACAAGGTGGCATCGGGTTTCAACTGAACCTGGATAAAATCGTCCGGCGGCAGCGCCGATTTCTCGGCATTGGGCAGGTTGATCACATTCGGCGTGTTCGACTGCGGCACCGCCATGAAGATAATCAGGAGCACCAGCATGACGTCGATGTACGGGACGACATTGATTTCCGACTTGAACTTGCGGCCGCGGCCGCCGCGCATGCTGCTGTTAAAAGAGGCCATCTCGCGCGCTCCTTAACGGGCCTGGCGCTGCAGGATGTTCGAGAATTCTTCGACAAAACTCTCGAAGCGGATCGCCAGCCGGTCGATGTCGTGGGTAAAGCGGTTGTAGGCAACCACGGCGGGGATGGCGGCGAACAGGCCGATGGCGGTGGCGATCAGCGCTTCGGCGATGCCGGGGGCGACAATCGCCAGGGTTGCCTGCTGCACGCTGGCAAGACCGCGGAAGGCGTTCATGATGCCCCAGACAGTGCCCAGCAGGCCGATGTAGGGAGACACGGAACCGACCGAGGCCAGGAAGTTCAGGTGGATGTCGAGCGCATCCAGTTCGCGCTGAAAGGCGGCGCGCATGGCGCGGCGCGAGCTGTCGAGCACGGCACCCATGTCGAGGGTGTCGCGCGAGGCCTGTTTGCCCTTGATGAACTCGCCCATGCCGGACTCGAAGATGCGTGCCAGCGCGCCGCTCTGGTCGCGCTGGCTGCTGGCGCTCTGGTGCAGGGTATGTAAATTGCCGCCCGCCCAAAAGCTGCGTTCGAACAATTCGGTCTGCTTGCGTGCCGCCTTGATGGCGAACATTTTACGGAAAATATAGGTCCAGCTTACAACCGAAATTCCCACCAGCAGGAGCATGATCAACTTGACGATCAGGTGCGCGTTGGCGATGAGGGCGATGAAGGACAGGTCTTGGGCTACGTTCATTGGCGGCGTTTTCTCGGCGGCGAAGTATTCGGTGGAAGAGGTGTCAGCTGGGGCACATCAGGGCGGCGGCTGCGGCGGGAATGGCCAGCGGCCGCACGCCGGCACAATCGACGCAGGCCACTTTGACCTGGCCCGTGGCCAGCAGGGTCGCGCCGCGGTGGGCTTGCTGTGTGAATTCGACGGACGCGCGTCCCAGCTTTTCTATGGACAAGGTCAATGTTATCTCATCATCGAGTTTGGCTGGCGCGTGATAGTCGACGCTGGCACGCTTGACGACGAACATTGCGCCGTGGGTGTCGATCAAGGTTTGCTGGTGTAAATCGATACTGCGCAGCCACTCGGTGCGGGCGCGCTCGAAAAATTTCAGGTAATTGGCATAGTAGACAATCCCGCCCGCATCGGTATCCTCGTAGTACACGCGTACTGTCCAGGTAAAAATTGCTGGCATTTCATCTGTCATGAAGGGGAGTCGGAATATTCTACGCCATTCGACGCGGGTATGTGCTGTAGCGTACGTAAGACGGGCACATGCGTGGTCGATGGCGAAGTAGACATTAATTTTCCATTGTACAACAACATTTGTAACAATTCTTCACATCTTTGTCGGCCCGCGCTACAAGCGTCCCGGACGAATATCAGCCGCGCTTGATATTAAACGGCGAAAATCCCTGGCACGTCGGCATCATCTCGATGACATTGATGTTGACGTGGGGCGGCAAGGTGGCGATCCAGTAAGCCGTTTCGGCAATATCGCGCGCCGTCAATGGCTGGGTGCCTTCGTAGACCTTGGCGGCGGCCGCATCGTCGCCCTTGAAGCGGACATTGGAAAATTCGGTGCCGCCGCACAGGCCCGGTGCAATATTGGTGGCGCGCACGCCGGTGCCGACCAGGTCGGCCCGCAAATTCAGGGTAAATTGCTCGACGAAGGCCTTGGTGGCGCCATACACATTGCCGCCCGGATAAGGATAAAAGCCTGCGGTCGAACCGAGGTTGATGACCAGCCCGGCGCCCCGTTCGACCATTCCCTGCAGCAGGGCGCGGGTCATGGTGACCAGGCCCGTGCAATTGGTGGCGATCATGGTTTCCCAGTCCTCCAGGGCGGATGCCTGGGCGGGCTGGGTGCCGAGCGCCAGTCCTGCGTTGTTGATCAGCACGTCGACCTGGCGCCAGGATTGCGGCAGCAGCGACAGCGCTTCCTCGATCGAGGCCTTGTCGGTGACGTCCATCACCATCGGCAGGGCCAGTTCTCCCAGTTCCGCCGCCAGCTCGTCGAGGCGGTCCTTGCGGCGGCCGCTGATGACGACCTGGTGGCCGTGGCCGACGAAAACGCGGGCCATTTCGGCGCCGAAGCCAGAAGAAGCGCCGGTGATGAAGACGATCATGGTGATTTTTCCGAAAAGTGAGGGCAGCGCAAATTGTAGCCGAATTGGGCGAAATGCCCCGGGCCCCGCCCATGCTTGTCTTGTTGATAGCGCTTCCTTGCCCTATCTTGGGGATTAATCTACAATTTGGCCTCCATTTGATCTCACGTGACTGGCGAAACGCCGCGCTCTTTGACGGAGCGCAGGCAGGTGGGCACCCACCGGGGAACGTGAGATTTTGAATTGGAGCGTTTGACAGATTCCGGTGCCGTCTTGCCGCCGTGAATGGTCATACTCTCCCGCCGTTCGCCTGGGCAGCCACGATGGATTCGTGCGTGAGGCTGCCTGTCCGCTTGTCGATCCCTCATGCGTCCCCTGTTGCCAGGTGCTGCGCACCGCTACCCGATTGGAGTTTTTTCATGTTTGCTAAAGATCACACGCTTGCTAATGTCGACCCGGAATTGTTCGCGGCGATACAAAAAGAAAACCAGCGCCAGCAGGATCACATCGAGCTGATCGCGTCCGAGAACTACACCTCGCCGGCCGTCATGGAAGCGCAAGGCTCCCAGCTGACCAACAAGTATGCCGAAGGCTACCCGGGCAAGCGCTATTACGGTGGCTGCGAATACGTCGACATCGCCGAGCAGCTGGCGATCGACCGCGTCAAACAACTGTTCGGCGCCGAAGCAGCCAACGTGCAGCCGAACTCCGGCTCGCAAGCCAACCAGGGCGTGTTCTTCGCCATGCTCAAACCGGGCGACACCATCATGGGCATGTCGCTGGCCGAAGGCGGCCACCTGACCCACGGCATGGCCTTGAATATGTCGGGCAAATGGTTCAACGTGGTTTCCTACGGCCTGACGCCGGAAGAAGACATCGATTACGACGCCATGGAAAAACTGGCGCGCGAGCATAAGCCGAAACTGATCATTGCCGGCGCCTCGGCCTTCTCGCTGAAAATCGACTTCGAGCGTTTCGCCAAAGTGGCCAAGGAAATCGGCGCATACTTCATGGTCGACATGGCCCACTACGCCGGCCTGATCGCGGCCGGCCTGTACCCGAACCCGGTGCCGCACGCCGACTTCGTCACCTCCACCACCCACAAATCCCTGCGCGGCCCGCGCGGCGGCATCATCCTGATGAAAGCCGAGCACGAGAAGGCGATCAACTCGGCGATCTTCCCCGGCATCCAGGGCGGGCCGCTGATGCACGTGATCGCCGGCAAAGCCGTCGCCTTCAAGGAAGCGCTGGAACCAGCGTTTGTCGAATACCAGACCCAGGTCGTGAAAAACGCCGATGCTTTGGCCAAGGCCCTGATCGCCCGCGGCCTGCGCATCGTCTCGGGACGCACCGAATCGCACGTCATGCTGGTCGACCTGCGTTCGAAAAATCTGAAGGGCAAGGAAGCCGAAGCCATCCTGGGCCGCGCCCACATGACGACGAATAAAAACGGCATCCCCAACGATCCGCAAAAACCCTTCGTCACCTCCGGCATCCGCCTGGGCAGCCCGGCCTTCACCACCCGCGGTTTCAAGGAAGAAGATGCGACCATGGTCGGCAACCTGATCGCGGACGTGCTGGACAATCCGACCGACGAAGCGGTCATCGAGCGCGTCAAGGGCGAAGTCAAAAAGCTCACCGACAAGTACCCGGTGTACGCCAGCGTGAACGGCAAATCCTCGGACTGATGGTTTGTGTAGGGCGGGAATACGGGCTGTCAGCTTGTATTCCTGCCCGATTAGCGCTACTTTCGTTGTTATTGTTTGTTGTTCTCCAGGCCCGGCGTCATCATGAAATGTCCGTTCTGCCAGCACGATGAAACCCAGGTCCTCGACACCCGCGTGTCCGAGGAGGGCGACGCCGTGCGCCGCCGGCGCCGCTGCGGACAATGCGATAAACGGTTTACCACATATGAGCGCATCGAATTGTCGATGCCGATCATCGTCAAGAAAAACGGCAGCCGCACCGAATTCGTCGGCGCCAAGTTGCGCGGCAGTCTGATGCTGGCGCTGCGCAAGCGGCCCGTGTCGGCCGAGGCCATCGACACCGCCGTCGCCAGCATCGAAGAAAAGCTGCTCACCAGCGGGCGCCGCGAAGTCGACAGCGGTTATGTGGGCGAGCTGGTGATGCACGAACTCAAACGCCTCGACAAGATCGCCTACATTCGCTTCGCCTCGGTCTACAAGAATTTCGAAGACCTGGCCGAGTTCCAGGATGCGATTGCCGAAGTGGGGCAGGCGGCCAAGCCGCGCAAGTAATTTTCTTTTTTTCGCGCATCGAACGCGCGCCGCAATCGATTCCCTTCATTTCCGCTTCCGCGCTTTTGGCGTGCGCAAGCACACACGATTGAGCCACCTCACTGGCGCGTCCGTCTCCACCTATAACTTGGAGCACTGGCGAACGGGGAGGGGCGATGAACACGCAGTTGCGCGGTGCGGGCGGATTTACCTTGATCGAAGTGCTGGTGGCGCTGATCGTGCTGGCCTCCGCGGCGCTGGGCGCCGGCGCCACCGTGCTCGCCGCACGCCGCGCCGGCCAGCAAAGTTCGCTGCTGTCGGCTGCCGTGCATCTCGCTGCCCGGGTGGCCGACAGCATGCGTGCCAATCCCGCCGTCAGCGCCGGCGCGGACGCCGCCAACCCCTACCTGCAACTCGATTACGACGCGCTGGCCGATGGCCCGCCCGCCGCTGCCGGTGACGACTGCACCAGCGGCGCCTGCGATGGTGCGGCGCTGGCGGCGGCCGACCTGGCCGCATTGCGCCTGAATGTGTTCGAACACTATCCGCTGGGCCGCATCAAGATCTGCCGCGATGGCGCCGCGTGGGATGCCGCCAGCGGCGCCTTGCGCTGGGAGTGCGACGACGCTGGCGGCGCGCCTTTGGTCGTCAAAGTGGGCTGGCGCGAGCGGGCTGGCGGAATGGTCGGCGATGGTGCGGCGGCCGGTGGCGCCGCCGTGCGCGTGGCGCTGCCCGTGGTGTTGGCCAGGGTGGGCACGCCATGAGGCGCAGCTTGCAAAGCGCAGCGGCTCGCGGTCGCATGCGGCTATTTCTTCAAAGCGGTATCGGCCTGGCCGAACTGCTGGTGGCCGCCGCTGTCGGCGCCGTGCTGCTGTTGATGGGGAGCGTGATGCTGGTGTCGGCAAATACGGCGTTGACGGCGCAGGCCGACGGCGCCGCCATCGACGACGGCGGCCGCTTCGCCCTCGACATCATCGGCCGCGCCACTCGCCAGGCTGCCTTTGTCGACCAGGAGGGCGAAGCCGCCGGCGAGGGCGCGGACATGCCGCCACAGGTAATCGGCCGCGACGCCAGATCGCTGGCGCGCACCAGCTACGGCATCGACGGCGCCGGCACCGACGCCGTCAACGGCAGCGACATCCTGGCCCTGCGTTTCAGCGGCGCCCATGGCGGCGGCGCAGTCGATTGCGCCGGATTCGGCGTCGATCCCGGCGAGGACGGCTGGAGTATTTTTCACGTTGGCCGCAATGCCGCCGGGGAAGGGGAATTGCGCTGCAAATACCGCGGCAGCGGCGGCTGGGGCTCGGATACCATCGTCGACGGCGTCGACACGTTTCAGGTTTTATACGGCGTCGACACCGACGTTCCGGCCGATGGCGTGCCGAATGAATTCGTCAGCGCCAGCGTCATCGAGGCGCGCGACGCCGCCTTGCTGGCCACCGGCGAAGACGATGCGGCGCGCCAGCGCGACTTGCAGCGGCGCAGTTACTGGAAACGCGTCACCGCCGTGCGCATCGCCTTGCTGCTGCACGGGGCCGGCAACGGCGGCGGTCTGGCTGCAAGCCGCGCGCCGGCCGTATACGACCTGTTCGGGCCGGCGTATTCGGCACGCTTCGCCGGCGATGATGACGGCGTGCAGATCGACGAGGCGCCCATGCTTGCCTCGCTGCGGTTGCGCGAACGGCGGCTGTTTGCCACCACTATCTTGCTGCGAAATGCGGCGGCGGTGGCGCCATGAGGGCGGCTTGTGATCTGGGGGCGAGCGCGCGGCCAGTGAGGCCGAGGCGCTTGCAGGCTGCCCAGCGCGGCGTCGCACTCGTCACTTCCCTGTTCGTGCTGCTGGTGCTGACCATGGTCGCCCTGGCCATCGCCCGCATCGCCTTCGACGCCGAACGGGGCGCCCGCGCCGACCGCGACCGCCAGCTGGCTTTCCAGGCGGCCGAAGCGGGCCTGGCCGATGCCGAGCGCGACATCGATGGCGGCGCCGATCCCGGCTCGGCGCGCGCCGCCATGTTCCGTGACGATGGCGTGGTCGGCTTCCTGCCGGGCTGCGGCCGCGATAGCGTCAACCGGGGCCTGTGCGCCTATTCGGCCGGCGCCTTGCCGGCGTGGCAGCTGGTCGATGTCGGCGCCAGCACGCCGTACGGCAGCTACACCGGCGCCGTGCTGCCTTATGGCGGCCCGCTGCCGCTGGCGCCGCCCCGATACGTCATCGAACTGCTGCCGGGCGCGCGTGCCGGCGAGGATGCCGGCGCCGGCCGCAACAAGCTGTTCAGAATCACCGCCTTCGGCTACGGCGCGCGGCCCGGCACGCTGGTGGTGCTGCAGTCGGTGTATCGCAGCGCCGTCGCCAACGTACCGGGACCGCCATGAGAGCCGCGCCGCACCTTATTTTTTCGGCGTTCGTCCATGCACGCACGGTAACGCTGGCGCTGATATTGATCGCCATCGTGGATATCGCTGCCGCCGCGCCTTCACTGAATGTGCCGGTCGTGCCGCCATCGCGCGCCGCCTGCTCCGCCGGCTGGCAGAACGGCCCGCGCGCGGCTGTCGTTGCCAATGGCGCCGCCGACGCCAATGCCGGCTACCTGATCGAAACCGGTTTCGATCAGGCGCAAGCGCACGGCCGTTTGCTGCGCCGCGCGCTGACGGTGGGCAGCGGCGCCGGCGCCGCCTTGAGTGTGGGCGCTCCCACATGGGACGCCGGCGCCTTGCTCGACGCCGGCCAGCCGCCACCCGCCGCTCGCCGCATCTTTACGATGTCCGGCGCCGGCGCCACGCTGCCCTTCGAGTGGGCGCGCCTGGACGTGGCCCAGCAAGCGGCCCTCGATCCCACCGCCGACGGCCTCGGTGAAGCGCGGCTGGATTTCATACGCGGCGCACGCGAACGCGAGGGTAATCCCTTCCGCCGCCGCGCCGGCGTTCTGGGAGATATCGTGCGCGCATCTCCCGTCCTGGTGGGCGCGCCCGCCGCGGACCGCGTGGCAGGCACCGAACCGGGCTACGCCGATTTTTACCAGCGCTACCGCCAGCGCCAGAAACTGGTGTACGCCGGCGCCAACGACGGCATGCTGCATGCCTTCGACTGGAACGATGGCACTGAGCGCTTTGCCTACATCCCCGCGGTTTTGCTGCCGGCGCTGCACCAGCTGAGCGGCAGCGCTTACACGGCACGCGCCTTGGTCGACGGCACGCCCAGCCAGGGCGAAGCGGTGATCAACGGTCAGTGGCGCTCGGTGCTGGCGTCCGGCTTGGGCATGGGCGCGCGTGGCGTGTTCGCGCTCGACATCACCGATCCGTCGGCCGATCCGGCGGTGCTGTGGGAGTTCGGCGAAAGCGACGACGCCGCCATCGGCTTCATTCACGCGCCGCCGCAGATCGTCAAGCTGCGCACCAGCGCGCGCGGGGCGCCGGCTTATCGCTATTTCGTCCTGGCCGCCGCCGGTTTCAACGGCGCCGATGGCAGCGCCGACAGCGTGCTGTTTCTGCTCTCCCTCGACAAACCGGCCGGCACACCCTGGCGCCTCGGCGACAATTATTATCGCCTGCGCGCCCCGGCGCGCGATCCGCAGGCGGCCAACGCGCTCGCCGCTCCCGTGCTGACCATGAACGCCGGCGGCAGCGCCCACAGCGCCTACGCCGGCGACTTGCAGGGCACCATGTGGCGCTTCGATTTCGACGGCCTGGCCGGCGCTGGCAAGGGCGAGTCCGGGCGCACCGCTGCCGCCCTGTACCGGGCGCGCGCTGCCGATGGCGCGGTGCAGCCGATTGCCGAAGCGGCGCGGGTGGTGTTCGCGCCCGGCGGCGGCTATCTTGTCCTGTTCGGCACCGGCCGCGCCATCGAGGCCGCCGACCTCGACCCCGCCAACTTCGTCCAGCAATCGTTCTACGCGGTGCGCGATACCGATGCGCGCCCGATCGCGGCGGTGGCCGGGCGGCGCGCGCTGGCCAAGCGCCGCCTGAGCGCGGCAGACGGTAGCGACGGCGCGGCCGGCTTCCTCGTCGAGGGCGAGCGCTTCGATTACAACGGCGCCGGCGGCGCGGTCAAGCAGGGCTGGTATTTCGACTATCCCCGTTCGCTGCGGGAAGGCGAGCGCAGCGCGGCGGCGCCTGTTCTGGCGGGCAGCGCCGTGGCGATCGGCAGCAGCGCGCCCGGCGCCGACCGCTGTGCGCCTGTGGTCCGCAACTACATTGTCGACAGCCTCACCGGCCTTGTGCACGACCGCCGCGGCGTCCCCGTCATCGGCAGCATCAGCGGCGTCCCGACCGGACAAAGCGCGGTCAGCCGCGACGGCAGCCTGCCTTTCATGCTGACGATGTATTCCGGAAAAAGCGATCCCACCCCAACCGGCGCCAGCCGGGCCTTGCGCACGCTGTCGGTGTACCAGTTGCCGGTGGGCGCCGGTGCCGCCAGCTTGCTCGACCGGGTCGCCATCGGCATGCCGGCCGGACGCCTGAGCTGGCGGGAAATCGCCAACTGGCGTGAGTTGCACGCCGCCGCCATCGGCGCGCCGCCGACCCCTTCCGCTTCGCCATCTCCCTAGGATCGTCAATGAAAATTTTCCTTAAATCGCGCTCTGGTTTCACCCTGATCGAACTGCTGATCGTGATGACCATCATCGGCATCCTGTCGAGCGTGGTCTATCCGTCCTACGCTTCCCACCTGATCCGCGCGCGCAGGCTGGAAGGCAAGATCGCCTTGCTCGAGACCATGCACCGGCAGGAATTGTTATACAGCCGCAGTAACCGCTACGCGGCGTTTTCCGCCGACACCGGCACGGACAACGGTTTTCGCTGGTGGTCCGGCGTGCGCGCCGCCGCCAGCGCCTATGAGTTACGCGCGCAGCCCTGCGCGGGCGCCAGTGGCGGCGACAACCTGGCCCAGTGTGTCGAGGTGGTCGCCACGCCCGGCACGCAGCGCGTCGATGTGCGCTACAGCGATCCCGCCTGCGGCGCGCTGACCCTGGTCAGCACGGGAGAACAGCGCGCCGCCACCGGCGATCCGGCGTGCTGGCCATGATGTCGTCCGCAACGCCTTACCGGCGCCAGTGCGGCATCACCCTGATCGAATTATTGATTGTGCTGGCGATTAGCGCGGTGCTGCTCGGCGTCGGCTTTCCCGCGCTCGGCGACATGGTGCGCAGCTACCGTTTGCGCCTGGCTGCCGCGGACTTTCTCGACGCGGTCGAGCTGACGCGCGCCCAGGCCATCTTGCTGGGCCAAAAAGTTACCCTGGCGCCCACCGACCCAGGCGGCGACTGGGCGGGCGGCTGGACGGTGTTCATCGACAGCGACGGCGACCGCCGCCCCGGTGCCGGCGACGAGATCCTGATGCGCCATCCGGCCCTGGCAGGCACCTCAGGTGCGCCGCCCGACATCAACTTCACGATGAACTTCGGTTCGCAGCAGGGGCCGCCATATCTTGCTTATAATAGTATGGGACGCGGCTGCAGCCATCTGAGCAGCCTGACCGCCCGGTTCGGCACCATGACGCTGGCGCAGGGCCGTCAGCTGCGTAGAATCAAGATCAACATGCTGGGCCGGGCCAGGCTGTGCGATCCGGCCCGCGATGCGGCCACTTGCGCCGGCGCGGACGGCTGAGCCGGTGCGGATAATCAATCGACATAGCGAACGAAACGACAAAACGGCGAAGCGATCCAGTGCAAATACTCAACGACACCGAAGGCATGACCCTGGCCCTGGAATGGGCCGCCAAGGCTATGACCAGCACGGCGCCCAATCCGCGCGTCGGTTGCGTGATCGTGCGCGACGGCGAAGTGATCGGCGCCGGCCATACCCAGCCACCCGGCCAGGCCCACGCCGAGATCATGGCCCTGCGCGATGCAGCCGCGCGCGGCATCGATGTGCGCGGCGCCACTGCGTATGTGACGCTGGAGCCGTGCAACCATTTCGGCCGCACGCCGCCCTGTTCCGACGCGCTGGTCGCCGCCGGCCTGGGACGGGTGGTGGCGGCCATCGAGGATCCGAATCCGCTGGTGGCCGGGCAGGGCATGGCCAAGCTGGCCGCCGCCGGCATCGACACCCGCATCGGCGTGCTGGCCCACGAAGCTTACGAGCTCAATATCGGCTTCTTCTCGCGCATGCGGCGCGGCTTGCCGTGGGTGCGCATGAAAACCGCCGCCAGCATCGACGGCGGCACGGCGCTGCACAACGGAATCAGCCAGTGGATCACGGGAGACGAGGCGCGCGCCGACGGTCACGCCTGGCGCGCGCGCTCCGGCGTCATCCTCACCGGTATCGGTACCGTCAAAACCGACGATCCGCAAATGACGGTGCGCGCCGCCGACAGCATACGCCAGCCGCAGCGCGTCATTGTCGACAGCCGCCTGGACATTTCGCTGGACGCCCGCATCCTGGTCGGCGCAGCGTGCTGGATCGTCGCCGCCCGGCCGGAAGCGGGCCGGGTCGAAGCCTTGCAGGCCGCCGGCCACGAAGTGCTGCTGTTGCCGAACGCCGACGGCAAGGTCGATCTGCCGGCCCTAATGCGCGAATTGGGCCGGCGCGAGATCAATGAAGTGCACGTCGAAGCCGGCAGCAAACTGAACGGTTCGCTGATCCGCGAGGGCTGCGTGGACGAGTTGCTGGTCTACCTGGCGCCCTGCCTGCTGGGCACCGCCCAGGGCATGTTTTCGCTGGGGCCGTACGACGATCTCGGCCAGCGCCAGCAGCTGGCTCTTCACCAGCTTCGGCAGATCGGCCAGGATTTGCGTATCCTTGCAAGGTTTACGGCGCCATAAAATCCGCGCTTACACCAATCAATCATAGGATCCGCACCATGTTCACAGGAATCGTCGCCGCCGTCGGCCATATCAACTCGCTCACCCCGCTCGAAGGCGGCCTGGACGCCGGCGTGCGCCTGGAGATCGATTGCGGCGGCCTGCCGCTGGCCGATGTCGGCCTGGGCGACTCGATCGCCATCAACGGCGCCTGCATGACCGTGGTCGAGAAAACCGATTCGTCCTTCGCCGTCGACGTCTCGCGCGAAAGCCTCAACTGCACCGCCGGCCTCGACCGCACCGGTGAAGTCAACCTGGAAAAAGCCCTGACCCTGGCCGAGCGCCTGGGCGGCCACCTGGTGTCCGGCCACGTCGACGGCCTCGGCACCGTGCACCGTTTCGAAGCGGTGGGCGAATCGTGGGAACTGGTGATCGACGCCCCCGCCGAGCTGGCACGCTTTCTGGCCTTCAAAGGCTCGGTGGTGGTCAATGGTGTCTCGCTGACAGTCAACCGGGTGGAAGACGTCGCCGGCATCTGCCGCTTTTCCATCAACCTGATCCCGCACACGATCAGCGTCACCACCCTGAAACACCTGGCCGTCGGCAGCAAGGTGAATCTGGAAATCGACCTGATTGCCCGCTACGTCGAGCGCATGCTGTCGGTGACCCAGCTGCAGGCGAAATAAGGACTTCCTGCTTTCGCGCCATGGTGGATACACATGCGATGATGCATGGTGGCACCATTATGGCGTAGACTCACGTTGGCAAAAATTGCCCGCAGCGTCTACTCGAAAACAGGAAGCGACATGATCAAATCAGGTGTAAATACTATTCTGGCGGCGGCATTGGTGGCCGCGGCCGCGCATGCAGGGGCGGCCGACCCGATGTTCGGCTATCGCGCGCTGGCCATGTCGGCCGGCGGCGAGCGCATCGCCGCCGTCGAATCGGTCAGCGGCGCCGTCGAAGGCGACGCCGCCCGCGCACATGCCGTCATCAAAGTGCGCGACAGCGCCAGCGGTAAGGTGGTCGCCACCTACGATCCCTGCACCGGCTGCAGCTACGACTTCCCCTCCTGGTCGCCCGACCGCAGTGCCTTGTCCTTCATCGGCAGCGACCGCAAGGCCGGCACCGCCACCTTGTACGTGGCCGACGCCGGCGGCCAGGTTACTGCGCTGACCACCATCAAGGGCGTGGCCAACACGGCGCGCTGGTCGCCCGACAGCCGCCAGCTGGCGCTGCTGGCCACCGTCGGCGCCAAGAAAATGACCGGCGCCACCGAGGCGGGCGCCGCCCAGGTGGGCGAGATCGGCGCCGAGGAAGATGAGCAGCGCATTGCCATCGTCGCCCGCAGCGGCGGCGAGGCGAAGCTGGTGTCGCCTGCCGACACCTTCATCTACGAATACGACTGGACCCCGGACGGCAAAGGTTTTGTGGTCACCAGCGCCAAGGGCAATGGCGACAACAACTGGTGGGTCGCCACCCTCGGCCACGTCGATGCCGCCAGCGGCGCGCTGCGCATCCTGGCCGCGCCGGCCATGCAGATGAACATGCCGCGCATGTCGAAGGACGGCAGCACGGTCGCCTTCATCGGCGGCTTGATGAGCGACTTCGGCTCAGTCGGCGGTGACGTCTTCACCGTGCCGGCCGCTGGCGGTACACCGGTCAACGCCACCCCCGGCTACAAGGGATCGTTCAACGGCGTGAGCTGGCAGGGCAAGCAGATCGTCGCTTCGGCGCTGGCGGGCAGCGACCAGGTCATCGTCGCCATCGACCCGCAAGCGAAAACCCAGAAAACCCTGTGGTCCTCGCCGGTGTCGGCCTCCGGCTCGCGCGACGGCCGCTTTGTATTCAGCGCCGACGGCGCCATGGCCGCCGCGGTGGTCGAAGATTTCAGTCACGCAGCGCGCATCATCGCCGGCAAGCTGCCGAACCTGGCGCCCATCACCCACGACAACGAAGGCCACAAGCCGCAGGTGGCGGCAAAATCCATCAGCTGGACCAACGACCAGTTCAATGTCCAGGGCTGGCTGCTGTCGCCCAAGAACATCGAGGCCGGCAAAAAATATCCGATGATCGTCGTCGTGCACGGCGGCCCGGCCGCCGCGGCGACGCCCCGCTTCGTCTCCGAAGGCGAGGGCGGCAGTGCCCTGATCCGCGAACTGACCAACAAGGGCTACTTTATTTTCATGCCCAATCCGCGCGGCAGCTACGGCCAGGGCACCGCTTTCAGCGGCGCGAACAAGCGCGACTTCGGCGGCGGCGACTGGAGAGATATCCTCGCCGGCGTCGACGCCGTCATCAAGCAGGCGCCGGTCGACGGCGAGCGGCTCGGGCTTACCGGCCACTCCTACGGCGGCTTCATGACCATGTGGGGCGTCACCCACAGCACCCGTTTTAAAGCCGCCGTGGCGGGCGCCGGCATCGCCAACTGGATCAGTTACTATGGCCAGAACGGCATCGACCAGTGGATGATCCCCTTCTTTGGCGCCTCCGCTTACGACGATCCGGCCATCTACCGGGCCGCTTCGCCGATCGAGTCGATCAAGCAGGCGAGGACGCCAACCATGATCTACGTGGGCGAGCGCGACGTCGAATGCCCGCCGGCGCAGTCGGTCGAATTCTGGCACGGCTTGAAAGCGATGAACGTGCCAGTCTCGCTGGTGATCTACGACGGCGAAGGCCACTCGATCAGGAAGCCCGAGCACCAGAAAGACCAAAGACAACGTACCATCGCCTGGTTCGACAAATACGTCCGCTAAGTCGACAGGTGCAGCATCGGGGAGCTTTTGGTCCCCCCGGACCAAAAGCTCCCCGATACGTGACGCGCTGCCTGCTTTCTCAGCTTCTTTTCTCTGGATACAGCACCACCTGCACATAGTTATCGAGATTGAAGTAACGCGCCGCCGCCTGCTTGATATCGTCGGCGGTCACCGCGCCGATGCGCTGCTCGAGCGTAAGGATGGCCGCCGGATCGGTGTTATAAGTCACCGCTGACTGCAGCTGCGATAACCAGTAGCTGTTCTCGCGCATGGCGCGCCGCTGTACCTGCAACCAGTTCTGCTTCACCTTCTCCAGGTCGGCCGGTGCCGGCCCATGCTCCTTCAGACTGGCGATCTCCTTGAAGGTCGCGACCAGCACCTGGTCGACTTTTTCCGGCCCGGTCGGCAGGTTGGCGCCGATACTGTAATGCTCGTACGGGATGCGGCTGATGCTGCCGCTAACGCCGCCGCTGTAGATCAGCGCCAGTTGTTCGCGCAGCACGTCGGTGATGCGGATGTTCATCACCTCGAGCAGCGCCTGGAAGCGCAGGTTTTCTTCTTTCGAGTAAGTGGCCGGCCCCGTAAAACTCAGCGCCACCACGCTTTTCGGTTCGCTACCGCTGTACACGGCTTTCCTGACTACGCCCTTCACAGGTCGCAAGCCGACATCGATGGCGCTCAAAGGCAGTTCCGGCGTTGGCAGGCTGGCCAGATAGGTGGCCAGCAGAGGCTTGACGGCGGCCACGTCGAAGCTGCCGACCATAATAAAGGTCATGCCGCGCGCGCTGGCAAAGCGCTGGCGGTAGAAGCCGATGCTGCGGTCGAGGTCCAGCTTCGTAAAATCTTCCGGATGGGGCGCGCGCGATACCCACGGGCTGTCGCCGTACAGGGCGGTGGTGATGGCGTCGCCAAACACCGCCTGCGGCTGCGCCATCACGTTGCGCGCGCCTTCGACCTCCTTGCCGATGAAGGACTGGTACAGCGCCGGATCGCGCCGCGTGCCGGTCAGGCGCAGGTACAGCATCTGCAGCATTGTCTCGATGTCGTCCTTGCCGGCGCTGGCGCCGACGTTGTCGCTGTACTGGCCGAAATCGACCCAGGCATGCGCCGCTTTGCCGGCCAGGACCTTCTGCACATCGTTGGGCGACAGGCCGGCCACGCCCATGCTGGCGACGACGGCGTTGGCGTAGCGCGCCGCCGCCACATCGTCCTTGCCGAACTGGGTCAGCCCGCCCGGCCGCGAGCTCGATAACAGCACCTGGTCGTTGGCGAAGTCGGTCGGTTTCAAGATCACCTTGACGCCGTTCGACAGGGTGAGGGTGGTGGTGCCGAGCGCCTTGTCCATCGTCTCGCTGACGATGCTGCCCGCTGATGGCGGCTGCTCCATCAGGCGCGCCGCCAAAGCCGCTTCCTGCCGCGGGGCGATTTTTGCGCGCGCGGCAGCGTCGGTCCAGGCCAGCAGTTCGGCCGGTTTCGGCGTCGGCGCCGCGTCGTTCGGCTTGTCGGAGCCAAGGTAGACCACCAGCTTGGCGGTATCGACAGGGATGGTGGCGGCGGCGTAGCGGTTCACTTCCGCCAGGCTGATGCCGGGCACCAGTTCGCGCGCGTAGTGGTATTCGTTTTCGATGCCGGGGATCTCTTCTCCTTCGAGAAAATTGCGCGTGTACTCGGCGACGAAGGACGACGAATTGCTCTTTTCGCGTTCGCTGTAGATGCGCTCATACCCGCGCAGCATGTCCTTCTTGGCCCGTTCCAGTTCGACCGATGAAAAGCCGAATTTGCGGGCCCGTTCATTTTCCTGCACCAGCGCAGCGATCGCCGGCGCCGCGCCGCCCTGGCCGAGGGTGGCGCCGGCGCTGTAGGATTGGTAGCGCGGCGTCATGCGCGACAAGGCGCTGCCGGCGCCGATGAAGGGCGGCTTGGCTTGCTGCGTCAAATCCTGCAGGCGCTGGCCCAGCATGGCGCCGAACAGCGAGTCGAGCAGTTTATTGCGGTAGTCGGCGAAACTGACATGGTCGTGGGCCGGGCGCACCGGATAACGGATCAGCACCGAGTTGCCGCTGGCTTCCTTATCGGTGATGACCAGCGCCTCGGTCGCCGAGCGCGCGGGGATCGGCGCATAGGCGCGCGGGCGACTCGGAGCCGGATTGGCCAGCGCCGAAAAATGCGACTTGATCAGCTGCTCGGCGCGCGCCGGCTCGATATCGCCCACCATCACCACCGCCATCAGGTCGGGGCGGTACCAGTCCTTGTAAAAGCGCTGCACCGCCGACGGTTTGAAGGTCTTCAGCACGGTCTCGTCGCCGATCGGCAGGCGGCTGGCGTAGCGCGAGCCGTTGTACATTTTCGGCAGCAGCTGCTTGTTCATTCGCTCGCCCGCACCCTTGCCGGAGCGCGCTTCTTCCAGCACGATGCCGCGTTCCTTGTCGATGTCGGCGTCGTCCAGGGTCAGGCCGTGGGCCCAGTCTTCCAGCACCAGGAAACCCTTGTCGACATTCTCCGGCCTGTCGGTGGGGATCGGCAGCATGTACACCGTTTCGTCGAAGCTGGTGTAGGCATTCAGGTCGGCGCCGAATTTGACGCCGATCGATTGCAGGTAGGAGATCAGCTCCCATTTCTTGAAGTGGGTCGAGCCATTGAAGGCCATGTGTTCGAGCAGGTGGGCCAGGCCGCGCTGGTCCTCGTCTTCCAGGATCGAGCCCGCCTTTACCACCAGGCGCAGCTCCAGCTTCTTTTCCGGCCGGGCGTTTTTCTGGATGTAGTAGGTCAGGCCGTTGGGCAGTTTGCCGACGGTGACCTGGGGGCCGACGGGAATCGGATCGGACAGCTTGATGGCCGCCTGCGCGCCGCCGGCGGCAAGGGTGAGCGCCAGGGCGAGCGTGGAAAGAGGGCGTGCGAATGATGTTTTGCGCATTGGAGGCAGACTGTGCCGTAAGATTCGATGGGGCAGTCTAGCAGTAATGTTGCCAAAAAACCGATACGGTTTCCCTGTCAGATCGGCCTTTAAGGAAAGGTTAAGCCGGTCAGCCGCCGGCAAATACTTTAAAATAGCGGATTGCACAATATCAGCCGCTTCAGAGGACTCCACATGACTATCGCCAGTACCCAGGAAATCGTTGCCGAATTGCGTGCCGGGCGCATGGTCATCCTGGTCGACGAGGAAGACCGCGAGAACGAGGGCGACCTGGTGCTTGCCGCCGATTTCGTCACCCCGGAAGCGATCAATTTCATGGCCCTGCATGCGCGCGGCCTGGTCTGCCTGACCTTGACGGCCGAGCGCTGCGAGCAGCTCGACATCGGCATGATGACCTCGCGTAACGGCACCTCCTTCGGCACCAATTTCACGGTGTCCATCGAAGCGGCCGAAGGTGTCACCACCGGCATCTCGGCAGCCGACCGCGCCCGCACCGTGCAGGCGGCGGTGGCGAAGAATGCCGTGCCGGCCGACATCGTCCAGCCCGGCCACATCTTTCCCGTGCGCGCCGTCAAGGGCGGCGTGCTGATGCGCGCCGGCCATACCGAGGCAGGCTGCGATCTGACCGAAATGGCCGGCCTGACCCCGGCATCGGTCATCTGCGAGATCATCAACAAGGACGGCACCATGTCGCGCCTGCCGGACTTGATCGAGTTTGCAAAAGAACATAATTTGAAGATCGGCACCATTGCCGACCTGATCCACTATCGCGGGCAGAACGAGTGCCTGGTCGAGCGCGTTTCCGAGCGCACCATGCAGACCGTGTTCGGCGAATTCCGCCTGGTCGCCTTCCGCGACAAGCCGAGCGGCTCGGCCCACCTGGCGCTGGTCCACGGCACGCTGTCGCGCGAGAAGGAAGCGCTGGTGCGCGTGCACCAGCCCGTGTCCATCCTAGATTTGCTGGAAAGCAGCGCGACCAAGCACTCGTGGACGGTCGCTTCGTCGATGAAAGCCATCCAGGCCGCCGACAGCGGCGTGCTGGTGCTGCTCAATTGCGGCGAGTCCGCCGAAGAATTGTTCGGCCAGATCGCCGCGCTGGACGCACCGGCCTCGAAGCCGCAAGGCCGCGCCGCCAGCATGGATCTACGCGATTACGGTATCGGCGCGCAGATTTTGCGCGATCTCGGCGTCGGCAAGATGCAGCTGCTGGCCAATCCGCGCAAGATGCCGTCGATGACCGGTTTCGACCTGGAAGTCACCGGCTACCGCGCCGCCCCGGATGCTTGAAGCGTACACTAGCAATAACCCATACATATTAAGAGGCCAGTCATGACCGTAGGAACCTATGAAAGCAATTTGTCCGGCAACGGCCTGCGTATCGGCATCGTCCAGGCGCGTTTCAACGCCGACGTCGGCCATGGCTTGCTGTCGTCCTGCCTGGCAGAACTGAAACACCTGGGCGTGCAGGACGAGGACGTGTTGCACGTCACCGTGCCAGGCGCCCTGGAAGTGCCGCTGGCCCTGCAAAAGATGGCTGAAACCCAGCAGTTCGATGCCCTGGTGGCCTTGGGCGCGGTGATCCGCGGCGAGACTTACCACTTCGAGCTGGTGTCGAACGAATCCGGCGCCGGCATCACCCGCATCGGCCTCGACTATGGCATGCCGATCGCCAACGCCGTGCTGACCACGGAAAACGACGAGCAGGCCGAAGCGAGAATGGCGGAGAAGGGCACCGAGGCGGCGCGCTGCGCGGTCGAAATGGCCAACCTGCTGCTGGCGCTCGAAGAGCTGCAAGCCGACGAAGACTAATTAGTACTGCATTGAAAGTAACACCATCATGACCGACAAGATACTGCACGCCAACCCCAGCAAGAACCGCACGCCGCGCCACCGCGCCCGCGAGTTCGCCTTGCAGGGCCTGTATCAATGGCTGCTCAATAACGAAGACGCGACGACCGTCGTCAACAACATCCGCGCCGCCCACGGTTTCGAAAAGGCCGACGGCGACCATTTTGCCGCGCTACTGTACGGCGCCATCAAGGATTCGGTGTCCCTGCGCGAAACCATCGCCCCCGTCATCGACCGCCGCGTCGACGAGCTTTCGCCGATCGAACACGCAATCTTGCTGATCGGCGCGTACGAGCTGAAGAACAACCTGGATATTCCTTATCGCGTCGTCATCAACGAGGCGGTGGAATTGACCAAATCGTTCGGCGGTATCGATGGCCACAAATACGTCAACGGCGTGCTGGACAAACTGGCGCCGAAGCTGCGCGCCGAGGAAGTGGCGGGCGATTCGCGCCGCTGATCTGTTTTAGCTTCAGCATTCATCGAGAGCCACCTGAGAAGGTGGCTTTTTTTATGGCGCTTTCACCGTTACCTGTTGAATTTCCCCAGCGCCGCTCTGAGGAACTGATCGGCAGTGGCGATGCGCTCGCCGTCGATTGCCCAGCGCCAACCCAGATAATTTTCCAGATAGCGTGTGGCGACGCCATTGAAATGGCGCAGCCAGCCTTTGAAGCGCCCGTGATACGAATTGACGTTCTGAACGTGGATTGCGCTGTGGGTCCGCGTAGCTTGCCGCAGATTGACGCTGTGGTGGGCGATGCCTGCTTCGCGCGCAAATTTGCGGTAGGCAGCGTTGGCATCGCTCACCAGCAGCACATCGGGCTGCAATTTCGGCAGCAGGTGCTGGTGTAAGGCGCTCGCTTTCAATGCCCCGCGTCCTGCGATAAAGTCGATGGTCTGACGGGCGCGGTCGCGCGCCACCAC
>JACXTT010002739.1_pt1 | contig 27659 bp, 39 predicted proteins | sample 9270951 | NCBI WGS metagenome assembly JACXTT01 (sample SAMN15532306, study PRJNA645909) | rock metagenome | isolation source: weathered quartz diorite | place: Puerto Rico | collected 2017-06-21 | reverse complement strand
TATGTTATTGCTTGGATTTACTCTCCCCAATTTCTGTGGATAAGTCTGTGAACAAGTGCCTTTGCGGTGCGTGAATCAGCCACATGCGTGGAGGGGAACCCCTTTGCCTATTTTTTAATCATTGAAGGAAATGGTAAACGAGCCACTCCATCTAGTGGTGTTCGCAGAACATGGAAAGGAGAACTGTAAGAGTCGGTTAATTCTATGTTTCAAAAATATTACGAGCTCGTAGCATTGAAATCATTACCAAGTCGAGAAGTTATGCACAGTTGCCCTCGTGATGATCCCCCGAAATGTCTGCCCTTGACAAGGGGAAATAGGCGTGTTACCAATGGTTACACTATGCGAGCACACGATCTTAAACGTCTTCGAGAAGAATTAGGCTTCACGCAGCAGCAACTTGCTGATGCATTGCACACCACGCGGGTATCCGTCGCGCGCTATGAAGCCGGTATGCGGAAGATCCCCGGCGTCGTGTCAGTCGTGCTGGACCAATTTCGACAGAAGACCGCGATTCCCATGGCCGGTTTGGTTGCCGCCGGTTCCCCCATTGACCCGGTGCCACAATCGGAACTCGTGGATGTACCGCCAAGTATGTTGCGGGGCGGTGAGACCTTCGCGTTAAAGGTCAAGGGTGAGTCCATGAAAGATGACGGGATTTTACCCGGCGATCTGGTGGTCGTGCGCAAACAGGACACGGCTAAAAACGGGCAAACCGTCGTCGCGTTAGTGAATCGCGAGGCCACGATCAAGGCGTATTTTAAGAAAGACTCGCGGATTGAACTTCATCCGGCCAATGAAACGATGCAGCCGATCATCGTCCGGCCATCGGATGAGTTTCACATTGAAGGGATTGTCATCGGCGTCATTCGCCATTGTGCCATCTAGACGACTCAAAGGAGGAAGCGATGGTCATGATCGAACAAACAGTCATCACGAAAGACCGGTTGATGGATTTGGAAAGGACGGTGGCCGCGTTGGATAATCGGCTGCGGACTATTCAGTGGGGATTGCAGCACACCAATGCCGGCTCACTGATCAGGCGTTTTCGGAGCCTCATGAGATCCAGACAGGGAAGCGAATTTATGTCGACAGTCTGCAATCAGCGCGTACGTTCGAATACGAAGGTACTGACTCATGATAATCCAAGAGCATAGATCCCCATCAGGGACGACAGGTCCCTGTTCTGATTGCGGAATGCTCGTCGAGCAGCGGAAGGAATCGATCGACGGCTTGACCCATTCCACGGTTCAGCTATGCGCCTCCTGTTGGAATGCGTACCGGCAGCGACACGTCTTTTCCGGTGGATGCTGCGGATAGGAGAACGCCATGGTGAGAGGTACAGAAGCGAGACGAGGAACCGCACAGTTGCCAGTTGCACGCGTGGGGAATCTCCGTGAAAGACGAGCTTCACGGTCACAATCCATGAAGGGAGGAACAAGAGCTCCGGCCAACTATGGATTTTTGCTGAATCCATCTGATCGACTCACTGTGTTGTACGGTCATCCGGTTGCCTCAAGAATCGCCTTACAGACTCTCGTCGATCGCGCCTTATCCGGACATCCAATCGTGTACCTGGATGGAGTCCACACATTCGATACCTTCCTTATCGGGAAACTGGCTCGCAGCCGCCGGCAGCAGCCCCGGAAAGCGCTCACGATGATCCATGTGGCGCGAGCCTTCAGTGCGCGGCAATTGGAACGACTGATGTCTCAGTGTTTGACTGGCGCCTTAGAGCGCTATCACGCGAACACAGCGGTGATCTCCGGCTTGCTTGAAACTCTTTCTGCAGATGAACTGACCGACAATGAGGCCGACCGGCTGGCAGACCGGATAATCGAATCGGTACGCCACTTGACGCGGCAGGGATTTTCGCTGCTCTGTCCCTGCCCCTCCATTCCGATGCCAGAGACTCCGGCCCATCGCCTGTTTACCGTATTGCGCTCGATGAGCCACCGTTGCATTCGTGCAAATGAAACGCAGGGGACAGTAATAATGGAAGAACTCTCATTTGACTCCCTGCCTCCTTCTGCGGACCATTTTGAGGGCATCGGCACCGACCTCTTCTCCCCTTCCAATCCGACTGGCCGTGCGCAACCGTTCGGCCACGCCCCCGGAGCTCAGTTGGGTAGAGCAGCGGTTTCCTAAACAAGACGAGGGCTCCTGTGGCACACCATGAGGGACACGGGAGAGTTCTGTTCTCTTCAAGGTGCGGCCGAGTCGTGCCGTCAGTCTTTGCCCCGGGCGGTCACTTCATCGAAACTTTGCCTGAGGCAAGATCGTACACCGCAGCTTCGACTCTGAGTTTTCCAACTTTGATCGCATCCCGGATAACGGGAGAGGACATGCGCAGTAACTCCGCCTGAACCCGTGTATTGGCTTCAATTGCCGTGTCGATGTTGCCACCAGACCGCGCCACTCCTGGCTGAAGATGTTGGTACAGCGCGCTAATTTGCCCAGGTACAGCCGCCGCTTTCATCGCCGCCTTGACCGCTCCACATCCACTGTGACCAAGCACCAGCAGGACTTTGATCCCGAGAACGGCCACGCCATATTCGAGTCCGGCAATCACCTCGGGCGTGACGATATTCCCAGCCAGTCGCGTGACAAATAATCGGCCGATTGTTTGATCGAACACGAGTTCCACGGGCACACGAGAATCGGCACAGGCAAGTATCCCGGCAAATGGCTCTTGCTTGTCGACAGTATGCTCTCTCAGGACGGCGAGGTCGTGTTCGAGCGATGTCAGTTGATTCGCGACTGTACGCTGATTACCCACGAGCAATTCCTGCAGAGCGTCGTCCGGACTCAGACTACTTTGGGCGTAGCTTCTTCGAGGAACAACCAGCTCGCTTCCCGCTTGAGTGGCAATTCCTGCCACCACCCCCGACACAATCGTTTGAAGAACCTGTCTCCTGCTGACTCCTGAGTCACCCGACGTAAGATCTTCCATTTACCGTACCCTCCTCGTCGCGAATCGGTTGGGAACCTTTGCCATTGCCGGTCTTTATTCAGTTCATGTGGCGTTCCTGACGTTCCGATCAGAAGCGGTACGAAAGCATGGTCATTGCGGCCAAGTCAAATCCCGACTAATGACCGTGTGAATCTCGGCAATTCTGCAATACAACGAGACGGCTATTATGGTAAGAAGTTGAAATCAGAACTGCGGTTACGCCCCCATAGCACAGTTGGATAGAGCAGCGGTTTCCTAAACCGAACAGACACGAAGCACCCCCTTGTAATCGTCATTGGTTAGAAGGGGGTTTTCTTTTACCTTGTTGGTTGCCAGGGGGTGGCGTGAGGTGGTCGAGAGCTCCTCGCGGGCACAATTACGGCACAGTCCGCTACGGGGTTTTTATTGCCTATATTGCGAAGGGAATGACGGAATAATAGAGGGCTGCTCAATGAGGATCACAATTGTTTTCGCCCTCTCCGCCTTTTGAGCCGTCTATTTGCCGCCAGACCCGCTGGCTTCAGTGGACGAACCGGTGCTATACGAGCCAGATCTAAACCGAAACGTCGTTTCTCCCATCCTCACTGTGCCCAATGCTTTTCCCATCGACCCCTTGATCGTAGTGGTGCCCGTTCTGATATCGAGTACGTCTGCCGTTCCTCCGAGAATAATGTGACCGTTCATTTGTCCCGCCGTGCCCACGAAGAGGGGATGGGGCTTGATGGAACCATTCGACTCAAGGTGTGCGTATACTCCCGCGAGACTTTTGGACTGACTCTCTAGGGCACTAGGAGATTGAGGTTCCCCTTTCGATTGGTCGATCATCAACGAACAGCCAGCGTTGAAGAGTAGGCCACTTGCCATACACAAAGAGATGCATGTGTGCCGGATCTTCATAATATCCTTTCTGGGTAGAATTTGATTTACATTCATTTTGAGCTTGCTCACCATGTCTAACGAAGTTGAAGCGCATAGGAAAGAGATAGGTAAGCAAACGCTTGGCCTTGCAAGTATCGCCTTGAGTCACTGAAGTTGCAAGAATTCAGAGGTTTTTCCCTGCCTGCGTTGGAGGGCAGTGCAGAGATGGTAGAGCCTCCATCGGGCCCAGCGCAGAACAACCCGTTACAGGTGTTGTAATCCTCTACCCTGCAAGGTTGATTGTGTTACTCGTCTCCGTCGTAGGACTTGGTTGAGAAGAGGCGGTTGCTGAAGGGTCAGGCTGCGGAGTCCCCTGGTGATGGTGATGATGTTTGTGTCGTCCGGCCTGTAACGTGGCGAAGGCATTTTGAGCTGCCGAGAGATCATTCGATTGCAATGCTTGGCCGATTTGTGCGAGGGGACTGTTTGGTGGGATCGTCCCTCCGGGAGTGTGCTGAACCAGCGACGCATACGCCTGCTGTGCGGCACTAAGATCATTCGACTGGAGTGCCTGTGCCAGGGCCTCAAAGCTCTGTCGTCGTTGTTGATACGTGTTCACTGCGTCCGTTAGATAAGGAGACCCGGAACCCAGGTGGTTGATCGATGTGCTCATCATGCGCCTCCTTCGTATTGAGATGTGAGACGTAACACATGCGAAGCTCTCCTGTCCGACATCGAATCGAATCTCCTCGCTTGGGAACAGCTCTTTATGCAATGGAGCTCACGAGAGATGGATTGGAAGTTTGACTGGAATCTGTCGCCTGATGGTATTGAGCTAATACGTTGGCAATGGCACTGCCGAACCCATCGATGAATGACTCGCCACTACCATTTGAGGCGCTGGGTGATGAGGCTGCTGGCTCGTTACCCTGTTGTAGATCGCTGAGAATTGATTGCGCCAGTTGGTCGATAAAAGACCCATTCCCAGGATCGTTGTTTTCTCCGCTATGCCGATGGTGATGCTGGTGATGTTGTCCTTGTGTGCCGTTGACAGTGAGCGATTGTGGGGCGTCTGTCGGCGGTGCGGTCTGATTGGTCATCATCTGGAGCGTTTGTTGAAACAATGAACCGACGTCACTGGCCGACTGTGAGTCACAAGACCCACGAAAGGATTGATTACCAACCGTGAGCCCAGTCGCTGAGAGTGACTGTTGAAGCCACTGAAATACGGGAGTCGAACTTATATTCGAGACCGACATAGAGCCTCCTCGGCTAACGACAGGGTTCGCAATTCATGCAAGCGGCTCTACCGCTCGCGAACAACAGCTCCTCCTTGAGCTGCCGTGACACAAGATCGTCTGTTTTTAACCGACAAGCAAAGACCGCGCCTCATGAGGATTGTAACTAACACCTGAATAAAACATGAGGAATGGAATGTGTGTCATTTTAGCTCGGCAAGAGTGACAATCGGTTTCCATGGACTAAGACGCTTGCACGGCAATTCCTTCCCAGATCCGTGGTGTTCTAGGAAGAAAAGACTATTGGTCCGTGAGTCGATATATTCGAAATTGAACCGGTTGAGTTGCCCACTCAGGCTCACGTCGATGAACTGGCTTCGAAATTCTTGAACTCTAAAGTAGCTCATTTGGACTCCCTCAAGCTGCACGGCTCGCTAGGATGGAAGCCATTGAATGGCTCAGGATTCTCGTCGGAACGACAAAAGATTCCGCAATTGACAAAGAGCCGCTACTCAAGTGGCAAAAGTCTGTCTTTGAAAAAGCTCTCTACCATGGTGATCAAACACGTGTGGTTGGTTGTTGGTTACAGCGTTAGAGATCGGCACAGGCGAATGAACTGCTCACGTTCAGAAGACTGGTTGTGTTGAGCGTGAGAGTCAGTCTGGGTCCAGCCGGCATCTTAGGGGCGTGCGTATGCCAGAAAAGAAAGGGGTTAGTCCTGCCAAGGACTAACCCCCTTTTCACGGCTGAGGGAACTGGCCATGTCCTGCCCCTGCTCTACCGATGAGACCCACTCGGATGGGGGGCTCCGTTTCGAAGCCCACGATGGTCGGTTCGCAGGTCCCGCCGATCATGGCGCATCTCACGTCGATCCTCTCGGACCTCGCGTCGGTCCTGCCGATGACCCTGACGATCGGTACGGAGGTCCCGTCGGTCTTGGCGGAGATCCTGACCGTCATGCCGTAGGTCTTGCCGATCCCGTTGGAGTTGCCCGGCACTGGCCCCATTCCGTTCATCCTGTCGCAGTTGTTGACGGTCCTGACGCATCGTGCGTCCGTCCTGCCCGAGATCCTGCCGATCTGCCCGACTATCGCGACTGTCCTGGTGGAGATCGCGTCGATCGTCGTGTAGCTCGCGGCGGTCTTCCTGGAGATCCTGCCTGTCTTGTCGCATTTCGCGCCCATCGCCACTGTGGCTGAACTCTTCCTCGGGGTAAGCAGCCTGGGCAAGGGTGAACCCGCTACTGAGCACGGTCAGCACCATGCCCATCGATAGGACACGTCGGTCGATCATGGTCGCTCCTCTCGTTAGACAGTGAACCGTCTGGGCAAATCATGAGAAGTATAGCGTCTGTCATATAGATTGCAGGGGCTCTTAGATTTCAGGCACTTTGAACAGAACCCCATCACGCGATTCAGCGCGTTGGCTACTTTGCCGACGACACTCCTTGCGGGAACAGATCATGTGTGCTATGTAGGTGAAAACACTTGTGCTGGTCTAAGCTTTCCGCCTCCCCTTCCAATCCTGTTGGAATTGCGCTAGATTCAGCCCATGCCCCCGTAGCTCAGTTGGATAGAGCAGCGGTTTCCTAAACCAACCAGACACTAAAGGCCCCTTGTAATCGTCAATGGTTACAAGGGGTTTTCTTTTGCTTTGTTGGTTGCTGGGGGGTGGAGAATGGTAGTATATAGCCGCTCGCGGGCACAATTACGGGCACACTACCGGATTAATTTGGACTTGGTGCTTTATGCCATGACTTGGAAGACCAGCAGTGATACGAATTTGGAGATTGCATAAATGGATAAAGGATCAATACGTCCTAGCATTCAATATCATTTTTTGGGACGCCGACTTGAGCTACCTTTCCCTGATTGTAACTCTGAGGTTCATTGGTCATTCACTCCTAACGGCACGATAATTGTTTTCGTACATGGGTTTGGCGGCCATGCGACCCGAACCTGGGATCTTTTCCGATACTTCCTTTTCACTGATACAAACACTCTGCCTTATTATCAGGAAGTTCGGGATACTGATTTTTTATATTTTGGATACGAGAGTCAAAATCGACAAATATGGACCAATGCCGATAGGTTCTACGATGTGCTTTCCTGGCTAGGGACAAAGCCTTCAAGTTTACTGATTAATCCGACCATACCAGCCGAAGGTCACCGCCCAGAAGATTTTCAATATAATCGAATTGTTCTAGTTGCTCATTCACTTGGGGCTGTACTTTGTCGAAAGGCGCTCCTAAAGGCATACAGGCAAAAGGCGCCGTGGTTACCAAGTACCAGAACTATTTTCTTTGCTCCGGCGGATATGGGAGCGCATCTTCCTAATCTGATTCAAGAGGCGCTGTTCCCTTTTTTCCCATTACGTCTCGTACTCGGCTTTTACAAACTCTATGCACAAGTTATTCGAGACGTTGAGGTGGGATCACCCATATTGAATCGTCTCCGGAGTGATACACAGGAATCCTTACAAAAAGATCCAATAGCACCTTTGCTAGCTACGAAGGTAGTATTTGCGAGTGACGAAAGAGTGGTTATTCAAGACAACTTCCTTCCTGATGAAGCAACCACTAGAATAGATAAAGTCGGCCACATTAATGTATGTAAGCCCCGTGAATCAAACAGTTTGGCCATTTCAATCGTATTGACGAGCACTTATGGTAATTGACGCCATAAAAGCCAATTTAGGCGACTTGTATAGGGAGTATCTTGCCATATGCCGGTCGAACGAGTTTGACTCACCATCTAGTTGGTGCCCATTGGCTACTGCTCCAATTGGAGTCCATCTAAATGAGATATGTTGTTACGGTGTCATGGAGATAGCAGCTCGTTGCAACTTAATTCCAAAATTTACCCAGGAGTCAGAGGAAGCCTCCGAGATTAGGAAAAACCTGACCAGGCCTATTATGCAGGAGCTTTTAGAAGGCGACTTTACTCTTACTCTTCAGCGCCAGCTGCACGAGAGACTAAGCGGCATGCCAGAGGCTAGTGACCTTGATATCCCGTATCCTATCTTTTCACAGTTCCGATCGTTCACGCGCCAAATATGCAACGACGACACCATCCGAACCATTATTTCAATGATGTTGAAGGTCGATCCATCGCATTCGTTCCTTAACCAGAATTTTATGAGCGCTGTAGAGTCAGAGCCCGATATGGCATGGGAACGAATGACTAAAGACAGGTCACTAAGCTCAGCTTTCATTGGATTCAATAATTTCATGCTGTTTGCTGATGACCTTTTCAATTATCTCCGGTACGTAAAGAAGGAATACCCTGATGCGCACGATTTGCTGACAGCCTACTTTGCGCCCATATTTTATCGTCTGGATTTCTTTAGTAAGGATGTGATCCCTATGGTACATAGACTTAGTTACTGGCACGGAGAAGTGGATTTAGTTAGTGCGTCGGAGTCTAATCAGCTTGGTGGAGTATGCCTTCTAGAATTGATTAATAATTACCAGTTGTCTGTGGTAGGCAAAAGAGCAGCGCCCCTGATAACTGCCCTAGAGGATCTAGACAATATTACAAAACCTCCTCAAAATTCGGGGCTTCAACCATCCGAGGAAACGCCTATCTCCTCATCCTCATCAGAATTGGCTTTAGGTGCGGCTGAGGACATCAATCAACTTCAGGAGACTCTCCGTCAACGCGGTCAAACTATGTAGTTTGCGAAGGCCAACACTGCAAAATCATTTTTCTTCCGCCATTTCATTGAATAGCCCTTCGAGAACACATTCAATCGACCCCCTAGAGCGTCTATGGCTTCAGGGGGTTTTATTAAGCGCCAAGCTGGAACTATCGGCCTTTCATCTGCTGGTACGTCTCAAGGATATCGCCTGACGGCACGGTGAGCGGCTTCTTGTGCGCATACGGCTCATAGATCTGGCCTGAGTCGGTATATCTCCCACTTTTATCCTGAGAGTATTATTGCTTGATCCCCGGCAAGTTCGTGTCATAGGTCGTCGTAGAACTGCCATCTGAGCCCCAGTATTGACTGACGCCCGGAGACGGGTTGATTTTCGTGACCATTCCACCCTGCGGAACCGGTGCAGGCTTGGTCTGGGCGAAGACGGACAGCGGGGCAAAGAGACACAGTGCGAGAAGTGCGGCGAAGGTTTTCATGGGGCACCTCCATTGCTAAATTTTTACACGGGGTCGACGGCGCACCTTCACGCATTCATTGTTTGCCGCCATTTTCACGGAATAGCCTTTCCAGGATCCTATCCGGCAGATCAACTTCTCTCTCAACCTCTCTTAGACGCTTTCCTTCCTTCAGCAGAACTCGAGCCCGCTTAAGCATCCTTTCTCGCTTGGCTTCACGTGATCGGCGGACACGCTCCGCAACATTCGACGCTCCCCGCTTCTCCTTGCAACTGTCAGAGCAGTTGATTCGCTTGGCGCCCTTGCCCACCGCCACAAAATAGCTGGCACAGACGGGACACATTCTGAACTGTCCGAGCATGCCGGAAAGAAATGCCTTTCCAAGCATGGCATAAACCCACTCTTGCAGGGTGCGCACCTCACCGATCGGCGAATACGATGCAGCCCACCGTTCGACACGGCCATCTCGGCGCTTGAACCGCAAGATCGCTTGTCCGGGTTCAGGCATGGTCGACCCTAAGGCGATACATCGCCAGCCAGCAGGCTTGAATGTCTCTGTGAGGCGTATCATTAACGGGCCAAAGGGGTGCTCTGCGGTTCGATAGAAAGGCCGTTCGGTTTCTCGATCAACCGGATCTGAAGGCAATCGTATTCCAAGCCGATCAAAATCGAGGTAGCGTAAGTCTGACACGGCATACTGCCGTACCTGCTTCGCTTCCTCTAGCGTGACGGTCTCCTTCAGCTTTCCGTTCGTGAATGAATAGAATGGGCCAAACGCGATACTCCCTCGTGCACGCCGGGCGGCACAATGCTTCTTCAGGTAGGTCCGCCATTCCTTCTGCGTCGTGTCCGGCTTCACCGTGTTCAGAAAGTTTGCGATAAACTGAAGTGCCCCCGTCATGGTTGAAAGCTCTACCTCGACTGTTCCTGTAACACCCATCACGGCACCTCTACCTTTTATATAATGTTAACACTATCACGTTGAAGATATTGTTACAAGTTTCTAGGATGGCTTTGCCTGAATAAACCAGAACAAGTTTCTATGGAGGCGATCATGTTGATCGGAGAACTAGCCAACCGAGTTGCCTTAAGTACAACGACGATCCGCCGTCTTGAACGAGAAGGAGCGCTTAAGTCCGAACGCGATCGAAACGGCTGGCGAGTGTACGACGACTCAGCCGTGGAGACGTTGCAGAAACTCTATAAACGGCCCCTTGCGGAAGGACGGAACTAACATGCCGACACTCCCACAATTCACCGCCGAAGGCAGACCGGGGATCACGTCCACACCGATGACCTCGCCGGATTCGTTTGGGGCGCAGGCCGGCGTCGGCATGCAGGCACTCGGCCAATCCTTCCAGATCATTGATAAAAAGCTCAAGGATCAGCGCGACAAGATCGAGCTGTCACGGATGGCCAGCGAGTACGCCATTGGTTCCGATGCGCTCAAGGCCAAGGTCCTCCAGGAGCCAGACTATACCAAGCATGCGGCGATGTTTCAGGAAGGCGAGCAGCAGCTACGCGAGAAGATTGCCGACACGTCGCCGTCGAAGGACGTCAGTACAGCCTTCGAAGCCCATTCGAATATCACCTACGGAACCAATCAAGTCCATCTGGCCGGTGAAAGCCGACGGATCGAAGCCGAGAAACAGCTCGTCGATTACCAGACCGAGGCAGAGAGCATAGTGGATCGGGCCGCGTTAGCGCCGACCTATGAGGAGGCCGATAACATCCTCGCGGTTCAAGAAGACCTCACCAGCAGTATGGTTTCCAACGGGCTCTTGACTCCGGCGAAGGCTCAGCTCGCCCGAGAACAATACTCTGACCGATTCTGGACCGTGATGGCACGGCGCAACCCTACGGAAATCCTTAAGCTCTACAACTCCAGAACCCCAGTCAAGGGGATGGATGATGCCAAGATGGGCAACTATCTCAACATCGCCATCAGTGAGATGGGGCGGATTGACAAGCAACAGAACGCTGCCGTGAAGGAACTCCAAGATAAGACGTATGCGAAGTATCAAGCCGATGCTATGTACGGCAATCTCGACCTTGGAGCGTTGCATGAGTCGGTACGGTCCCGTGAAATTGACGCCGATAAAGCCCGCCCCATTATCGAATTGAACGACAAAATGATTGGCAGGAAAAATGAAGCGAACTTAGTCCCGGGCCGCTCGGCACAAATTGAAACGCTCTTACGCGGAGTGAAATTTAGTCCATCGACAGATGACGAAACGCTTCAGAAATATAGCGATCGTATCCAACAGCAATTTATGGCTGGGTATATTTCAAAGGACGATTACCAGCACCTGATGGGGATTTGGCAGGGGGCATCAGATTGGCTGCACTCAGAGAATAGAAGCAACCAGAACCAAGCGGTCTCCCATGCCCACGAATACATGAGGCAAGCCCTTCAAGTGACCGGCCTGATGCAATTCGACTCCCTGGGGAATCAAGCCCAGGCCGATGCGTCCCTCCACTTCTATCGGCAAGTCGAAGGCGATCCGGCTCATGCGATGGATATCGCGGAACGGGTCGTCAAACTCTACAAGCCCGTCATTGAGCAGCGGATCAAGTTGAGTGAGAGCGATCAACACCGACTGGATGACGCCAGGATGCAAGGCCTGCTTGAGCGAAAAGCTATCAGCCCGGCCGCGTATAAGGCCTGGAAGGATGCGAGGGAACAGCAGAAAGGCCAGAAGATCGTTGATGACACGCTGCTGTCCTTGCCCCTGCCGCAAGAGCCCACGTGGTTCGACACGATCAAAGACAAATTCACGGGCAGTGGGACGACAGCCAAAAGGGAACGGAAGTAATGATCTCGGCCCTTGACCAGATCCTCACCGCAACACAGGCCAAGCCATCAGGGTCGAACAAATGGTTCGGCCATTGCCCTGCGCATGGCTCGAAGAACCATCCTGACTTGAGCATCCGGGTAACCAACGATCGGATTCTCGCTCACTGCTTCTGCGGCTGTCTCCCTAAAGACATCTTGGCTGCCATAGGCCTGGAGATGAGGGACTTGTTCCTTGATCAGGTCAATACTGACCCCATGAGGCGCAAAGCCGCGGCTGAGCAACGCCAGCGTGACCGCCTGCAGCGAGAAATAGAACAGCGCAGACACGGCCGGCGTATTGATGTGTGCCGTGAAGCTGAACGCTTCATCCAATCCCGTTCAGGACTCGATGTCAGCCAGTGGAGCGCTGAACGGCTCGATCGTGAGCTGAACTTGCTCGCGGATGCCTATCAGTTACTGGAGCACGACCCCTATGCCACGTGCTGAAGACGACCTCGAGGTGGTGCAGGAGCGGTTCTTGGCCGGACTGAAAGAACTTCCGGATCTGCCGTCGACTTCGGCGGATCAATCCGATAGTGGTCTGGTCAAAGAGCTCTCCGATGTCATTCTCAGGAAAGATGCGTTTGCACAAGACGCAGGCGGGCAGCTCTATGTGTTTGAGGGTGGCGTGTATCGACCGCATGGGGAAGACTTCATTGCTCGCGCTGTGAAATCGCTTCTCGTAAAGAACGGAGACACCAAGCGCTGGAGTAGTCATCGGGCGCGCGAAGTGATCGCGTTCATCCGTGTGGATGCGCCAAAGCTGTGGACGTGCCCGCCGAAGGATACCCTGAGTCTCCTCAATGGCCTGCTGGAACTCAGTTCTCTAACACTGAAACCTCATTCTGCCGCCCATCTCACATCGATCCAGTTACCCGTCAGTTATGACCCAGCGGCATCCTGCCCACGCTGGGAGTCGTTTATTCGCCGGGTCCTGTCGGAAGACTGCCGAAGCCTGCCCTATGAACTGGTGGCGGCCAGTATGCGAGGCGACATTTCCGATCAAAAGGCCGTCTTGCTGGTCGGCTCGGGTGAGAACGGCAAATCCACATTGCTTGGGGCCATCGTCACTTTTCTTGGTCTGCAGAATGTTTCCAGTCTCGCCTTGCAGCGGTTGGAAAACGATAAGTTCTCCGTCGTGCGATTACTTGGGAAGCTGGCCAACATTTGCGCCGATCTTCCCAGCGACCATCTTACAACTACGTCGACCTTCAAAGCCTTGACGGGTGGAGATCGCGTGACAGCCGAGCGAAAGTTTGGTGAATCATTTGAATTCACCCCCTTCGCGCGATTGCTCTTCTCGACCAACCATTACCCGCAGAGTAAAGACAGCTCACAGGCCTTCTTCCGTCGCTGGCTCGTGGTGCCCTTCGATGCAGTCATTGAACCGCATGAACGCATCCCTAACCTGGCTGAACAGCTGGCGTATCCAACTGAGCTCTCCGGGTTGCTCAATCACGCGCTCAAGGTGCTTCCCAACATGGCTCAACGGGGCGGCTTTGCCCAGAGCGAGACGACGAGGGCGGCGGCCATGGAATTCCGCGAGATGACCGATCCCCTCGCAGCCTGGCTTGAACGGTTCACACGGCTGGCCCCTGACAAGATGGTCACGACCAAGGATCTGCTCATTGCATACAACGCCGCCTCAGAAGAGTCCGGTCGGCCGCCGATGAGTCAAAAAGCCTTCTCCTCGGAGATGAAACGGCTTCGCCCAACGGTGTTGAAGGCGCAACGGACAGTCCGAGGAGAGATGAAGTGGGTCTTTCTCGGCCTCGAACATGCCGGTTCATCCTCACAGGATTCACACCATTCACAGGATTCTTCCCAGATAAGTCTTGAGGTAAATGAAAGAGAGGAAGAGAGAGAAAGAGATTTAACTGGGAGAAATGCTGTGAATGCTGTGAATGTCGTGAATGGAAATGTGGACCAATGTTTCTCATGTCGTGGAGTCCGGTATTGGCGGTCCATACATGGCGCTCAAATCTGTGGAACCTGTTACCCGCCTGCGAATGAAGCCTTGGTGTCGGAATGGATTGAGGGGCATTCACCCGTCCCGGCGCCGATGCCCCTAATGGGTAGCAAAGCGATATGAACAGCGTCGACACTCAACCGTCCGTCCCCTCCCCCGTTCCCGGCTCACGTCGAGGGAAACCAGGACGCCCCAGGAAAGGTGATCACGGCATTTACGGGCACACTGCGGGCACAGCGACAGCGGAACCGCATGCCAGGAGCGGCGCTCCAGAGAGAGCACCGGTTATGTTAACCACCGTCTTACCGGTCGTCCCTCGCCTGCTCGATCTGGCCGGAACTGCCGCGTATCTCGGCGTAAGTACGTGGAAAATCCGTGAGCTGGAAGGAGCGGGCACACTCTCTCGCGTGCGTATCCCGCTTGGCTCGAGCGGTGAACTGCGGAAGCTGCTCTTTGATCGCAGCGAACTAGATCGGCTGATTGAACGATGGAAAGACCCTGTAAAAATCTGAGGGGGGTGGGAGGGGCTTTCGACCTCTGGCGGTCAGCCCGGGCGGACTTCTCCCCGCAATATTTGAATTTGGAGAAACGACCAGGACCCCTGAACCGAACGTGATGATGAGCATGGCCAGGAATACCCGGAGAAATCGGTCCAGCGCGCATTGAGTGGGCGTTTTAGGGAGCGAAAGGAGAAAGACATGGAAATGGTCACGGAAATCTCAGTTCCTCACCCAACTGAGGCAAAACGCATATCCTCGCTTAAGGCGATTCGGTTGAAATATCTCGATTGTTGTTGTGGGAGCGCCATGGAAGTGAAACGGTGCGCTGCACAAACCTGTGCCTTATGGCCATTCCGACTCGGGAAGAACCCCAATCGGAAAGGACTTGGCAATCTTGCCAATTTTGCGATGACGGCAGGGACTGGCCATGACGAGCGGTAAACGCACTTGTTTTGAGGCGGGCGGACATCGCACCAAAGAGGGCAAGGAATGTCACTATTTCGTGACGGCCGATCAGACGAGCTGCCCGCATCATGACCCCAACAAGAGCCGCCAGACCGAAATCTTACAGAAGGCGCAGCGTCAGCGCAAAGAGGCCGCCATTCCCGACATCGTCTCCAATGACTTCGCGACGGTGGAGGATTGCCTCAAAGTCCGGGCCCAGGTGGTGAAAGAGCTGACCGACAAGAAGGTTCCGGATCTCCGCCGGCTCGACATGATCCTCAAAGCCACCAATGGCGCGAGCCAAGATCATGCGGTCCGGGCAATGGAGCGGCAGAACGAACTCCTCTTGCGACTGGACGGCAAAGGCTTAGGGGTCGCAGCCCTTCAAAAGCTTCGCGAATCCCCGCTGCGAGTCCTGCCCGGCCGACTGCGGCATGTCGACGGACCACCGAAGCCAACCGATCCCAACGAAACACCCGACGATCCGAAGGGTGCCTGAAAGGAGAACCTATGCAGATTAACGGTGCACTCATACAGGTCGAGCGCAAAGGGACAGCGGCAACATTGTCCATGCGGACCGGAACATTTCGAACGCTCACGGCGATTACCCTCTCGGAACTTGAAGCGCTCGCTAAGGAACTGGCGGCACAGGCGATGGAATGGCGGCGAAGCATGCCCATCGACTGCTATGTGATTCTGGAAGTATCACACACGGCCACCGAGAAAGAGATCAAGGCTGCCTATCGCCGCTTGATCAAAATCCATCATCCGGATTTGTCCGATGGCGATGAAGGCCGCACAAAGCTTCTGAACGATGCCTATGAGATCCTTGGCAACTCCGAGAAACGCCGTGTCTATGACGCCACCCTCACCTCGTAACGGAAGGAGAATCGATGGAATCCAACACGGCAGTAACGACCCTCGTCCCCGATCAAGCAAAAGCTGAATATGCGCGCGTCTTGAGCGATCCGACACATGAACACCATGCAGGTCTCCTGAGGCGCGATCCGAAGGCGGAGCAGTATGTCGACGAACTCTACCGGAAAGCCTATGGCTCAGCACCTATCAATTTCAGCCAGGGGATTGAGGTCACGGGAAGATCGGCACCCGATCCGACCAACATGGATCAGGTCTCAGCGCCAGACGGCCCGACACTCTCTCGCGAAGATCGCTTTGAGCAGGCCCAGACCGAAGCGCGGCTTCAGTCAGTGCTGGGCGACGAATACTCCGGCGTGATGCGGGAGGCGGGTATTGGGGCGGCAACTTTGTTCTCAGGCCCGAAGGGGCTGGAAGCCCTGGATCTCGTGGCACCTGCCATTACAGCGCTAGGGGTCCATGCTGAAGTCCTAGCAATTCGGTTCCTGTCGGAACTCGGTCGACTATGGCAATCACAACAAGGAGGTTCACGATGACCAGGCAATCGTTCGAGGCGGCCGTGTCAAACGCCGCCACACAGGAACATCCCACAGTTCAAACCATCAAGGAGACGGTCTTTGCCGCTTCGCTGAAGGAGCTCCGCGAGCTCAAAGTACAATGGGACAAGCTTCGTCCTAGTTTTCTCGCCCGCCTCACTCGCATCCAACAGCGCATCGAGCAGGCGGCGAAGGTGGGCCTCGACCCTAATCATCTGGATCGTCTTGTGGGACGCCTCATGCGAGAGCTGTCGGGGGGGTCGCGTGAGCCCGGCCTGTTGAATATCATCGCGAGTCAGATTCAGAACACGATCGATCAGATGGAGCAATTCAAACCCGGGCAAATACACCTACGTACTATGTGGTTAAGCTGGACTGGCGAACCGGTACGCGTCCATTCGAACATCCACGGGGTCGAGGAGCGATTGTCGTGGCTTGAGGACATTGTCGCCGATGGAGGCCAACTCCAGGCACTGGTCGAAGCCGCGGCGGCAGAGCGTAAGGCTGGTCTTGGGGCCGTTGTCTAGCAGGAAGTGGGTTGGGGAAATGGGGGCATCTGTCAGGGTGCCCCGGCCTCGGCCTCCTGATTGAATGAGAATGAAGCTATTTCTCTTCATGTCCGCCTGGACGCTGCATCAGTTGTTAACCAACCCATAGGACGATGTTGAAGACGCACGAACATGAAAAAGATCAGCGCTGTTCCAAACAAGATTCCTGCAGAAGGTAAAGGGACTGGTGAAGCTGAAATGCCGTTTCCAAGGCTACCTGCCGTCCAACCTGGCTGTAAATCCGGAGATCCCACATTGAAAACCGTCATCCAATTCACAGAAGCACCTTCAACGCTGAGTCCATAGGCGACGGTAGATTGGGTATTCTGGAAGGACACACCGCTTCCAAGTGGGTTGTCAAAACCAATAATCAAGTCTGGGTGCACTATGAGACTTGTTATTGCTGGCAAGATTGACTGAACGTATAGAAGATCAAGCGGCTGATTGAAGTCGTTATTGATATAGCCCAAGGCTTGCCCAGGTGCCAGCACGATCCCACGGTCATTGATTTGCGTAGAAACGAATGGGTCCACTAAAGTCGACGTAGAGACAAGCGAAGAAGTGAACTGCATATCGGAAAGACGGAAAGGAGTGGTCCCTAAATTGCCGACAACGATTGACTGTATACCAACTCCCTGTCCCGGAGGGAGTGCGGAGCCCATGCTGAATTCTGTTGGGAAGATTACACCAAATTGAGTAATCCCGGTGGCTAAGGCTGGTGAAGCGATGATAGTCAAAACTAGTGCGAGAGAACATCGACTTATCACCGTATTCACATTGCGTAACATACCGTCCCCCCTCCTGCTTCGTGCGTAAGTCACTTTCCCTTCGGCAACATTATGCCGACTCATGCACTAAACTTTATCCACCGATAACCCGAGAATCTTGCCATCGATGATCCGCTGGCCGTAGTCAATGCAGTGAGCCGTGGCCTACTCTACCGTCGCATATTGATCAGCGGTGAAATAATGACGCGAGTGCTCTTGGTTTGGAGTGCACCACCAAATGTGAAAATTCAAACTCCACATGCCGCTCTCTGCGAGATGGTGAGGCGCGGGGCTAATGGTGAATCCTTTATAGGACACGGCTCGGCTCATTTGCTCTTGGTTTTATCCTTGTATTTTTTCAGTAGATCGCGAAGGGCTTCTTCAACAAGGTCCTTGAAGCGACGATGCTGTCGAACGGCTAATACTTTCACATCAACTGCAAGATCCATTTCAATCCTGACGCCGAGTTGCTGCTCGGTTTTGTCGGCCGGCTTTTCAGTCATGACCAGGAAAGTAAGGCACTGGGTAAATTGGTGTCAAGTTACTCTTCTTGACATCGGACGATGTAGTTTGGTAGCATGGTAGCAAGTTACTCATTGGGAGGTTCAATATGAAAGCGCAACGCATCAACATTCAACTTCCAGTCACTCTCAAGACCAAGCTCGACGCCGAACGGAAACGCGGCACCAGTGCGGCGGGGCTGATCCGGCATTTGCTGGAGCAGTACTTCAAAGGCAAGAAAGCCGCGTAACTCAACAGCTGGTGGAGGGGGCATGTCCATTTATTTAGATCCTTATACAGGGCTCTCGAGAGACGAAGTGCTCCAGAAAACATATGCCGATCGGCTCACGCCTGATCTCCAGGCCAAAGCCCGTGCGATAGCCGAAGAGAGGGGTATTACAGTGATGGACCTGCTCCGTGAAATGGCCAACGAGTACGACGCGGCCATGGCAGACCCAGCGCGGCGAGACGAGTGGCTACGCATCAGTGAAGAAATGAATGAGCAGGACGCGGCGCCGTTCGGGAAAGAGCAAGACCTTTTATGAAGTCTTCTTTACCACGGGATGTGACCATGCCGAGTGAGGAAACGGAAGATCGCACCATCGATATTTCCAAGAACTTGACGATCGAGCAGATGCTGACGCGAGCGTATCGAATGTTGCCATCGAAGACGAGGGCTGGCTATGACGCGATCTCACGACGGACGGGCATCCCTCTGATCAAACTCCTCGAGGAGGGGGTCGAGCTTGGAATGGCGAAGGTCAAAAGGAAGCTGAACCGGCGGAGGCTCACGCCATGACCATCGGGGACTTCCTCACCATCTATGACCGGAATCATGTGGCGTTCCTCAAGAACCGACTGGGGACCAATCGTCGCCTTCAGAAGTACGTGGGTCGGTTGGCGCATATCGAATTAGCGGCCCTGACGCGCTTGCAGGCGGTCGAGTGGTTTCATGCGATTGCGGCCAGCAATGGACCCAGCGGGGCCAAGCTGGCGTTGCAGCAACTCCATGCGATCTATGTCAAAGCGAATGATTGGGAAATCTATGAGGGCAAGAATCCGGCGGCGCGCATCCCAAAATTCCCGAAGCGATCGCGAGACCGGTTTATCCAAACCAATGAAATGCCCTATGTGTTGGCGTCGATTGCTGAGGAGCCGATACGTAACCAGGCCTACTTCCTCACGTTGCTGTTGACCGGCTGCCGGCGGGATGAAGCACGGCTCATGCAATGGACCCATCTGGATCTGGAGCGGGGACTCTGGCATAAACCGACGACCAAGACCGGCATGCCGCACACGATGCCGATCCCGGCTCGAATCCTTGAGCTGCTTCGGCGATTCCCGCGCATCAATGAATGGGTCTTTCCCTCCGAACCGAACAATAAGAACCACCAGCAATCCCGGCAATGGGCCGTGACCAGCGTGGAGCATGCCTGGCGCAAGATTCGGAAGCGGGTGGGCCTGAATGATGTGCGAATCCATGATCTCCGGCGGACCGCGGCGAGCTGGCTCGCCATTGATGGCGCGAATCTTCCCGTGATTCAGCAGGTGCTCAATCACTCGTCACTGACGTCGACCCAGATCTATGCCCGGCTGTCGATTGCCCCGGTCCGTCAGGCCCTGGATCAGCAAGCCGAACGCATATTAGCGACCATTGCGCCGCCACCGCCTCTCACTCTAGAGATGGACCAAACAGAGCAGACGCGTGAGTGGCCGGGATAGTGTGGAAGAGGGAATGGAACAAGAGCCGGTGCTTATTGGACAAGAGATGTTGCACCATTATGGGTTGGATCAGTCGGTTTGGATAACCGAGGTGCAATCTTGGCAAGAACTTCAACACAATAGTATTCGATCATGAGGGCTTCATCATGCGTGAGCGGTCGGTTCTGGGCAATGGCGGCAAGAATGTGTTCGCAGGCGACCGAGAACGTTTTGACCTCTTTCGCAAGTTGCATCAGTTCCCATCCTTTCCAGTGATCGAGAGCGGCGCATTGTGTCAGATCCGCCAGCGAAGCCTCTATAGGGCTTTGGAGGGAGAGCAAGTCTAACTAGGTACAAGGATTGTCCTCTAGACTTTAACCTTCACGAAAGGAGAACCTGCGATGGGCATGCTATATAAACGCGGCAACGTCTTCTGGATCAAATACTATTCAGGTGGGCGCCCGATTCGAGAGAGCGCCGGCACCACAAAGCAGAAGGAAGCGGAGCGGTTCCTGAAAGACCGGGAAGGCCGGGTCGCGATGGGAGCCCCTGCCCTGCCGAAGATTGAACGAGTTCGCTTCGCCGAAATTGCCGACGCCTTGGTCCAACATTACAGGGTCACTGGATCACGTGATCTTAGAGACGTTCACGTCAAGCTGACACCGATCCGAGCCTTCTTTGATGGCTACCGACTTCCGGCTATCACACAAGCCAGCATTACGAGCTATATTCAGAAACGCCAGAGCGAAGGTCTCGCGAATGGGACCATCAATCGCGAGCTGTCCATCTTTGGGAAAGCTCTCCACCTAGCGCAGGAACGCGGACAACTCAACCGTATGCCGCGTATTCATCTATTACAGGAGGCTGCACCGCGCGCCGGATTCTTTGAGCGTGAGGACTTTGAACGAGTACGGCGGCAATTACGAAAGAGGCCAGACCTTCAGCTCGCGGTTACCATCGCCTATACCTTCGGCTGGCGGATGCAGAGTGAGGTCTTGCCATTAACGCACGCACAGGTCGACCTTGCGGCCGGCACCCTTCGACTAGAACCCGGCACAACAAAGAATCGAGAAGGAAGGATCGCGTATCTGACACCTGAGCTCAATGCCATGCTCGCGGAGCAGTTAGATCGAGTGAAGGCTCTGTCCCGATTGCTGGGCCGGGTTATTCCTTCCCTATTCCCCAATCCCAGGAAAGGGAGGCTCCAAGGATTGCCGTTGCGCGACTTTCGAAAGGCTTGGACAACAGCGTGCATGAGATCCGGATTGACGGGCATGATCCGCCATGACCTTCGCCGGACGGCTGTACGGAATTTGGTTCGATCAGGCGTACCTGAAACGGTCGCGATGAAGATCACGGGGCACAAGACACGATCAGTCTTTGATCGCTACAATATCGTGAGTGATGCGGACCTTCGCGATGCGGCTCGAAAACTTCACGGGCACAATTTGGGCACAATCACTTCTCCTGGCTCCCTGAAGCTTTCCACCTCCCCTTCCAATCCTGTTGGAATTGCGATAGATTCAGCCCACGCCCCCGTAGCTCAGTTGGATAGAGCAGCGGTTTCCTAAACCGCGGGTCGTACGTTCAATTCGTATCGGGGGCACCAATCTTTCAAAGACTTAGCGCGTCTCTAAAATCCTCCGTTCCTATACTGTGCTCGAAATTGTGCTCGTTAGTCGAAGGTCAACCGTGTGAAAAGCCGGACTTGGCATATTCGCGTTCAGGAATGGTTTCCACCCAATGACAATGTAGCGACGATAATGGCTCAGCTTTGTGTGTTGAGGGAAGACCTATATTTGGAATTGGAGGGACTCAGCGAGGACAACATTGCGGCTCTGGATCATAATGGCGACAACTATCGATCTATCTATTTTTTCAGGAACTCGACGAGGACCCTCTTTGAAATGAGAAAAGTTGTGGGAAATCTGAAGCGCCAAGCAGAATTCATGAAGAAGCTATCCAAGCAAAGCGATTTTCACAGAGCGTTCAAGGATTTTGATACTGCCGTGTTCAAGTCCAGGAACTTGCTTAAGCGACTGCGTCATGAGACTTCTGGCCATGTGGACCAGACAGCATTTGAATTCGCATTACGGAAAATAGTTCCCGATACCAAGCAATTATTTCAAGCTGGAAACACCTCAAAGACCCTGCATTATAAGTTCTGCCTTGAGTTTCTTGGAGCCGTCTTCTTAAGCAAAACTGACAAGGCTTTTGAGGCAGAATGGCAGAGGATCCTAAAGACAACTTCCGACGTTTCATTTAAGGCCATTAATGCAGTGGACACGCTTTTTATGGCGTACATAGAGCAGCGAGGATTTCAGTACTAACACTCTTATCTTCTTCTCTTCCAGTCTCTAACCTCAACTTTGCGCTAATAATATCGCCTGTGGAAACTACATGGTAGCGGTCAAATACTGATCGCGTCTTGTGTCCTGAAATCAGCATGGCCACTCGCTCACTAATTCCAGCCCGGACCATATTTCTCACTGCTGTCCGGCGCAGATCGTGAAACAGTTTTCCCCTGAGCCCAACTCGGTCACAGGCGTTCTGCCAGGTCGTCTTCGGAACTCGCTGAAGTTGCACTCCGCGGAAATGACAGACCCAGGGACAAGCCGGATAGCGGTGAAGCATCTGTTGTTTCCACTGCCATAACGCATCGGTCACTTCATTGACGAGTGGAATGTTTCTACCTTGATTGTTCTTCGTTGAACCAGGTTCCAATCGAAGCGAGCCTTGTTCGAGATCAATCTGTTCCCATCGCAGCATCACGATTTCCCCTGCTCTCATACCAGTCCAGTACGCGATGATCAGCGGGACCTTCACGTGGTCCGGTAGTACCGCACGCAGAAGCTTTGATCAGGCCCTCATGAAGCTCGGGACGTAGCAAATAAAGACTCCCGACCCCTTTGTTGCGTCCAGGTTCCCTTCGGCACCCGCTCAGGTCGATCCCCTCGAAAGTGACACACCCAGGGACACATAGGATAACGATGGAGTGTCCATTGCTTCCATTGCCATAACGCCTCAATGACTTCCTTCACGAGTGGGATCATTCGTCCTTGATTGTTCTTTGTCGTACCCGGCTCCAACCGAATCAGCCCGCGCTCAAGATCAATCTGTTCCCATCGCAGCATCACGATTTCCCCTGCCCTCATACCGGTCCAGTATGAGATGATCAGCGGCACCTTCACATGGTCCGGTAGTACTGCACGCAGAAGCTTTGATCAGGCCCTCATGAAGCTCGGGACGTAGCAAATAAAGACTCCCGACCCCTTTGTTGCGTCCGTGAACCCCAAGTTATCTGCTCGCCCGACGATGCCTATCTAGCATAACTAAGGTTGTAAGCCAAGCTGCTTCCGAATCTCTCGACACAGCGTGTTCTTAATTTCCGTGTGTCGGGGAACTGGGGCAGACCGACCATTATGAGGATTGCGGTATATGTCGTGCTTCCCGCTTGATCGTGTACATTCGCAGCCTTCGTCTTCAAGACCACGAATGAACTCTCGGCGCTTCAAGGCAGCCTAGGCTGGAACTGGAACACAGATAGGAATGGATTTAGAACGTGAACGAGGATGTGTCGAACGTCTTGACCAGTTTTCTTGCAAGACCAGTTTATAGGCGTCTTGGATGTTCTCTTCGAGTTCTTCTAACGTTTCTCCTTGTGACATTACCCCAGGAACTTCCTTCAGCATGCCGACATACCAGTTTTCGTCCTTCCAATATTCAAGGGTGAACCCACGGCTTTTTTTTTTCATTCTACCCTCCACTTTTCGCCTAGGCTTACTTTGCATTGCCCTAGGCTATACCCTCTTACTTGCCTAGGCTACTTCTCTTAACCCTAGGCCAGCTAGTTACCACTGCGGTAAATATATCATCTGCAAAATGGGCATTGTTATACTACTCTCGTACAAGGAAAAATAGACCTCTAATGTTTCCAATAGGTTTCAGGGTAACCTTGATTTAATCCTAGGCTACTTCTTCAAGAAATCCACATGTTTCTGAAGTTAGTCTTACGAGATTCTGACCTTTTAGACCATTAGGCGACTTCTTCTGTGAATCCATAGTGTTCTGCAGTCATCCTTACCAAACTCTGACCTTCAAGACGCCATTCTGAAACCACGCCATTGCCCATAGCATTCTTTAGAGCCTTGGCGCTGTTTGTCACATGGCCTAATGATCCTGCTACTTCCGATTGCGATCTTATACGGTCTGCGCTTATCATGGGTCATCTAGAGTGACGCTGAGAGACCTGGCTCGTCAGAAGCGTCCGGCAACCTGGTCAGCCGCCAAGGTGCCACAGCCAGCCCGAGAGGGAACGATCAGGCCATGAGCAACCAAGGGCTATTGCCTTCCATTCCCTCTACGGCGTTTAAATGTTTCTCATCGTAAGGAGGGAATGCTATGTCCACCTATTCAGATTATCCCTTTCACGTCTTCGCCAATATCGGCGACCTGGATAACCTTGTCTCAGTGAAGCAGTTTTCTACTCAGGGAGATGCCGAAGCATGGATCGTCAGGCAGCAAGCTGAACGGCCTGGATACTTATGAGGTCATTCACGAGGTCGAATTCGATGAGGGGGCATAGATCGGACAGTAATCGACGGCACCTAGTCTAGCGCTTATGTCCTACGCCGAGCAGTCCATTTTCTCTCTCACAAGTGAGACTAGTCCGATGAGGATGGAGGCTCCGACGCAACACCGGGCTGTTCCCCTGCTGGCTCAATGTTGGAGTCAGGTAGAAGAGAGGTCTGGGTGTCGTCGATAAACGCTTCAAAGTCTGCTCTCTCTATCAAATCGTTCCTCAACTGTTCATCAAAAGCAGCTTTTTGAAGTTGCTTTCTCAGTTCCTCAAGATCGTTTTCTCCACGCAGATACAACGCAATAAATCGCAGAATCGATGTCCGCACTAGAGAGGCCAGTCTGTGTATTTCATCATCGGAGGCGAGTGTGTCAGGAGTTGCTTCTGCGGTGTCAATCTGCCCATGAAACAACTTGCCACGCCTTTTAAACATTTGCTTCAAGAACTCAAAGACTTCTTGTCGCCCATTGCTGTCATAGTCTTGCACCGAAAGTAGCGCACAGCTCTGAGAGATTCTAAACGTTTGCTCGCTCTGATCTGAAGGAGTAAACAGAGCTTCTAGGGCGATCATCAGGCTGGCGAATTGTTCAACTCGTTTGCTCTTTCTGTGGTAATCCTCAAAGAAATTACCTGCAATTCGGATTGCTTTTCTGAGCGTAGATCCTCTGGCCTCAATCCGCCGACCATAACGGATATATGTTCGCCACACCTTATTGACCTGCTCTTGATCCAAGGAGAATAGGATTCGGTGAAAAGGGTATGGCAAACCTTCCCTAAGAGGCTCTCCGAGGTAATATAGGCCCCATTTGTGGATCTGATTGACCCACACAGGGAAAAAGTACGGACAGGCATAGTCAATGTTGACAATACCATCAATCGAATACTGAAGGACTTGTCGATAGGGTTGGGCATCCTTCCATCTTCGACTCAGCCATTCATATAGTTCTTCTCTATCGAAGCCCTCATTATCTATGCAGATCAAAAAGTGGGTTCCGGTGACTGTTGGACTTATAAAGCTAGATGCTGAGGATTCGCCGAAGAGGGTAGCAATATCTCTCGGATCAAGCTTTGCAATGTGCCATCCCTCATAGGGAGGCTGGAGCTTTATATCTCCTTGAATGTCAAGGTTATAAAGATGGAAATAGGCCAGCTTTTTGAAGTCCCCCTGGCCATACAAGGCTTGATCGAATTCGCCCAATGCCTTTTCAAAAAGATGCGGAACAAACGCCAATGTCTGCTCAGTAGATGGATACGCCTCGAGCTTAAGCCGGTTAAGAAACAAAACGTCTATAGCTTTTGCTAGAGCCTCAGGTCTTCCACAGCATTGCTGAAGAAAATTGTCCGAGGTCAAGATTTCTCCCAAGGAGTCTAGCACCGTTGCTCGTATAAGACCCCCCGAAGCTATCTTGGTTACGTCCGAATCATTTTCCTCTAGGACGAGAAATGCAGAAAGAGGATATCGGTATTTTGTGCAAAAATCATATCCAAGCGCGAGCTAAACACTTATCACGAGTTTTTCCAGGAGTGCATTTCTCATTGATCTGTCATAGTTGGTAACACAGCCTGAGTGAGCTACTCAAGCTGCTGGACGGGATGCTCACGAAGAAAGGTTTCAAAACTTCTCGAAAATATCTCCAGCGCCAGACTCGGTTCCCCACGTAGACACGGCTTGAAATTTTGGGGTGGTAGGGGGGTCAGATGGGACCCATTGAGCGGGTGCAGAACGGGTGCAGGGGTGCAGAAGAGTGACCTTATTTGGCCACCTCTGTCTGTCCCCTACCCGCCCATTGCTGTAGGTTCAATAGGTTAGTGAATCAAGACGGCACTTCCTAAACCGCGGGTCGTACGTTCAATTCGTATCGGGGGCACCAAATTTCAATAGGTTAGCTCGCCTCATTCAGTGATCCTCATATAGTGTGCTCGAAATTGTGCTCAAGACTGAAGGATCACGATGAGTTCCTTTAACTGGAGATGCCCGTACTGTGGCCATGACACAACGATCACCGATAGCTTCTATGACACCTGGGCTCAGAGACAAGCCCTAATAAATTCAAAATTGGGAGGATCCGTTTCAGTTAGACATTCGTTCATAGTTTGCCCAAATATCAAATGTCAGGCCCTCATGAAGCTCGGGACGTAACAAATAAAGACTCCCGACCCCTTTGTTGCGTCTGAGGCTTCGTTGTACCGGGAACGAGTACACCTCGCACCGCTAGCTTACGCGCCATATGCGGCCGTACTCGCCTTACTCGAAATCACTAGTTTACTCGGGGTAGCTCGGAATGGCTCCATTTTTAGGACCCTGTCCCAAAGTAGGATGCTTTCTCAGAAGGAAAGGGGTATCCTGGGCGCCCGCGTTTTCTTGGGATCAACTGTCCTTAAGGAAAGCAGCCGACGATGGTTCGTGTGGTTAGCACTCCCTCATATCCTGCTACCTCTCCGATCGAGATCCGAAATCAAACTGATCCTGGTGACGAGACTAGCCGGCGAGATAGGTATCAGTTCGGTTATGGAGGCATTCTTCTCGTTGGGTCCCTACGAGGCCGTATCGCCTAAAAAACAAGAAGAGCTGAACAAAGCGGTGGCCAAGCTCGTACCCATTATGCGAACAGATTTTAATAAGAAATTGGGAAGAACTTTGAGTGGACCCGAGGAAATAACACTTACCAAAATTACACGTGTAACCTTAGACGAAGCAATAGATGAAATAGTCCTAGATAGATGGAAACAATATTTCTTGCGTTACTTCGAGGCGGATGAGTTAGAAGAACTATATAGGTTCCATAAAACATCAGCGGCACGAAAATATATGCAGATGGCAATGGATTCTCAGAGGATAATGAGCAACGATGTGTCCGACGAATCGATGAGGGACAGATACATTCTCAGCTTCGCCAAGAAATTGAAGAACGAGGACCCCTCACTTTATTCTGCTTTGTTTCCGCTCCCGAATTCCCCAATCGGGGGAAAAGAGGAGCCCTGTCCACCCAATATAAAATCCGTCTTAGGTCGGTGTTTCGAGTTCACCGTCCCTCAGGAGAGATTGCCATAAGCGGCCACCGCTTACCGCAGTAACATCGACTTCAAACCAGTTCTTTTTGATTCTTCACTAGGATTGAAGGTAATCCTTTGAATACTCTACATCTAGAGACACGGTGCCGAACAAGGATTTTGAACCCCCTATATCTCATTAGGCTCTCTAGGGGAAGTGCCAGGTGACGGTTGAGCAAAAAACGCTCAG
>JACXTT010002738.1_pt1 | contig 27660 bp, 28 predicted proteins | sample 9270951 | NCBI WGS metagenome assembly JACXTT01 (sample SAMN15532306, study PRJNA645909) | rock metagenome | isolation source: weathered quartz diorite | place: Puerto Rico | collected 2017-06-21 | reverse complement strand
AGGTGGCAGCAACACCGGCGGCATGGGCGGCGCCGGCGGCACCAACACCGCGGCGGCCGGCAACGGCGGCGCTGGCGGCACCGGCAACGGTGGCGCGGCCGGCACCAACAATGTCACCGCAGGCGTGTTCGACATGTCGAACACCATGAGCGGTATCGCCCAATCGGCAGCCGGTATCTCGGTGATCAGCCAAAACAACGGGTTTTCCTCGTTGATCCAGCAAAGCGTCAATGTCCAGGCGAACATGAACGTGGGACGCTAAGCTGCTTTACCGCCGCGCTCTCCCCAAAAGGCGCGGCGGTTTTTTTCACGCAAGGGAGACACCATGCGACACCTGACAAAAATGATGCTGGGCTGCCTGCTGGCTGCACTGGCTTCCGCTGCGACGGCGCAAAGCGCACCGGTCGCCAATGCACCGCCCGAAAAATCGGCGGCAGCGGCGTGGCCGGCACCGGCACCGGCCGCCAAACTGGACGGCCAGCGCGGCGGCGCCGACACCGTCACCACCCAAGCATCGCTGAACGCCACCGTCGCCGACAATACGGCGCGCAATGTCGTCACCGGCAACAACGTCATCGACAACGGCTCCTTCGCCAATATGAGCGGCCTGCCGATGGTGATACAAAACACCGGCGCCAACGTACTGATCCAGAACGCCACCGTCATCAACCTGCAGATGCGATGAACGCGCGCCAGGTTGTTGTCGCCCTGCTGATGTGCGCCGCGGCTGTCAAGCCCGGCGCAGCGGGCGCCGTCGACCTCAGCGCGACCTCCGGCACCACGGCCAATATGACGGTCAAGACCTGGAAGCAGATGCGTTTTGCCGCCATCGTCCACCAGCAATACGATTTCAGTTGCGGCTCCGCCGCACTGGCCACCCTGTTGACCCACCACTACAACTACCCGGTCACCGAGGCAGTGGTGTTCGAGGCCATGTTCCTCCAGGGCGATCAGCAGAAGATCCGCAAGCAGGGATTTTCACTGCTCGACATGCAGCGCTTTCTGCAAGCGCGCGGCTTTCATGCCGATGGTTTCGAGCTGCCGCTGGAAAAGCTGGCGGAAGCGAAACTGCCGGCCATCGTGCTGATCTCGGATAACGGCTACAACCATTTTGTCGTTTTGAAAGGCATTGCCGATGGCCGCGTGCTGCTGGGCGACCCGGCCAGCGGCGCGCGCTCCGTATCGGTCGCGCGCTTCCGCGAACTATGGAAAAACAAACTCCTGTTCGTCATACACGGTTTTCAAGGCCAGGTCGCCTTCAATGGCAGCGCCGACTGGCGCGCCGCGCCGGCGGTGCCACTCGGCCAGGCGCTCAACGAAGCGGCGCTTGCCGCAATTATCCTGCCCAAATTCGGGCCGGGCGATTTTTAGGGAACACGTCATGAAACACCTGGTGCTGGTCATTTCCACACTTTTAGCAGCCTGCGGCGCTGCAGTTGCGCAGGAGCCCGACCTGGCGACGCGTGCGCTGGCGTTCAAGGTGGCCTGCTGCACGCCGCCGCCGGGCTGGACCAGAATCGATGCGCGCCGTCTCGACACCCAGCGCGGCGGCTTCGACCTGCCGTCCGGCTTGACCATGTCGCTCGGCATCGACCGCCTGGTGTCGATCAATGGACAGCTGGTCTCGCAGAGCAGTTTCAATATTGCCAACGTGACGAGCATCAGTGCCGACGAAGCCCGCCAGGCACGCGACGCCCTGGGCAGCACGCGCCTGGTGCAAAACGGCGTGGGCAACTTCGCCAACCTGCCGGCGGTGCCGGGTACTTTCGTTCAGAACACCCTGAATGGCCAGAACATCGCCACCAGCACCATCATCAGCGCCAATGTGAACAGCGCATCGCTGCTGAAAGACTTGAATTTCAACGCCAGCGTAAGCGACGCCAGCCTGCGCGCCATTCCTACCCACTGAACGCCAATTTACAGGAGCCATCGATGCTTGACCACGGAGTTACTCGCCTCAGCGCCATCACCCTGGCCGTCATGCTGCTCGCCCCGCCCGCCCTTGCCGCCGACAAGGAAGCCAGCCTGCAGGATATGCAACAGCAACTCCTCAAATTGCAGCAAGCACTCGACGCGCAGCGCCAGCTGGTGGAAAAGTTGAGCGCGGAAGTGAGCGCGCAGCGCGAGCAAATGGCCACGCTGCAGCAGGCGAATGCCGTGCCGCGCATTGCCGCCGCGCCCGTACTGCCCCAGTTGCTGGCCGATCAGCGCGGCACTGGCCCCGCTGGCGATCAGCAGGCTGCGCAGCAAGGCGCTCCGCAGCCGGTCGGACAGGCGCCGCAGCGCGACGGCCGGCCGCCCGAAGTGGCGCCGCTGTTCGAAGCGCCCGGCGTGCTTACGCAGAAAGGCAAATTCGTGCTCGAGCCGGGCCTGCAATTCGGCTATTCGTCGAGCAACCGTGTCGCGCTGGTCGGCTACACCATCATTCCAGCAATATTGATCGGACTGGTCGATGTGCGCGAAGTAAAACGCAACACCTTTACGGCTTCGCTGACCGGCCGCACCGGCCTGACCAACCGCCTCGAGGTGGAACTGAAGGTGCCGTATGTGTACCGCTCGGATTCCACCGTCAGCCGCGAAATTTTCACCGGTACCGCCGTGGAAAACGTGTTCGACACTTCGGGCAAAGCGATCGGCGATGTCGAACTGGCGGCCCGCTACCAGCTCAACAACGGTGGAGCAGACATGCCCTACTTTATTGCTGGCCTGCGTTTCAAAAGCCGCACCGGGCGCGACCCGTTCAGCGTCGTTACCGACTGTTTGCGGCGCTGCGTGGGCGAAGGGGTGACCGGCACCGGCTTGCCGCTGGACCTGCCGACCGGCTCGGGCTTTTATTCGCTGCAGCCCAGCCTGACCTGGCTGTTTCCGTCCGACCCGGCGATTTTCTTCGGTACCTTCAGTTATCTGCACAACATGAAGCGCAGCGGTGTAAGCCGGCTGGTGCTCAATGGCGACCGTGAACCGCTGGGCGAATTGAAGCCAGGCGACGTCTACGGCTTCAATTTCGGCATGGGCCTGGCCCTCAACGACAAGGCCTCGCTCAGCCTGGGCTACGACCACAGCTCGATCGGCCGCATGAAGCAGAACGGCATCACTGTGCCGGGCTCGGTGCGCACCCAGCTCGGCACCTTGTTGATCGGCTACTCGTATCGCCTGAACGCCAAGCGCACGCTCAATGTGTCGGTGGGCGCCGGGGTGACGCGGGATACGCCGGACGTGTCGCTGTCGGTGCGGATCCCGTTCAGCTTTTAGTTTATTCGCCGCCAAGCACCCGCAAGCGGGTGCGCAGGCGGTGAATCTCGTCGCCAAGATCAAGCACCAAGGCAGCAATGTCCTCGTTGGCATCGAAAGCCTGCTCGAGATTGCGCAGCCGCCGTGCGCGGGCCAGGTCGCCGCTGCGGAAGCGGATGGTGGTGACTTCGATGCTGCCGTCTTCTCCCAGCACGCCGGCGCGCACATGGCGGATCACCCAGTCCGGTTCGACCTGGCAAGCCAGCGCCAGTTCATCGAGGGTCAGGGCGACATCGTCGAGCAGCACGCCGCTCAGTGGTAGGTTGTTCCCCATACTGTCTATGCTCCAGTTTTGTTACGCTCAGTGCGGCTCGCGCGGATTGAACGCCATCTCGCGCGCCATCTGTTCGTACAGTTTTCGCGCATTGTCGTCGTGCGCCGGCGGCAACACCACTTCCAGCACCAGGTACAGATCCCCTGGCGTGGCGGCGGGAATGCCGCGGCCCTTCAGGCGCAGCTTGCGCCCCGTTTGCGAGCCCGGCGGCACGTTGACTTCGACATTGCCGGACGGCGTGGGCACACCGATGCCGCCACCCAGCGCCGCTTCCCACGGCGTCACCGGCACGGTTTCGTACACATCGCTGCCTTCGACCTTGTAGCGGCGGTCGGAATTCAAGGTGATTTCCAGATACAAGTCGCCATTCGGCGCCCCGCCCCGTCCCGGATGGCCCTGGCCGGTCAGCCGCAGCTGCTGGCCCGGCAGCACGCCCTTGGGAATCTTGACGTCGAGCGATTTTTCACCGCGGCCGCCATCTTGTTGCGGTACCCGCATGCTGATGGTGCGCGTGGCGCCGTGAAAGGCGTCGTACAGGTCGATGCCGATGCTGGCGTGGATGTCCTCGCCGCGCATCTGAAAGCCGCCGCCGCCCCGCCCACGGCCGCCCATGTTGGCGAACAGATCGGAAAAGAAGTCGCTGTCCATGCCCGCGCCACCACCACCACCGAAGCCGCCGCCGCCCCCCCAGTTCGGCGGCGGATGAAATTCCTGCCCGGCGCGCCGCCCGCTGCCCAGTTCATCGTAGGCCGCGCGCTTTTCGGCGTCGCCCAGCACCCCGTAGGCCTCGTTGATCTCCTTGGTCTTGCTGTCGGCATCCTTGAGTTTGCTGACGTCGGGATGGTACTTGCGCACCAGCTTGCGGTAGGCTTTTTTGATGTCGTCGGCCGAGGCCGTTTTTTCGACGCCGAGACTGGCGTAGTAATCCTTGTATTCCACGAAGCGGTACTCCCGTATTGTTTCGCCCATCCTAACGCAGCAGGGCCGATGCCGGCGCACGAATCCTCATCAAAACGGCAACAAAATTTGCGCAAATGCGCGTCCGTTTGCGAATTTCGACGGCGTGTTTACGCGGGCTGATGCTAGATTTTACAAAGATCGATCCAGGAGACAAGCAATGAACAAGTGGGCAAGGCGCATCGGCTGGCTGTTGCTGGCACTGCTGTGCGCCGGCAGCATCCTGGCGCTGGCCGGCAAGACCTTGGGCGAGCGCAAGATGGCGCGAACGGTCGCCGTGCCGCCTTCTTTGCTGGCGGTGCGGCCCGATCACGCGCGCATCGAACAGGGCCGCTACCTGTTCAACACGCGCGGCTGCGCCGACTGCCATGGCGTGCACGGCGCCGGCAAGACCGTCATCGCGGACGGCGCCATGCTGGTGATCTCTCCCAACATCAGTCCCGGCGAAAACAGCGTCACCCGCCATTATCTTGCGGCCGACTGGGTGCGCACGGTGCGCCACGGGGTGAAGCCGGACGGCAGGCCGGTGATGGTCATGCCCAGCGACGACTACAACCGCCTCACCGATCCCGACATGGCGGCGCTGCTGGCTTACCTGACGCAGTTGCCGCCGATGCCGGGACACGTCGCCGTCACCGAATTTCCCACTGCGGCCAAGGCGCTGTATGCGGTCGGCGCTTTGAAGGATGCGGCGGAAAAGATCGATCACAGCCTGCCGCCCTCCAAGCCGGTGGCCGCCGAAATCTCTCCTGCTCACGGCGCTTACGTCGCCAACACTTGCATGGGCTGCCACGGACCGCAGCTGGCTGGCGGCAAAATTCCCGGCGCCCCGCCGACCTGGCCGCCCACCGCCAATCTGACGCCCGGCAAGGGCAGCGTGATGCCCCGTTATCCGTCGGCGGAAGTATTCATGGCGACATTACGGAGCGGCAAGCGGCCGGATGGCTCGGCGATCAGCGAGGTGATGCCGTTTGCCTCGCTTAAACAAATGAACGACACCGATTTGCGCGCCTTGTATGCCTACCTGAAAACCCTGCCGCCGCGGGACGGCAACTAGTTTTTTATCTTGAGCAGTTCGACGATGTCGCCAAGCTTTGCATCGATCGAACGCAACACCAGCAACTGCGCGTCGCCGCCCTGCTCCGCCGGCGCGTGGCGCAGCGTTTCCCTGGCTTTCATGATGCTGGCCCGAAACGCCTGCGCGTCGATGATGCCGGTCAGTTGCATGTCCGATGCCTGGCCGGCGCTGTGGCCGGCCGTTTCGAATTTCAGGGTGCTCAGATCGAAGCGGCGCAGTATCGGTCCCTCGACAAAGGTGACGTCCTGGATATTTTCCAGCGGGATGGTTTTTTCGGTCGTCACCAGGATGCCCTTGCGAAAGCGCAGGTGCCGCTCGCCGAGGTGGCACTCCAGGCGGTCGAAATAATGCTGCGCCCACCAGCGGCCCACGCCCAGAAACCAGACGATGGCGAAAGGAATGCCGACGATGGTGAATACCAGGGCCAGACCGATCTTCATGATCAGAAAGGGTTTGATCAGGGGATTGAAACGGGCGTGGATGATGTGGTCTTCGGCCATGGTGGATTGTCAAAATGGATGTCGCCTCCAGTGTATTCGACTTGCCTGCATTGCCAGTAAAATATTACTTTTGCTGTCGATTGCCTTTCATGTCCACCGTCCGTCAACGCCCCGCCAACGCCATCCTCGACGAAGCCCGTTCCATCTGGCAGCTGTCCTGGCCGATGCTGATCGGCCAGCTGGCCACGGTCGGCATGGGCGTGGCCGATGTCGCCATGACCGGCCACGTCAATGCCGACGAACTGGCAGCAGTGTCTTTGGGCGCCTCGGTGTGGTCGATCGTGCTGGTGACGGTGATGGGCGTGATGATGGCGATTAACACCGTGGTCGCCCACGAAGTCGGCGCCGCCCGTTTCGATGCGATACCCCATTCGGTGCGCCAGTCGCTGTGGAAAGGTGTGTTCGTCGGCCTGATCGCCTGCGCCGCCACCAATGCCTGCGCCCTGCTGTTCGGCCACATCGGGCTCGATGCCGCGGTGGCCGCCAAGGCCTCGATGTTCGTCCACGTCATCAGTCTCGGCATGCCGGCCTTCGCCTGCTACCGCGCCCTGTACGGCTACACCACCAGCATCAACCAGACCAAGCCGGTGATGGTGATCGCCATCGGCGGCCTGGCCTTCAATATCCTGGTCAACTGGCTTCTGGTGTTCGGCAACCTGGGCTTTCCAAGGCTGGGCGCGGTCGGTTGCGCGGTCGGCACCGCCGTCGGCACCTGGTTGATGCTGGGCGCCATGTTGTGGTGGATGCGGACCGCGCCCGCCTACCGCCAGAGTTACCCGTTCACGCACTGGGAAGGTCCCAACTGGAAAGAGATCGGCAGCATGTTGCGGCTCGGGCTGCCGATCGGCGTGACGTACTTCGCCGAAGTCAGCGCCTTCGGTGCGATCAGCTTGCTGGTGGCGCGTTTCGGCGTGGTGCAGGTGTCGGCCCATCAAATTGCGCTGAATTTTTCCTCCCTCACCTTCATGGTGCCGCTCAGTTTCGGCATCGCCCTGATCACCCGCGTCGGCCAGGCGCTGGGTGAAGGCGATCCCGCCAAGGCCCGGCACGTGGCCTGGGTCGGTGTCGCCATGTCGGCTGGCTTCGGCGTGCTGTCGGCCGCCTTTGTCGCCCTGTTCCGCTGGCAAATCGCGCGTGCCTACACCTCCGATCCGGCAGTGCAGGAACTGTGCGTGCAATTGCTCCTGTTCGCCGCGCTGTTTCAACTGTCCGACGCCGTGCAGGTGGCCACTTCCAGCGCGATTCGCGGCTACAAGGTGACCCGTGCGCCGATGGTGATCCAGCTGGTGGCCTTCTGGATCTTTTCTCTGCCGCTGGGCATCGTACTGGGCCTGGCGCCATCCTGGCTGCCGTTCGCGCCGGCGGCGCCGAAGCAGGTTTTCGGGTTCTGGATCGGCCTGGTGCTGGGTTTATCGGTCGCCGCCGTGCTGCTGACGGCGCAGCTGGCGCGGCTGGCCAATGCGCGGGTCAGACAGGCGCGTGCGCCAGTGGACGCGCAGGCGGCGTAATTACAGCTTTTGGGGGCTGAGTCTGGTATCGTCTCGGGGTTGTTAAAGTTCAACCTAATCGAGACCTTCCATGCGCCTTTCGCTTTGCTTTATTGCTGCCTTGCTGGCCGCGCCCGCCTTCGCCGAACGCCTGACCCTGGAGCGCATCCAGGCCGATCCCGCCCTGTCCGGCCCTGGCGTGCGCAATCTGCGCGTGTCGCCCGACGGCGAACACATCACCTTCCTGCGCGGCCGCGAGGACAACCAGTTCCAGCTCGACCTGTGGGAATTCAACACCAAGGCAAAAACCACGCGCCGCCTGGTCGACTCGAAAGTGCTGGTGCCGAATGAATCGATCTCGCTGGAAGAAAAAGCCCGCCGCGAACGCGCACGCACGGCCAGCCTGTCCGGCATTTTGAATTACAGCTGGTCGCCAGACGGCAAGCAGTTATTGGTGCCGATCGCCGGCGACCTGTATCTGGTCGATGCGGCGCATCCCGACAAAGCCCGTAAAGTCGCCTCGGGCAACGTCGCCGATCCGAAAATTTCGCCGAAGGGCCGCTACGTCTCATTCATCCGCAACCAGAACATCGTCGTCATCGATCTGACGACCGGCAAGGAAAAGCAGCTGACCACCGACGGCAAGGGCACTGTGCACAACGGCGAAGCGGAATTTGTCGCACAGGAAGAAATGGGCCAGCGCACAGGATATTACTGGGCGCCGGACGACTCCGCCATCGCCTATAAACGCTTCGACGAAGCGCCGGTGCCGGTGGTGCGCCGCTTCGAGATTTTCGCCGACCGCACCGACGTCGTCGAACAGCGCTATCCCGCCGCGGGCGATCCGAACGTCATCGCCGAATTGCTGGTGGTCTCGCCCACCGGCGGCGCGCCCCGCAAAATCGACATCGGCGCCAACAAGGACATTTATCTGGTGCGTGCCGACTGGTCGGGCGACAGCAAGACCATCGTCTACCAGCGCCAGAGCCGCGATCAAAAGAAACTCGATTTGATCGCCGTCGATGCCGCTTCGCTGGCGCAGCGCACCCTGCTGACGGAAACCTCGAAGACCTGGGTCAGCATCAGCGACGACCTGCGCTTCCTGAAAAATCAGAACGCCTTCCTGTGGTCTTCCGAGCGCACCGGCCGCAACCACCTGTACTTGTACGGCATGGACGGCAAGCTGCTCTCCACAGTGTCGAGCGGCAACTGGGGCGTCGACAACGTCCAGGCCATCGATGAAAAGACGGGCCGCGTGTTCGTCAGCTCCAACCGGGACAATGTCGTCGACAAGCAGATATACGCCCTGGCCCTGGACGGCAGCCTGGCCGACAAGCCGGTGCGCATCACCAAGGCCGACGGCTGGCACGAAGCGAATTTCGCCCGCAACGGCGAAGTGTTTGTCGACACCTTTTCGGATCCTTCGACACCGCCGCAAGTGTCTATCCGCAGCAGCAACGGCGACATGGTGGGCTGGGTCGAACAGAATGAACTCAACGACAAGCACCCGTACGGCAAGTACAAGGCCGACATGCTGCCGACCGAGTTCGGCACCATCAAGGCCAACGACGGCCAGACCCTGTACTACTCGATGATCAAGCCGGCTAACTTCAATCCGAATAAACGCTATCCGGTGTTCCTGTACACCTACGGCGGCCCGCACGCGCAGCAGGTCACGCGCCGCTGGGACAACCAGTTTTATCAGTACATGGCGCAGCAGGGCTACGTCGTGTTCCGCCTGGACAATCGCGGTTCCTCGCGCCGCGAGCGCCAGTTCACCGACGTGATCTACCAGGAACTGGGCAAGCACGAAGTCGAAGACCAGATCACCGGCATCGACTGGCTGGCCAAGCAGAGTTTCGTCGATCCGAAGCGGGTCGGCGTGTTTGGCTGGAGCTACGGCGGTTTCATGACCTTGCGCCTGCTGTCGGCGGCCTCGGACAAGATCGCCATGGGCGTGTCGGTGGCGCCGGTGACCGACTGGTCGCTGTACGACACCCACTACACCGAGCAGTTCGTCGGCGCCACGCCGAAGTCCGATCCGAAGGCTTACGCCAACAGCGGCGTGTTCACCCACCTGGACGGCTTGAAGTCGCCCTTGCTGCTGATCCACGGCATGGCCGACGACAACGTGCTGTTCACCAACACCACCAAGCTGATCGACAACCTGGTGAACCGCAACATCAAGTTTGAATTGATGACGTATCCGGGCGCCAAGCACGGCATTTCCTCGCGCGCGGGACAGCGCCACGTGTATTCGACGATCGAAGGCTTCTTCCGGAAAAACTTGGGCGAACAAAATCCAGGCGTACAAAAGTAAAAATCTACTTTTGTACGGATTGATTGGAACAGCAAGGGAAACCCGGCTTACCCTCGCAAAGCCAGTCAGACATAAATCGCCGGCAGAGCCGGACGATTTCTGAGTGAGGAAAACTCGACAACACGGACAAAAGTAAAAACCTACTTTTGTCCGAACTAGTCAGAAAGGCGAGGGGAAAACCGGCTTAGCTGCGCAGAGCCAGTCAGACATAAATCGCCGGCAGAGCCGGACGATTTCTGGGGGACGAAGACTCGATTCAGATCTGCCTTCGCCTCGGGGAATGGGTTCGCTGATGCGCTTGTAGTAGTTCAAAAGCCGCGAAGTTTGCGGCTTTTTTCGTTGGCGGCGCAGGACACAGGACGTTCGACTAAGTTCCGTGCGATGCACTGATTGATTCGGGGTTGTGAAGTTCAGCGAAACGATATTGTCTTCTCTGTGATCCGAACAGGAGGTGACATGAAACATCCATGCGTCGAACAAGAACGGCCTCAGCAGGAGGTGGCGGAAGCCAAGGTCGTGTATGCGGGCGATAGCCCCGGTACCGATGCCGAGGCGGCGAAGCGCTCGCGGCGCAAGCTGCGGCTGGCGGCGTTGATGGAAAGTAGCGGCATCTGGGCCGGCGAACCGGGCAAGCCGCGCGATGGCATGGTCTACCAACAGGAGTTGCGGGCAGAATGGCTATAGTCCTGTTCGATACCAATATCCTGATCGACCACACACTGGGCATTCAACAAGCAACGGTCGAGCTGTGTGGCTATGATGATGCGGCAATCAGCGTCATCAGCTGGATGGAAACGGCGTGCAAGCTGACGCCGGCACAGATCGCCGTGCTCGATGCCAGCCTGGCCGATGCGGGAATTGAAATTATTCAGACCACGCCTTTCATCATGCGCGCGGCTGCGCGCCTGCGGGGTCGCACATCGAAGAAGCTACCGGACTGCATCATCCTGGCGACGGCCGAGGCGCACGGGCGGCTGGTGATAACGCGCAACGTCAGCGACTTCGGCGCGACGACGCGGGCCAAGGTGCGGATTCCTTATCGCTTGACCAATGGGATTATTAGCGATGTGGCCCCGCTGCCGACATGAACAAGTCCGTAGATTCGAGAACAAAAAAAGGCCGCAAAATTCGCGGCCTTTTTTCTTTAAAACTAATCGGACATCGGTCAAAAACTTCTCGAGGCGAAATCCGATCTGCATCGGGGTTGCGTTCCTCTAAAAGACTCGGCTTCGCCGAGGATTTTTGTCTGACTGGCTTTGCGCCTGTAAGCTGTTTTTATCCTTGGCTTCCCGACTAGTCCGAACAAAAGTAGGTTTTTACTTTTGTTCGCTCACGATTTCTTCTGCATCGCCCAGAGTCTTCTGGGTCTTGCCTTCGGCCTGGTTGGCCAGGCCCTTGGCTTGCTGATCGGTGCTACCTACCAGTTCGCCAGCTTTTTCCTGGATTTTGCCGCCGATGTCTTTCAGTTTGCCGTTGACTTGATCGCTATTCATGGTGGAGCTCCTTTGGTTGGTAAGCGCATGGCGTTTTGCTCATGCAGTGAAACCAGAATAAGCGATTGCTTCGATCTCGTCTGTTAGCGAGCGAACGCTAGCTCAACAATAATTATTCGTGCCAAATCCATCCTCGAAAAAGGCATGGAATTTTTAAGGTGCGCTCGTGTCAAATGAGATCCGATGTGAGGAGACCATCATGATTAGAACGTTCAAGCGCGCGCTCGGCTGTGGCGCCACCGCCCTGCTGCTGACCGCATGCGGTGGCGGCAGTGTCAGCTTCAACAGCGGCGGCATCCAGTCGCCGCCGCTGCTGCCGCCTGCCGGCACCGGCGTCACCGTCAACACCGCCGCCGCTTGGCATCAATACCTGAGCACGCCGCAGCGCTGGGAAGTTGCTGGACAGCAGAATGGCAACGCCTTTAATCTGGCACTGGTGCTCACGCCCGGCGCCACCAGCATCTTTCCCTACAACGGGCAACTGGCGCAAACCACCACGCAATCGCTGCGCCTGACGTTTGCCGGAGTCGCCACCGCCAACACGGACGGCACCCTGTTTTACACCAACGACAGCCTGATCGGCGTCGTCGGCGGCAGCGGCAGCAACGCCACCTGTGCGGTGATCCGTACCCCGTTCACGCCACTGCCGAACAGCAGCACGGTGGGCGCCGGCGGCACCATCATCTCCTTCGACAGCCTGGGCGGCTGTGCGCCGAACGCGGCGCGGGTCGGCAGCGTCACCTTGAACTGGTCGGTCGAGCAAGACCTTGCCGTCACCCTGTTTTGCTTGACGACAGTGCGGCAAGACCTGGCAGGCCTGCCCGCCGGGACCGAAACGGCATGCGTGCAAACTACGGCGCAGGGCGATTTGGGCGGTGGCGCCCGGCTCACCTTGCGGCGGGCCGACGGCACCGTCATCAGCGGAAAAAATTACTGACCTTGAAAACAAAAAGCCGCGAAGACGCGGCTCGGTGAAACACTGGGTTTCGTCAAAACAGTCGGATGATGATCAGCGGTTGCCGCGGTCCTTCACGATCTCCTCGGCGTCGCCGGCTTTTTCCTGCAGCTTACCTTCGGACTGCTTTGCCAGCCCCTTGGCTTGCTGCTGGCTGCTGCCGATCACTTCACCGGTTTTTTCCTGGATCTTGCCGGCGATGTCCTTCGCCTTACCTTTGACTTGGTCCTGGTTCATTTCGGGTACCTCGCTTGCTGGTGGTTGGGACACCACCTTACGACGCATGCATCCGCCCTTCTGTTCGCCATTTAACCTATGCCGGCTGTCGGATATCTTGATGCGGTATGGGTTTGCGCCAGACAGTCGCTAACCAATTCTGCTCGGCAAGAGGCAAGCCGGCGGGCCGGAAATAATGGTCGATGTAGTCGAAGCCGGCATTTTCCAAAAAACCGCGCCAGGCGGGCAGATCGTGATAACTGCCGTAGCGCGGCCCATTCCAGCCTTCCTGGTTATCGCCGCGCGGGTTGGAACTGAACAGCACGCCGCCGGGCCGCAAAGCACCGTGCAACTGCTGCAAAACCTGGGGCAACACCGCCTTGGGCACGTGGAACAGCGAAGCGTTGGCATAGATGCCGTCGAACATTTCCGAAGGCAAGTCGAGATGGATAAAGTCCTGCTGCCAGACTTCGCAGCCGCTGTATTCATGCGCCATGCGCACGAATTCGGCGGAGCCGTCGATGCCGATGGCGCGGTGGCCCAGTTCCGTGAATTTCTTGAGGTCGCGGCCGGGGCCGCAGCCGAGGTCGAGGATGGTGGACGGCGGCGGCGTCGTGATCGCGCTCAGCAGAGCGTTGATGTTCTGGCTGACGTCGTGGTCGATGGTGCCGGCGAAAAAACTCTCGGCGCTGCGGTTGTAGTGGGCCAGGGTTTGGCGGGTGATGGCGTCGAGGTCGTCGTTCATGGAGGTGATCGCAATCAAGGTGATGACAGGGCGAGGCAAGTTTCCCTGCCCTGTCGTCACTTTAACAAATCACCAGACTTTTACCCGGTCCGCCGGCGCCAGATACAAATTCTGCCCCGGTTTGACATCGAAAGCCGGATACCAGGCGTCCAGGTTGCGCGCGGTCGCCGCGCGGTATTGCGATGGCGAGTGGCCGTCTGACAGGATGCGCTGGCGCAGGGCCGGCTCGCGCAGCTTGTTGCGGTTTTTCAGGGCATTGCCGATGAAGAAATCGCGGTCGCTGGCAGCGTCTGCCTTGTCGCCGGTGGCGGCGCGGTAGGCATCGTAAGCGGCGCCCATGCCGGCCAGATCGGCCAGGTTTTCGCTCAGGGTCAGGTTGCCGTTGACCGCCAGATCGGGAAACGGTTTATACGCATTGAACTGCGCCACCAGTTTGCTTGAAGCGGCCTTGAAATGGGCAAGGTCTTCCCTGGTCCACCAGTCGCGCAGCCGGCCCTGGGCGTCGAACTGAGCGCCCTGGTCGTCGAAACTGTGGCTGACTTCGTGGCCGATGGTGGTGCCGATGGCGCCGTAGTTTTGCGCGTCGGACGCCGCCGGATCGAAGAACGGCGCTTGCAAATAGCCCGCCGGAATGTTGATGGCGTTTTGCATCGGCATGTTCACCGCATTGATGGTCTGTGGCGACATCGCCCACTCGGTGCGGTCGACCTTCTGGTGCAGCTTGGCGAACTGGGTGGCGGTGCGGAACGCTTCGGCGCGCTGGGCGTTGCCGAAGGCGTCGCCGGCCACCACGTCGAGACCGGCGTACGAACGCCATTTATCGGGATAGCCGATGCCGACATACAAGGTTTTCAGCTTGGCGTGGGCTTGCGCGCGGGTGGCCGGGGCCATCCAGTCCAGCTTGTCGATGCGTTTGCTGAATGCGGCGATGATGTTGTCGGCCATCTGGCGCACCTTGGCCTTGTGATCGGCCGGGAAATATTTGTCCACATACATGTGACCGACCGGCTCGCCCAGGGCGCCGCTGGTGGCAGCCAGCGCACGCTTGGAGCGGGCCAGTTGTTCCGGTGTGCCCGACAAGGCCTTGCCGTAGAACGCGAAGCGCTGATCCACAAACGCTTTGGAGAGATTCGGCGCGGCGCGGTTGATGGTGTGGAAAGCCAGGAAATCCTTCCAGGTGGCCAGGTCCGTCGAGGCAACCAGGGCGGCGGCGCCGGTCACTGCGCTCGGGTGCCAGACGATAAAGCTGGACTGGTCGCCCAGCTTTGCCGCCTTGAAAAATGCCGGCCAGTCGATGCCGGGCGCCTTGGCGGCAAAGTCTTTCAGGGTCCACTTATTGTTGGCCTTTAATACGTCGGCCGAGTCTTCGCGGCTGGCGTGGGCCTTGGCGATCGCCATTTCCAGCGCCATCACCCGCTCGGCGCGCGCCGGCGTGTCGGTGTAGCCGCCCAGCGCCAGCATGGCGGCGATGTGCTGCTGATATTTGCCGCGCAGATCGGCCATTTTGGCGCTGTCGGTCAGATAGTAGGCGCGGTCCGGCATGCCAAGGCCGCCTTGCAGCACGTAGGCGACGTTGCGGTTCGGTTCCGTCAAGCCCTGCGCCACCCAGATACCGAACAGATTCTCAGTGAAGAAATTGGTGGCATTCAGAGGATCGACATCGGCGCGCAAGGAGGCGCCGATGGCCTTCTGCAAGCCGGCCTTGTCCTTGATCGCCTCGATGTTCGCCAGCATTGGCTTCAAGGGCGCTGCGCCCTTCGCTTCGATGGCCGCTTCGTCCATGTAGCTGGCGTAGAAAGCGGCAACCTTTTTCGCTTCCGCGCTGGCCTTGGCATCGCCCGGCACCGCTTCGATCAATTTGAGGATACGCGCATTGGTTTCTTCGCCCATCACGGAGGTGGCGCCCCACGCTGCGCGGTCGGCCGGGATCTCCGTCTTGGCCAGCCACTCGCCGTTGACGTAATTAAAGAAATCGTCGCCCGGCTGCACCGTGGCCGTGGCTGCCGCTTGCTGGCCGGCAGCGCTGACAGGATTGAAGGCTAGTGCGCTGCCGTACAGGGCAAGCACGAGGGCGGTCTTGATCGGGGTCCAGCTTGGTCGCATGGGAATGCTCTCTAAAATAAAGTGAAAAACGCCGCGCGCTTCGAGAGAAACGCGCGGCGGGTGCTACCGAATCATAAAAAACTTACCAGACGCGCACGCGGTCGGCAGGCGCCAGGTACAGCGACTGGCCCGGCTTGACGTCGAACGCGCCGTACCAGGCGTCGATGTTGCGCACGGTCGACGCGCGGTATTGCGACGGCGCGTGGCCGTCGGTCAGCACGATGCGGCGCAGCTGGGCTTCGCGCATCTTGCTGCGCTCGCTGTGGGCAAAGCCGAGGAAGAAATCCTTGTCGGCATTGCCTGCCACCATTTTGCCGCCGGTAGTGGCGCGCCAGGCATCGTAGGACGCCGACAGGCCGGCCAGGTCGGCCAGATTTTCCGACAGGGTCAGGGTGCCGTTGACGGCCAGGTCCGGGAACGGTTTATAGCTGGAAAACTGCGCCGCCAGCTTGGCCGATGCCTTCGTAAAATGGTCCTTGTCTTCCTTGGTCCACCAGTCGCGCAGGCGGCCCTGGGCGTCGAACTGGGCGCCCTGATCGTCGAAGCTGTGGCTGATTTCGTGGCCGATCACGCTGCCGATGGCGCCATAGTTGGTGGCGTCGGAGGCTTTCGGATCGTAGAACGGCGGCTGCAAGATCGCGGCCGGGAACACGATGGCGTTTTGCAGCGGCATGTTGACCGCGTTCACCAGCTGCGGCGGCATCGACCATTCGCTCTTGTCGATTTTCTTCGACAGCTTGGCGATCTGCTGCTGCGTATGGAAATCTTCCGCACGCACGACATTGCCGAACGCATCGCCCGGCACCACTTTCAATGCTGCATACGAATCCCAGCGGTCCGGGTAGGCCACGCCCACATATAAAGTTTTCAGCTTTTCCTGGGCCTGGGCGCGGGTGGCCGGGGCCATCCAGTCGAGCTTGTCTATTCTCTTGCTGAAGGCGGCGATGATGTTGGTCACCATCGTCTTGATGCGCGCCTTGTCGGTGGCGGCGAAGTTGCGTTCGACGTAGACCTTGCCGACCGACTGGTCCAGCGCGCTGTTGGTGGCGGCCAGCGCCCGCTTCCAGCGCAGCGACTGTTCCGGCGTGCCGGACAGGGCTTTGCCGTAAAACTCGAAGCGCTGGTCGACGAAGGCTTTCGACAGGTTCGGTCCAAAATGGTTGATCTGGTGAAAAGCCAGGTAGTCTTTCCAGGTTGCCAGGTCGCCCGAGCCGACCAGCGCCGCCTCGCCCTTGGCCGCCGTCGGATGCCAGACGATGAATTTATTTTGGCCCGACAAGCCGGCCGCTTTGAAAAAGGCGTTCCAGTCCATGCCGGGAGCGTTGGCAGTGAAATCCTTCAGGGTCCATTGGTTGTTGCCCTTCAAAACGTCGGCGGAATCTTCGCGGCTGGCGTGGGCCTTGGCGATTTCCATTTCCAGCGCGAACACCTTGGCGGCGCGCGCATCCGTGTCGCTGTAGCCGGCCAGTTTCAGCATGGCGGCGATGTGCTGCTGGTACTTGGTGCGCAGCTCGGCCATCTTGGCGTTGTCGGTCAGATAGTAGGCACGGTCCGGCATGCCGAGGCCGCCCTGCAGCAGGTAAGGCATATTGCGCGAGGTATCGGTCAGGCCTTGCGCCACCCACAGGCCGAACACGTTTTCAGTGAAAAAATTGGTGTTGTTGAGCGGGTCGACGTCGGCGCGCAGGGAAGCGCCCAGCGCGCGCGTCAATTCCGCCTTGTCCTTGATGGCATCGATTTTCGCCAGCATCGGCTTGAGAGGGGCCGCGCCCTTTGCTTCGATGGCCGCTTCGTCCGTGAAGGTTTTATAGAAAGCCGCAACTTTCTTTGCTTCCGGCGACGCCTTGCTGTCGGCATCGATGCTGTCGAACATCTTGACGATGCGCTGATTGGTGTCTTCGGCGATCGAGGCAAACGCGCCCCAGCTGCTGCGGTCGGCCGGAATCTCGGTCTTGCTCAGCCAGTCGCTATTGGCGTACGTAAAAAAATCATCGCCCGGCAACATGGCCATATTGGCGGGCTTGGCCGCCGCGGCCGGCGCAGCGGCAGTTTGTGCCTGCGACGGGGCGATAGCGAAAACAGCGCTGCACAGGGCGAGCGATACGGCGGTCTTGATGGGTGTCCAGCTGGTGTTCATGTTGTCCCTTTAATTGATATGCACTGTGGATTATTGTAATGCGGCGCGGACTTGCGGCAGCAGTCTGGCCTTTTGTGCGGCGCGGATACGCACGCCATTGCCGACCCGTTGCGCCTCGACCAGGGCGTCGTTGCCGAAATGCTGTTTCACGTAATCTTCCATGCGGTCGGCGTCGCGCGCGTCCGAGGAGCTGGCGACGATGCCGGCAAACGCCCGGTTGCTGCCAACGGCGTCCTGGTTTTTCATCATGACGTCGCGGTTGGCCACCGCAAAATTCCAGGCCTGGTCGACGTGATCGTTACCGGCCACGGCAGGCACAATAATCGTGGTCATTTGCGGCGGCAACTGCGGATTCAGAGCCAGTTGCAACACGCGAGCCGCTTGCACCGGATCGTTGACGCGCACCAGGGCGCGGGTCAGGCGATTGCGCTCTTCGTTGCTTTCGGTGGCCAGCGCGCGCGCGATCAGGGCGTCGACGGTAGCGGCGTCGGCGTTGCGGCCGGCGGCATTGAGCACGAAATCGATCATCGACGGGCTGATCGCCGATGGGTCTTTCAGGTAGCGCTCGAAACGGCTCCTGGCTTCCGCGATGACGGCGGGGTCACCGGCCCGCGCCAGGGTCGCCGCCATCTGCGCGCGCAACTGGCGCTCGTCGACCGGTTCGCCGCTGCGCTCTTCCCAGCCCAGGCTGTCGAATTTCGGCCGCACCAGAGCAATGGTGAACTTGCGGATTTTATCGCGCTCCGGCGTGCCGGCCGCCAGCGCATCGAGCGTGCCGAGGTTGCCGAGAATCGCGCTCCAGACGGCGCCGCGGTTTTCCTTGTTGTACTTGCTGACCAATTTGAAATAATCGGCCAGCGGCATGCGGTCGGCCATTGCCATGCCCCAGGCATCGGCCTGCAGTTTCAAGCGTGTGGCGTCGGGCAACTTCGCCACTTGCGCCGCCAGCGCGTCGAACGAAGCCTGGTCGTATTGCACCCGGAAAAAGCCGACCGAGGATGGATCGACCACCAGCACGCCGTCGCAACTCTGGGTGACGGTGGTGCTGGGGCCGGACAACAGGGTGTAGGCCGATTTGCCATCGATCTTGCCGACCTGTACCGGCACATTCCACAAGCGTTTTTCGACAGCCGGCTCGTCCAGGCGGAATTGTTCCTGAGACAGGGTCACTTCCCGCTTGCCGTCCTTGCACACCTGGCTGACCTTGATCACCGGGAAGCCCGGCTGCGTGGTCCAATCCGATGCCAGTTTCTCCACCGGCTTGCCCGATGCCGCTTCCAGTGCCGCCCACAGGTCGGCGCTGGTGGTGTTCGAATATTTATGCTTGGCCATGTAGGCGCGGATGCCCTTGCGGAACGGTTCTTCGCCCAGATACGCTTCGAGCATGCGCAGGAAGGCTTCGCCCTTGCCGTAAGTGATGGCGTCGAAGGCGCTGGCGGCCTGGGCTTCCGTGGCGACCGGAGTCTGGATCGGGTGCGTGCTCTTGCGGGCGTCGAGGTTCAGCACGGCTTCGCGCTCGACCTGGCCGTCCAGGTAGGGCCGCCATTCCGGGTGAAAGTGATTGGTCGCCTTGGCGGCCATCCAGGAAGCGAACCCTTCGTTGAGCCACAAATTGTCCCACCAGGCCATGGTCACCAGGTTGCCGAACCACTGGTGCGCCACTTCGTGTGCATTCACGCTGAAAGTGATTTGCTTGGTGGCATCCGGGCTGCTCTTGGGATCGACCAGCAAGGTCGATTCGTTGTAGACGATGCCGCCCCAGTTTTCCATCGCGCCATTAAAACCGCCGGGGATGGCGATCTGGTCCAGCTTGGCGAGCGGATACGGCACGCCGAAATAATTGTTGTAGTAGCGCAGCACGTCCTTGGTCACCGCCATCGGGTAGGCGGCCGAGGCCAGCTTGCCCTCGGTGGTGACGATGCCGATGTCGACGCCGTCCTGCTTGCCCGCCAATCTCTCGAGCTCGCCGGCGACCAGCACCACCAGGTAGCTCGGCATTTTCGGCGTGACGCCGAACCAGGTGCGTTGCAGGCCCGATTCCAGCTTTTCCTGCTTTTCGATCGGGGTGTTGGAATAGGCCTTGAAGTTGGCCGGCAAGTCGACGGTCAATTTGAAGGTCGCACGGAACGACGGCTCGTCCCAGGTGGGCAGCAGGCGGCGGGCGTCGGTCGGCTCCATGGTGGTCGCCAGCATCTGTTTGCTGGCGGCGCCGACTTTATACGACATGTGGAACATGCCGCGCGCTTCGCGGTTGATCAGACCGCGAAACTTCAGCGCCAGCATGTAGCGCCCCGGCGCCAGCGGCTGGGCGAGCTGAAAGGTCAAGGTTTGCTGTTCCTTGTCCAGCTGCGGCGTCAGCTTGATCTCGCCGATCTGCTTGCCAGCCACGCTGGCGCTGTCGATGTCCAGGTTGACGGCGTTGAGCATGATGGTCGAGGTGGCGCTGAGCACGTCGATTTCCACCGTTTCCGATCCCAGAAAAGTGTTGTCCTTGAGATTGGGGGTGAGTTGGGCGGCGTATTGCACCGGCACCACGTCCTTCGGCAATTTGCCCGGCGTGGCGCGAAAATTAAAAGGCGCTTCGGCCTGCGCCAGCGGCGACGCCAGCAGTGCGCACAACACGGCGGCGACGCCGGGGCGCAGTTTGATCAGCTTGTGAACATTTCTCATTCGGTTTCCTGGACGCTGTTTTTATGTGGTTTTATGGCAGCATGCACTGTAATCGCCGCGGCCGTGCGCGCGCCTGCGTATGCGACGAAATGCGAAAAACCCGGCCAGACGGCGCAAAAGTGGGAATGGATTGCAGCGCTATGCTCTGCACAAATTCGGATTCATCAGCTTTTATTTATATATCCGATAATATTTCGCAGTCTCGTAACAAATTGAAAGAAATTTGAACTTATTTGCATGCGCCCCCTAAAGTTTGCTCAGCGGTAGCCGTTATGGAAGGACACGCGGTAATCCGATTGAACTGACGGTGGTGCGATGATGACTTCGAACGACGTAGTAAGCATGTATGAACAGCTGGCCGGCTTGACTGCCCAGATGAGCCTGGCCGCCCAGGCCGGCGACTGGACTTCGCTCGCCGCCCTCGAGCAGCAATGCGCCAAGCACCAGCAAGCCGTGCAAGCGGGCGTTCCCGCCCTGACCGGCGAAGCGCGTAGCCGCAAGATCGCCCTGTTGAAACAAATCATGGCCAACGACCGCGCCATCCGCGACGTCACCGAGCCGTGGATGAACAATGTGATGGCGGAAGCCGCTCACTGATTGGCACGTAATCATCGATCAAGCGTCCCGCGGGGCGCTTTTTTATTGCGTGAACAGTCAGCACACAATGCAAAAAGCGCCTTGACGGCGCTTTTTTAGGTTCAATCGAACCGGAATTCTGGAGATCGAGCGCCAGGTATCTCCTGGCGTCGTCTCTGGCCGGTTGCATCCGGCGCCCCGCAGCACTCGTTGGCTGCTGGACCGCTTCCACGACAGGCGTTTCCTCAACGGTTGTCTGTTGCTCGCGCCACCTATCGTTGGTGACTGCGCAGACCCGTGTCGCGTGATGGAAATAAGTATAGCGGAAAATACAAGCTTGTGTAGACAAATTCCCCTAATGAATCTGGGGGAATTATTTACAGGGCCGGCACGGTGTTGGCGACCTCCGCTTCCGTAACGGGTACGAGCTTCCCCGGCATCAGCCGATTTTTCACGCTCTCGATAAAATTCGGCTTCGGCGCCGGCGGCGGACTGGCATCGGCAGCCACCAGTTCCGTCACCTTGCGCTTGAGCTTGGCTTTCTTCTTTTGGCGCATCAGCATCACACCGAGACCGGCGGCCAGGCTGAGGATGAGGGCGGCGACGATGCCGATGATCAGCATGGGACGGCCGGTGTCGTGCTCGGGCGGCGCTGAGCCCATCGGCACCAGTTTCGGCGGCAGCGGTTTTGCCGCAGGCGGCTTCACCAAGGGCGCAGCCGCAACCGCAACCGGGACCGGTGCCGTCACTTGCAAGGCGCTCAGCTGCTTGACCTTGTCTTCCAGTTCGGCGAGGTGGGCGTTGAGGGCGGCGTTTTTGGCATCCAGGGCGGCGCAGGAATCCGTTTCGCTGCTGACGGCGGGATGCGAGGCGCAGACGGCTGCAGGCGGAGCGCGGCGCAGGGTTACCGGATGGCGCACGGCTGCCGGGATGGGAATGAAGGGCAGCGTCGGGACAATTTTCGGCAGCACCACCTTGGGTGCGGGCGCAGGCGTGGCCGCGGGAGCGACGATGGCCGGCGCCGCAGCGATCACCGGCGCTGGGGCGGCGATCGCGACAGGAACCGGCGCAGGCACAGGTGGGGCTGGCGGCGGTGGCGGCGGCGCCGGATTCGGGTCCGGCGTCAGCCACAAGGTGGCCTGGCGCACCGATTTCTGGCCGTTTTCCGTCAAGGTGAAAAAGATGGGAATGTGATCCGACTTCATCGGCATCGACGAGCTGATGTGCAGATAGCGGCGGCCATCGCGGCGGAAGGTGGTGATGTTGGCGGCGGCCAGCGCCGGATGCATGGCGATGCTGGCGCCGCGGTAGACGTCGGCGTCGGCCAGGCCGGCTTGCACGGGCCCATCGCCGGCCAGGCCGGTCAGCTCGATATCGGCCGACAGCGGCTGGCCGATGAACGAGCGCAGGTGCGCATCGCCCAGCTCGACGGCGCCGGCGGCGCTGGCGGCGAGCACCATGGCAGCGCTTAAACAGTATCTGAAATGCATGAAATCGGTCTTTACTATCCTGTGACGGGCGTCAAACGGTGGCGCCCCACAGGTGTTAACGAACGTTGGAGTAAACTCTTTAGTTCCGCACCCAACAAAAACAGGATCAATCATGGAACACAGGATCGAGAAAGACAGTTTCGGCCCCATCGACGTCCCTGCCGCCCAGCTGTGGGGCGCGCAAACCCAGCGTTCCCTGCATCACTTCCACATTTCCACCGAGCGCATGGCGCCGGAATTGATCGTCGCGCTGGCCCAAGTGAAACGCGCTGCCGCCGAGGTGAACCGCTCGTTGGGCAAGCTCGACGACCGCTTTGCCGATGCCATCATCGCCGCCGCCGACGAGGTGCTGGCCGGCCAGCATGCCGATGAATTTCCCCTGGCCGTGTGGCAGACGGGCTCCGGCACCCAGTCGAACATGAACATGAACGAGGTGCTGGCCAACCGCGCCTCGGAAATCCTCGGCGGCGAGCGGGGCGAAGCGCGCCTGCTGCACCCGAACGACCATGTCAACATGGGCCAGTCGTCGAACGACATCTTTCCGACTGCTATGCACGTGGCGGCCGCCACCGCGCTGGTGCACGCGGTGCTGCCGGCGCTGGCGCAGTTGCGCAGCACGGTGGAGCGTAAGGCGGGAGAATTCGCCGACATCGTCAAGATCGGCCGTACCCACCTGCAGGACGCCACCCCATTGACATTAGGGCAAGAGTTTTCCGGCTACGGCGCCCAGCTCGAGTATGCCGGCCACCTGCTCCAGCAAGCCCTGCCCGGCGTGCTGCTGCTGGCCGCCGGCGGCACCGCCGTCGGCACCGGCTTGAACGCCCACCCATACTTTGCCGGCCGCATCGCCAACGAGCTGGCGACCCGCACCGGCATCGGCTTCATGACCGCGCCCAACAAATTCGCCGCCCTGGCCGGCCACGACGCCCTGGTGGCGGCGCACGGCGCTCTGAAAACCCTGGCGACGGCCTTGATGAAGATGGCGAATGACGTACGCTGGATGGCATCCGGCCCCCGTTCGGGACTGGGCGAAATCACTATCCCCGAAAACGAGCCGGGCAGTTCCATCATGCCCGGCAAAGTCAATCCGACCCAGTGCGAGGCGCTGACGATGTTGTGCTGCCAGGTGTTCGGCAACGATGTCGCCATCACCGTCGGCGGCGCTTCCGGCAATTTTGAATTGAATGTGTTCAAGCCGATGATCGCCCACAACTTCCTGCAAAGCGCACGCCTGCTGGCGGACGGCATGTTGTCCTTCGATACGCATTGCGTTCAGGGTATCGCCCCCAATCTGGAGCGCATCGCCGAATTGATGGAGCGCTCGCTGATGCTGGTCACGGCGCTGGCGCCGCACATCGGCTACGACCGCGCGGCGCAGATCGCCAAGCTGGCCCAGCATGAAGGGCTGACTTTGAAACAGGCGGCGCTGCAACTGGGCTTTGTGACCGAAGAACAGTTCGATACCTGGATCGTGCCGATCGATATGACCCGGCCCGGATAGATTACAAAATGCACAGAAAAGTGTGCGCCCTTTAACATACCGTAATATTTCGTTAAGATATCATGCAGAAACTTACTTTTGAACTGAACGGCGAATTCGTCGAAGTGAACCAGCTACTCAAACTGGTCGGGGTGGTCGACAGCGGTGGCGCCGGCAAGAACTTGGTGGCCAGCGGCGCCGTCAAGGTCGACGGCCAGCCGGAGTTGCGCAAGACGGCGAAGATTCGCGCCGGCCAGACGGTCAGCCTGGGCGATGTGCGCATCACCGTGGTTGCCGGGGAAAGCGAGGGCGGCTGAAACCAGTCGTCGTCCGCTTGAGCTAGCGCTGGTTTACTGCTGAGCTGTGTCAGGGTCGAAGGTAGGTTGGGGGCAGGAGTCCTACAAGTTTGCGGAGACACAACACCGCTCGGGCTTGCTTGCTTATATCATAAGACGTGACTAACCGGCCAAAGGGGATGCCATGAACGGGCCCAACGATAACCACCCTACCCAGCAACGGCTGATCGGCGACTTGCGCACGGTCATCGAAAATGCGGAAGAGTTACTGAAGAATACAGACCAGTACACCAGCATGCTGTATCAAAATGCGCGTGACAAGCTGGCGCAGGCCCTGAGTGCCGCCACCGAAGAGTTGGCGCGTTTCGAAGACGCCCAGCTCGAACGCATGATGGTGGCCACGCACGCGGCCAGTTTGCAGCACGCCGATACCACCGGCGAAGCGCGCGTGTTACGGGCGTTTCACTGAAGCATCCGTATTCGTGGCAATCGACGGCGCCTGAACGGCGCCGTTTTTTCGTTCGCCCGTCAGCAATCCCAGTTCCATCCATTGCGCCAATGCGGCGGCGATGTCGAAATCCGGCTCCATGGCGAATGCGGCATCGAGCGCCGCGCCCACGCTGGCGCCCTCTTGCAAACGTGTTAGTGCGGCCAGGCGCGCCGGACTGAGCGCGACCACCTGCGGCTGCCAGCGCGGCCGCGCCACCACGCACTGCTCGCCGCTTGCCATCGATGACGGAAACGCCGCGCCGTGATGCGCGTGCCACAGGCTGACGACGGCCCACGGCGATGCGATCAAGGCGACTGCCGCTTGCAGGGAAAAGCGGGCACCGTCGAATTGTTCCGGCGATAAGCCGGCCAGACCGGCGGCGTTCACCGCATCCCCGTCGGCCGCAAAATACGCCCGGTGCACGGCCCACTCCAGGCGTGCCATATCGGGCAGATAGGGATAATCGGCGGCCGCGGCGAAATCGCGCAGAAATGCCGGCATGGCGGCGCCGAACAGGTTCAGATCGGCATCTTGCGAAAGGTAAGCCATGCCGTAAGCGTGGCTGAGGCCCTCGAAAAACTCGTCACCCAACAGCTGGCGCAGCACGGGAAATGCGGCCGACAAGGTTTTGTGCCAGGTGCCGGTTTGCTGGCCTCGGTACATGGCCAGCCGTTGCGGCACCCCGGCGCCGGCGAAAGCGGCAGTGTCGTGGCGAGCGGGATCGAACAAGGCATCGGCAAAGGCTTGCTGGCCCTCGGCCAGTTCAAGGGATGCCTGCGGCCAGACCAGCGCCGCGGCCATCGGCTGCGCAGCGGCGGCGGCGGCGCCGACGTCCCTGGCGACCGCCCTCGCCTTTTCCACCTCGTCCAGCAACACGCTCAGGGACGGCACATCCGTGTCCCACTCGATCAGGGTCGGCGCCGGACCGAAAGTGGCGAGCGCGGCGCGGTACAGCGCCCATACTTCAGGCGCGACGGCGGCACCGTGGTGGTCGACCACGGCGCCTGGCGTGACCAGGTGACCGGCAAGGTGCATCTCGCCTATCGTTCCCGGCGCCAGAGACGCCAGCGCCGCGATGGCCGACAAGGCGTCCTCGCCGTGATTGCACTGGTTGACAAATAAATTGTTGACGTCGAGCAGCAGGCCGCAACCGGTGCGCCGCGCCAGCGCCGCCATGAAGGCCGCTTCGGACATGGCGTCGTCGGCATAGCGCAGGTAAGTCGAGACATTTTCCAGCAGAATCGGGCGCTTCAAAACGTCCTGCACCTGGTCGATGCGGCCGGCGACCAGCTCGAAAGCGGCGCGGTTGAGCGCCAGCGGCAGCAGATCGTTGAGCTGGCGGCCAGCCACCGCGCCCCAGCTCAGGTGTTCGGAGACGAGTACCGGTTCGATGCGCTCGGCCAGCCGCCGCACCCTCTCCAGATGATCGCGCGAAAAGCCGCGCGCGGAACCCAGACCCAGGCCGACCCCGTGCAGGCTGATCGGGTAATCGGGGCGCAGGCAACGCAATACCTCGCCGTCCCAGCCGGACAGGTGCAGAAAATTTTCGGTGTGGACTTCGAGCCAGTCGACTTTCGGGCGATGCTCGAGGAAATCGCGGTAATGGGGGGCGCGCAGGCCGACGCCTGTCTTGCCCGCCAGTGGGCTCATGGCCGTCTTATTTACTGCGGACTATTTGGCGGCTTCCATCGCCGGCGCGCCCTTGGCGTCGGCCAGCTTGCCGCCCGCTTTCAGGCAGCTGCCCTTGACGACGTATTTCCACTCGTGGACGCTGTTGTCGGTCTTGGCCAGGCCGGCGCAGCCGTGCGAGCCGTCGGCGGCGGCGCAATCATTCTGACCGGCCTTGGCGACGCCGAAGCACTGTTCGTTCTCGGCTTTTTGCTCGTCGGCGGCAGCGACGGTGCAGACGGCGGCCAGGGCGGCGGCGAGCAGAAGGTGGCGTTGGTTCATGGCGAGGCTCCAGGTGTAGGTGCCGTCATTTTACACGGCGCCCCGGCTCAAGCCTTGGTGTTGATGGTGTTGCCCAGGTGCGAGGGCAGATTCTGCACGGAAGGCGCCGGCTGCACGGCGTCCAGCAGCTGGGTGGCGGTCGAGGCGGCGATGTCCTGCGATTTCTTCAGCATGGCCAGGCCGATTTCCTGCGCGTTGCCGGTTTCGGCGATGCTCGTTGAAAGTTTTGCAATTCCGGAAATATCCATGCTGTTCTCCTGGTGGTGGACGTCTGCACCGGTTACGGCAGCGGCCGGGAAAACTTTAATCGAGCCGCGCCGTCAGCCAGTCCAGCACCGCCTGGGGCTGATTCAGATCAAGCCATACCAGGGAGGCGGCGGCATCCGCCGGGCGCGGCGCATCCGAGGCCACCGCCACGATGTGGGCGTCGTCCGGATACAGGGCCGGTTTGCCCAGCGACGGCCGGAACACTTCCAGCTTGTCGATCGGCTCCCATTTGTACCCTTCCACCACCGTCAGATCGGCCGGCGACAGGCGGGCGATGTGCTCCATCAGCGACGGCTCGGCCGCCCCGCGCAGCTCGCGCATGACGGCGAGCCGGAATGGCGAGGCCAGCATCACCTCGGCGGCGCCGGCCATGCGCAGGCGCGCGCTGTCCTTGTGCGGGGGTTCCAGCATGACGTCGTGGTGACTGTGCTTGATGACGTTGATCTTGAGCCCGCGCGCGGCCAGCGCACCGACCAGCTGTTCGAGCAAGGTGGTCTTGCCGCTGCCGGACCAGCCCACCACGCCGAGAATATCAGTACGCGACTTTATAACGGGTTCCCCTGTAGTTCATCAGCGCCGCTTTCGGCAGCAGTTTTTCCAGCACCAGGCCGGGCGCGACTTCCTCGCCCTCATGGCGCAGTATCTTGTCGATCAAGACCAGGCGGTCGGCCGGATTGGGAGAATACATATAGCCGCCGAAGGCAACTTGCGGAATCGCCGCCCGCACATTGTCCGGCAGTTCGCGCAGCGATGGCAGGCGCTCTTCTTCGGCATTGACGGCGGATTTGACGGCCGGCGCGGCCACCACCGCGGGTGCCTTTGCCGGAGCGGGGACGGGCGCGGCGGCGGCGGCGACCGGTTTCGACGGCGGCGCCACCGCCAGCG
>JACXTT010002737.1_pt1 | contig 27668 bp, 24 predicted proteins | sample 9270951 | NCBI WGS metagenome assembly JACXTT01 (sample SAMN15532306, study PRJNA645909) | rock metagenome | isolation source: weathered quartz diorite | place: Puerto Rico | collected 2017-06-21 | reverse complement strand
CACCCGAGTTTCAATCTGACACGCGTGCATCAGTTGTCGTTCAGTTTGGGATATTCGAATTGAATGGGAGAGCCGGGGAACTCCGGAAACACGGCACTCGAATTCGGCTGCAACCGAAACCGATGCACATCCTTTGTGCGCTGCTGGAACGTCCCGGCGAGATTGTCACGCGGGATGAGTTGAGAGCGCGCCTCTGGCCTGACGACACCTTTGTGGATTTTGAAAGTGGGCTGAACACAGCCGTAAACCGGTTACGGCTGGCGCTTGGTGATTCGGCCGAACATCCGCGGTACATCGAAACCGAAGCCCGCTCGGGGTATCGATTCATCGCTCCCGTAAACACGAAGTCGGAGCCCGCTTTATCAGAAGCACCGCCCGCCATTTCCCCGGAGGCCCCGCTGAAACGTCGGGTTTTGCTGCGTTGGCAGTTCGTGGCCGTGCTCGGGTTTCTGGTGATTGCAGCAGCAGCGGCAGCCATCGGCTTCCGGCTGCCAGATTCGCCCGTTACCTTCCGGCAAATCACGTTCCGGCGCGGACAGGTGTCGGGTGCACGGTTTGCCGAGGGCTCGCGAAATATTCTGTACGCGGCTCAATTTGAAGACGAACCTCGGAGGATTTACGAAGCGCATGTGGGCGATCCGGTATCGCGAATTCTGGGGTTTGAGGGCTTATCACTAGTGGCGGCTTCCCGTTTGGGCGAGTTAGCGGTGATGCGCTCGGACGGCACGATGAATATTGGAGGTGGGACGCTCTCCCGGGTCACCGTTAATGGTGGACCGATACAGCAGATCGCGGAAAATATCTTCAGCGCAGACTGGTCGTCCGATGGCAGCCGTCTGGCGCTGGTCCGCGTCGTGGCCGGGGCCCAACAACTCGAGTTTCCGGAAGGACGAGTCCTGTATCACACATCGGGATGGCTCAGCAATCTCCGGGTAGCGCCGGGAGACGACGCCGTAGCATTTATCGAACATCCGGTGCGGCACGATGATGCCGGCGCTATCCGCATGGTGGATACGCGGGGAAATGCCGTCACGCTCGCAGACGGTTGGGCCAGCGCTTCGGGACTGGCGTGGAAATCGAGGGACGAAATCTGGTTTACGGCGGCACGCGGTAATGCATCGCGATCGGTGTGGGCAGTCCGTCGAGATGGTCGGCTGCGAACGGTTGGCCAAGCCCCGGGGATTTTGACGCTGCGTGATATTGGACCCGATGCCCGGGTATTGCTCAGTGTGGAATCGCGACGTCTCGAAATGGCGGGCGCGATGACGGGCGAGACACGCGAACGTAATTTCTCGCTGACCGATTGGTCTCGTGTGCAGCAACTTTCGCCGGACGGTTCGCTACTCCTGTTTGACGAGAGCGGAGAAGGCGCCGGCGGGCGATCGGTGACCTATGTCCGGAAAACGCGGAGCGGGGAGGTCGTCCGCCTGCGAGAGGGGCTGGCGCAAGGCTTTGACGTCCCAGCATTGTCGGCCGTCGTGCTATCGGACGATCGGACGAAGCTATGGAAGGTCCCCATTGGAGGGGGGACCGGTGAGCAGTTGCCTTCTTCAGGTCTGATTTACCAGTGGGCGCGGCCGTTTCCCGATGGAACACGTCTGCTGGCATTGGCGAACGTGCCCAATCAGCCGCTCGGGTTATATATCCAAAATCTACAGACAGGCACCGCGAACCCACTGACGGGTCCGCTGATGGTTCGGAATGCTTCGGTATCTAAGGACGGCAGCACAGTAGCCATTCTGAACCCCGAAGGGAAATTGCTGCTTTATGCGACGACGGGAGGTTCACCTCGAACGATTGCTTCGGATGAGCCGCTGGCTCCCATCCGCTGGAGCAAGGACGACCAGTGGCTATATGTCTTACACCTGCGCTCCAGTGTGCAGTCTTCTGCCCTGGTGTCTCGCCTGAATATCGCCACAGCTGAGATACATCCCTGGAAAATGCTGAAGCCGGCGGACACGTATGGAGTCAACTCGATTACTGGCGTCGCGATCGCTGACGATGAGGAGTCATACGTGTATTCGTATCGCCGCGTACGTTCCGACCTCTACCTTGCGGAAGGATGGAAGTAAGACTCGCCCTGATCACGTTTAGAAGAGCAAATTGATTGTCTATCTTCAAGAGCTTCCGCCGTTAGAAATAATTTACCCAGCGTCCATTGCAAAAAACGATCGAGGGTGGCACAAGCCACAGATCAAATCCTGAAGGAGGAACACGCCTGTGAAACGCCTTGTGGTGGGATGTATCGCGGCGAGCGTCATGTTGGGCCTCGTCGCTTCAATGTTTTTCGTCGGGCACGCGCAATCTCTGCCCGCGCCGACAGTAGACCGTGTTGGGTTTCCGACGGGCTACCAGAACACTTTCCATTTCTTCTATACCTTCGACAATTACCAAAACCGTCAAATCCGAAAGGTATACGGCAACGATACCGCTGCTTCGGTGACTCCCGGACAGGTCTTCAATTTTCCATACGGCTCGATCATCCTGTTCGAGAGCTACACCGTGCAGGAAGATTCAGCTGGCGAGCCCGTTCTGGACGGCAACGGCCGTTTCATTCCGGTTAACCTGACGACCATATTTGTAATGAGAAAGGAGCAAGGTTTCGGGACCGACTACAAAGAGCTTCGAAATGGTGAATGGGAGTACGGGGCGTACCGGCCCGACGGCACCACTTCAACGGCGCCCTCGGCCACAGGCAGTTGCGCCCTCTGCCATCTCACTGGCGGCAGCCTGAACCTTTCGAGCGTTTCGAGAAACGTTGGAGCGCAGTGGGACTTCGTCTTCCGGCCGGATCTGTATTTCAGCAGCGGTAGCGGCGCCCTTCCGAAAGGAGTTCTGCAACACTACGTCTTCGTTCCCAGCACGATTCATGCTCAAGCCGGCGACATCGTCACCGTCTACAACTACGACCAGCTAATCCACCGGATCGTCGCCGATGACGGCAGCTTCGACACCGGCGTGATGAATCCGGGAGCGAGTTTCACGGTCAAGGCAGGCGCCGCAGGCAGTGTCGTTTCATACCACTGCACGCTTCACTCCCGAGTGAAGGGATCGATCGTCGTCGACGATCCTCCATTGGTGCTTGGATTGACGGGCTTGACGTTCAGTCCATCGACCGTCCGCATCGGAGCGAGCTTTTCAGCAGCGTTCACTGGCTCGAATCTAACGGACTTGACGTATTTCGATCTTCGCTTCCGGACTCCAGGAAGCACTACCGACCAGGAAGCACAGAATTGGCAAAGAGGCATAACCGCAAACCATGCCGTACCTGCCGGAAGCACCGTAGGAGCGTGGACCATAACCGGTGTGCGTCCGCATCAGAACAGCGCAGATCACAGCGCGAATTTTGCGAGTGTCTCCACAACCTTGACGGTGTCGCCATGAGTTTCAGGGTAGGACGACCTATCGGTCTTCCTGCCCGGTTGTGCCGAACCGCCCTTGCAGGTCGATGAGAGCTTGTTTATTTGCCTGGAATTGTCCGAATCCAGGAAGGTCTGCATCCGCGATCATCACAATGACTCCCGCAAAAACCAGCGCGTAGGCCAGAGCCGCAAATGACCTTCGACGGGCGCCGGCTAATCCGGAATGGTAACCGGCTGCCGCGAAGGAGATAAGGCTGATTCCAATTAGGAGCTTCCAGACTCCAAACGGGATCTGGGACTTCATGTTTCTCAACACTCGTTCAGCTTTCACGTCGATCACATCATTAAGCGACTGAATGACGATTGTGTGGGGTGACTGTCCCGTAGTTGCGTTCGGTGCTGCAATCGCCTGCGACCATATTCGTTCTTGCAGCAGCCGCAGTTGAAGAATCGCTTTGTCGGTATCGCTGGATTGAGAAACGCTCAGACGTAGATCGACGTATTGCCGAAGCAAACCGTGCAGCTTTGTGCGTTCCGGTTCCGGGAGTAAATCGGCGCGATGGTAGGCCGTTCCGATTGCGACAGCCTCATCGTCGAGCGCCTGATTTCGTGCGTCAAAATGAGACGCAGCGATGCCGAACGCAAATGCGAGAACAAACGCACTCAGGCCTAGGACGCTTGAAATTATCATTCGAGCCGGCAGTAGCGGCTCCGGATCCGGTTGACGACTTCTCCATCTGCCAAGCCGGAGTCCACTCTCAAACGCGAGTAAGGCGGCGAACGCCGTTCCGACGAATAATGCCCATGGGCCGATCGTGGTTATCAATGCTCGAGATTGCATAAATTTTCTAAGTCCGACGAGATCTACCAGCAATCGCAAGCGCACTCACGAGGGCGAAATGAGAAAAAGAATTTCGCGGGCGAACTCAAAAAACTACGGGAGGTAGAAGCACAGCGGCGAGCGGAAAACCGAATGCTCGTAATGCAAGCCGGAAAGGGCCACTACCATGAAGCCGGTGACGCAAGCGAGAGGCGATCAGATCGGAAAGACCGTAGACCTTCTCAAGGATTCCGACACTGTCGAACTGAAGCTGACGGTGCCGGATAACGACCATCGGTCTTCAATCATGGCGCTCGACATGGACGTCCTTGATGCAGAGTTCCGCCAAGTTGTTTTCTTCGACACGCCCAACCTGAAACTGTACCGTTGCGGCGTCATCGTGCGCGCGCGGCGCATGCAACGAGGAGGGGACAGCGTCATCAAGCTGCGACCGGTACAACCCGCAGATATTCCCAAACAGCTCCGCCAGTTATCGAGCTTCAATGTGGAGCTCGATGCCATGCCGGGCGCCATCGTCTGCTCGGCCTCCTTGAAAGCGAAGACGAACAACTCCGATGTGAAGTGTGTGCTCCAGGCGAAGCAACGCATTCGTAAATTGTTTTCGCGCGAGCAACGACTTCTCTATAAGCAACACGCGCCGAAAGGTCTCACACTCGATTCGTTGACACCATTAGGGCCCATTAATGTCGCAAAATTAAAATTCGTGCCGACGGGTTTTAAGAGATTCCTTGTGGCCGAAGTGTGGTTCTATCCGGATGCATCCCGCATCCTCGAGCTTTCAACGAAGTGCGTTCCGAATGAGGCGTTTCAGGTCTTGGCTGAAATGCGCGGGTTCCTGGCGCGGCGTGGCATCAGCCTCGACGGCAGGCAGGAAACGAAAACCCGCAGGGCTTTGGAATATTTTTCTCAATTCGCCAAGAAGGAAAAGCTGTTGCGAAAAGCGGGCTAGATCGATGTCGGCGGTCTCACCAGCAACTCTCAGCGGTGTGTGACTCCGACTGGAGTTCCGGTATAGAACATCAATGATCCGCGTACTTCTCCCGATATACGCAGCTTCCAGCCTCTGAATAGCATCGAAGTTACGGCCATTTTCACGGCCTAAATCTCGTTCAGTGGTGAAGGAGGAAAGGCCAACCATCAGGGAGGCTTGAAATGATTATGAATGTTTTACAACCAGGTGGCGCACACCAGCTGGCTCGACAAGTCATTGCGATCACCTGTGCGATTCTGCTCGTACATAGCAATGCGCCCCTGTTTGCAGGCCAGGGGCAGCAACCGACGGAAGAGAGCGTGAAGATTCCTGCAGAACAACTTGATGCTCTCGTGGCACCGATTGCACTCTATCCCGATCCGCTACTCAGCCAAACGCTCGTGGCATCTACTTATCCGTTGGAGATCAGTCAACTCCAGCAATGGCTGGAGAAAAACCAAGGGCTGAAGGACAAGGCATTGGTCGATGCGGTCTCGAAACAGCCCTGGGACCCGAGTGTACAAGCCATGGCTGCGCTTCCTCAGGTCGTGAAGCGGCTCTCCGACGATATTCAATGGACCACGGATCTGGGCAACGCATTTCTAGCGGAGCAAGGCGATGTCATGGACGCCGTGCAACGAATGCGCATGAAGGCGAAGGATGCCGGTTCTCTGGTCTCCAATGAACAGCAGAAAGTGGAAACCAAACTCGAAGAGGGCAAGACCGTTGTTGTCGTGGAACAAGCGCAGCCGGAAGTCGTGTACGTGCCCGAGTACAACCCGGTCGCGGTCTGGGGAGAACCGATTTATCCCTACCCGCCGATTTACTATCCGCCGTACACCGGAGGCGCGATCGCAGCGAGCGCCATTTCTTTTGGTGCTGGTGTAGCTATGGGTGCCGCCTGGGGTGGCGGATGGGGTTGGGGCGCCGGCTGGGGCCACAACGACATCGATATGAACTTCAACAATAGCTTCAACCGCAGTGCAAACATCAGCGGCGTCAATCGAACCGCGCGTAACACGTGGCAACACAATCCACAGCATCGTGGAGGCGCTCCGTATTCAAACCGGGCGACCGCGAACAGGTTTGGTTCAAACGCCCGAGGCGATTCACTAGCCAGCCGGCAAAAGGGAGCCCAGCAGCAAATTACCCGGCAAAAAGGAAATCTCGGAAGTGTTGCAGAGCGTGGTGGACTCGCCAATCGTCCAGGCGGCGGGGGGCTTGGTAGTACCGGGGGTATCAGTGGCAGCAGGAATTTGGCTGGTGGCGGTGATCGCATCGGCAACCGTAGTGTTGGCGGCGGTTCCTCACTTGGAAGAAGTGGAGGCTTCGGAGGTGGCTCCGGAGGATTCAGCGGCAAGGCTGCCCGCTCGAGCAGCTCGCGTGGTTCTTCCAGCATGAGGGGCGGCGGCGGAGGTTTTCGTGGTGGTGGCGGAGGCGCTCGTGGCGGTGGCGCTCGTGGCGGTGGAAGGAGGTAACGAATCATGAATCACAGAACAAGTTTGAAATCATCCGTACACGCTGTCGTTGTGTTCTCATGTTTGTTGGTCCTCTGCATTTGCACGCAAGGAAGGGCTGCGTCCCCCGCGACTCCGAAAACATTTCCCACACCCAAGGCGGCCGCGGATGCACTCATCGATGCAGCTGAGAAATGGGACGTGCCGGCTCTCGAGGCGATCTTCGGCCCCAACGGCAATGAGATCCTTCACACCGGCGAGCCGGCCCGCGATCAGGAAATAGCAAAGCAGTTTGCAGAGCAAGCTCGTAAAAAGATGGACGTATCGGTTGATCCCAAAACAAAAAGACGCGCATTCATTTCCATTGGAGATGATGAGTGGCCTTTCCCTGTACCGATTGTGAAGTTGGGCACGACCTGGTCATTCGATTCGAAGGCGGGGGTTAACGAAATCCTCCTCCGCCGCATCGGCCGGAATGAATTGGATGCGGTTGAAATCTGTCGCGGATTTGTCGAAGCGCAAGACGAATACGCAGAAAAGAAGCACGGCGACTCGAAGGTCAACCAGTTTGCCCAAAAGATCATCAGCACACCGGGCAAGCAAGACGGCCTGGCATGGCAAAACCCCGATGGCACATGGGACGGACCGATTGGCGAAAATGTGGCGCGCGCCGTCGAGCGGGGTTACTCCACCGGAAAAGAGCAGCCCTACCACGGTTACTTCTTCCGAGTGTTAAAGGGTCAAGGACCGGACGCACCCCTCGGACAGATGGATTACGTTGTGAACGGAGCAATGATCGGCGGGTTTGCGCTCATCGCCGTTCCGGCGCGAGTTCGAATTACGGGAGTAATGACGTTCAACGTGAGCAACGACGGAGTGGTTTATGAAAAGGATCTCGGTCCGAACACTCTCGAGCTTGCGAAGAAAATTGACCGCTTTAATCCGGATAAGACTTGGAGTCCAGTTATGGATTAGTGACATGTGGGCCGCCAATTACGCCAATGACGCGAATTAATTCGCGAAATTGGCGTAATTGGCGGCTCATACTCGGCCGGCCTTTGGGCGACTTTCTACTCTTCGGCGTTACCTCGGTGGAACTGGCCATCCTCTTTATCCTCACACCCACTTTCACGATCACAGATTGGATCTACGTCTCGCAACACCTCGTGGTTCTGGGGATCGCCCTCACGCGGCCGTCGCCGAAGGCACAGGATCACTCGCTACTTTCGAGCGCCGCCGTTGTTGTAGCGTATGGCTACTCGTACGCCCAGGTTATTTATATTGGTTGGATACCCGGCGATGCAGTGTGGCCTGCAGGTGGACTCGTCCTGGTGACAGTTGCAGCGGTTCTGAGCCTCGCCAGCCTTCTGGCTCTGGGCAGACTGTTCGGAATCCGTCCTGCGCTGCGAGGTTTGGCGACGAGAGGCCCCTACAGAATCGTGCGTCATCCAATGTATCTGGCCTACATGGTTGGAGACGTCGGATACAACCTCCAGGAATGGAATTTCGGCACAGCGTTGCTGGTGTTGGCTGGATGGATGTCTCTGCTCTACCGCATCCACGCCGAAGAGCGAATACTCTCAACGGATGCCGCATGGCCGAAGTACGCCGCCTGGGTACGCTATCGCCTCATTCCGGGACTTTGGTGCTTTTAATTGTCATTGTAAGAAACTCCCGGATGCGAAGACTATCTTGTATGTGGGGCAGGATGACCTGTATCGGGAATTAACCGCCAACTACGGCCCAGCGCTCTCCCGGCTCGCTCGAGCATATGAAGCCGATCCCGAAAAGCGGCGGGATCTTCTTCAGGAGATCCACCTCGCATTGTGGCGCAGTTTCGCTCGGTTCGACGGCCGGTGCTCCTTGCGGACGTGGATATATCGTGTGGCACACAACGTGGCGAGCTCGCACGTCACACATCAACTGCGTAGCAAGGCCTACCACCTGGTCAGTCTCGAGGAGGCGGAAAACATGTCTGATGCTAGAACCAGCGACGTCGTGCAGGATAAGCAAAGAGCTCTGGCGCGATTGCTGGTCTTAATTCAGCAACTGGAACCCCTCGATCGGCAAATCATCATTTCGTATTTAGAAGGACTCGACGCGAATTCCATTGCAGAGATCACGGGCCTGTCATCGAGCAATGTCGCGACCAAGGTTCATCGGATCAAAAACATCTTGTCGTGCCGGTTTCATGGAGGGCCCCATGGCGCCTAACCTCCCCTTCGATGAAATGCAACACGCATGGCAGAACCAGGACATAGAGGCGAAGAGAATGTCGTTGGAAGAAATACGCAGAGATGCGGATCGATTTCGCAGAAGAACTCGCCTGAACAAACTCTTTACCTACGTCGGCTTCGCAGTGTCGGTTGCAATTTATATATCGCTGATGTGGCATCCACGACGCGCTGCCGCCGAGGCGCCGACCGTCGCGCGAATTTCGATGGCTCTGGTTCTCGCCGGCACATTTTACGCGGTCTATCAATACCGTAAACAAGTCCTAGCCATGCCGATTTCCGCAGAAATAATGGCGGACGACTGTTTGAGTTTCCATCGCCGCCAGCTTGGGCGTCTGCGCGACTACTACCGAATGGGCTGGTGGTTGAGCATGGCGCCCATTATTCCCGGTTTTGCTGTTGGCTTCATTGGGCTCGCCGTCAACGTGCCGGCCCGCCGCCGAGCCGTGGAGTTATCCGCTGTCGTTTTCCTTGTGCTCTTGTATCAAGCGTGGACGGGAATGCGAAACCGAGCGGATAAGCTGCAGCGCAAACTCGACCGATTGGATCAAGCGCAGAAGCATTCATGATGATTGAAACGGGATGCCCCCATGCAAGTTGATTTACTCGAACGCCTGTTGAGGCTGATGTGGATGCTGGTTTTTACGATATGGGCCGGGAGTGCCTATTCGTCGAATGAGCCAATTGAATCGAAGCCCGACAGACGCTCGACTGCTGCTGTGTGGATAGTAAGCATCGCGTGGGTGCTTCTCATTCTTCGACAATGGAAAGGACCACAACTTATTCCCAGAGTGGAATCCATAAGAATTATCGGATTTGCCATAACCTTGCTGGGCCTACTGTTCGCTCTCTGGGCCCGCTACTATTTAGGGCGCAACTGGGACGCGTTCATCACCCTCAAGCAGAACCACAAGCTCGTTCGCACAGGACCATACGGAATGGTCCGGCATCCGATCTACTCGGGATTCATGCTGGCTTCCATAGGAACCGCCCTCGCATTTGGACAACTGCGGCCGTTCATTGCGGCAATGCTTATTATCGCCGCATGGATCTACAAATCCGGACTGGAAGAAGCATTCCTCATCGACCACTTTGGTTCGGAATACGAGCAATATCGCCGCCAGGTCAAGCGGCTGATCCCCTACGTGTGGTAAGCAACTCGAACACTACCCGAATTGCCGCAGACTTCTGCTTCATAAGAGGTGTATTTTACAGGCATGAAACCTGTACCTCCGAATCAACAACAGTCTCTAGTCGAACGCCTCACCAAGATGTGTGGCGGGGGATATAGCCCTGAGACTCGGCGCAAGTATTTCATCAGCGGCCCACAATGGGCAGCTGCCTATCAGGGGCAGGCGTTGTTTTACGCTCCCACGCGGCGGCCGATCACTTTTGAAGACGTCATCCGCGAGTTTGGGAAGATTGGCATCGCCCACTGGTGCAGCCATGACAGCGATGTGGTTCCGACGAAGGACCTCGGCTCGGAAAAACAAAACGAAATCGTAGCAAAGATCAAGCGAGCGCTTGAACAGCACGGCGTGAAGTGTTCGATGGTCACAACGGAAACGTTTTATCACGCTGTCTTCGCAGGTGGACCGGCGCCGGAATCGCCCGAGGTGCGAGAGTACGTCGCATTCCGCGTCCGCAACACGGTCGATATTGGACACGAACTTGGCGCTCGATACGCGGTGTATTGGCCCGGCTCTTTGGGATATTACACACAAGGCTCCATCGACGAGATTCAAACGCTGCGGTGGTATGCGGAAGCGCTGAACGCTGCATGTGAACGCGATATCGAAGTCGCTAAGCAGAAAGGCCGCGCCACATTGAAACATTGTCTGGAGGCAAAGCCCTTCGAGCCGCAGGCAGAGATCCTGCTGCCGACGAGCGATGCAATGCTGGCTTTCATCGCATCGGGGGCGTTGAAACATCCGGAGATGGTCGGCCTCAACCCGGAGTACCTGCACGAACTGATGTGGGGAGGAGCGCCAAGAGCAGCACTCGCGCGAGCGCTGATGGCGGGCAAACTGTGGCACTTGGACATCAACGATGGGTACAGGCTGAAGCATGACGTGGACATTGCTATCGGCCTCGTCAATCCTCTCGATTGGTTGAACGTCCTCATGCTCCTCCGCTCGAATGGATTCAACGGCCCCTTCAATCTCGATTTCAAACCGCTGCGAACGACGAGCAATTACGGCGTTTTTGCTGTGAGTTTTCCAAATGCTGTCGATCGCTTCATCACGTTGTGGGAAATCGCGGGCGAGGCATTGGAGGATTCCGTTATCCGCGAAGCGACGGATGCGCTGAAGGCCGGCTCCGGCGTTTCTGCTGGAACTGATGCGGATGCAATCGCTGAAGCCAATAAAGAGCTTCTGACTCTCCATGAATTGATCGCTCATCGTCTCGTGCAGCTTCTGCTTGGAACGCATCGCGGCCGCGCGCAGTTTTCATGACGTACTGGCTTGGCATTGATGTCGGAACCGGTGGCACGCGCGCGCTGCTCGTGGACGCGGGCGGCAAGATTCGTCACGCATTCACAGCACCTCACGAAGACATGCGAATGGAACGGCCGCTGTGGGCAGAGCAGAGGCCGGAAAACTGGTGGGATGCGGCAAAACAGGCAGTGCGCGGAGTGCTTGCTCAAGCAAGCGCCTCCCGTAAAGATGTGCGCGGGATTGGCCTCACCGGACAGATGCACGGCCTCGTCATGCTCGCCAATTCAGATCAAGTGATCCGCCCTGCATTGATCTGGTGCGATCAGCGCAGCCAAACTCAAGTGGACAACATCAACCGATTGGCGGGACAGGAAAGAATTCTCGCATGCACAGCGAATCCGGTGCTCACCGGTTTCACTCTTCCAAAGTTGCTCTGGGTGCGAGATAACGAACCTGGCAACTTCGAGCGCTTGCGCAAAATACTTTTGCCCAAGGATTACGTGCGGTTCTGCTTGACAGGCGAATACGCCACGGATGTTTCAGACGCTTCGGGGACTTCCTTATTTGATGTTGCGCGGCGCCGGTGGTCCGATGAAATGGCGGAACGCGTTGGTCTCGATCGAACCATTCTGCCTGCCGCCTTGGAATCAAGTCACATCAGCGGGCGTGTTTCGCGAATTGCGGCCGACGCCACAGGTTTGGCGGAAGGAACCCCGGTCGCTGCCGGCGCCGGAGATCAAGCAGCGAGTGCCGTCGGCAATGGAATCGTTGAGGCAGGCGCTGTGTCGTGCACTTTGGGAACATCGGGCGTTGTCTTCGCGCACATGCAATCGCCCGCATACGACGTGCGGGGACGAGTTCATACGTTTTGTCATGCCGTGGAGAACGCATGGCACGTGATGGGTGTAACGCAGGGAGCGGGGTTGAGCCTGCAATGGTTCCGAAAGAATCTCGCTGCCGACACAGCTTACGACGCGCTGACCGCCGAAGCCGCTACTGCGACAGCCGGAGCACAGGGTCTCTTTTGGTTGCCGTATCTGATGGGCGAACGGACGCCGCATCTCGATGCGTCGATTCGAGGCGGCTGGATCGGTTTGACTGCAAAACACACGCGAGCCGATTTGATCCGGTCTTTATTGGAGGGTGTTTCGTACAGCCAGAAGGACTGCCTCGAGATTATCGAACAGATGGGTGTCCTTGTGGATTCTGTGCGCCTTTCCGGCGGTGGCGCGCGAAGCGAGTTCTGGCAGCAAATGCTGGCCGATGTTTTCGCCAAGCGCGTCTCGATTCTTGAAAACCAGGAAGGCTCTGCCTACGGTGCTGCGCTGTTGGCGTTGGTCGCAACAGGCGAGCATTCGTCAGTGGGTGAAGTCTGCAAAGCCGCGATACGAGAGCTCCGTGTTATCGTGCCGCGAGAGGAAGAACGCCGGATTTATGCGGAAGGCTTTCGAACATATCAGTCGCTCTATCCTGCGATCAGGGGTGTATCTCACAAGTAACTAACCCCGGAGACACGGAGGACACAGGGCAATCATTGGTTCGCAGGTAGCATGGCGTATTCCTGCTTCACCTGAATCAGGATCGGGATGTCCGGATCTGCGTCTTTCCAGATCGCGAAAAAATCCTGGTAGGACTTCCGGGCTCTGTTGAGATCCCCGGCACGTAAATGGGCTCGGGCTAGACCGAGTCGGGAAAGGGAGTAGATTGGAGAAGGCGCGGCAAGACCAGGGTGGTCCAGAATCTTTTGAAATTCGGCTGCGGCTTCCGGGCCAGACTTGTTCAGCAGGTAAGCAAGTCCACGCGTGTAGATGACGGAAACGTTGGCTGGTCCAAGCTCGTATGGCTTTGCGATGTCGAGCAAGTCGACTGCTTTGCTCCCATCGCTTGCATAAATCTCCAACGCAGCCATCGCGTTGGGAATCCCAACCGAGTTGAGAAACGTGTCTTCTGGAAACTCCTTCTTTAGTTCATCAATCCACTGTTTTACCAACTGCGCTCGGCCCGCGAATGCCATGGTGGCAGCCAGGTCGGCCCGCATTACCGGGCTGGGATTCAATTGCAGCGCTTGTTCGACCTGAAGCTCGGCTTCACGATCATTGCCGAACAGAGCCTCAGTACTTGCTTCTAAAGATCGGAAGAGGCCTGCGGTTTCATTGAATCCAGCACGCTGAGCCATCTCCAAACCTTGTTTGAATAATCTACGAGCCTCGCGAAGCTTGCCGGAAGCAGCAGCCGCTCGAGCCTGAGCCAAGGTCATGATAACTTCGTTCGGTTTACCCTTGGCCCAGTCTGCTTCGCGCCGCATACCCTGTGTGTCACGTTCGATGGCGGCAATGTTGTAGAGGGCGATATGCAAATTGAAGGGATCCAACTTTTGCCTGATCGCTTGTTCGGCGACTGCCTTGGCCTCCTCGAATCGATTCAGGTACGTGTACGTGAACACACTGTTGCCGAAAGAAATCGGGTTTTTAGGTCGAAGCCGTGCGCTTTCCTCGTATTCCTTCAACGCATCCTCGAAGCGTCCAAGCGAACTATACTGCACACCCAAATTGTTATGGGCGGCGCCATCCCGTGGATACATTAGTTTCCAGAGCTCGAGAGTTTCCGTTGCCTTGTTTGAGTCTCCAAGGTTCTCATAGTAGCTCGACGCTATGAATAATCTCTCGCGCTCACTGACGCGATCCCGCAAGTCGAAGGCTTTTTTCGAATAGTCGCGCGCCATTTTTGTTTCCCGCATATTGCGGTAGACCATCCCGAGCGCGCGATATCCCAGCGCAAAGTTTGGATCGAGTTCAACGGCCCTTCGCAGAAGGGGTATTGCGTGGCTGTAATCACCCCTCGAATTCAGTTTGTAACCTTCGCTGTGCGCGCGAAGCGCTTCCAAAGAACTCGTCGTTGCGGTTTCGATCGGCGTGTCGTATTTCTGAATCGAGGCAAGGGATTCGCCAAGTTTTCTTCGTAAACTCGAGGCGGCTTTTCCCAATTCTGTCAAGACGTGTTCCTTGGAATCGGCCTCACGTTGCTCACGTGCGAGCGACTCTCCACTAACACAATTCACAGCATTGAGCGTGATGACGTAGTGGCTACCCAGACCTGAGATCGATCCTCCCAAAACGGCTTTGATGTCTTCCCGCTGACAGATTTCCCGCGCGACGGAATCCGTTACGCGTTCGTCTGGTGAGCGAGCCATGAACCGCAGCGTTTGCTGAACGCGATCGTCCGGAAAGACATCGATAAAAGGAGATTGTTCCAACTGAACCGCAAGAGCTTCCTTTAGAGTGCCGTCGAATGCGGAATCGCCGGTGGTGTTGACGAAGTCGGCCAACAAGATAGAATCGCGTTCGCCCAACGCGGGGGGACGCCGCAACACGAAAAATATCCAGGCAACCACGGCAACGGCCACGATCGACGCAATTGGAATCAGAATTCTCGTTCGACTTCGTTTAGCCGGCAGCTCTTGCACACCAACGGCCTGGCTCGAGGAGGCTGATGGAACCGCGCCTGGCGCCGCAACGAAGACGGATCTGCTGACGTCAGCCTCCCGGCGGAGCCGCCTTAAGTCCGCTTCCAGATCCGCAGCGCTCTGATACCGGAGCTTGCGGTCTTTATCGAGGAGTTTGTTAAGGATCTCTTCCAATTTAGAAGGAATCTCGGCATTGAATCGGACGGGGGCAACTGGGGAGCGATTCAAGATTGCATCGAAAATGATTGCTGTCGTGTCGCCCCCAAATGCCATATGGCCGGTCGCCATTTCATAGAGGACAGCCCCAAGAGAAAACAAGTCGGAGCGGACATCCAGCTCCTCTCCGCGTGCCTGCTCGGGAGACATGTAGGCGACCGTCCCGACGGCCGAGCCCGGACTCGTTAAATGATCGTCGGTGGGAAGCTCAGACATCGTGGGCCGGTCTGTCCCTTTCGTCGATAACAGCTTCGCCAAGCCGAAGTCGAGAATCTTGGGTTGTCCACGATCGGTAAGGAAAATGTTGGCCGGCTTGAGGTCGCGGTGAAGAATCCCTTCCGCGTGAGCGGCGGCCAGCGCGTTCGCGAGTTGAGGAGCCAATTCCAGGAGTTCATCGATTTTGCAAGCCCCCCGGCTCAGGCGGTGTTTCAGTGTCTCGCCCTTCATGAATTCCATTACGATGAAGGGATGGCCCTCGTATTCGTCGATGTCGTGGATGGTGCATATGTTCGGGTGATTGAGAGTCGACGCCGTTCGCGCCTCGCGCCGAAAAAGTTCCAGAGCGTTCAGATCCTTTGAAAGATTCTCCGGTAAAAACTTCAGCGCCACGGCCCGCTGGAGTCTCATGTCCTCGGCCTTGTACACCACACCCATACCGCCGCCGCCAAGCTGCGCCACGACGCGATAGTGCGAAACTGTTTTACCGATCATGGGAACTGCGAGCATGGTAGTCCAGGGAAATGGGCCTGTTCAATATTCAATTGTCATTGCGAACGCACACTAAAGGCGAAGATCGTTCGTGACCGGTACTCCATCCCAGGCCGTAGGATCGTTGAGGGAAACTCCGGCTGGTTTGGAGAATCCGGGAAATGCTGAGTCTCTAAACAAAAACCGAAACGTTGTTGATAGGAACGTCCGGATTTGCCCTTGATGGATCCGTCCAGGAAATTGCCGGAATAAAACTGGACGCCAGGCTCTGTCGTCGATACGTCCAACGCGCGACCGGTTGTCGGCTCGTAAACGCGCGCAGCATGGACCAATCCATCGCCCTGCCGATTCAGCACGAAATTGTGATCATAACCGCGGCCGTTCCGAAGCTGCTCATCGTCCTGCATGATGCGAGCGCCGATGGCCGTCGCTTTTCGAAAGTCAAATGGAGTGCCGTCGACTGAAGCAATGGTTCCTGTCGGAATCGAGGTCGGATCGATGGGAGTGTACCGGTCGGCATCGATTGTCAATTCATGGCCGAGAACATCACGTACGCCGCCGGTGAGGTTGAAGTATGAATGCTGCGTCAGATTCACTAGCGTGGGTTTGTCGGATGTGGCGAGGTAATCCACGATCAATTCGTTGCGATCGCTCAGCGTGTACGTGACTTGAGCTTTCAGCGTTCCCGGATACCCTTCCTCTCCGTCAGGGCTGGTATAGCGAAAGATCACGCCGGTGCCGTCGGCGTTTCGAAATTCCTCCGCGTTCCATAGGACTTTATCGAAACCTTTATTCCCGCCATGCAAATGATTCGGGCCATTGTTCGTAGCGAGCTTGTAGACCTTGCCATCGAGCGTGAACGTGCCCTTCGCGATTCGGTTTGCGTAGCGGCCGATGATGGCCCCCATATAGGGCCCATTGCTTTTTTTGTAGTTTTCGACGTCGTCGTATCCAAGAACGACATCGTCGAAGTGACCGTCGCGATCGGGCACACGAATCGAGGTGATGATCCCGCCATACGGTATGGCGCGGACTTCCATCCCGCGCGCATTCTTCAATGTGATGATGTCCTTGGAGCGCGTGCATCCAAAGGCGAGCAGAACGAAGAGGAGTACAGCATTAGTTTTCCGCAGCAACGATCTCAACGTAATCCAACGCAGCAGTCTCTCGACCATCGGGAATCCCTTCGATGCGGATTTCATCACCTTTCCTGAGCGCAACGCCATGGATGGTACGACGCGTGGAGGAAGAACTGTCCACTTTTCGTGTCGGCAGGCGATCAGCGGCGAACCATTCGTCGACAAGCTGGTTCGCAACCCAGATTCGAAAATGGGACACTCCATCTTGCTGGTCGAAATACTGAACTAGAAGATCGCGCCAACCAGGTTCGCCGTTGTATTTGAAGCTGGCCGTACACGTGGCCTCGGCGCACTCGATTGCTGTCGCGCCGGAGGCCGATTCCCACGGCGTGACCGGCTTTGCAACATAACCACCTAACGTCATTGCTTCAGCTTCGATGCGGTCTGGGTGACGGCCCACGCGGCCTTTCGTATCGGCGACTCCGGATTCCTTGAAGAACCAGTTGTTCACTGCATCGCGCCAGACGACGGCCTGACCGGCTTGATATTCCAATTGGGCAAGTACGTCTTTATAGCGATCATCATCGACCCGCCCCTTCAGTGCCTTCCAATTACGCAGATACCGGGCGACAGTCTCAGCCCCTTCGTAATGGGAATCGTAAATGTGTTGAATGGCCGTCTTGCCCGAGTGCAACTTGTAGGTGTACGGCACGTGATGCATGAAGAGCACGAGATCGTCAGGACAGCTTGCCAGAGACTCATAGACTTTCATCACAGATGACGAATACTGCCCTATGAAGCCGGTGCCCGTCGCGACGGAACGGTCAAATCCCACACCGTTCGCGTCAGCTTTGTGCCACTGTCCCCAACCGTTGCGCTCTGATGCCTCGACCGCAACGCCGTAGTGATTGCCAACGATGTCCGTTAGAGTCTGCAAGCCCAGAGGACCGGTGTAATTTTCGTACGTCCGCCAGGAGGTGAGCTGCATGTCGACAACGGCTTTCGTAACGACGGGATCGTCGCCGAAGGTCTGGCGCGTCCATTCATCAACGATGCGCCCGGCGGTCAGGTCTGCGTTCCACCCCAGCCGTCCGAAGCCATATAAATTGGCTTGTGACATCTGATTGCCGTACCAGTTCTCGTTGGTGCCCACATTCGAAACTCCAACAAACCCCGCCACCAGTTTCTTCACCGGTGTTGCTCGATCGCGAATACGCATATCGAATTCGAGCGTCTCCTTCCACATCGGACCCAGAAAGACGAGATGACGTGCTTGACCGAAATACTCTTGAGTTATCTGTAGCTCGATCGCTTCACGCGTCTTATCCAAGGCTCCGAACAAAGGAGACGCGGGCTCCCGCACTTGAAAATCGATCGGTCCATTCTTGATTTGGATGATGACGTTGTCATCGAACTTGCCGTCGAGTTCACGAAAGTTGTCGTACGCGGCGCGCGCGCGATCATTTTTCGGATTCTCCCAGTCCATGTGGTGGTCGTAGACAAATCCGCGATAGAAAATCACACCGCCGTGAGGTTTCAACGCGCGGGCAACGACATTTGCCGCGTCCGCATGCGTGCGCCCATACGTGGACGGACCGACTCGCCCCTCCGAATCCGCCTTCAATACGAAGCCGCCAAAGTCCGGGATGACGCGATAGATTTCGTCAACCTTCGATTTCCACCATGCAGCCACGGAGGGATCCAGCGGATCATACGTGTCCAGCCCGCCGAGCGTCTTCGGACTGCCGAAATCCACTGCCAGTGCAACCTTCACGCCCCACGCGCGAAACGCTCCGGCGATCCGAGCGATTTGTGGAATCAGATCGGAACTGAGAACACGCGTGTCGGCATTGACGTTGTTGATGGAGCAACCGTTGATGCTGACCGACGCCAGCATTCGGCCGTAGTCATTCACACGTTTGAGGTCTTCCCGGACGTGACCGTTCTCCCAAAAGATGGAGGGCCCCCCGTAACCGCGCTCAATGGTTCCGTTGAGGTTGTCCCATTGGTTGATCCAGCGGATAGAGACAGCCGGAGACTGCTTCTCGTCAAGCTCGGCAATCGATTCATGCAATGCAACTTTTCGGAGCAGTCCGAAAGAACCGTAGAGCACGCCGGAATCGTTCGCGGCAGTGATAACGATGTGGCGAGCGCCGTTCAGTGTCGTCGATTTCAACCAATAGCCGTCGGGGGGAATACTTGCAGTCAGCGTGAATCGACGGCGAATCTGATCAAGCGTCCCAAGCACGATACTGGGTTCGTTCGATACATCTGATTCGACACGCAAGGTTCGGCTGAGCATGCCGTGTACGCCACGGATTAGTTCTTGTTGAGCGCTTTGTTGAAGTGGACCGCTGCCGAGAATCGTGATCGTGGGCGGCAGCGTGCTGCGATATTGAGAGGCGACCGCATCATCGAGCGGAGCATAGCGGAGCCAGGCATCATATCCAGTCTCCGCGTTTAGGCTCGCAGGTAAAAGTAGTGCGGCAACCATGCCGAGCTTTCGCAGGAACATGTCGCAGCAATATATCAAAGTCTTACGGTTTGTCGGCGCGCTCGTCGAGCTTGTTGCGTTTCGCGATCAACGCGTAAATGATGCATCCGAACCCCGCCATTCCAATGGCCGCACCCCACGCCCCTGCAACACCTGCGTCAGAGGCATCTCCGGTGTTGACGAGGAACAAATAGGCGATCCCAAGGCCCACACCTAGAAAGAAGGCAACAAGGCCGGCCCTGAGATAGTGATGCCAAACCCACGGCCTTTGCAGCGGCTTTAGTGGTGGCGTCATTCCTTTTTCGATCATCAACCGCCGCTCTTCATGATCGAGTTTGTGTTTAAGTGACATCGCCGCGACCGGAGTATTCCGATTTGGGTCCGGCAGTGGCTCCGGTGTCATGCCTCTCTCGATCATTACCCTCCGCTCTTCGTACATAAGCTGCTTCTTTTTATAATCCCAATAAACTGCCCACGCGCCGAAGCCAAATCCCAGGACGATCAGCGTCATGGGAATCAGGTAAGTTAGGATCGGCAGGTCTTGCAAGGTTTCCAGCGCTTGCCTCATACAATGCTCTCCTGGTAGAGCCGCCAATTACACGAATTACGCAGACCATTTGCGTAATTCGTGTAATTGGCGGCTTCGTACATTTGTCTGATGAGACGAACGTCGGACAGTTGCGGTTTCACGCTATAAGTGAAACCGGTTTATTTCTGATGCGTATCATGGACAGCATGCTCCGAGTCGATCAGCGTGGAACGTGATGAACGGGACCTCGTCAAGCGATGCCTGGAAGGGGATCAACGTGCTTGCTCACAGCTCGTCGAGACGTATGCACGAATGGTCGGAACCGTGATTTGGCGCGCAACCGGTGATCAGAACGCGGTCGACGATCTGGCGCAGGAAACCTTCCTGCGCGTCTTCCGCGCGCTCGCTTACTTCGATGCACGCGCGAGACTTTCAACCTGGATCTACACGATTGCTCATCGAATCGCCATCGATCACTTGAGAAAATCGGGCCGTTGGCGCGAAGAGTCGCTTGACGAAGACGAAGATGCCTTGATGCCCAGGACTGCATCGCCAAATCCGGAAGCGATCGTGGCGGGAAAGGAGATCGATCAACTTGTTCGCGATGGCCTGGCCAGGATTCCCGAGAAATACCGCATCCCGCTTGTCTACGCGGCGATCGATGGCTTGGATTATCCGACTATTGCTGCAATGCTCGGCATGCCGGTCGGGACAATCAAGACGCTTATCTTTCGCGGAAAGCGTATGCTGAAGGAGCAGATCGGTGAGGCCTTCAATGCATTGTGACGAAGTACAGGAAGAACTCGCGCGTGATTCGATCACGCCTGGTCTCGCCGCTGCCGTTCACAAGCATCTTGATGAGTGTGCGGCCTGCCGGCGCGTCCAACTTCTCTACTCTCGTATAGACAAAACGCTGAAACAAAATTCCGTGTGGGAGCCACCCGAAGAATTCGTCGAAACTGTCGTTCGGCGGGCGGCGCCGGCACTGCAGGGAATTCCAGAGCCGCCACGTATTGTGACGTGGGATGTGGTTTATGGAACGGTTCTGGCTCTCCTTCTGATTGCCGTTATGTATTTTGGAATTCGAGTGGCGGCTGCTTCAATGGCTGCCAACGCTGTGGTCGTGGCATGGGTTTCAGCGGCTCTTTCGCTCTTTGTCTCATTCTGGGTTACTCGTCGCGCGCTTCGATGAACCGCGCAGCACTTGATCCGCTATAACACCGATCAAAATCACCGCGCCCATCACTGCAAAATCGAGCGAGCCGGGGATATCCAGCAAGTTGACCAGATTTCGTAAGACCTGAAGTAATGCCGTTCCGATAACGATGCCTATGATTGAGCCTTCCCCACCTCGAAGACTGCAGCCGCCGAGCACGGCGGCAGCGATGGCGTACAGCTCGTAAAAATTGCCGTGGGAGGATGGCGAAATCGAGTTCGTATAAAACGCGATCAAGATTGCGGCGACAGCGGCAAGGCTACCGGAAATCACGTAGGCTGCGGTGATGACATTGTCCGAATCAATGCCCGAATATCGCGCGGCTTCGGCGTTCCGGCCAACGGCGAAGAGATGGCGGCCATAAATCGATCGATGCAGAACGACCCACATGATTAGGACGACAAGGATCAGCAGCACAAACGGCATCGGCACGGATAAGAAACTCCCTGTAGCAAAACTGCGCAGCAGCCCGAATCCTTGATCACCGAAACCTTTTGTTGTGTCCTCCGCGACATATCTTGCGATACCGCGATAGAGCAACAGGCCGCATAACGTGACGATGAAAGGCTGCAGCCGAAGACGCGTGATTAGAAGCCCATGAAGAAGTCCAATTCCCCCGCCCATTCCGAGAACTATCGCGACCGCGACCCCTGCCGGCCAGCGCCGCTCGGTGAGTATGATGGACAACAAAACTCCCAATAGTGCGAAAACAGATCCCACGGAAAGATCGATGCCCCCAGTGATGATGACGATGCCGACACCGATGCTGAATATGCCAAAGGTGCCGATGAGGCGAGCCATGTTTTGCAGATTCGCGGGGCTGAGAAATTGCGGGTTCTTGATCGCGACAATCACACAAAGTACGACGAGCAGTGTGAGTATGCCGAGCTCTTTTCTGGTCATTTCATGCGACCGCCAATCGCATGATTTCTTCCTGAGTGCATTGTGATCGCTCGAGCAGCCCGGTAATACGTCCATCGTGCATGACCGCCACGCGGTCGCTGTTTCCGAGAATTTCCTCCATATCGCTGCTGATCATAACTACTGCAACGCCCTGGTCCGCGAGGTTTCTCATGAGTTGGTAGATTTCCGCTTTTGCGCCGACGTCAATCCCTCGAGTGGGTTCGTCGAACAGGATGAGCCTCGGATTCAGCGAAAGCCACTTCGCCAACACAACCTTTTGCTGGTTGCCTCCGCTGAGGTTCGCCGTTACGGCTTCTATAGAAGGCGTTTTGATTTTCAATGCATCACACATCGTGATCGCTACGGTACTCTCTGACTCACGGCGTATCCATCCGGCCGAAGTGTGATGGGGCAGTGACGGCAGGGTGATGTTTTCCCGGACTGTCATCTCCGTTATCAAGCCGAGACTTCGACGGTCTTCCGGAATGAGGTAAATCCCACGATCAATAGCATCGGCCGGCGTTTTGATCGGAAGCTCACGGCCATCCATCAATAAAGTGCCGGACAAAGCGCGCTCGGCGCCAAAGACTGCTTGAGCCAATTCAGATCGCCCGGCGCCTACAAGTCCGGCGACACCCAGAATCTCGCCACCTCGAATCACGAGAGAAACTTCGCTTTGTGGATAACGATGAGTCCGGAATCTCTCTAACTGGAAGGAGCCTCCCGGAACTGCGTTGGCGCGGTCGCTGTAGAAGCTTTTTAAATCGCGGCCGACCATCAACTGAATCATTCGCTCGTGCGTAATCTCGCTGCGGTGGAGTTGCCCGGCATTCTTTCCATCTCGCAAAACAACGACGCGATCCGCGATCGCCTCAACCTCACGTAAACGGTGCGACACATAAATTACGCTGACGCCCTGGTTTCGGAGTTCATTGACAATCTCGAGAAGACGTTCGGTCTCTGCCGCAGTCAGACTGGATGTCGGCTCATCCATGAGTACGATCTTCGGATTCATCGAGAGCGCGCGAGCGATCTCAACCATCTGGCGCTGTGCTAGTGAGAGTCTACTGACTTGGGTTCGGGGTGAGATGCGCAGGCCGCATCGTTGGAGAACTTTTTCTGTTTGGGCTCGCGTCCGTCTCGTATCAATCAGCTTTGCCGGACCGCCCCAAGTTGGTTCGCGGCCCAGGAAAACGTTCGCCGCAACGTCAAGTGTATCGATGAGTTCCAGTTCCTGATGGATGATCGCAACGCCATAGCGCGCAGCGTCGCGAGGCGAGCCCAGTTCCGTAATCTCGCCGTCAACGGAAATCGTTCCGGAATCCGGTTGATAAATTCCCGCGAGAATCTTCACCAACGTGGATTTCCCGGCACCGTTCTCGCCAATGAGGGCGACGACTTCTCCAGGCGCTACTTCCAATGTAACCGAATCCAACGCCTTCACGCCCGGAAACGATTTTGAAATGTCACGGAGCTGTAATTCGCGGAACTGGCGGCTCACGTTCTCCTGCGAACCATCGATTCATACAACACGGCGGGATGCCGTTCTTCGATGACTGACGGGAACGCGCATTGCTTATGTTCATCCTTATTGAAGAGTTTTGCTTCGGCCATCGGCCGGTTCGGACGATAACCAGGACCGAAATCTTCAATGGCGGGCCGCGCCATTAATTTTTCGATCGTGTAGAGGGCCTCGGAGCGGTTGTACACGGATTGATGGTGTTCGCGGCTCATGATGATGGCTTCCTCGGGGCACGCATCCACGCAGAATCCGCAGTAAATGCATCGCATCATGTCGATATCGAACCGCGTAGGAAATTTTTCGATTTCAGGATTTGGGTGTTCGCCGGCCTCAATGTAGATGCATTCGGCTGGGCAGATTGTTGCGCACATGTAACACGCAACACATTTCAAACTTCCGTCGCTGCGAACGGTCAGGATGTGCGTACCGCGGAAGCGTTCCGAATAAGGCCGCCTCTGCTCAGGATAGTAAATGGTTGGCGTATCGCCTTGGAATAAGCTCTTGAACAGATGGCGGAGTGTCACCGCAAAAGCGCGGAACGTAGACCACACCGTCTCACTTTCACGGCGCGCTCTTTCGCTGACATTGATAACGGGAACATCAACCGCGTATCCACGACCCGCCACCGGAGTCATCGCAGAACCTCTTGAGGTCTGGCAGACGGCACCATTCCCAGGAATCCAATCGAGTCGTAGTCCATACCGGCGTAAAGCGGAATTTCGTTACTGATCCAATCGAAGATCTCGCCCGGCTCATGAGAAGCCTGCATGCCGGATAGATCGAGCAGTTCTGCCATCAAGACATGCAGCGGCTGAGCATCGCCGGGTGGCATAACGGCGCGGTTCGTTATTTGAACCCGGCCTGCGTAATTCGTGTACGTCCCCTTCTCTTCAGCCCATGCCGCCATGGGCAGCAACACGGAAGCCTTGTGCGCCCATTCGAAATCGTGAGTCGTGCTGAGGACGCTGAACTCGAGAGCATCGAGCAGCCGCTTCAGTTCGCCGATCGTGTCCGCTGAGTCCTCGCCGACCAATTGTGGGTGGAACGAAATCCACATCCCTCGGATTTGTTTCTTTCCAGCCAATTCACGCAACCCATGAAGGCCGTTCAATGCGCCGTTGAGACCAAGATCCATAGCTCCTTGCGTGTTTGAATGTTTGTCCATGCGTCGAAGCAGCTCGTCCTGCCGTTGCTGATAGACCTCGACTTCTTTGCCTAATCGAAAATCCACACGTCCATTGAAATATTTTTTCATGAGAAACAGGGCTTCGTTCGTGTTCGTTGCGGAGCCAAATGCGGCGATGGCCTCGTCGCCGTGTTGTGTTCGGATGGATTCGAATCTTTCATGAACTTGCAGGAGGAGATCCTCGACAAACTTCTGTTCGCCGTTCATGGTAGCGTGGCGCAAGCGCGGCCATTTTTCGAGAGTGTGAAAGCTGAGTCGTCCTTCGTCGCAGAGCCAGCTCTTGTTGACATCTACATTCCGGCGACCGACAGTTCGATAGATTTTTCCATCCGAGGCAGTGTAGCCGGGAATTCCCCCTCCGACGGCGCGCGCGGAGTGGTCGATTCGCAGATTGCAGCCGGTGCTGCATCCCGCACAGACCGAATTCGTCCCTTTGAGGAACCAGACCCGAACTTTGAATCGAAAGTCAGCGCTCGTCAGGGCCCCGACCGGACAAACGTCGACCACGTTGGCAGAGTACGCATTGTTTAGAGGTCGATCCTCAAAAATACCGATCTGAGCAGCGTGGCCGCGGTTGAAGACTTGAATCTCGTTCGTCTGCGTCACATTTCGCGTGAAGCGGACGCATCGTGTGCAGAGGATGCATCGCTCCTGATCGAGCTTGACGAGAGGACCGAGATTGAATGCCTTTTTCCGCCGAGTCTTTTGGCCTAGCGGATAACGGCTGTCATGACCGGCGTGCGCCATGTAGTAATTTTGGAGCCAGCATTCGCCGGATTGGTCGCAAACCGGACAGTCGATGGGATGATGAAGAAGCAAAAACTCCATCGCATAACGGACCGCCTGATGCACTCGCTCGGTACTGGTGCGGACATCCATGTTGTCGGCAATCGGAGTGGCGCAGGAAGGCATCAACTTCGGAGCGCCTTTGACTTCCACCAGACACATGCGGCAACTGCCTTCGATGCCGATGTCGGGATGATAACAATAGCGCGGTATCTGGACTCCGACCTCGTCGGCAACTTGAATGATGGTTCTTCCCTTTTCGGCCTCGTATGTCTGTCCGTTGATGGTCAGCTTAGGCATAGGCAGCTAGAGTAGCATGAACCTACGGCTTCATCGGATGCTCGATCGGTAGATCCAAACGGTTTCCCCACTCGCCCCACGAGCCAAGGTAATTCTTGACGTTGGGATAACCGAGGAGCCGGAGAGCCAGGTACGTATGCGCGGATCGATACGCACCCTGGCAATGTGGAATGATTTCTTTGTCAGGTGTGATTTTGCGATCCGCGTACATTTTTGTTAACTCGTCAGCCGATTTTAAGAATCCCTTCGCATCCAAGTTGTTCGTCCATTCCAGATGAACGGCACCTGGAATTGCCCCGCCGCGCTTAGCGCGTACGAGTTGGCCAGTGTACTCCGCATCAGTTCGAGCATCCACAATAACCACAGACGGATCGCCTAGTTTGCTTTGTACCTCGTCGGCTGTGGCGAGGCGCTGCGCTCGGGGTTTCATTTTGAAATTACCCGGCTCCGGAACGATCGCCGCTTCATGCGTGACAGGCAGGCCGGTGGCTTGCCAGGTATTGAAGCCGCCGTTGAGTACGTGCACATCGTCATGTCCGAAGAACTCCATGAACCAAAACAGGCGGGCCGATCGCATGCCGGCGATGTCATCGTAGGCGACGACGGTGCTCTCGCTATTGATGCCCTTGGCTTGAATCAAGTGCTCGATGATCCACAGAAACGCCTCCAGCGGCTGGGGCCTGGTATCGATAAGACTGATACCAAATATGTCGAAACTGCGTGCACCCGGGATGTGACCGTTCGCATAGGCTTCAGGCGGCCGCATGTCCATGACCGCAAGTTTTGGATCGGCCAGCCGGCTCTTCAGCTCGTCGACGGACCACAATAAATGAGGATTGGCATAGACCATACTCTCTCCCTCCAGATAGCGCTGATATCCCCCTCCTTCAAAGGGCGTGTTGCCCAACCAAGCTCGCGAGGCGAGCGCCACAATTCTAGCCACGCGCGTGAGCGCGTGGTCCAAAATGCGCACGGAATCAAGTCCCGTAAGGGACGGCACAAGGCACAGTTTTGGCCTTGTGCTGTCCCTGCGGGACTGGTCCGTCTATTTTCGATCGACCACGGGCTGACGCCCGTGGCTAAAATTGTGCCGCCGCTTCGCGGCTGAGTTGGGCAACCCCTCCCTCAAAAGGAGGGGAATATGACTCACTTAAAACACGGGCAAATTCAAATTGAGTCACTAGCATTCATTAAGTAGATCGATTAAATCCGTAATCACTCGAATCGTATATGTCGGCTTAAAGGGCGGCAGTTGTGCTTCGGGACGGAGCCAGTCCTGGCGCTCGGTTTCGATCCAAGCGACGTGCATCCCGCAATTCAGGGCGCCATAAACGTCGACATAGAGCTGGTCACCGATGAATAGGGCCTCGTCCGGCCGAATACTCATCTTCTGGAGAGTATGATCAAAGATGACGCGATGCGGTTTGCACCAGCCAACTTCCGCCGAGACCACAATAGTCTCGAAGGCCGAGCGGATTCCGAACTGGTCCAGAGACTCGTACAACGCCGGCGCGTAGGCGAAATTTGAAATCATGGCCGTACGGTACTGTTTCTGAGCCCATTCTAGAACGCGAAAAGTCTCGGGCCGGACTTCGAAGGACTGCTGCAACTGACCCATGTGTGCTTTGGTGATCCTTTCCAACGCAGCATCGGTTGCGTCCGCCTCGCAATGCCCGAGCATTTCCAACATCATTTTGAACCGCTGCTGGCTGAGGATTTCTTTCAGGTCGACTCGCCGGAGATTCGTGACCTGCGTGAAGCTTTGAGAGAAAGCGCGATAAAAGACGTCAAAATCGATTTCACCGAATAACTCCGTATATGCCTCGTGCACGGCGGGTGCAGTCGTAGGAACCTCCCGGCCATCAATGGGGACCGTCGGAAGCTTAGAATTGTTGATATGGATTACAGTATCGAATGCATCGAAAATCAGAGTTGTGTAATTCATCGGGTTCATTCGTTAGAAT
>JACXTT010002736.1_pt1 | contig 27669 bp, 30 predicted proteins | sample 9270951 | NCBI WGS metagenome assembly JACXTT01 (sample SAMN15532306, study PRJNA645909) | rock metagenome | isolation source: weathered quartz diorite | place: Puerto Rico | collected 2017-06-21 | reverse complement strand
GTCCGGGAATTGTGACGCCCGTCAGTTGCCGGCCCGGTCCAGCCGTGGGTCCAGATCCTTGGCGCGCGCCGGTTGGGGGATGATGTCCTCGTGCTGGAGCGGCAACGTCAACTCGATGATCGCTTTGTCGACAATCGGCCTGAGCACGACCCAGCCGATTACCGCGACGGCGACGATGCCGGCGAGCCACAGCAGCCGTCTGCGCCCGCGGCGACCCGTCCTGCGCCGCGCGAAGCTCCGCGCCGGCGCACGATCGCGTGCGCGCGCACCGGAACGGGTGGCCACTGCCCGTTGCCTCATGAGCGAGCAGCCTCGGTGACGAGCCGGTCGAGGAGGGCGCGGACGTCGCGGTCGAGGTCCTCCAAAGAGCCGTCGTTTTGGATCACGTGGTCCGCGCGACTGGCCTTCTCCTCCTGGCTCAGCTGGCGCGCCGAGCGCTCGCCGATCGCCAGATGGCCTCGGCTCGCGGCCCGCTCTCGGCGAAGCCGTTCGTCCGCCAGCACCGCGACCGTCGCGTCGAAGTTGCCTTCGATTCCCGCCTCGAACAGCAGGGGCACCTCCACCACTGCTACGCGCGGACGCGGGTCCGAACGCTCGAGCTCCTCGCGCCAGGCCCGCACCTCTGACCCGACGAGCGGGAAGAGGTTGCGCTCGAGCCATTGGAGCTCGTCCGGCTTGTTGAAGACGATCTGTGCCACCGCCGCCCTGTCAATGTCGCCGCCGGACAGGACGGCTTCGCCCCAGCGGTCGGCGAGGAGCTCCTTCACCTCTTCGGTCTCGAGCAGCTCATGGACGACCTGGTCGGTCGACAGCACGGCCGCGCCGGCTCGCTTGCAGGCGGCGAGCGCTTCGGACTTGCCGGAGCCGATCCCTCCGGTCAAGCCGACGAACAGCAATTCTTAGGTGGGCTCGGCCCGCTCGGCGCTGGGAGGCGCCTCTTCAGGCTGGGCCTCCGGCTGCTCCGCGGCGGCCGCAGGGTCGGGCGCGGGAGGAGTGGGCGGTTCTTCTGCGCCTGCCTCGGGCTCGTGAGCGGACGCCTCAGGGCTTTCGGCCGAGCTCGCATGCTCCTCGCCCGAGAACACCTCTTCCGACAGGCCCAGATCGGGCACGTCGCCAACGCCGCCCTCTTCCCCGTCGCCCTCCGGCGCGACCTCGCGCAACGGCAGGACCTGGCCCTCCACCCGCTTGAGGCTGAGTGACAGGCGGCGGCGCTCGTCGTCGATCTCGAGGATCTTCACCTTCACCTCGTCGCCGGGATCGACGATCTCGCGCGGGTTCTCGACGTGATGCTGGGCGAGCTCCGAGATGTGGACGAGGCCTTCGACGCCTTCCATGATCTCCACGAACGCGCCGAAGCTGACGACCTTCGTGACCTTGCCCTCGAGCACGTCGCCAACGTTGTATGTGTTGACCACGCGCTCCCACGGGTCCTCCTGCGTCTGCTTGAGGCCCAGCGAGATCCGTTGCCGCTCGCGGTCGATGTCGAGCACCTTCACGCGCACGGTGTCCCCGATCGAGAGCACCTCCGACGGATGGTTCACGTGGCCCCACGAAAGCTCGGAGATGTGGATCAGTCCGTCGATCCCGTCGAGGTCCACGAACGCGCCGAAGTCGACGATGTTGGAGATCGTGCCCTCGACCACCATTCCACGCTGGAGGCGGTCGAGAATCTGCTGGCGAGCCTCCTTGCGCTCCTCCTCGAGCACCGCGCGCCGAGACAGCACGACGTTGTTGCGGCTCCGGTTGAGCTCGATCACCTTGGTCTCGATCTTTTGGCCCAGGTACTCGTCGAGGTTCTGGACGCGGCGGATGTCCACCAGCGAGGCCGGCAGGAAGCCCCGAACCCCCAGATCGATGATCAAGCCTCCCTTGACGACCTCGATCACGTTCCCCTCGACGGGCTCGCCGGACTCGGCGGCTGCCTCGATCCGGCGCCACGCGCGCTCGAAGCGGGCCCGCTTCTTGGAGAGGATCAGGCGCCCGTCCTGGTCCTCCTTGGTGAGCACGAGCGCGTCGACCTCTTCGCCGAGCTGCACCTCCTCCGCCGGGTCGACGGAACGGCGAATCGAGAGCTCGCCCTGCGGAATGACCCCTTCCGACTTGTAGCCGATGTCGACGAGGACCTCGTCCTTGTCGATCCGCACCACCTTTCCCGTCACGACATCGCCCTCGTCGAATGAGACGAGCGTGGCGTCGTAGTTCGGGACCAGCTTCCCGTCGACCTCGACGAAGAGGTCTGCGGGCGCGGCTGGAGGGGCGGCTACGGCTTCCTGAGGCGGCGTGTCGACCTGCGGCACGCGGCCAACTATAGCGGCAGACCCCACACCCGATCGGGGGTCGGAGCCGGCGCTGGTAGCCTCCGACCACAGATGCCGACCCGGCGCACCAAGCGCGGTTCGGAGCGCACCGCGCTCGATTCCACGCACGACGTGGTGATCTGTGGTGCCAGCTTCGCGGGTCTTGCGGCGGCCCGAGAGCTTGCCGGAACAGACGCCCGCGTGTTGGTCCTCGATCGCTACGAGATCGGGGAGCGGCAGACGTCGGCCTGTGCGGCCCCCACGGCGTGGCTCGAGGCGCTCGAACTCGAGGGCTCGATCAGCCAGACCTTCGACGAGCTGGTCGTCCACACTCCCCGTACGACGGTCAGGCTGCCGCTGCCGTGGACCTTCGCGACCTTCGACTATCCCGAGTTGTGCCGTCTGCTCGCTGCACAGAACGACGCCGAGTTCGAGACCGCGACGGTTCGGGGGCGCTCGGGTGAGCACGACCGCATCGTCACCGTAGAGACGGATCGCGGGGATCTGTCGGCTCCCCTGCTGGTCGACGCGCTCGGCTGGCGGCGAGTCCTCGGGGCCGCTTACCAGCCGCCCGAGGCGCCGCTCTCGCGAGGCCTCGAGGTCCATCCGAACGGCCGCAGCGGCGAACTGGAGGTTTGGATCGACCGCTCGATCGTGCCCGCAGGCTATGGCTGGAGCTTTCCCGCCGGCGACGAGCTGCGGATCGGCGTCGGCTCGTTCGACCCGACTTTCCACGTCAAGCGGCCGACGGTCGACCTCGCGGGCCAGCTCGAGCGCGACGCGGTCCGCTATCAGGGCAACTGGATCCCGCACAGGCTCCGCGACGGGACGGAGGCGGGAGTGTTCTTCGCCGGCGATTCGGCGGGACACTGCCTGCCGCTCACGGCCGAGGGGATCCGTACCGCGTTCTACTTCGGCATCGCGCTCGGGCGGGAATTGCGCGAGGTCGTCGAGGAGCGAGCCAGTCGCGACGACGCCCTCCGGCGCTACTCGTCGTTCTGCGCGGGCCACGAATGGCACTTCCGCTGGATGCTGAGGATGCAACGGCTGATCCCGGGGGTCCCCCCGAGGATGCTCGCGGCCGCGCTGCAACCGGTCGCAACGCGTCGCTTCTCCCACTGGGCATTTGGCCACTACCTCAACATCGCGCACCCGAGCTTCGTCGAGACGACCCGGCCCGCCTCCGACCGGGTGCTGGCGGCCGTTTAGCCTGCCGCGACGATCAGGCTCGACCTAAAAGTCACGTTCGGATGACGAGAACCGTGCCCGCGAACAGGAGAAGCACGCCCACGAGGCGCGGAGCCGTGATGGGCGTCTTCTCCAGCCCCAGCACTCCGAGGCGATCGATCACCATCGCGGTCGTGAGCTGACCCGCCACCGTCGCCGCCGTAACCCCTCCGGCCCCCAGCGTGCGCACGGTCAGCAGCACGGTTGTCACGTATGCGGCCCCGAGCACACCTCCGAGGAGGTAGTACCACCGGACGCTGGTGAGCCCGGAGACCTCGTCGAGATGGCCCGTTACGACCACGATCCCGAGCAGGACCACCGTCCCGACCCCGAACGAGATCAGCGCCGCGGCGAACGTCCCAGTGGCCTTGCCGAGGTGCGAGTTGATCGGGGCCTGAAGGGCGATCATGCCGCCGACGATGGCCGTCGCGATCGCCGCCAGGAGCGTGCGATCCATCAGATGTCCGGGCGGATCATTTTGCGTCCAACCAGTTGTCGCCGACGCCGACGTCGACCTTCAGAGCCGGATCGAGCGCGAACGCGCCCTCCATCTCGGCCTTCACGAGCGCACTCGCCTCCCGCACCTCCTCCACGGGACCCTCGAAGAGGAGCTCGTCGTGGATCGTCAAGACCAGTCGCGTCTGCATCCCGCGCTCGCGCAGCTGTGCGTCGCAGCGCACCATCGCGATCTTGATGATGTCGGCCGCGGTGCCCTGAATCACGGTGTTCACCGCCAGCCGCTCGCCCAGTGACCGCGTCTGATATTTCCGTGACCGCAGCTCCGGGATGTCGCGCCGGCGCCCGAACAGCGTGGTGACGTAGCCCGCCTCCGAAGCCTCCGCGATCGTGCGCCCGATGAATGCCCGCACCGCTGGAAACCGCGCGAGGTAGTTCTCGATGTACTCGGCGGCCTCCTCGTGCGGAATCTGAAGCTGCTCGGACAGGCCGTGCGCGCTGAGGCCGTACACGATCCCGAAGTTGACGGCCTTCGCGCGGGAGCGTTCCCCCGGTCCGATCTCCGCATGCGGGAGCTTCAGGACCTCCGCCGCGGTGGCAGCATGAACGTCCTCACCCTGCTCGAAGATCCGGTTGAGCACGTCTTCGCCGGCGATGTGAGCAAGGATCCTGAGCTCCACCTGGGAGTAATCGGCGGAGATCAGCTTCGCGCCCGGCTCGGCCACGAAGCAGCTGCGGATCTTACGCCCGAGCTCGGTCCGGATCGGGATGTTCTGCAGGTTCGGGTTGGTGCTCGACAGCCGGCCGGTCGTGGTGGACGCCTGGTTGAAAGTGGTGTGGAGCCGCCCTGTCTCGGGCGTGATGAGATCGGGCAGCGCGTCGAAGTAGGTGCTCTTGAGCTTCGACAGCTCCCGCCAGGACTCGATCTTGCCGACGATCTCGTGCTCGTCGCGAATCGCCGCGAGCACCCGCGCGTCGGTCGAGTAACCCGTCTTGCCCCGGCGCTTACGGCTGAGGCCGAGCTTCTCGAAGAGAATCGAACTGAGCTGCTGCGGCGACCCGACTGTGAACTCCTCGCCGGCCAGCTCGTAGATCTCGCGCTCGAGCCGCTCGATGTCCGCGGCCACCGTGGCGGCGAGCTCGGCGAGCCGCTCGACATCGAGCTTCACGCCCTGGCGCTCCATCCTGCACAGGACCTCGACGAGTGGCAGCTCCACTTCCTCGAAGAGCTCGGTCAACTCCAAACGCTCGAGCTCCGGCTGCTGCGCGGCCGCGAGCGCGTGCACCGCGACGGCCTCGGTCGCGGTGCCGTTCGCACCATCGACCACCGCCTCGATCCCCTCCTGCGCGAGCAGCTCGTCGAGCGGGTACTGCCGGCGGGCGGCGTCGATCAGGTACGCCGCGATCATCGTGTCGTGCCCGAGTTTCTCCGGCGTGAGCCCTTCCTCGCCCAGCGAGGGCGCCGTGTCGCGGCTGATTCCCTTCCAGTCGTGCGCCACCATCGGCCGGTTGCCCCATGCGAGCAGCAGCGACGCGAGGGACTCGGCCACGCCGGTCAGAACCTCGTCCCCGGCCGACGCCGCCCAGTGGATCACGCCGTCGGTCCGGGTCGCCGCAAGCGACGCCGGCCCCTCGGGCAGCGTGGAGAGCTCGCCCACGGACGACTCGCTCGCCCGCGCCTCGATTCTGTGCTCACCGCGCACACGCGGTGCGGCCGTCTCCTCGCCGAGCGCCTCCTCGAGACGCCGCAGGGGCTCGCGCAGCTCGAAGCGCGTGAATGTCTCGCGCAGCCGCGATCGATCAGGAGCCTCGCCCGCGACTTCCGCCACGTCGACCCCGGTGTCGATGTCCCGGCGAAGCACAGCCAAATCGCGCGAGATGCGGGCGAGGTCGGCGCCTTCGCGCAGGTTCTCCCGGCGCTTCGCGCCCGAGATCTCGTCCACGTGCTCGAGCACACCCTCGAGCGAGCCATACTGCTCCAGGAGCTGGGCAGCGGTCTTGTCGCCGATCCCTGGGACGCCTGGAATGTTGTCGGAGGTGTCGCCCTTGAGCCCGATGAAGTCGGGGATCAACTCGGGCGGCACGCGGTACCGCTCGATCACGCCCGCGCGGTCGTAGACGCGCGTATCCGTGATCCCTCGTGACGTCGTCATGATGCGCACGCGCCCGTCGTCCGCGAGCTGATAGGCGTCGCGGTCCCCAGTCACGACCATCACGTCAATGCCGGCCTCCTTGGCCCGCTCAGCGAGACTCGCGATCACGTCATCGGCCTCGAAGCCTTCGACGCGCACGTTGCTGTAGCCGAATGACTCCACGAGCGGCTCGAGGTGGGGCCACTGCTCGCGGAGCAGGTCCGGACGGGGCTTGCGCTCGGACTTGTAGGGCTCGTACTGAAGCTCCCGGCCGGACATGCCTGCATCCCAGACCACGATCGTGGCCTTCGGCCCGTAGTCGGTGAGGATCTTGACGAGCATGCTCGCGAACCCGAAGATCGCGTTCGTCGGCTCGCCCCGGGAGGTCGCGATCGAATCCGGCAACGCGTAGTAAGCCCGGTAGGCCAGGCTGTTGCCGTCGATCAGGAAGAGCTCTTGGGTGGGGGTCACGTCCCAATTATGGAAGAGGCGGCATGAGGGCTGCCGCCCCCTCGGCAGCTTCGCTTCCTCCCCCGCCGACTCTCCGGGTGAGATCCGGGCGACGAAGCCGGCCCCCATGTTCACGAACGCCTCCCGAAGGCTCCGGAGGGGAAGTAAGCGGCGACCGTCGAACCTTCACGGGTATGATCAGCGTCGGCCGTCAGTTGCAGGTCTTTTCTTCTCTCAGGCACAACGAACGGCAGGGGCAATGCCAGTAACTCCCAGTGCGTCGTTCAGTCTCACCCTTCGGATCCGCTTCGAGAACGAGGCGGGGGTGCTCGGCGAGGTCACGTCCGCGATCGGACACGCCGGCGGCTCCATCGGGGCGGTCGACATCGTCCAGTCGAATGACCATCAGATCGTGCGCGACATCGCGGTCGACGCTCGCAGCACGGATCACTGGGAAGAGATCATCGCGGCCGTCAACAGCATCGAGGGCGTGGAGCTCCTGGACTGGACGGATCGCACCTTCAAGATGCACGAGGGCGGCAAGATCGCCCAGCTCAACAAGCATCCAATTACTTCCCGCGACGACCTCTCGATGGCCTATACGCCCGGCGTCGCCCGCGTCTGCCAGGCGATCAGCAAGGACCCGGAGCTGGCCTTCAGGTACACGATCAAGCGGAACCACGTGGCGGTGGTCACCGACGGGTCGGCCGTCCTCGGGCTCGGCGACATCGGTCCGCGCGCGGCGATGCCCGTGATGGAGGGCAAAGCGATGTTGCTCAAGGAGTTCGCCAGCGTCGATGCCTTCCCGATCTGCCTGGACACCAAGGACCCCGACGAGATCGTCGCCGCCGTGAAGGCGATCGCCCCCGGCTTCGGCGGAATCAACCTCGAGGACATCTCCTCCCCGCGGTGCTTCGAGATCGAGGAACGCCTCAAGGAGGCGCTCGACATCCCTGTGTTCCACGACGATCAGCATGGAACCGCCGTAGTCGTGATGGCCGCGCTGTTCAACGCCCTGAAGGTGACCGGCAAGCGCCTCGAGGATCTGCACGTGGCGATGGTCGGGCTCGGCGCCGCCGGCATCGCGGTCACGCAGATCATGCTCCAGGTCGGCGTGGCCGACATCATTGGCTGCGACACGAAGGGCGCGATCTTCGTCGGCCGCGACGACTGGGACGAGATGCACCCGCTCAAGCGCTGGTACGCGGAGAGCACCAACCGCGACCGCCGCACGGGGGGCCCCGCGGACGCACTCGAAGGCGCAGACCTCTTCATCGGGCTCTCGGGCCCGGGAGTGATCGAAGCGGCCGATCTCGATCGGATGAACGACGACGCGATCGTGTTCGCGATGGCGAACCCGGATCCGGAAGTGACGCCCGAGCATGCCGCAGGTCACGTGCGGATCCTGGCAACCGGGCGCTCCGACTACCCGAACCAGATCAACAACGTGCTCTGCTTCCCAGGCCTCTTCAGGGGCGCGCTGGACGCGCGCGCTTCGCGGATCACGGAAGAGATGAAGCTCGCCGCCGGCCACGGGATCGCGGATGTGATCTCGGACGACGAGCTCTCGGAGGAGTACATCATCCCGAGCGTCTTCGATCGCCGGGTGGCCGAGGCCGTTGCCGCGGCCGTCGCCCAGGAGGCCGGGCGCGCGGGAATCGCGCGCACTGCGTTCGACGGCGAGATCGACGCGCGCACCACGCTCGGCGTGCGTTCGCCCGCCGGCAGCTAGTCGTCGCTCACGCAAGCGCCTCAACGAAACGTCATCACCTACCAGCCGCCGTTTGAACGGACGTTGCCAGGCAGCCTGGAAGGCAGTGATCCGCGCGGTGAGCTCGTCGAGGTCGTGGAAGCGCCTCGGGGGGCGCGATCTCAGCGTGACACCAGCGCGACGGCGGTCGCCCCGACCCGGCCGGACGCTCGCAGGCCAGCGCTTTGATCTCCGCGATCTGTGCAGCGCGATCTTCGCGCGAACCACTTCACGATGCGGACGGTGTACCTGGGCCAGCTCGATGGCGCCCCGGCGTGTCCACTAGTCAGCCCACCAGTCGCGCTGACCCTCCACGTCCTCGCGCCGACCCTCGCCGAGACTGGGTGCTCCGACGACGATGAGGTCCAGGCCCTCCGGCCCCGCCTCGTAGCCTCGCCACGTACCGGGCGGCACGCGCACCGCATCCCACTGCTTGACCTCGACGACCTCGGCGTCGAGCTTCATCCGTCCGCCGCCGCGCACGACCACGTACACCTCCTCCTGCGTCTTGTGCGTGTGGCCGTAGGGGAAGCGATAGTCGGGCGGGACGCGCTGGTAGCTCAGGCCGGATTGTGCAAGTGCCAGCGCCTGGGTCGCCAAGCGGAACTCCAGGTCTGGCGGGCCGTCGAAGTTGGACCCGACGTCAGGCAGGTCCTCTCTGAGGTTCCTGAGCGTGAACGGCACGGTTCGATCCTATGGCACCGCCGATAGTCCCTCACGACTTGCTGTCCGTCCGGGATACTGGCCGGGAGATGAGCAAGGAGTTCACGGCGCCCGATCCGGTTGAGCTTGTGCGCGAGCAGCTTGAGGCTCTGGATCGCGGTGATCTCGACGGGGTGATGAGCAGTGTCGCCGAAGATGGGGTCTTGGACGGGCGGGCGGAGCTCATCGAGGGTCGAGCGGCGATAAGTGGCTTCCTTGAGGAGTGGTTCGGGGCCTACGAGGAATTGGACTTCGAGCTCGAGGAGGTCAGTCACCTCGGCGGTGGGGTTGTGTTTGCAGTGGTGATTCAGGACGGGCGTCTGGTTGGCAGCGACGGCCATGTTCGACAACGCGAGGGATGGGTCTACCTCTGTGTGGGAGCTCGATCGCTCGCCTTACGACCTCCGACGTCGACCAGGCCCGCGCGGCCGCCGAACGCCTATCGCAGGAGCGGGGGTAAGGCGCACGGAGTTTCGCTAGTCGTTTCGCTAGACCCTCCTACCACGCGCCTGCGCGGGTTGCACCCGCGCCCCAGCCCCCATGGCCCTTCGCCAGCGGGCTGACGGTCTGCCCTCGACTCTCCTTTCCGGCGCTTCTTGGAGGTCCAAGCCTGGTCGGGGATTGTCTGCCTCTCCAGGAGGTACGAGTCTTCGCGCTGAGCGCGTAGAGCAGCGGCACGGGATCGCCTGGCAGGCGCCAGCGGCCCTCGTCAGCGCGGGCTCTATCCTCTCATCGGCTCATCCCGCCCGGCGGTAGCGGATGTGTGTGGCCAGCGGCGAATGCAAGACCTCGACGGGCTCCAACCCGAACGACTCGACGCCGTCGAAGATCCGCTCGCCGGAGCCGAGCAGGACCGGCGCGACGTCCAGCGTGAGCTCGTCGATGACCCCGGCAATGAGGGCCTGACGCACGGTCGAGGCGCCACCCGCGATGTCTACGCCGCCCTCGCCGGCCGTCTCACGCGCTTGTGCGTAAGCGGCGTCGAAGCCGTCGGTGACGAAGTGGAAGGCGGTCCCGCCTTCCATCTCGATCGGCTCGTGGGCGTGATGGGTGAGCACAAACACCGGCGCGTGGTAAGGCGGCTCGGGGCCCCACCAGCCGCGCCAGTCCTCATCCCACTCACCGCGGATCGGCCCGAACATGTTCCGCCCCATGACGTAGGCGCCGCGTGGGCGCATGAGCCAGCCGGTCGCCGTCGCGTCGGCGTCGTTGGCACGCTCGTCGCCGAGATGCCAACCGTGGAGCTCGCGCCCGCGTTTGCCCAGTGGATCCTCGCGGCTCTGGTCGGGCCCAGCGACGAAACCGTCGAGCGAGATCGACATGTGGCAGGTGGTGTCCGGCATCGGCGTCCTCCCAAGGCGGTTGCGATTTGCAAGTGGCGACAGCACCCTAGTTCAGGCGACACACCCGCAAACTGACCACCGGCTCTCGGCGCATCCGCGCTCTATCGATTCGTGGGCGGGATGGGCTATTAGCTCAGGCCGGATTGCTCGAGCTCGAGCGCCTTGCTCGCGTGGCGGAACTCAAAAGCCGGCGAGCCGTCGCGAGCCGCCGAGCGCCTACCCGCTGGAGTCGCCGATCAGCTTCGCCCGCGCAACGGGGCGCCCGTTTCGAATGCGGTACCCCGAGAGTTGCTTGAGCGTGGTGTCGCCGTTGTCGTCAATCGAGAACCTGCCAACCACGCTGTCGTAGTTGCTGGTGTCGAAAATCTCACGAATGATCCTGTCGCGGGAGCGGCCGGAGCCCCCGGCGCGCGCGATCGCGTCCAGGACGAGCGACATCGAGGCGTATCCGTACGCGGCAAACGGGTCTGGGGCTGTCCCGAACTCCCGCCGGTAGTCCCGCACGAATCGCTGCCCTTTCGCAGGCAGCTGCCGCGGATCCTGGGCCACTGACGTGAGGTACGTCTGCCGCTCCGCCGCGCCCAGCCCCGAATAGAAGTCCGGCGCCAGCAGATCGTGTGTCCCGATCAAGCGAGCTGCCGGGACCGCTTGGTGCAGCGACGTCCACAGCGCGGCCGCATTGCTGTCTCGCGAGCCCCCGAAGAAGACCGCGTCGGGTCGCGCCTGCGCGATCTTGGAGGAAAGGTCGCTGTAGTCCTGCGCCCGCGGGTCCATGCGGTCCTCGCCGGCCACGTTCAAGCCCCGCTTTGAAGCCGCGACACGGAAGAGCTCGGCCAGGCCGTCGCCTTCTGGGCTGCGGTCCCCGAGCACGAACACGGAGTGAGCACCAAGTGTCTTTGCCCAACCCGCGGCTGCGGATGCCTCGACGTCATCGGGCGGCACGACCCTCGCGAAATTGCGTTTTCCCGACGGGTAGAACTTGTCGGGCTCGCCTTTCTCCGCCCCGGGCACCAGCTTCGTAAGCCCGACCGCGGTGGAGCCCGGGCTCACCTGCGGGAATCCGGCCTCGTTCGTGATCGGCACGGACAGTGCCGACGCGTCCGAGTCCAGCTCGCCGATGTACGCGATCGTGTGGACGTCCTCTACCGCCTTGCGCGCGTTGTTGGCAACCACGTCCGGACTCCACTTGGCCGTCCCGTCACTGCCGGCGGAGTCGTCGACGAACGAGAAGCCGACCTTGAAGTTGCCGGCCTTCCCGCCGGCGTCCTTGAGCGCGAGCTTCTCGGCGTTCAGGATGCTCTTCGACCGGTCGCCCTCCGGGCCCTGGAGCGGGAGACTCGAGTAGACCGTGAGGTTGTTACCTCGTACGGATCCACCGTTGGCCTGATCGTTGCCGCAGCCGGCCGCTCCGGCGGCAATCGCCATGGCAGCAAACAGGGCTACGACCGTAGCTCTTCGCGGGAACGCTCTTCTCAAAGACTCGGAAGGGGCCAGAAGGAGTCGCGATTCTAACCCGTGGCGGCTGGGGTCAAGACGGCACCTGGCTCTTGCAACCGCGCCCGCGATGTCGCCCGGAGCGGCCGATGGGCGTGGCTATATTGGACCGGTCTTGAAAATTGGCGTGCTCACAGCCGGCGGCGATTGCCCCGGCCTGAACGCCGTGATCCGCGCAGTCGTACGACGCAGTCTCGCGGGAGGCCACGAGCCGGTCGGGCTCTGGCGGGGATATGCGGGCCTCGCCGAGCGCAGCTACGTGGACCTGGACATGCGCACGGTCTCGGGAATCCTCCACCTTGGCGGGACGATCCTTTCGACCTCGAACTTCGATCCGTACCGTCACGAAAACGGAGTGGAGCGGGTCCTCGAGGCCGTCGGGGAGGATGGCTTCGACGCGGTCGTCGCGATCGGGGGCGAGCACACGATGGGCATCACCCGCCGCCTGCACGCGGAGCACAACCTGCCGCTCGTCGGCGTTCCGAAGACGATCGACAACGACGTGCCCTGCACCGATTTCACGTTCGGCTTCGACACGGCGGTGCAGATAGCGACCGACGCGATCGACCGCCTCCACACCACGGCCCAGTCGCACGATCGCGTGATGATCGTGGAGGTCATGGGCCGCAACACCGGCTGGATCGCGGTCTTCGGCGGCATGGCCGGCGGCGCCGACGCGATCGTGATTCCGGAGCTCGAGCTGAGCGTAGAGGAGATCTGCGCCTCGATCAACGCCCGCCACGAGCGCGGCAAGAGCTTCTCGATCGTGGTCGTCGCGGAGGGCGCTCAGCTGGCGTTCGCGTCAGGCGAGAAGCGCCTGATCCGGGCCTCGCCGGAGACCGACACGTACGGCTACCCACGCCTCGGTGGAATCGGGCAGGCGCTGGGAAAGGAGATCGAGGCGCGGACCGGCTTCGAGACGCGGGTCACGAACATCGGCCATGTGCAGCGGGGCGGCACACCGACGGCGCGTGACCGAGTGCTCGCGACACGCTACGGCGTGATGGCCGCGGAGCTCGCCGAGCGCGGGGAATTCGGCCGCATGGCGGCCCTCCAGGGAACCGAGATGACCAGCGTGCCGCTGAGCGAAGTCGAAGGGATAAAGCACGTGGACCTCGGCTACCAGCGGATCGCGGCCACGTTCTTCGGGTAGGGGTCGGCGCCGAAGGTTGGAAGGGGCGCTGCGCGCGGTCCTTCAGGCGGACCTGAGTCAGTCGCCCGATTCCTCGGCGTCGGGGCGGCCGCGATCGGCCATCTGGGCCAGGATGCCGATGCCGAGGAAAGCCAGCGCCACCAGCCCGCCGGTGTCGGGGTCGAGCCCGATTGCCCAGAGGACGACAAGCGCGCAAGCGCCGAGGGTGGCTGCCAGAAAGACCCACACGGCGGGCGCCAGTCTATCCGAGCGCGTCAGACGTCTGGTGAAGGAAGCGGTCTACGCCGGCGAGCGCCAGCTCGATTGAGGGCGCGTCGGCCACCTCGCGAACGAGCCGGCTCCCCATGATCACCCCGTCGGCGATCTCGGCGACGGCGACCGCCTGGTCCGGAGTGCCGATCCCGAAGCCCACGGCGGCCGGCACGCCGGCGCTCGCGCGAACGTTTTCGACGATCTCTCGAAGCTCGGGCGGAAGCTCCGTCCGCTCCCCGGTGACGCCCGTGACCGACACGACGTATACGAACCCGCGCGCACATCGGCCGATCTCGCGAACGTCTTCCAGGGGTGTGGTGGGAGCGACGAGCGGCACGAGGGCGACGCCCGCCGCATCGCAGGCGGCCCGCAGCTCACCTGCCTCGGCCGCCGGCAGGTCGGGCACGATCAGTCCCGAAACCCCTCGCGACGCGAGGAGGTCGGCGACCCGCTCGAAGCCCCTCGTGAAGATCGGGTTCGCGTAGCACATCAGGACGACCGGGATGCTCTCTGAGAGCGGGTGGGCCACTTGGTCGAGCACGCGGTCGAACGTCGCGCCCGCGCGAAGCGCCCTCTGTCCAGCGGCCTGGATCGCCGGACCGTCCGCGAGCGGATCCGAAAACGGGACGCCCACCTCGACCAGATCGGCATGCTTCTCGTAGACCCGACCGACCGCAAGCGACCCCTCGAGCGAGGGGAACCCTCCCATCAGGTAGGGCATCAGGGCCGCGCTCCGGCGGTGCCCGTCGAACGCGGCCGCGATCCGCTCGTGGCCGGTCACCGGCGCCGCGCTCAGATCGGCCATCTAGTTGTCGAGGGCCGGGTCGAAGACGGGGCGGCCCGACCGGCGGTCGTGGGCGAGCACCTCGGCCAGGTCCTTGTCTCCCCGGCCGCTGAGGGTCACGAGCGTCGCGCCGTTTGCAGGAGCCGGCGCCTCGAGCGCCCAGGCGATCGCGTGGGCCGGCTCGAGCGCGGGGATGATGCCCTCGAGGCGCGAGAGCTCGTGGAACGCCCCGAGCGCGGCCTCGTCGGTCACGGTCTCGTACCGGACGCGACCGGTGTCACGCAGATGAGCATGCTCCGGGCCGACGCCGGGGTAGTCGAGACCCGCGGAGATCGAGTGCGCCTCGAGGATCTGGCCGTCTTCGTCCTGGAGCACGGACGAGAACGCACCGTGGAGGACGCCTGCCCGGCCGGCTGCCAGCGAGGCACCGTGCCGCGTGCCGTCGAGTCCCTCGCCGCCTGCCTCGACGCCGACGAGCTCGACTTCCGAGTCTCCGCTGAAGGCCGTGAAGGTCCCGATCGCGTTGCTGCCGCCGCCGACGCACGCAACCACCCGCCCGGGCAGTGCTCCGGTCCTCTCGAGGATCTGGGTGCGCGCTTCGTCGCCGATCACGCGCTGGAGATCCCGCACGAGCGCCGGGTAGGGCGCAGGCCCGACGGCGGACCCGATCACGTAGTGGGTCGTCTCGACGTTCGCGACCCAGTCGCGGATCGCGGCGCTCACAGCCTCTTTGAGCGTACGGGCACCCGCCTCGACCGGCTCGACCCGCGCACCGAGCAGTTCCATGCGCTCGACGTTCGGCCGCTGGCGGCGCATGTCCTCGGTTCCCATGTAGACGAAGCATTCCTGGCCGAGCAGCGCACACGCCGTCGCGATCGCGACACCGTGCTGTCCGGCGCCCGTCTCGGCGATCACCCTCGCCTTGCCCATTCTCCGCGCGAGCAGAGCCTGCCCCAGGGCGTTGTTGATCTTGTGGGCCCCCGTGTGGAGCAGGTCCTCGCGCTTCAGGTACACCGGGGAGCCCAGTCGCTCGGAAAGCCGGCGCGCGTGATAGAGCGGCGTCGGCCGCCCCACGTAGGTCGTGAGCAGCGCTTCGAGCTCGATCCGGAAGTCGGGATCATCGCGCGCGGCGAGCCACGCCTGCTCGAGCTCCGCGAGCGCCGGCATCAAGGTCTCCGGAACGTACTTCCCGCCGTAGCGGCCGAAGCGCTCCTCGAGGCGGTCGATCACGGGTCTCGACGGTGTCATCAGACCGGCGCGGCGGCGCGCTCGACCGACTCGAAGAAGCGCTCGAGCTCCCGTGGGTCCTTGCGGCCCGGCTCAGCCTCGACGCCGCTTGCGACATCGACGGCGAACGGCCTCACGAGCTCGATGGCCTCCGCGACGTTGTCCGCGTCGAGGCCTCCGGAGATCACGAGACGAGGCTCGTGCGGATGCTCCGCGGCAAGCTGCCAATCGAATCGCATGCCCGTCCCGCCCCAGCTCCCGGGGACATGTGAGTCCAACAGGTGGAAGTCGGTTCGGTACGCGGTGAGCGCCCGCACCGCTGCACCGTCGCGGACTCGGGCCGCTTTCATGACTTTCAGACCGGTCCGACGGCGGGCCTCGTCGCAGTACGAAGGGCCCTCGTCACCATGCAGCTGCACGATCGTGAGCGGCACGCTGTCGAGCACGCCCATCAATTCGTCGAGCGGCGAATTGACGAACACGCCCACCAGCTCGGTCCTGCGCCTGAAGGCGGACGCGATCGCGGCCGCATCGTCGACATCGCACCGGCGCGGGCTCCCGTCGTGGAAGATCATTCCGATCGCCCAGGCACCCAGCTCGGTCGCCGCCCGCGCGTCGTCGACGTTCGTGATTCCGCAGATCTTTACTTTCGTGCGCGCTGGCAAGGCCGACCAATCGTAGAGAACGGGACCCGGCGACCCGCGCTGAAAGATCATTGCCCGGCGCTGAGCGCGCCGGCTCCCCCTCGGACCTGGCCTCGGCGACCTACGGAATCGTCGGGAGCTGCTGCTGCGGCTGCTGCCCCTGCGCGTTCTGCGGCCTGTTGCCGAGCGTGACGGTCGCCGTCCGCTTGGCCTTCCCGCGCAGCAGGTCGAGCGTCACCTTGTCGCCCGGCTTCTTCGAGTCGACGACCGCCACCACGTCGTCCATCGACTTGACGCTCTTGCCGTTGATCCCGGTGAGCACGTCGCCGCCGAGCACGAGGTCGTTCCCGCCGATCGTGACCTGCGTGTCCCCTCCCTTCACCCCGGCGCTCTTGGCCGGTCCGGTGGTGCTCTGGATCAGGACGCCCTTGTCGGTCGGGAGGTTCAGGCTCTGCGACATCGTCGAAGTGATCGACACACCCGTGATTCCGACATAGGCGTGCTGAGCGGACCCGTTCTTCTTCAGCTGATCGGCGATCTTCTTGGCGTTGTTGATCGGGATCGCGAAGCCGATCCCGATGTTGCCGTTCCCGCCCGCGGTCTCGATCTGCGAGTTGATGCCGATCACGCGGCCTTGGCTGTCGATCAGCGGGCCGCCGGAGTTGCCAGGGTTGATCGCCGCGTCGGTCTGGATCACGTGCTCGATCGAGAAGCCGTTCGGTGCCTGGATCTTGCGCTGGAGGGCGCTCACGATCCCACTCGTGACGGTGCGGTCGAGGCCGAAGGGGTTTCCGATCGCGACGACCGGATCACCGACCTGGACGTCGGAAGAGTTCCCCAGCTCGAGTGGGTGAAGCGCACTCTTGTCGGCGTTGACCTTGAGCAGAGCAACGTCGGAGGAGGTGTCGCGCCCGAGGATCTTTGCGTCGTAGGACTTGTCGCCGAGATTGACGGTCACCTTGGTCGCACCTTCGACCACGTGGGCGTTCGTGAGGATGTCGCCGTTGTCGTCGATCACGAACCCGGACCCGGTCGCTGTCCCGCGCTGGCTTTGCGGAAAGAGGCCGAAAGGCGACTGCGTGCGCTGAACGACCTCCGCGCTCACGAACGCGACGCCCGGTGCGTCCTTCTCGTAGATCTGGTGGACGGTGAGTCCCGAACGGGCCTTGGAGTCGGCCACCGCGGACTGAGAGATCGGGCTCTGCACGACCGTCGTCTTGTCGCTGCTGCTGAACACACCGGCCGCCGCCAGGATCAGCACGGCGATCAGCACGACCAGACCGCCAAGCAGCGCAGCCACGAATGGATGCTCGACTGCTCGACGGACTTGCTCGGAAAGGGGAGGGCGAGGGGTCCCGTACATCTGATTAACAGTTGTACATGTGCGGGATTAAGGCCATATAAATGTTCAACTCGAAAGTCCTTAAATCGATTCTTCGGCCCGCCCGGACCGGCACTTGACCGTCTCGAGCGGGCTGAGCAAGTTCAGACCTGCGTATTCTCCTCGGAGCTCGCGAGCTCGCGGCAGGCCTGCTCGGGGTCGTCAGCGCGCATCAGGCGCTCGCCGATCAGGACGGCATCGACTCCAACGCGCTCGAGCTCGGACACCTGCTCGCGCGAGCTGATGCCGCTTTCCGAGACGACCGTCTTACCGGCCGGCACGTCGGCGAGCAGCTCGAACGTGCGCTCCAGGTCGATGGAGAAGTCCTCCAGGTCGCGATTGTTGATCCCGATCACCTCGGCGTCGACTCCGAGCGCGGCGTCGAGCTCCTCTCGGTCGTGGACTTCGACCAGACAGTCCAGGTCAAGCGCATCGGCCTCCGTATGGAGCTGTGCCAGCTCCTCCGGCTCGAGCGCCGCCACGATCAGCAGCACGGCATCTGCCTGGGCGGCGGCGGCCTCGTACAACTGGTACCGCTCGAGGATGAAGTCCTTCCGGAGGATGGGAAGGTCGGTCGCGGTGCGCGCTGCGCGGAGGTCCGCCAGCGAGCCGCCGAAATGCTCGCCGTCAGTGAGGATCGAGAGTGCCCCCGCGCCCCCGCGCTCGTAGGCGCGCACGATCTCCTCGACCGGATCCCCGCCGCGCGGGAGATCACCGGCGGCAGGGGAGCGGCGCTTGTACTCGGCGATCAGAGAGATGCCCGGGGCGGCGAGCGCCTCCTTGAACGGCCTGCCCTCGACGCGCGCCGAGATTGCAAGCTCGAGCTCCTGGAGCGACACCTGTTCGCGGCGCCGCGCGACCTGGTCGCGAGCGGCGTTGGTGAGATCTTCGAGCGTCGTCAAGCCGTCCTTTCGGCTACCGGGGCCAGTTCCTGGGTCTTTCGAACGAACCTGTCGAGCGTATCGAGCGCGGCTCCGGAATCGATCGCCTCTTCGGCCATTCGCACTCCCTCCTCGAAGCCGGGCGCGCGAGCACCAACGAACAGTGCAGCTCCGGCGTTCATCAACACGAGCGCGCGCTGGGGCCCCTGCCGACCGGCGAGCACGGCTCGCGTGATGGCGGCGTTCTGCTCGGGCGTGCCGCCGCGGACAGCCTCCGCCTCCGCTCGCTCGAGCCCTACCCGCTCCGGTGAGATCGTGTGAGAGGTGACACCCTGGGGGTCGACCTCCAGCAGGTGTGTCTCGGCGACGATGCTCACTTCGTCCATGCCATCCGCGCCGGCGACGACCGCGGCCCGCTTGGCGCCGAGCGCCAGCAGCGCGCCGGCGATGATCTCGACGTAGGCGGGGTCGCCCACGCCGAGAAGCTGATACGTCGCCCCGGCGGGGTTCGTAAGCGGTCCGAGGAAGTTGAAGATCGTGCGCACGCCGAGCGCCTTCCGCACGGGCACGACGTGCCGCGTCGCGGTGTGATGCCGCGGCGCGAACATGAACCCGAAGCCCACCTCCTCGATGCATTGGCCGACGGCTTTGGGATCCAGGTCGATCCGCGCGCCCAGCGCCTCGAGCACGTCGGCGGACCCGCACAGGCTGGTGGCCGATCGGTTCCCGTGCTTCGCGACGCGTGACCCGGCCGCGGCGGCGACCAGCGCCGCGGTCGTCGAGACGTTGAACGTGGGCGTGCGCCCGCCGCCCGTGCCCGCGGTGTCGAGCAGGTCGTCCCCCGGCACGTTCACGTGCTCGGCGAGCTCACGCATGGTCCGCGCGAGTCCAACCAGCTCGTCGACGGTCTCGCCCTTCGTACGGAGCGCGATCAGGAACGCCGCCGTCTGGGCCTCGTCGACTTCCCCGTTCATGATCTCGCGGAGCACGCTCTGCGCCTCCTCGGTGCTGAGGTTCTCTCCAGCGGCGACCGCGTCGATCGCTTCGGTGACGATTGGGTTCGGCATCCAGCTGGCTCAGATCGTCAGTCGCCGAGGAAGTTCCTCAGGATCAGCTTGCCGCTGTCGGTGAGCACGGACTCGGGATGGAACTGGACCCCTTCGGCGGGGAGCTCGCGGTGCCTGATCGCCATCACCGTCCCCGCCGCCTCGGCGGAGAGCTCGAACAGCGGCGGCAGGTCGGGATCGACCACCAGCGAGTGATAGCGGCCGGCGACGAGCGGGTTCTCGACGCCGCGGAAGATCGAGCGGCCGTCGTGCTGGACGTCCGCGGTCTTGCCGTGCACAGGCTCGCCAATCACCACGCGACCCCCGAACGCCTCCGCCAGCGCCTGGTGGCCCAGGCACACGCCCAGCACGGGAATTCCCTCCTCGGGAAAGGCGCGCGCGGCCTCGATCGAGATGCCGGCGTCGGCCGGCCGGCACGGGCCCGGTGAGATCACGACCCGGTCGGGCCGGCGGGCAAGCAGCTCTTCCACGCTCACCACGTCGTTGCGCACCACATCGGGCTCGGCACCCAGCTCTCCCAGATACTGCACGAGGTTGTAGGTGAAGCTGTCGTAGTTGTCGATCACCAGGACTCGCACCTCGCTCACCGCTCGGACTAGGCCCAGTCGGGCTGCCGGCAGGCGAGCTCGATCGCGCGAAACATCGCCTGCGCTTTCGCAACCGTCTCGTCGTACTCGTAGCCGGGGTCCGAGTCCGCCACGATGCCCGCTCCACACTGGATGTGCGCGACCCCGTCCTTGATCACGACCGTGCGGATGTGGATGCACGTATCGAGATCCCCGGAGTAGCTCAGATAACCGATCGCGCCTCCGTAGAACCCCCGCTTCGACGGCTCGAGCTCGTCGATGATCTCCATCGCCCGGATCTTCGGCGCCCCGGAGAGCGTCCCTGCCGGCAGGCACGCCCGCAGCGCGTCCATCGCATTCGAGCCTTCGGAGAGCCGCCCCACCACCGACGAGACGATGTGCATCACGTGCGAGTAGGTCTCGATCGCCATCAGCTCGCTCACCTCGACGCTGCCGAACTTCGCCACCCGGCCCACGTCATTTCGCCCCAGGTCGACCAGCATCACGTGCTCGGCTCGCTCCTTTTCGTCGGCCAGGAGCGACTCGGCCACCCGCAGGTCCTCCTCGGGACTGTTGGCGCGTGGGCGCGTGCCCGCGATCGGTCGCATCTCGACGTGGTCGCCGGTCACCCTCACGAGCGGCTCGGGGGAGGCTCCCGCGATCGAGAAGTCCTCGAATTCCAGGAAGTACATGTAAGGCGACGGATTCACGACACGCAGGCCGCGATAGACGGAGAACGGCTCGACCGGGCAGGGGCCGCTCCAGCGGTGGGACGGAACGACCTGAAAGATGTCTCCAGCGTAGATGTACTCCTTGGCGCGACTGACACCGGCCTCGAACTGCCGGCGGGTCATGTTCGACTCGAACGCCGCCAGAGGGTCGGCCGGTCTGTCGAGAGCCCCGGCATCGCCATCCGCCCGCGGCACGGGAGTCCCGAGCAGGTCACGCGCCCGCTCGATCAACGCGACCGTCTGCGCATAGGCCCCGTCCGCCTCGACCGGGTCGTCGACGAACGCGTTCACCATGATCGTCACCTGATGACTCAGGTGATCGAACACGATCAGCGCGTCGGAGATCATCAGGGCCATGTCCGGCGTGCCGATCTCGTCGGCGGTGGGCTCAGGGAGGCGCTCCACCGTCCGTACGAGGTCGTACCCGAACACCCCCACCGCGCCGCCGGCGAACGGCGGTAGCCCCTCCAGCGGCGCGACCCGGTACCGCGCCAGGTAACCAGCAACCACGGCGAAAGGATCCGGCCCCTCGAGGTCACGCGTTCCGTCGCCGTCTACGACAGTCAGGCGATCGTGCTCGTACCGCAGCACCGCTCGAGGCCGGAAACCGAGGAACGAGTAGCGCCCGAATCGCCCCTGCTCCGCGGACTCGAGCAGGAACGCCGGGCCCCGCCCGCGCAGCTTCAGGAAGGCGGAGACGGGCGTCTCGCAGTCGTCGATGAACGTGTGCCGCAGCGGGATCACGTTGTACTCACCGGCCAGCGCGCGGACCTCGTCGAGCGACGGCGTAACCGGCAGCCGGGCAGTGGCTGCGACGCTCAACGCCCGATTCGCCTGTCCATGCGCTCGGTCAGCTGCTCGAGGGCGTCGGCGTACGTGAGGCCGCGCGCGTAGAGCAGCACGCCGAGGTGATAGAGCAGGTCGGCGGACTCCTCCCGAACTCGCTGGTCCGACTCCTCGTGCCCTGCGCGGACCACCTCCTCCGCCTCCTCCGTGACCTTGTCTCCGATCCGGTCGAGGCCGGCGCGGAACAGCTCCGCGCTGTAACTCCGCTCCGGGAGCTCGTCGCGGCGCTGTGCGAGCGTCCGGCCAAGCGCGCCGAGCGCTTCCGAGGGCGCTACCGCGTCTCCCTCGAGGACCCTGTAGAAGCAGGTTCGCTCGCCGGTATGGCATGCGGGGCCCGCGGGCTCCACCAACGCCAAAAGCGCGTCCGCGTCACAGTCGTATCGCAGTGATCGCAGCCGCTGGACGTTTCCCGAGGTCTCGCCTTTCCGCCAGAGCTCGCCTCGCGAGCGGCTCCAGAAGTGAACTTCCCCGCTGTCGAGCGTGCGGTCGAGCGCCTCTCGGTTCATGTACGCGAGGCTCAGGACCTCGCCCGTGCTCCAATCCTGCGTCACGCAGGGCACCAGTCCGCTGTCGTCGAACGCGATCTCGACCCCGGCGACCGCCGTCTCGGTCTCCATTGGAGGAATTCTAGGGCGGCTGCGCGGTCGCCCCGAGACGGCGCCCGGGACGATCGCGGGCACGACCACGCCCCGCCTGCAAACCCGCGGGTGCGCTCTGCTCGCGGCGCGAGCTAGAGGACGGGTCCGGCTTGCCCCAGGATCGGCTCGGGCGCGTACTCCTGTGCGAGGATCTCCTTGATCTCCTCCCCGCACTGGTCGCAGATCAGGACGTAACGGAGCATCCGCGCGTCCTTCGAGTAAAGCCCGACGCCGGAGTAGTAGCCGGAATGGGAACAGCTATTCGAGCGTTGGGAATTCATCCCTCGTGCATCCATGCGCAAACCCCCGCAGACGAACAGGTGGGCGATGGATTATTACTACCTCAAGAGCCCTGCAAATTGCAACATTTCCGGGACGGTTTCCGAATTCAGGGCTCGATTCCCAGACGATCGAGAAGCGCGTCGTCCCGGCGCCAGGCGGGCCTGACCTTGACTGTCAGATCGAGGTGGACGCGCTTTCCGACCGCGCGCTCGAGCTCGCGCCGGGCGGCCGTGCCGATCGACCGGATCATCCGGCCCGCGGCCCCGATCAGGATCCCCTTCTGCGACTCGGTCTCGACCCAGAGGACGGCCCGCACGACCACCAGGTGCTCACGGTCGGCGATGTCCTCGACCTTGACCTCGATCGAATGCGGGACTTCCTCCCGCGTCCGTCGAAGCGCCTGCTCGCGGATCAGCTCCGCCAGCGCGATGTCGCGCGGCTGGTCGCTTGTCTCGTCGGCAGGGAAGAAGGCAGGTCCTTCGGGAAGGATCGAGGCCAGCTCTTCGACCAGCGGCGCGATTCCCTGGGCCCGGAGCGCCGAGACCGGCAGGACCGCGCGCAGGTCGATCCCCTGCTCCTCGAGCGCGCTCGCGTCAGACAGCGCCTGCGCGGTTCCCGCGCGATCCAGCCTGTCGACCTTGTTGACGACCGTCACGACCGGCACCCCGGACCGTTCGAGGGCGTGCGCTATGAACCGGTCCCCGCCGCCGCTCCGCTCCGCGCCGTTCAGGACGAAGAGCGCCGCATCGCAGTCGGCGAGCGCGCGCTCGACTCCCCGCTGCATGCGCTCGGTGAGCGCGTCTCGCGGCTGCTGGAACCCGGGCAGGTCGACCAGCACGAGCTGAAACGGCTCTCCGGCTTGCTCTCCGTTGACGATCCCGCGGATCGCCCGGCGGGTGGTCTGTGACGTGTCCGAGACCGCGGCGACCTTTGCGCCGACGAGCGCGTTCACGAGCGTCGACTTGCCGACGTTCGGCCTGCCCGCGATCGCGACGAAGCCGGACCTCACCGTGCGGACAGCTGGTCGAGAACCCTCGCCTGAAGCGCCAGCATGTCTCCCTCGTCGACCTCGTGGTCGTAGCCCGCGAGATGGAGGATCCCGTGCACCGTCGCCTCTGTCAGGTCGGGGGTGCACCCAGGGCAGATCACCACGTCTCCGAGCTCGCGCGGGCCGGCGGTCTCCCCCGGTCCGTCGAGCGGGAACGAGAGCACATCCGTGGGCTCGTCGATGCCGCGGTGGTCCCGGTTCAGCCGGCGGATGCGCTCAGGCGAGACGAGCTCGACCGCGACATGGCCGTGGTCGATGCCGCAGGCAACGAGCGCCGCAACGGCCGCTGTTCGCAGCTCCTCCGGACATTCGAGATCAACCATCTAAGGCGCGTCGCTCGACGCGGTCCGCAAATCCGGCGCCTGGCGTTGCGCATGCCGGGAGTACGCGTTCACGATCCGCTGGACGAGCTTGTGACGCACGACGTCCTCGCCCGTGAAGTGCACGAAGTCGATGTCGCGCACGTCGCCCAATATCTCGCGGACCACGACGAGGCCGGACCGCTGGTCATCAGGCAGGTCGATCTGCGTGATGTCCCCGGTCACCACCATCGTGGAGTTGAAGCCGAGCCGCGTCAGGAACATCTTCATCTGCTCCGGCGAAGTGTTCTGGGCCTCGTCGAGAATGATGAACGAGTCGTTAAGCGTCCTCCCACGCATGAATGCCAGCGGCGCCACCTCGATCACCCCGCGCTCCAGGTACGCGTTCACCCGCTCGGCGTCGAGCATGTCGTAAAGCGCGTCGAAGAGCGGCCGCAAGTAGGGATCGACCTTCTCCATCATCGTGCCCGGCAGGAATCCGAGCCGCTCGCCGGCCTCGACCGCGGGCCGGGTCAGGATGATCCGGTTCACCGCGCGGCGCGAGAGCGCGGCGGTCGCCATCGCCATCGCGAGGTACGTCTTTCCCGTGCCCGCGGGCCCGATCCCGAACGTGATCGTGTTGTTGCGGATCGAGTCCACGTAGCGCTTCTGGTTGACGGTTTTGGGGGCGACGCGAGTCGAGCGGTGGGTCGACACCCCGTCGCCCAGAATGGAGGTCGGGCTCTCGTGCTGGTCGAGCGCCGAGGTCACCGCTCCGATCGTGCCCGGCGAGATCTCGTGGCCCTGCGCGATCAGCTCCGAAACCTCCTCGACCACTTCGCGCCCGACGTTGACGTCCTCCTCCGATCCGTCCAGCGTCAGCACGTTGCCCCGCAGGAACACCGCGCAGTCGAGGTGCCCCTCAAGCGCGCGCAGGACCGCGTCCTCGGACCCGGCCAGCTCTGTGGCGACGGCGGGATCGAGTGTGATCTGGGTCCGCAAGCTAGCTAGTCACGAAAGCTTGGAACGGACGAGCTCGCTGACCCGCCGTCCGTCGGCGCGGCCGCCCGCCTTTGCCATCACGGCGGACATCACCTTGCCCATTTCCTTCTGCGAGGCGGCCCCGGTCTCGCTGAGGGCGTCGGCGATCAGCGCTTCGAGCTCGGCGTCGGAGATCTCCGCGGGGAGGTACTCCTCGATCAAGCGCGCCTCGGCGTCCTCGGAGGCGGCAAGCTCCTCGCGCTCACCCTTTCGATACGCGTCAGCCGCTTCCGAGCGACGCTTGCGCTCGCGCTTCAGCACCGCGATCTCGCGCTGCTCGTCGAGCGTGCCGCGGGCCTCCTTCGCCTCCTTGTTGAGTGCGTCGAGCAAGAGCCGAAGCGCTGCCAGACGCTCCTTGTCCTGTGCCTTGGCGGCAGCCGTCGTGTCCGCCTGGATGCGCTCGGTGATGCTCAACGGGATAAGCCTAGCGGGCCACCCGCGCCCCGACGAGGCCATCCGCGTGGAGCTCGGCCGCCCGCGCCGCCACCAGCGAGCCGGCCGCTGCATGATTCGGAGGGAGGTAGAAGCGGGTGTAGTCGCGCGTGTAGCCCGAGGCCCGAGTCTCCGCGCACTTGTCGACCAGCACCTCCTCGACCTTGCCGAGCTTGTTCGCTCGATGGCGGCGGCCCAGGGCCTCGGAAAGGCCCCGAAGCTCGCGGCTGCGGCGCTTCTTTTCCTCCGGTGGGACGGGGTCGCCCAGCGAATCCGCTTCCGTGCCCGGACGGGGCGAGAAGCTGAACGCATGCACCTTCGTGATGCCGGCCTGGCGCACGAGCGAAAGGGTGCGCTCGAACGCGGGCTCGTTCTCGGTCGGATATCCGACGATCACGTCGGTCGTGACATTCACGTGCGGGAGGCGTGCGCGGAGACGCTCGATCGCGACGAGGTAGCCGCTCGCGTCGTAGTGCCGGCCCATCGAGGCCAGCACCCGATCGTCGCCCGATTGAAGGGGGACGTGGAGGTGCGGGCAGATTCGATCGTCCTCGGCGAGCGCTTCGAGCAGCGAGTCCTTCACGTGGATCACCTCGATCGACGAGAGCCGGACCCGCTCGACTCCCTCGACGGCGGCGACAGCTCGCATCAGATGGCCCAGCTCGAGCCCTGCTTCGGGGTCGCGGTAGTCGCCCACGGAGATCCCCGTCATCACCATCTCGGGCTGTCCTTGCTCGGCGCGGCGCCGGGCCTCGTGCAGCACCGCGCTCGCCGGCCGAGATCGCGCGCTTCCCCGGACCGACGGGATGATGCAGTAGGAGCAGTGACAGTCGCAACCATCCTGGACCTTGACGAAACCCCGAGTCCTGGTGGCTCCGATGCCGGGCAGCGGCTGCGGCTCGAGCCCCAGGTCGATGCAGCCGGGCCCGGCGAACCCGGCGACCTCGGCAGCGACGTCCTCCGCAGTCCCGACGAGCGCCGTCACCGATTCGCCGATCTCCTCGAATTGCGCCGCATTCAAATTCGCAGCACATCCCGTGACCACCACGCGCCTTTGCGAGGCCCGGTGATCGGTCTCGCCGATCACCGGCATTTTCATCGAGCGGCGCACCGACTGGCGCGACTTGGACTCGGCTTCCCGCGTGATGCAGCAGGTGTTGATCAGGTGGAGATCCGCTTCCTCCTCGGGTGCCTCCTCGTGGCCCGCGGCCAGCAGGCGTGACCGGGCTAGCATCGCGTCGGCCTGCGACACCTTGCAGCCGAGGAACTTCACCGCGAACTTGGTCATCGCGTCAGGTTGCCACACCGGCGCTGAACGCCGCCCAGTCTCCCAGCACGAGGCGCCGATGCCTCACGAGCCCGGCCTCGGCGAATGCGCCCGCGACGCTGTCCGCCTCCTCGCGCAGGATCCCGGACGCGATCAAGGTCTCGGGCCCGCTGCCGGACAGCCTCCAGCCTTCCGCGACCTGCCGGAGGAGCGGGGCGGTGAGGTTGGCGGCAACCACGTCGGCGACCGGCGGCGGCTCGCCACGCAGGCTCATGTGCCGGAGCTCGAGCTGCACGTAGTTCGCTCGGCCGTTGCGGTCGGATTCCACGATCGCGGCTCGATCGGCGTCGATCCCGAGCACCGGATCGAAACCGAGCTTTGCCGCAGCGATCGCGAGGACACCCGACCCGCAGCCGAGGTCGCAGAAGGAGTGGTCGCGCGGTCGGGCCACGTCCAGCATCAGCTCCAGGCACATGCGGGTGGTCGGATGCGTTCCGGTTCCGAAAGCACCGCCCGGGTCGATCACGACCTCTTCCACGCCACCGCGCTGCGCGGGCTGCTCCCACGGCGGCCTCACATAGATCTGTCCTGCCACCAGGACGGGAAAGTAGAAGCGCTTCCAGCGCTCCTCCCAGTCGTCCGGCACCTCTTCGGTGAGCACTTCGACGAGCGCCCCCCCGGCCCGAGCCTCGAATGCGCCGAGGTCCGGGAGCTCGCCGGGCGCGCCGTAGACCGCATATTCGACGACGCCGGCCAGGCCCCCGGGCGCGTCGACCTCCTCGACCCCGCTCGGGGCGATCTCGAGCAGCTCCGCCAGCACCGCCTCCGCCTGCTCGGCGCGGCAGCGAAGCGCAAGCCGGATCACGCTCTGAACGCGTGCCTGATGCGATCGAAGAAGCCGTCCTGGCCCTTCGGCGCAGGGTACGTGTCGCCGTTGGCGGACTGCCTGAAGCGCTCCAGAAGGTCACGCTGCTCGTCGTTCAACCTGTTGGGAACGAGCACGTTCACCACAACGTGGAGATCGCCGTTTCCGCGCCCGCGAAGCTGGGGAAGACCACGCCCGCGAATGCGCACGACGGTCGCCGGCTGGGTGCCGGCCTTGATCTCCACCTTCTCGTCCCCCGCGAGGGTCGGCACCGTGAGCGTTGCACCGAGCGCCGCGTCCGTGAACGGCACGTCCACACGTGGCAGGAGGTCGCGGCCGTTCCGCTCCAAGCGGGGGTCCGGCCCCACCTGGCCGGCCAAGCCAGTGCCCCCCGGGGGACATCCCCCGGGTCAC
>JACXTT010002735.1_pt1 | contig 27698 bp, 16 predicted proteins | sample 9270951 | NCBI WGS metagenome assembly JACXTT01 (sample SAMN15532306, study PRJNA645909) | rock metagenome | isolation source: weathered quartz diorite | place: Puerto Rico | collected 2017-06-21 | reverse complement strand
TCCGAGTTCAGCCTCCCCTGGTCGACTGCTACAGAACGAAGCGCGGGATGTGTGGGGCAGCGCCCCAGCACGACAAGAACTGGTGTCTGTCACACCAGACCATGCTTACTCTGCAATCAAGAACTTATCGCGATTCTTACCGAGCCACGCCGGCGCACGCCCGCGTCCCGACCACGTCGCGCCAGTCTTCGGGTCCATGTATTTCGCCGGCAGCGACGCCTTTTCCATGGCAACAGCTTGCCCCCTCATAGCAACGCCTGCCGGTCGCCCACGGCTACGCTTTGTTGCGATGTCGTCCGCAGTCAGGTCATACTTCGCTACCAGAGTGCGGATTTTCTCGATGACACCAGGGAGTTCGCTCGCGCGGATTTCCACCAGTTTTGCTTCCAACGCTTCTTTTTCTGCGATGAGCTGCTCGTAAGTCGCCATTTAAAACATCCTTCCTTGTGGGTGACTCACATCGTACAGCACCCTTGCCGCAGTATCTCTTCAAACTCGTGTACGACTCGACGACACATTGCGCTTGGGCTCACTGGATTGAGAATTCAGATTCAGCGCGCGCTGTTCAGCCCATTACATATCGTGAGCTCGTCAAGCGAACGGGCGTCGAGTTTCTTCCCGGCGTACCCATAGCAGATTGACGCTCAGCCTAGACATGCTGATGTTTCTTTGTCACCGGTAAGCCCCTACACGCTGACACAGCGCCCCCATTGGCCGTCTAGCAACCTTTCGCATCCACACTCGCTCCTCGGCAGGGGAATCGCAATTGCGCAAACTCGCTGCAGCGGTTAGCGTATGCGAATTACCGCACCCCAACAAATGTGTTGCGCGACATGAGGTGAAGGAGGAGCACCATGACGACAGCATGTGCAAAGAGCAGAATTGAAGCGCTACGCCTACTGGACACCAAGGGCATAACCACGGTCGAATTGAATTACGAGTCAGGGTGGCAGGACGCTATTGAGCTTGGCCGTCTGGGTGAAAAGCTCGGTATTCGCGTCGAGTATCGGGGGCACGAAAGCATAGCGGTCAAATCGCGCGCAGCGCTGGTTGTCGGCCTCAAGCGCCCCAAGGAGACTTTCCGGCAACGAAACCTGTACTGCGAGTTCAATTTAGACAGGCTGACTGCCAACGACCTGGCGGCGCTGGAAGCAAAGGCAGGCAGCCTTGGCGACTACATTCTTGCGGGGCACCTGATGCGGGATGTGGATGAAGTGTGGGCGGAGTGAGGCGGCGCCTCCAACTTCGCCGAATCTGCATTGGGCAGCTCTCACTGTAGGGGGCGCAGACACGCGCCCGGGTAGCCTGATTGCTCGTGGGTAAAGTGGTCGAGCTCTTGTTGAGTGCACTTTCTTGGTTACGCTGTTACCCAGCTAGTACGCAATGTACGCACGGGAGGCCAGATGCTCATCGAACAAGCAATCAGCCTGATTCACGAAGCCGATTACGGCACTCTTGCTACCAACTCAGCGTTCCTACCCGGCTACCCATACGCTACTGTGGTGCCGTATGTACCCGACTACGCTCATCGCCCGATTATCTGCATCAGTGCGCCGGCCGAGCACACTAAGAATTTGCTTGCAAATTCGCGGATGAGTTTTTCAGTGCTGCAGCCTGGTTCCACCGACGTTCAAGCAGTCCACCGGCTCACGATGGTCGGAGAAGCAGAACGGTTCGAGCCGAGCCCCGCGCTTCTCGCTCGTTATCTGAGGTATGAGCCCGGCACTGAGCAACTTCTAGCGCTGGATTTCGCGTTCTTCCGATTGAGCACAAGGAAAGTCCGATTCATTGAGGCCCTCGGACGGATGGGATGGCTGGATAAGACTGACCTGTCTGTTGTTGACCAATTGTCCGGAGAGACCGAGGCCAATCTGGTGCGGGAAGTCTCATGTGTTGTGCCAGCTGGTGTGCGCGTACTCGGCGTTGATTGCTATGGCATTGACTACGAGGTCCACGGACGTCGAGCCAGGCAGAGCTTTCCGAATGCACCTGTGGTTGCTGGAGACATTGAGAGGGCTGCCTTGAGCATCGCATCTATTGGTCCGCATCCGCGCCAGGTTGGCACGCCATTGCAGAAAGGTGCTGGGCTAAGAAACCGAGCATGTTCAAGTGCTTCGCTCCCCAATACCGAGCCCAGGCCGGGAGATAGTCGGCATCATCGAACAGTGCGCCCACCAGTAGTCGTAGCCATGTAACCGACGGATGGTGCGAACCACTGCTCCACCGTTTGAGGGTGACCATGTCAAGTGATAAACCGTTTGCTTTGGGGTGCGCGTGGAGGGCTGTAATCGACTTGCAGCCGGCTTCCCGCATGAGCCACCGGAAGAGAAGCGCAGTAGGGTTACGGCCAGAAAGGTCAGCCCCTGGAAGGACATCGCAAATGAAAGAATCCCCCGTGCTTCTCTTTGTGCAGAGCTCAACATCCCACGCAGCAATGCAGCTCAGATGTAGCTCTATGGCCAGGGAGGCTTGTAGCAAGACCAACCCTGCGGTATCCCTGGCGCGCCGAAAGATGGCGCTGGCCTCCGGCCAAAGAAAGCGGGACATCAAAGGGTCAGTACTCAGTTGTTCGACGGCTTCGAGCATCTTGTTGTCCAGAACTAGACGCTGAGCTGGCGCGCAGGCCCGTTCGAGGGCGAGGATGTGAACGTGGTGACGAGGCGGCTGCTCGGAGCCATGGGCCCCGCGAAAAAAACATTCCCACAGACCCATCGCATTGACGTGCGCTTGTGCCGCTACGTCTCCCTCCAGAGCAGCCTTCAATTCGGATAAAGAGGTAGATGCTGCCGCAGGAATCTTGTCCAGCAAGTCATGGAACATGCTCACACTTGCCGGATGGGCTCCCTTTATGAATCGCTCATACCGCTTATACAGCGCTTCCCCGCCAAGCTCCGCCATGAGGCTACGAAACGGATAGCCTGACAGCTTCAGGATGACGGATGGGTCAAACAGAAACAACCCCGACAGTTGAAGTGGAGCTGGCTTTCCGGGGAAGGGGTTGTAAAAGCGAACAGCCTTCTCAAAACTCTGTTTATTTGCTTGCATGAAAGTCTGTAGTCGCAGCGACCTATGCCGTAAGTAGCGCGCCTCTCGCCGCAGTTCTTCCGTGAGTGACTCGGTCATCGGCGTTGGCGCGCGCATTGATGCCAGCTCTTGCGCGAATGCCGATACTGCCATCCATGGTCAAGAGGAGCGCTCTGCGCGGTAGCAATGACGACTTTTTTCATTTTGATTTGGCGCTGCCAATCTCTCTAGTTCGGCGCCGGCCTGCCTCCTTCTGCGCCCGCAACTCTTTGTTTTCAGTCAGAAGTTGGCTGACCTGCGATTGCGCTGCGAGCAGCATGCCTCGTGCCTCCCTGACTTCATCTTCGAGACGTACTGCTATGGCCTGGACAGAGGATAGACGCTGAATCTGTTCCTTTGCTTCGTCCAGCTTGTCACGGCAGGTCTGAAGCTCGGTGCGAAGGTGGTGCTCTGATTGACGTAGCTGTCCGATAACAGCTTGGGCACCACGCACTTCCTGATGTGCTTCCTGTAGCTCGGCGCGTTGCTTTTCGAAGGCATCAGTGACGGTGGCCAGCTTTGTAGATGAGTCCGCCAACTCGAGTTCGGCTTCGCGAACACGTCCGGCTAACTCCGAGGAGCTCGTCGTGGCCACGCGTGTGAACTCGGCCTGGATAGCTGCCGCGAACTCTCGGCTAATGCTGAACTCCCAGTCCTCGCCTTGACGCTCGGCCCAGAATTGCCTGAGGTGCTTGTTGATTGTCTCCATGGACCCGATGGAGCCGAGCGCTGCCCGGATTTGCTTCTGTGTCGGTGAGATGCCGAAGCCCAGCAAGTCCTCGGCCTTCTGCTTCACGAGTTCGTAGGTCACCAGCGTTTTACTCATGGTCTGTTACCTCATACCGTACCGTACTAAAATAGAAGTAATACGGTACGGTCCTTGCAAGGCATCTCTTGCTTATTTCGCCGACGAATTTGGAGGGAGCTGCTGTTTCCTCCGGCTGGCGGCAAACCGCACTGTCCCGACCTAGCCGCATCGCTACTGGGACCTCCGCGCGCTCAGAAGCCCAATGACGGAGCTACGGAGTCGCGGGGCTAATGCGAGCGGCGACGTCGGGGACATTTCAAACCGAAGTGTCGCTAAGACAGCCACTACCCGGAACCCAGCGCGTGCTCTATCTCTTCAAGTCCGTGCCGGTTCAGTCGGAGAAGTACGATTGCCACGCATGTGCCGTTGTTATGTCTGCCGTCGTAACCACTAAGTCCGTCGATGGAGTCGAGAGAGTTACGTCACCGATGCAGGACTTGGGCCTAATGGGAGAGTGGGGCAATTATGACGTCTCGAGGACAGCATTGGTCGAGGTAGGTAAGAACAGACCAGGCTTGGCATTTCCCTATTCTTGGCAAGCACAAGGGTACAGCGGAAGCTCTGTGGAGATTTTTAGCGTTGAAACAAAAGGATTGAGAAAACTCGGCCGCTTCGACACAAGTGGGGACAATAGTGGAAGCGGTGAGTGCGAGCAGAATAGGCGAGCCTGCGAGAAGTATGAGGTCTCACTCCAATTCATAAAGGACGCAAAGAGTGCATATTACCCCGCTGAACTAAAGGAGTCGGGTATGAAGAAGGACACTACGGGTGATGCTTTGCCGACTCATAGCAGGTATATCGCTCGCTATAACGGAAAGAACTATGCGGTGACGCGCGTGCCGGAGGATGGGGAGGAAGGCAACACTGAAAATGATGCAGGTGAGAAACGGAACTAGCAAAAATGAAGGCACCAATGGCGATGCTAGTCGGCTTGTTAATTGCGCTGCCTTTCCAAGCTAGGGCGCAGGCGCAAGCCCCGGTCGAACGCAATCTTCGGGTATGCTTGTCTGGGAAATATCCGTCATTGTGCAATCATGACCTCCTTACCCCGGAACAACAAGCTCTTGTGCGCCAAGCCGAACTGGCCGCTAACTTTCAAGTGTGTCAGCAGGGTAAATATCCCACCTTGTGTAGGCACGACATACTGACACCCGAGCAAAGCAGGAGCGTAGCCGACGCAGAGCATCGTGCAAATCTGCAAATATGCTTGCAAGGTCGCTACCCAGCTTTATGCCGACGCGATTTGCTTTCAGCAGAGGAACGCAAAGAGGTTTCCGAGGCGGAACATCGCGTAAACTTGAAAACATGTCTAGGTGGAAAGTACCTCGCGCTTTGCAGGCATCAAGACCTTACCGTCGAGGAGGCACAAGCTGTTCGTGCGGCCGAGCATCGAGAGAATCGGAGATTATGTGAAAAGTACGGCAACTCCCCCCTTTGTCATAAGGATTGGCTTGCAGAGGACGCCGATATGCAAGCCGCAAACCAACAGCCTAAAGTGACCGAGTCAACTGCCAAGGTGGTACCTCGAGTACAACCGGAGGCTGCCCCTACCATACAACAGGAGGCCGCTCCTATGACTCCATCGGCGACCGTGAGTGCACCGCAGTCTTCACGTGCGAAGCGCTTTTTGCAGAGCCCGCCGCGCTGCAATTGGTTTTGGGTGGGTGAAATTGGGCCTGACGGTGACTATGTGAGGCTCTCTGACTACAGCAAATGGACTCCAATCACAAGCGAAGACAAGGCCAGAGTGGCTAGTTGGCTTCGCGGCCAGCCGCTCGAGAAGTGCCTAGATAAGCTGACGAACAAAGAAGTAAGGCAGACAGTTAACGTGCGGGAGTGAGTTAATTGCCTGCTCAAGTTGCAGCTTTGTAATCTGCTTCTGCCTGAGCTACTTGAAGGGAGGCGCTAATCACGATGTCATGCAAAATTGTCCGCCTTTGCTGGATTTGAAGGCGGATTTGGTTGAGCTGACTTGGGCCAGCCTGCATCCGGGTCTCGAGTTGGCTCTTCAGTAGTGTGTAACGCTTGTGAAGGGCAGTAACGTCGGCGGGGTCTAGTCCTTGATTGGGGTTGAAGACAAATTTTGCCTCGAGGCTACGCCGCCAATCGAGCAGGTCGCGCGTCAAGCGGTCACCAAAACCTCTGATGGCCCTGACCCTGTTCCAAGAAATATCTGCAGCAGACTCAATACCGAACGACGTCAGTGTTGCCTTGCGCGTCGGGCCGATGCCAGGGATGTCATGGTCGGCAATGAAGAAATTGTCCAAGTATCTCCTCAGCTGCAAGTCCTTGGCATTTGACTGCAGCTTTTGCTTGTCGGCCGTCATTCGGTTTGCCAAATCGTTATACTCCTTGCGGATGCTATGGAGTTCATCTAGCTTTTCCTGGAACTCTTGGTCAGTGGAAACAGCGTTCCATTGCGTCTGGGCTGCCACATAGACTTGTCTTGCGGCTTCCGCCGCCGCCTTTAGGTCTTGCAGTTCCTTTGAATCCGAATTGCCGAAGAAGTACAATATTGCCGCGACCAAAAATGCCCCGATAAAATACTTCGGGGCAGCGACTACGCATACCAATAGCAAGAAGGCTGCGCCCCAGTGGCGAATCTTGCGCCATGTCCTGGCAGTGCGCAAGCCGGCGGGTAGCGGGTTCGCCTTGATGGTATGACTTGCGGGCGTGACGGGCGGTGGGACTGAGCCAGGGGACTGAACTGCCCGTATGCTCGCCCACACAGCCAAAATGTTGAAGGCGCCAGTTCCGACAGAAGTGGATGTTGCCGCTGCGACGCCAACACCGATGAAGAAGCTAACGCCGCTTTGGCCTTCTGCAGCGCACCACGGACAGTTCGCTAACGCGCCGAAGTACTTGTGAGCCGCCTCGTGTCGGCACGTGCGCAACTGTGTTTTGAGGCTGTCGAGTGCGGTAACCCAGTTGGCAGCCGTTGGGCGGCCATTCGGGCTTGCTCCCTTTTCGGTGAACGCGAGTTCAAACATTGCCGCCATCGCCGGCGGAAGGATTGCAGGCGTGACAGTGTTCGGCGGGGGCGACAACTTCGCCCAATATCCGCGCGCTGGACGCGGCACATTGAGTAATGTGCATACTCTGGCCAGATAGCTGGACGAGACTCCGAAACGAGCTGCCACTTTCAGCATCGATTCAGCCCAGACGAGTTCGTAGAGCGATTCGCGACTGATTACGCCGAAAGAGGTGGCAGCATTTGTATGCTGCGTCTGGCCACCATCGAGGGTATCGCTTTCGTTCATACGTGAAATCCATAACGAGCCTCCACGAACGATACGGCACTCAGATTCACGAGTTCGCGTTACGCGCCTCGTCTGGTCTCTGGTTTCAATTTGTTGAGACGAGAAAAGGTGCGATTATGTCCATGCCGTCAAGAAGCCTTGCGAAGCTCGTGGGTTCGGTGGAATGTGAGGTATTGCACATGGGCTGGTTTGAGCTTACGAATCGTCCATTCCGGAGAGAGCCCTAGCTGAGCCCTGGCAGCGGATGGCAAAAGCTCGGACACAATTAGTCCGCCCTGGTCCGAGAATGAAATCCAACCGCCATCGAACAGCGCGTCAATGTGGGGAGCGAGCAGAAGCCCATTGAACACATCCAGCCTCTCGTCGTCGCTCTGGCATTTGGCCCAAGGTTTGATGTGTGAAGCTCGCAGCAAGGAAGGCACGGCGAGGCCGGTAATGCAACAACGCCCCTGCCAGTAGTCCATCAGCGCATTCCGAAACAGGTCTTGCCCCACACGCTGTACCACGAGGCGCTCGGCCTCTGTAGTTTGCGGCAGACGCAGCTTCTCGAGTCGGAACTGGTCGGCCACACGGTTTGGCATGGTCCTGGCGATGGTTGAGGCGCGTTGGAGCGTGCCGTAGAGCTGGTCTAGGTCACCCACAGTGACGGCACCGCCGTCAGCACCATCCAGCAGTACCGCAGCAGAAGCCGAAGCCGAAACGCGAAATCTGCCTCTCTCTGCATGCACAAGAACCGCTTCGGGAAACTGCGCAGAACGCAGCTCCATCCCGCCATCATTCAGCAACACAGGCGTACGCTCGAAGCCGCAATCTGCAGCGGCCTTCTCCAGCCGAAGACGCTCCACCGGCGTCATGCTACGCCGCCCGATAAAAATCCACAGCTAGCGCGACCGAGGCCGATTTCAGCGATGAATCCACCAAGGCTGTAGTGGACTTTTTTAACGTGTATCTCAGTCATGATGGCTGTCCTAGAGTCCTCGCCTTCTAGCGTTTAGAAGTTTTACAATGGGCGGCCTTTGTAACCGGCTGGAGGCGATTTCAGCTCCTTGGCCACCTTGGCAGGAGCTGTTGTCTTGAATGCTGAAGGGTCGACTTCGAAAACGCTCACGGCGACCTGATTGTTCCCATGGACATGGGAAACAAGACGCTCGTGTTTCGGTAGTGGTACCTGTGCCGTGGACCCGCCGAACTCTCCCGAGTTGGCGAGTACCACTGGTTGGTACATGTGGAAATGCAGTGCCGCAACCATGTTGTCAAAGGTCTGGACGTCCTGGTTCAATGCGGCCACCAGGAACACGTCCGACCTGTCGCGCAGGTCTGCGACCAAGTCTAGGTCGGTTGCGTCGTAGCAGATAGCCGCCGCGATTCGCGTCCTTGTTTTCGCGCCGACTGGCAGCTCAACCAGCGTCACATGTGGCCGGTAGCCCCTCACTCCCATTTTGTCCTCAAGCTTCATCGGATGAAGCTTTCCCTGCCAGACGTACTGGATGCTGCGACCGTGACTTGGCGACTCGGTGCGGATGAGCCACAAGCCTTGGTTCACAGGCGCCCCCAGCTTGACCGAATGTAGAAACGTTAGGCCAGTGAAGATGTTCGCTCGGAGCTTGTCAGACAGTCTCCGTAGCAAGAAGACATGCTCGGGGTGTACGGCCAACTCCGGAAGCAAGATGACATCGACAACTGGGCCGTCGTTCGTGTCGGCGGTCCTGCCCGCCTGCGCTGAGGCCCAAGTCTTCAGCTTCTGATAGGTCAGCCGGCAAACTTCTGCCAAATGCCGCCGGTGTTCGGCAAGCACGCGTGGGGTCCAGTGCGTCGGGTCCTTGATGTCAAACTCATCCTTGCGGGGACGCATCGGCTGGACGATGACGACACGCAACGGCCGGTCCTGCAGCGGTGCCTGGTCGTCGGTGGGAACCACATACATCGGCGTTTTACTTCGGGTGCCAAACAGAGCTCGCTGCACGGCGATGCGCTCTTCGACAAGGGCAAGGAGTTCACCCGCTGTGCGCGCAGCACCTGCTGTCGCGGCATCATTAGCGCGAAATTCGACCCCTGGCCATTGCAGCAAGGTGGATAATAAGCCAGACAGCCACGGCGATACCGGAGCCGGCTCATCGAACAAACCTCGACTCGAGTTCAACAGGCCAAATCGCCGTTTGAACCAGGTGCTCTTCAGGCCGGTGTACTTACCCACGTCCTCGCTAACAAGGAAACGTCTGCTTGTGAAATCGAACTCACCTGTCAGAGCGGCGCGCAGAATCCGCCCAAGTCCATAGAGCCAGCCTTGCTCATCAGCTACCCAGGGCGGATTGGCGTACAGCGGGTCCGCAGACTGGCTCTGCTCGAGCGAATGTACCGAGAGGAACTTGTCGGATTCTGGCAGGGCATGGATGCGCGACCAGTCCAAGCAATGCAAAGCGATGTCACTCGCGCTCAGACCCGCATTCAAACGGCCTTCGATGCCGGGATGGCGTAGAAGCGCCGCCGCCAACATCAGCACCCCGTTTTCCTGGCCAAAGACGTTGCCTGGCTCTGTCATGACCTGCAGAAGCGGCCGGATACTCTTTCGCCCACCGCTGGACCTGCGAGAAGTACCAGGACGCCGGCTCGCTTCTATGAGCGTACGCGGGACGAACTTGCGCCACGCTGGAGCTCGCCCCACTCTTCCATTCAGCGCCGCCAATACAAGGTCCGGTCTATTGAGCGCAACTGTCTTCACAATCTCGGCTTGAACCGTCTCGTCTGCCGTGCGTCGAAGACCATCGGCCAGCCAAACACCGAACCGCCGAGCATTGGGATGAAGTTGCTGCGCGACAAGTGCTAAGGGCAAAACTTCCTTCAGCGCAGGACCACGTACCGGCTCGAACATCGCCGCGCGTTGAAGTGCCACATACGGTTGCAATAGCGTCGTGTCGCCATCATGGATTGCGGCGAGCGAAACATCGCCGATGGAGGCCATATACAGACGAGCCTGCTGGAGCAGGTACCACGGAGATTCCGGGCGCTCCAACAAGACGCGCCGAGCCAAGGAACCCAGGTCTTCCCGATAGCCCACTATGTCGACGGATTCGGGGTACTCCTCAGCCTCACGGAAACCGGTTTCCACAGCACCTGCGCGCAGGAGGTCTGCGAGAACGTACTCAGCGACCCGCACTTCCCTGATTCGAGCAGGGTCGGGGCTCGCCATAGGGGCGAAGAGCTTGACACCCAAGGCCTCTGACACAGGCGCTAACAATCGGGGATGGGGAAACAGGTCCAACCCACAGCGCAGCAACAGCGCGAGCGCAGGGTTCTCGGCCCAGCACTTGATGAGCTTCCGCGCTGTCGACTCAAACTCGTGGGCCAGCACCATGCCGTTTGTCACTCGCTCGCTTAACGCCTCTCCCGAATCAATATGACCTTCCGTGTCGGTCATCGCCAGGCGATGACGCATCAGTTGTGCGAGGCGTGTCGCGACAAAACGCTTCACCGTGTCGTCACGCACATCGGTGCTCGGAACCGCGACAGTTGCAAGGGAGAGGCGCGATGGCCGGGGCTCTTCCATGTCTTCAATCTGGTCCGACATCCACAACAGCCCGTCGAGTCCCCCGGCAGCCTGGGTCAGAGACTCGAGGTCAAACGTCCCGCTGAGCTCCGCGTTAAGCACCTCCATCAGCGCCGACACGTGGCTCTGGGCAGAAATCGAACGGTACGGTGTTACGACGCACTTGTCGGGCGATAGCTGAAGGACCTTCTGCGCCCCGAGCATCTTGCAGTGAGCATCGAGCGCCTTGGCGACATAGTCCTTCACGTGTGCCAGCACCGCGCCCGGGCCCAGCCCACCCGGGCCGCTCTTGGCCTCGACGACGAGGCGCATATCGTCCACATAGCGACAGTAGTCAAGCAGCCTGACATTTTCACCGATAGTCATGCCTTGAGCAGACGCTTGACGCATATCGCGGTCCAGCCTTACAAGGTATGCATTGGCCAGGAAACCTGAGGCAACAAGCCCCTGCGGAAGACCGAGGGCCAGCTGTTTTTGTCCAGGACCAGCAATCACCTCCGCTTGCTGGTGGTCCTCATCTCTCCACCGCCAGTCAAAGATGCGTGCCGTTCGCTGCCAGAATTCGTCATCTGGGGCTAACCGGCTGGGCAGCCCATGGGCCTCCCGATACTCAGCATCAATAAGACGCAACTCATTCAAGAGCGAGCTTCGGTCAACACTGTCAAAAAACGACTGAATATCGAGAGAGACAACAAACAGTTCGCGGCGGGGTGCGAGCTGTGGCACCAGCTCTGCGCAGACACGCCGAGGTCGCGCCAAGAACGTGCGGTAATCCTGAAAGTATTGCCTATATGTCCGACTGTTGCCCCATGAAAATTGGGCCCGAGCGGGCGCGTTGGGCTTCTCGACCCAAGTGCAATGTAGGCGATTGCCGTAGCTCACGACACTCTGCTCGTGCGCCGCCAAGACGTCCGTGTCAGTCGTGTCCCCCTGCGCCGTCTCGACGGCCTCGGCCAAGCACATCATTACGGAGGTGGCGAGCGTCTGGTCTCGGATGGACAGATGAGCCAAGGGGCGTAGCTTCTGCGCAGAATCGCCAAGAACGTCCACTGTGCCTGGCTCCGTCGTTGTTGTGGGCTTGGGAACCCAGTCATCAAACGTCGGCTCCGACCCGAATTGGTCGATATCGAGATTCAGGAGGTCGTCAAGCGATTTGACTTCCGGAGCGGGTCGGAATATCCATTTCGCGTTCTTTGGCGCCGGCACAAGCAACAGATTTTGCGGACGAAAATCCGCCTGACTAAGCTCTTCTCCCCAACGAACGAGCCGGTCTTCCAGGTCAATGGTCGACCCATCCAGTTCCAGGACGTCGGCATACCAATTGTGCCGACGGATGAAAGCGTGAGACTTCTTCCATGCCTGGGCAAGCACGACTACATCAGCGAGGTTGCTCCCTCGCGGGGCAAGCTCCAAGTATTCTTCTTTGACCACCGACATGCGGTTTCCCCTTTTTGGTTTTATTCAAGCCGTCCCCTCGTGGTGAAAGCTCGCCAACCCTCATCCTTGTCGGTTACACCAAGCCCGGCAACTCGGGCACTAGCTCCCGCTTGAACAAGAGCTTCTCTTCACAGCCAGGCTCCAGCTCCAGCACGATGTATTGTTCCCCCTGAACTTCTTCTGGCGGTGGCGAAGTTGTCGTCACGATGAATTGAAACGGAATGGCGCCATTCCTGCCGAGTTGCTCTGCGGCTTCCGACGCCACAAGAAAGAACTTCCGGTACAGGCGCTCGCTCATGTCCGCCTCTCGTGGACAGTCGTGAACCAGGAAGCCTGGGTGGCTGCTCGCTTCGGATGTGGCCGAGTCAAGCAAGCAGACGATGTCGCCCAGGAGCACCTCCAGCACTTGGTAAGCCTCGCCACCACGCGAGACCTCGAACGGCCGAAGCTCATGGTCGGGAACGAATCGGGCATGACCCGCAGCCCCGAGCAGGCGCGTCGATACGCAGGTGGTCAAGGACTTGATTGCGTCTGCTCGTGAGGACTGTTGAGAGCGCCGGCCTACCACCGAAGTCCGTAGAGCATTCAATTGCGATTCGAGCTCCTGGTGGCGTTTCCGCGCCTGCACCAAATCAGTAGAGTCAACGCCCCGAGCTCGTTGCGAGTGCAACAACTGAAGTTCATCCCAGGACTTCTTCAGAAGGGCACGAGAACTTTCGCTTGTTGCGATTCGAACGTTTAACCGTCGCAGCTCAGCCCTCTTCGCGGAGACTCGTTGAGATTGCCCGGACACTGCCGTTGAGGCGCTCTGTAACTCAGATTCTCGGCGGACAAGCTGCCGCGCAAGTTCCGCAGCGTTGGCCTGAGCCGCTCTTCCATCCCGATGCCAAGTCATGCTGACCGCGTTCTTCCGGTCCTGAACGTGGTGGCATGCCGCAAACTCCACGTCGCCGTAGTCACATCGTCCGCCATTAAGCCCGTTCAGATGCTCACGAAGCGTGGTCAATCGCTCGAAGTCGGCTCGGTTCGTGTCAACGAGTGACCTCACGATGCCCGCCTCGACCTCCGCCAGCCGCAACACATTATTCAGATTAACGAGACGGATTTGTTCCTGTACGAGTTGCTCCTCGGCCTGTTCGACCTCGTGCTCCCAGCGGCCCTCCTGCTGTTCCGCAGTTGCCAACACACCTTGCATGCGGGATTCGACGGATAGGTCGACGGTCGTCTCATGCAACGGCTCATCCTCTCCAGCGCCAAGCCGAACGCGTAGCTGACGGTCGGCATGGGCGAGCGCATACGCTGGTGCACTCTCCAACTCGGGAATTCGTGCCTTGCCCTGGTCAAGCTGATTTTGCTTTGATTCAATCTCGCGAAGCAGTTGGTCCAGCTCAGCATCCACAAGTCCCAGAACTGACCCGACGAACAACGGAGGGTCACGCCGTGGCCGCGTGAAGCCAAGGCCTTCGCCGTCGCGCCAGTGATAGAAGCCGTCAAAGCGCGTCCTTTGGTCCCTTATGCACCAGGCCAGCAGATGGCGCCATTTGAGTGGCTGGTTCGTACCGGGCAACGATTGCGCCGCAAGACGGCCTATTGAAAACTGCTCCAGTGCATTGAGATATGCCGGGAAATCGTTGGAGACGCCCCCTTGAAGAAGCAGTTCCAGCTCGTCGCACGGCGCAGCCAGTGAGTGACTGTAGGCGCCATAAGGACGAAAGACCATCCATGTAACATCGTCGACGTGGACCTTCGCCGCTACGCCCCCTTTGGGAAAGCCACCCGCCGCCTTCTCACGCAACGTTGCGATGGCAGGCGCATCGTCACCCAGCACATATCGCATCAGAAGGCACAGCGAGGTCTTCCCGACTCCATGGCCTGCGCTGGCCAGACTAGGAGATTCACTTGAGGCTGATTCCTTGGCCCACACAATGTTCAGACCTTGGTGCAGCCCGATGACACGTGTGAACACTAGAGGCTCACGGGATTCGACCAGGCAAACGGTTTCAACCCACAGCCGAGGGTGCTTCCGAATGGGTTCGTATTCTTTGAGCCAGTGTTTCATCGCGCTTCCTACCGTGTGCCAGTTGACCTCGGTGTTGCAGAACTATCATCTACTGTTGCGCCTTCCGTCGCGAGACGTCGCGACTCGGCGGTCAACAGCAATCGAGCGACGTCGGTGTGTTCGACAAGCTGTGTTACGTCACCCGGCAGCGCTCCGTCTCCACGTTTGAACGAAGACCCCAAACTATGCGTCTGGCGCACAAGGACTGAGATGGCCTCAAGGCGTTGCACGATGGGAAGGACGCGGTCCAGCAACTTCACTACATTCGAAGCCCCGTGCGTACCCATTAGCGACACAAGCAGCTGTCCATCCGCCGGTTCCAGGTGCTGCGTCGCAGCGACCGAGCGCGCAACGAGCGATTGGAGCTCTGTCACAGAGCAGCCACCCGGACAATGCTCCACGAGAGCGACGATGAGTCCCGCGAGTTTGGCTTCCTCTGTGTTTCGAATTACACCCTGTTGGGAAAATTGCACGGGAGCCGCCGGAATTACCGGTGTGTCTTGCGATGGCATTGCGCTCTGCCTGTCCCACGCCTCCAGCACCAGCCGTCGCGTGCGGTACTCGCCGAAGCTACGCAGCTCCCCTTCCTTGAGCACGCGGAAGGTTTCGCTGGGGTAGTCGGCGCCCATCACATCAGCGGGGTCGAGTATGTAGCGCAGCTCATCGCGAGTTAGGCCATAGAGGCGGGCAAAGTAGGCATCGAGTTCGGCGCGAAGCTGAGCGCGGCGCTCTGGATTCCAAGCGAAGGGCCGGTCGCGTTCGGCCACGGGGCGTAGGTCGTAAGCGACGAGGTCGTCAGCCCAGGGCTTGAGGTCGTGCGCGGTGTAAGTCAGTTCGAGGACAAGGGGAACTATGAAATCCAGGGCCGCCGGGGTGTACCTTTCCAGAGGAAGGACGGGGAGCTGTTTCAGATAGCCATAGGTCAAGTGAGTGCCCCCCACCTTTTGCCGCGCGACGTAATCGAAAACAAGTGATTGCCAGTTGGCAAGCATGGCCGCTTGAAGCGACGCGCGCGTGTTGCTGAAATACAAAGGCATTGTGTGTCCGACCGGCACGCGGGGCAAAACCGTGCCAATGACCGTCCTGACCTTCTCGACGCCCGTGATGTCTCGCCACCCCATCAGCCATCGGGGGCTTCGACGCTCCATCCAACTGTCGAACAACTCACGAAGCGCGTTCGCCAGTGCGTCTGCACGCAGAGCCTCGGCTAACACTGCCAACTCGTCATCGGCAAGACGGGCCTCGGCGTTCTGCGCGGCCCATTTTGGGAAATCGGCTAGGGCCTTCTTAGTCGTCAGGCCTTCACCGCGCAGCACGTCATTGAGGCGTGGAAAGCGAGCTCTAAGTTCTGCCTCGGTGGGCGCAATGTGCGGCTGGGCCTGCGTGGGTGTCCAACCCGTGGCCGAATGCAGCGTGCCAGCGGTGCGCAGAAACAATTCGCCGGCTACCCATTGGGCCAAGACACGCAGAAGGTCGGTCAGTGCAGCGTCCTCGGCCTCAAGCTGCCCTGCCTCCCGCGACGCGTGCAGCGCCAGCCAACTGCGGGCTGCGCGCGTGGGCACACGGGCGATGCGGGCTAGCACCTCGCGCTCTTCGACCCAATAACGCGGGCGCACCATGAAGTCAGCGGCGGCCTTCTGTGCGTCTCTGACGTCGGCGGTCTCCACCTCGCCCACCGTGTCGCCGGAGGCATCAACGTAGGTCGCCCAGCGGTGGTCAAATTGGTGAATCATCTTCGCCTCGTACAGCGGTAGGCTATGCGGCAGTCCAGTGGTCGCGGGCGAGTCGCGGAACAGGCCGCAATCGCCCGACATATGGAACATCGTCTGAAAGCGGATGCCCCACGGATTCACGTCAGTCCGTAGTACCTTGCCCGCCACATCGGTGACCACCTCCTCGATAAGCACCGGTGCGGCGCGGTAGAGCTTCTTTGTCAGCTCAGCGTCGCGCTCACTGCGAAACACTGGGCAAGTGCGTGTATTGGGGTTGATGAGGGCGAACTCTTCTGGCGTGAGCCTGAATTGACGGCGCGTGTCGTGAATCTGCTCGGGCTGGCGAGCAAAAAACGCCAAAGTAGCCGGCTCGCCTGAGGCGTTCCCGCCCAAGGTGAGCAGCGCGAAGCGAAACGCGTGGTGCACAGATGGGAACACGAACTCCTCGTTCTCGAGGCACAGCAGGCTTCGCAAGAAACCACCCACCGCCAACCGCTCAAAGTAGGCCTTTGTCGAGTCATCGGTCGCAATCCCGGTGGGAACGATAATGCCTGCTCGCCCGGTCGGAGCGACGGCCTGCAGGAAGGTCTCAGCGAACAACGCATAGGTATTGACGTCGCCCACACCAGTGAGCGGATAGCGGCGACTGTCGTGCGCGTACAGGCTGGCCGCCTCTGCGCCTCGCCGCGCAGCGATGAAGCTGGCGTACAAAGTCATCTCAGCGCGGTTAGGTGGCGTAAGGCCTTCGGCGCGCTCCTGGTCGGGATTCACCCGGTGCAGCAAGACACCCGCTTGCAGCCACTCAATGCGCTTGGCGCGCTCGGCCTTGTTGCGTGCCTCAGCCACCAACGGACTGCGAGTGGCGAAGAACTCTTCCTCCTGTAGCTTGATGCGCTCCCAAGGCGGATTGCCCAGCATCACCGAAAAACCGCCCTGCGCTGCCACCTGCGGGAAAGCCAGCCACCAATGGAAGACCCCGTGCTGGCGGCACAGAGCATGGGCCGCGTCTTCCACCTCGCCCTTTGTCGGCTGACCGCTCAGCACGGCCCACAGATAGCTCGACAGCGGCACGATGTCGCCAACGTCGGCCAGCTTGGGCGCGAGAAAGGCAGCCACATAGGTGTCGGCTAAGCGGGCGAAGGTGCTGCGGTGCGCGGCAGCATCGGCCGCCTGCCAGGCCTGACGCTTTGCGGCTAGGTGCTCGGGGGTATCGTCGTCCAGTGTCTCGACCGAAACGGCTTGAACAGCCAGGCCGGCTTTCGTCAGCAGGTCGCCACTGGCGATGGCACGCCAGCTCTTTAGGTCGACCTTATTCTGCTTCTTCAACGCGCTGGCGACGGCCTTGTCGTCCCCGGAGAGCGCGGTGTAGGCCTCGTCGGGGATGCCATGTTCCAGCACCGTGGGGTCCAGCACGCCCAGCAGCGCGTCGCCCACACGCAGGTGGTGGTCGACGAAGCTGAGGGGCCGGTCTGGCGAGTACGCCTCCAGCCATAGAGCTGTCTTGGCGAGCTGGATGGCCATGGGGTTCTTGTCCACACCATAGATGCAACGGCCGACCACGTCGCGCAGGGCGTGGCGGTAGTCGGCAGGCGTGGGGGCGCCACCTTCCCGCTCCGCTGCAGCGCGATGCAGAGCTACCTCGTCAGCTAGGCGGCGCGCGGCGGAAAGCAGGAAGTGGCCACTGCCGCAGGCGGGGTCGCAGATAGTCAGCGCCAGCAACGCGTCAACCGGGCGCTGCGGGTGAGCTTTCACGGTTTGAGCAATAACAGGCTCCAGCGCGCTCTTGATGAGCTCCTGCACCAGACTGTCGGGGGTGTAGTAGCTACCGGTGAGCTTGCGGGTGTTGCCTTTCGTGGAGGCGTCGGTTGCATCATCGCCGACGAAGGTGAGGCGCGCGGTGCTGGGCTGGGTAAGGCCTTGCAGGTCGGGGACGAGCTCCAGAAGGCTCTCGTACACGCTTCCAAGCTCCTCCGGCCCCATGTCACGGTAATTGACGCGGGAAAGGCTTCTGTCGGCTCGAAACCAACCCAGCTGGAACACCGCGCCCAGCAGGTAGCGGTTCTCGAGCTCGGCAGCGTCCAGGTGCGAGCATTGGTCGGCGTCGAACAGGCCGCCGAGGGCTGGCAAGCCCAGCGCGGACTCGCCGCGAGCCAGGCCGCCGAAAGTGATGGTCAGCGCCTGCCAGAGGTCGTTATGGCGGTCGTGCTGGCTGCGACGCACGCTGCGCTCACGGAGCCAGGTGAGCGAGTAGCCGGCGAGGTAGCGGGCCTTGACCTCGTCGCTGGCATCAGGCGCGAATACCAAGCGTTCGCCGCTGGCGCGGTCTCGGCGGTCTTCTACGGTGGCCAAGAAGATGAGGCGATAGACCAAGCGCAGCAGCTCTTCGAAGAACGCCTGGCGGTCATAGCCGCTGTCTGTTGATTGCAGCGCGGCGCGCAGCGCGCCGTTCGCGGGATGGGAGAGGAAGCCGGTGCCAAGTGCCCGCAGCGCTTCGGCAACTTGGTAGCGCAGCTTGCCGCGCACGGTGACACCAGCCTGCTGGCCGGCGGCACGCCAACGCTCCCACGGGCAGTCGGTGGGCGGCGCGTCGGGACTGCCGAAGCGACTGGCGTTGGCAAGCAGCCAAAGCGCGCTAAAGTCGGCCAGCAGCTCTTCGGTGAAGACAGCTTCGAGGTCCACCTCGATGTAGGCCGGACGCGTGAGGCTCGGGTTGTCGCGCAGGATGCGAAGGGACAGTCCATTGCTGACCAGGGCCCATAGCGAGGCGTCGCTCGCATTGAGCGATTCTTGCGCCAGCATGAAGGGGCTGCGGCGACGGGTCCTGCCGGTGTCGGGGTTGAATTCACCAAAGCGCTCGGCAGCGGCATCCAGCGGTTGGTCAAAGCCGGCGAACACAAGCGGCACGCGGCCGCCGCTGCCGGCATGACCGATGTTGTACTGGTGGGCAGCTTGCTCGATGGCGGAGCAACGAGCAGCGTCGTGGAAATGCAATACGTCGCGCAGCAGGGGTAGCAGCCATTCGCGCACCGTGACCTCATACGGCTGCACATCCTGTCGCCGGCGCAGGACCTGGAAGTCCTGCCAGAGATTGAGCGCAATCTTGAAGTCGCGGGCAATTTCGTCGCGCAGCTTCAGACCTTTGGCGATGCGGTACTGACTCTCCGTCTGTTCAGTGGCCTTTGGGTCGCCAAGTAGAGTAAGACGGTTGAGCTCTTCGGCAGGAATCAGGCCACCTTCAATACGAATTGCGCGATAGGCAAGCTGATGGGTCTGGCGAGTAGGGTTGCGGCGGTCCATAGTGTCAGGCTCCTGTGGTGGCAGCCACGGTATCGGGCAGCAGCACGTAGAGACCCATTACGTCCACCGGTAGGCTGGCGGAGACTTGGTAACTTCCCCGGCCTTCGGCTGCTTCACGCACACGGCGGTGGTCTTGCAGCAGCGATTGGGCACGGGCCTCGGCAATGGCTTCGAGCTGGGGTTGCCAGCTAGGCAAAGCGTCGAGCGCGGATTGCAGCTGGCGGTCACGAAGGACGGCAGGCATGTTGCGGGTGGCTTCGGCGCCCAGCAGTGCTCGGGTGTGGTCAGCGGAGAGCTCGGTTAAAGGCTCGCTCCCTGCCGTGGCCACGGCAACGGCTTCTTCACACATCAGCAACCGAGTGTTGGAGCCATGTGTGACCGTGAGCTGGTGGCGAATGCGCAGGAGCAGTACCGTGGTCTTGAGCGAGACCTGGCCGACAAAGGCGGCGCCGGCGCGCGCAACAGCAGTGTCGTCATCAAAATGCGCCGCGTCGTCCAGGGCTTGTTCAAGCAGCGTGTCAGCCAGCACAGCCACCAGTGGGTGGGTACGGTGGATGAAGCTGGCACCCTGAGCAGGAGGTAGATGGAAATCGATGCGTAGGGTGTCGGTCAGGCCCTCGGCAGCAAGGCGTTCACGCACAGAGACCGGTAAGTGCTCAGCCAGCAACTTGAAGTGGCCCTTCACCGGCTGAAGTGGGGCACCAAGCTGGGTTGCAACTCGGCTAACGAAACGCTCGACCTCGGCTTCCCCACCCAAAACCGCCGCCGACTTTTGCCACTCAGGCAGAACGTCTTCCGGCCTCAAGCGCCGCTGAGCAAAGATGGAGCGGTTCTGTTTGGCTTTTTCGCGAGCGCTTTCCCAGGCAAGCTCGATTTCCTTGGCGGGTTCGCCAAACAGGTCGAGCTGCGACTGGGCGTTTAGCGGATTGCCCTTGCGTAGCAGAACGGCGTTCATAAGCGCCTGGGTAAGCTTGCCCTCATTATCAGGCATGGGGACTAGCACCCCGAGCTCCTTGCGGATGCTTTCGGCCTTGCGCAGGATGACCTGCAATACGGCCCCATCGACAGGGTTGTCTTCGCCATAGAGCATGGTGCTGCGAACCTCGCGAGCCTTCTGACCGAAGCGGTCCACGCGGCCTTCGCGCTGCTCGTGTCGGGTGGGGTTCCAGCTCAGGTCGTAGTGGACGACGGCCGTAAAGAGGCTCTGCAAGTTGATGCCCTCGGAGAGGCAGTCGGTAGCAACGAGAATGCGGGTGTTGCTATCGCCCAGTTGCTCGACAGCGGCTTCGCGCTCATCGGGTGTCAACTCGCCCGTAACAGCTTTTACCGTGACGGACTTGAACTTGTCCTGTAGCGCCGCAGACAGGTAGTGCGCTGTGGCGATGTAGCGGCAGAAGACGACGGGCTGGAAGCCGTCCTTCAGCAGCAGCGCCAGATGTTCCTGCAGCTTGGCCAGCTTTGGGTCGTTTTGCTGGCCGGCCAGTGCGGCGGCGCTGACCATCAATGCTTGCAGGTGTTGGCTGTCCTCAGTCTGGGCGCCAGGTTCGATGTCGTCGGAGGAAAGAGCGTCGTCGGTGCCGTCGAGCACGCGGTCGCAGGCCTGGGCTTCAAACTCCTCCATTGAGTTGGCGTCAGCCCCTTCCGTGTCCCCGTGGGCGCCGAGCAGCCGGGTGCGCAAGGCGTTGACGGCTGCGGCAGGTGACGAGGAGATGCAGCGTAGCAATGCGAGCGCCGCCCACCAGTTCATGCGCTGCTCGCGCAGGCCTTGGCCCTCTGAGCGCTCAACAAGCTCTCTGGCGTAGGAAAGTACGTCATTGAACAGCTGCCCCCATGCGCCGGTTAGCTTGTACGTGAGCTCAGCGGTGCGGCGGTCGGGAAACATGGAGGTGTCCTGCCACTCGGCGATGTCGGGCCGGCGGCGCTGAACGAAGTGGCGCGCCAAGGCTTCGCGCAGGTCACTACGCTGGTTGGCAGGTAGGTCCTTGAGCTGTGTGAAGTCGGGGCGTAGCAGGCCCAGGAGGTTGAAGAAGGCTTCATCGTCACCGCTGTGGGGCGTCGCGGTGAGTAGCACCAGATGCCGCTCGGCCTGGTCCGCCAGGCCCTTGAGAAGCTGGTATCGCTGCTGGCGGCCTTGCGCCGCTTGGGTGCAAGTGTGCGCCTCGTCCACGATAACGAACTCCGGGCAGTGGCGCTGAAATGCTTCGCGGCGCCGCTCGGATTTGATGTAGTCCAGGCTCACTACGGTGTGGGGGTAAGCGTGAAATACTGAAGTGCCGGGCGGAAGGTCGCGCTCCAGGCGGTCGGCCGTGTTAGAACGCACGACAACGGCCTGGATGTGGAAACGCTCTGCCAGCTCGCGCTGCCATTGTTCACACAAGTGCGGGGGACATAGCACAGCAAGGCGCTGGATTTCGCCACGGTCGAGCAGTTCTCGGGCGATAAGTGCGCCTTCAATGGTCTTTCCGATACCGACGTCATCGGCAATCAACAACCGCACCGTCGGCAGCTTGAGCGCCATCAGCATCGGCACGAGTTGGTAGGCGCGCGGCTCGACAGCAATGTTGCCAAAGCTGCGGAATGGCCCGGCACCGCTTCGCAGCTTGAGCTGCAGGGCGTCAAGCAGCATCTGGCTGGCGGCATGGTTGCGCGCCTGCGCCAACCTCGGCCAGGGGAAGGTAGCTGGGCGAACGGGTTGGCGCTCAAGCGGCAAGTAGATGAGGGTCTCGTCATGCTCACCGCCGCCCAGTGGGCGCAGTCGCAGCGTTTCTGCCGAGGACTCGGGCAAGACTACCCACTCGCGGCCACGGGCCGAAATGAGACTGCCTGGATGGAACTCCGGTGTCGGGGCATTCATAAATAATCAAACCTTCCCTGGGCCGAACAGGTCGACGTTCTTTTTGAAGATTTCAGGCCAGGCCGTTACTTCCTTGGGGAAACGGACGACCAGATAGCCGAGCGCATCGAGCTGTTGATTGGTGTTTGCATCCTGCTGACGCTGTGCATCTGTCTCGTGATGCGGGCCATCAATAAAAACCGCAAGCTGCAAGTCGTCGTAAAAGAAGTCAACGCAACATGAAGCCGCTGTGATTGTTTGCTGTCCACGGTCTGGCTTGCGGTGCCCATTTTCCGCCACATAGGCCAACCAAGATTGCTCCAAGTTGCTACCTGCAGTGCGTGCGAGCTCGGCGTCGTGCTGCTCGGGGTCGCGGCCCTGCGTGCCTTGCAACGTGCCGGCTTTGGTCAAGCGACACAAGATGTCCAGCAACAGGCCGCCGGCGTCCTTGTCCTTGCGGTCGATGAGTGTGTGGTCCGGCTGGTTGTAATACGAGAGCAGGCAACGATAGCAACCCGCCTCGCAAATCGGGTTGCCATCGCGGTCCAGTTCTTCGACCAGTGCCTGGCGCTGCCAAGGCTCGCCTTGCGCGGGTGGAAGGAAGTGCATCACCTCCAGGGCCTTGGCGACCACCGCCGACATGGCGGTGGGCTCCGTCGCGATTCGAGTCAACACGCCTGCGCCGCCTTCCGCTGCCTCGAAGAAGAGAATTGACTGCCGGCTGTCGCGGGTGGGCAAGGGCTCGGCCATCAGCTCACTTTCTTCCAACTGATAGACTGCCTCGATGCCACGTTTGAGCGCGTATTGCAGCGTGGTCAGTGTTTTTGCCGATAACTCCCCAAGGCGGTAGTGCGGACGGACGATGAGGATGTTCCGCCGGTCCTCTACGTAAGGAACGATTCGTTGCGGGGGCGTCTTGTCCGGAGGCGCATCGGACTCGCTTTCGGACTCACCATTGCCATCATCCACGCCACCGACCCAATGGCCAGTGACGGGGTTCATCATGAAACCCTGTATGGCCTTTTCCTTGCGACGGCGCCAACCGAAGTTCATGCGCCAGACCGTGGCTGCTGGGCCGTACTGCATCTCCAGTAAAGGGCCCTGGTCGTCTTCGACCAGCGTGGTAACCATCTGGAGCTTGCCCTCGGCCTCGGCAAACTGTAGCGTGGTCTGCATCTCGTAACCTTGGCGAACCCGCTCCTCCTCATTAGCAGTAATGCGCTCCGCTCGCTTGGTCGAGACGTTTTCGATGCGGTACAGATTCTTGACTTCCTGAGCGCCAGCCAGTGATGCTCCGCAGGAGATGCAGCGGTCGGCATCGCGCTGAGACCGGAAGTGACCGTAGCCGCAAGATGGGCATAGTCGGGCCACGTCAGTGGGCAGACGGGCGCCGCCGCTAACCTGGTCCTCGCCGGTGATGGTCAGCAGCGCCTTGGTCACCCGATATTGACTGCCCTCGTGATAGATAAGGCTGTAGGGCCCAAATTCTCCGAGCGCCAGGAAGCGCGGGCGGGACAGGAAGCTCTCGCGCCCGATGTGACCACGACGAGCCGGCAAGTAGGCCAGCAGAGGCAGACGAGGGAAGTTGTAGCCCGGCAGGAAGCCCTGGCTAGCCATGTAGCGGTACGTATAGAAATCGCTATTGAAAGCACTGTCACCGGCCAGCAGCAGGTCGCGTTGCTTGCGCGCCTCATTATGCCGCTGCTGGGCTTCACGCCGTTCGCGTTCGCTTGCCGCCGGATTGTTCTCAATCTTGAAGTTCAGGTCGATGGCCTGGGCTGTTGCCCGATAGAGGTCGCGCCAGCGTTGAAGCGCCTCATGGAACTCGACGTATGCACGCTGGAAAACGGTCTCGGCCCACTCTTCACTGAACCACGGTGCCTTTTGTGGTGCCAGTTCGTCCTTCAGCATGCCCAGCACCTTGAGGCCGCGCTTGTGAGCGCGCAGCTTCGCCTCTGGCTTATCAAGGTCGGCAGCCACCTCCTCTGAAATGGGCAGCGTTTCCGGCTGATTCATGTCCAGCAGGTCACGAACACTATGGCCAAGCTTCTTGCCGGTCTCCGCAAGCCAGATGGCATGCATGTGGCTCTTGATGAGCTCGCGATTGGCGAGGTCAAGCGTGGGCGCATTGACCTGGCCGTGGACCATGCGAACCGGGTCTCGGAAGTAGTACTGGTCGTGTGGGCTCTGCGCTGCGCAGTAGGTAATGACCAGGGCTGGTTGTCCCGCTCGACCTGCACGGCCGCTCCGCTGCGCGTAGTTGGCCGGCGTGGGCGGTACGTTGCGCATGTAAACCGTGTTCAACGAGGAAATGTCGACACCCAGTTCCATGGTGGGCGAGCAGAACAAGACCGGCAGCCACTCCAGTGCTGTACCGCTCTTGGCTTGCCACTCGGCCTTGTCCTTATCCGTGAAGCGGAAGCGGGCTTCCCGCTCCATCCGGTCTTCCTGCTCAACCTGAGCGGTATGTTCGCGGGCCTCAAAGTCAAACAACTGATGAACCGGGCTGTCCAGCAGCGCCGCGATGTTCCAATACAGCCCTCGGAAAAATGGGTTGTCGTCTGCTTGACGGGCGCTATGGCCTGACCCCGCCGTCCAAACGAGAGCCGCCCCATTCAATTGCCAGCCAGTCAGCCCGACATCGGTTTCTTCCTTGCGTACCAGGCCGTAGGATTCAGCCGCTTTCAATAGCGCAGCGATGACAGCCGGATAGGTCTGGTCGTTGATTTGTCGGTAATACGGATTGGTGCCTCCCCAAGTGCTGCCTCTGCGGAGGTCCTTCCCAAGACGAGAGCGGCTGGAGCCAATGATGAGGAAGTCGTCCAGATTCTGACGTCGGCCTCTGCGGTCCGTCTCTTCGCGCGGACGAGCCGTGACGAACCACTTGGCGGGTTGCGGGCGCTCGTCCTCCGTGAAGCCCCAAGGCTCGCAAAGATTTGCATAGCTCTGCGTTCGCAACTGCTCCAGCTCAGTACGGTCGAGATACCGCGTTGCGATGCACAGTCCCTGCCGCATGAAGTCAAACAGTGTACGTAGTACGACGGCGCGCTCCGCAGGACGAGCGGCCTGCAACACCTGTGGGGCATCAGCCCATTCGTCGCTGTCGGCAGCAAGGTCGTCGATGTCTTGGTAGTCGATGCGAATCAGCCCCAACTGCTCGAGGTTGGGGTTATTGAATCGCCAGCCACGGCGAAGGTCGAAGTAGCTGCGGTAGCCCAGGATGCCGCGCATGGCCTCCTGCACTTGGCGTCGCGTATTGCCCTTGACCTCTGGTTGTTGCATGTACTCGGCGCGTACACTGGGGTCATCACGGTGGAAGCCCAAGGCTTCGAATACAGCATTGGCGACTTCTTTCTCGCTCAATACCTTCAAAGGCGACCTCTCGACTGCGGAGAGCAATGCGGACCGCGTCAGGAGCACTTGCAGGAAGTCGTTAAAGTGCCCCGCCTGCAATGCGGCGTCTTGCCGGTTGTCGGAAAATCCTAGAACCTTTTTCGCCTCGAAGTCCAACTGCTGGTCTTGCTCATAGAGGTAGCGCAGCGCTGACAACGTCAGCATTGTAGTTGCCGAACTACGTCCCTCGCCGGACAGGGACGTCAGCCGTAGCACATCCTTGCCAGACGTCGTGTGAGTGGTGCCACAGACCGGACAGAAGCGAAAAGCGCCCGGGATGAACCAGGCATTCAGGCCCAGACCATCCGTGACAACGCCATCTGGGCGTACTGTGATTGCCTGAGGTATGAACTTGCGCTTGTCCGGCTTTACGCGCCACTCGCCATCCGCACGCTCCTCCACCCAGCCCTCAGGGTATCGCTCGGGGTCGGATGGGTCCCAGCTTTCCAAACCGGGCAGTAGGAAGCCAAATTTGACCTCTTCATCATCGTGCTGCCGTTCCTCAATGCCGCGCACGTTGAAGGTACGGCCCTCCGGACTCTCGGTGTCCCATGCGGGCATGTACTCCTGGCCGCAGTCACGGCAGAAGTGGACGTGGTAGTAACGACGAGTGCGATTGGTGTCCCCTGAAACGAACTGCTGGCCTTCGAGGGTGATGGCACGCAGGCGGGGCGCCTCCAATGTAGCGTAGACCTTGCCACCGCCCGCAATGAACTGGTGAAGCTTAAATGCGAAGAGCGATTTGTCCGCGCTATCCTTGACGGCGTAGGCGAGCAACATGAACTTCTGCAGATAGCCCAGGCAGATTTCGACGGGTTCGCGTGATGCCTCATGCAGCAGTTGAGCGGCCGCCGCAAGTGTTCGAGGACGGGCACGCCTAGGCTTGTCATCCTCATAGGTCAGGCCAAGCGTCAACTCCACCCAGACCGATACCGGATGTGATGCCAGTGAGACGAAATCAACCTGCTCAGGGACGCCGGCACGGATAGCATCACCTAGGCGAGTTGAGACCGTCGCGATAGTCTCTTCTTCCGGCGTGGTTCGACGCAGTGTTTCTGTGATGACGTTGCGGTCCTGGATTCGCGCACCGAAAATCCGCGAGGCAACGTCTGCCACCACGGCGTTTCGCGCCATTTGGGTGCCTTCGGTAGCCATCGTGGCCGATGTGCCGATGCAGATTAGATTCTCCGCCAGGGCTTCACGAACGCGGCGCACGAGTAAAGCTACGTCAGCACCCTGCCGTCCCCGGTAGGTATGGAGTTCATCAAGCACCAGAAAGCGCAAGCCCTTGGCATTGCGCATCACTGCTTTATCGATGTCGTTCTGCCTCGTCATCAGCAGTTCGAGCATCATGAAGTTGGTTAGCAAGATGTCTGGCGGGTTAGCCGCCATCGCTTGGCGCTCTTCGTCGGATTCCTGGCCGGTATAGCGTCCGAAAGTTACTGCCCGTTCTGCTGGGCTCGACCCAAGGAACTTCTTCAGCTCCTCCAACTGCGAGTTGGCCAGCGCGTTCATCGGATAGATGACGATAGCTCTAGTCTTGGGTGTCGGGTCGGCGGCCTTGGCGTTGAGGCACGCGTCGACTATGGGAATGAAGTAGCTGAGAGACTTGCCGGAACCCGTTCCGGTCGTCAGCACATAGCTTTCTCCGGCGGCAGCCAGGCTAATGGCTTCCGCTTGATGCTTGTGCAGCGGCAAGGAGACCCCAGCCGATGAAGGCGATTTGCCAAGGCGGAAGATGTCGGCGCACTGGGCGCTCAGTTGACCGGCGGCGACGAACTCCTCAACCGTTCCGCCAGACTTGAAGTTCGGGTTGATTTGAATGAGCGGCTCTGGCCAATATTTCTGACTGGCGTATTGCTCATCGACGTAGGCTCGAATGTCGTCGGCTCGGATGCGAGTGAAGCTGCGAGTGAACTGTTCGTACTCGGCGACTATGTGCTCTCGAAACTTAAAGACGTCCATCTGGTTTCCCCCTGTGGACTTAGCAGCCCTGTGGCTGCTTGGCCGGAGCGACGATGCCGTGCTCGCCACAGTGTTGCCGGACGAGAACCTCTATGAAATTGGCAATCGTTCTGTGCTCCCTCTCCGCAGCTAGGCGAATCAACTCCTTCAGCTCAGGCGTAATCCGGAGGTTCAGGGTGTCGGACTTGCGTTCCATAGTTGACTCGCCGGAAAAATGTACCGCGATTTTAACGCTAACGAGCCCCGAAAGCCGTAATCTGCACACCTGCCCCCAATCTCCCGCCACGAACCACCGCTGACACAGGTAAGGGCACCCTCTGCACGCCA
>JACXTT010002734.1_pt1 | contig 27703 bp, 24 predicted proteins | sample 9270951 | NCBI WGS metagenome assembly JACXTT01 (sample SAMN15532306, study PRJNA645909) | rock metagenome | isolation source: weathered quartz diorite | place: Puerto Rico | collected 2017-06-21 | reverse complement strand
CTCGCTCTGAAGGTCGTTTTCTTTGGGTTGCTTTTGACGCGAAGCTAATCCCGTGGGACTTTGACTCCGGGCATCCTGCCCTCCGCCCTTCCTCGCTCCTCAAAGCCGGCGCCATCCATGGCGCCTCCCCGCGTGCGGGCCGGCTTAGCCGTTCGCACGCGCTCCTGCGCGTGCGTGGGCCAGCAAAGGAAAAGTGACTCGAGCGTCCCACGGGGACTTGCTTCGCGTCGTCGGCAGACGATCGAAACGCCCGCTGCGTAAGCGGCAACCTGGCGGCGGCGCATCAACCGGAGGCCGAGACTCTGCTTACCTATTTTTGTGGAGTCCGGGGCGAAACCGCACCCTGTCCACCGTAAAAGTGGCATTGCCACCATAAAGGTGGCAATGCCCCAACCCTCTCTCCCACAGGGACTACCTTCGGGTCGCCGAAGGGAGAGGGAGCTACAGCTCACAAGACCATAAACGGACCGGGACTGGGGAGCCTTCGCGCACAGGGTGCGCTCCTACAGGGGGCGTAGCTTGCCCTCCCCCTGATGGGGAGAGGGCATGGCCACCTGGCTTACGTCCGCTGCGAGTCCAGCAGCTCGTGGTTCGTCACCACCTCCTGCGCTTTGAGGTAGCTCTCGATCAGCAGCCGGTACGGCGGAAACACCAGGGTGTACGCCTCGGCCCATTGCTGGGCATCCTCGCGGTTCCAGGTCTGCTGCAGTTCGGACAGCACCGCAGCGGTGTCGATCGGCACCACGCCGGCCTGCACCACGCGGGCCAGGGTGATTTCCTGGGCCATCTTGGAATACGTGCCCGATGCATCCACCACGGCGAACACGCGGTAGCCGTCATGCACCGCGCTGATGCTGGGAAAGGCCATGCACACGCTGGTGATGGTGCCGGCGATGATCAGCGTCTTCTTGCCGGTGGCCCGCACCGCCTCGACGAAGTCGGGATTGTCCCAGGCATTGATCTGCCCCTTGCGCGCCACGTAGCGGGCGTGCGGCGCGGCCTCGTGGATCTCGGGGATCAGCGGACCGTTCGGGCCCTGCGGCACGGAGGCCGTGGTGATCACCGGGATCTTCGCCAGCGTGGCGGCCCTGGCGAGCGCAATGGCATGCGAGCGCAGCGTGGTCATCGGCATGTCGGCGACCGTCTGGAACAGGCCGCTCTGGTGGTCGATCAGCAGCATCGCGACATCGTCGACGTCGATGACGGGAATCTCGCCGTTGAAGTGGGCGGGCGTACTCATGATGGAAGCTCCTGGGTGGTAATGGACAAAGCCCGGCCATGGCCGGCGGCGTAGGCCGCCGGCAGCGTGGAGGGGACAGGGGGAAAACCGTTGCGCCGGACGCGGCGCAACGGGGTCGGTCAGCCGCTGGTTTGCGGCGGCATGCGGCCAAAGCGGCCGTTGCTGAAGTCGTCGATGGCCCGCTGGATCTCACCGATCGTGTTCATCACGAACGGACCCCGACCCACGATCGGCTCGTTCAGCGGCTCGCCACCGAGCAGCAGCAGCGTGGCGTCGGCATTGGCTTCCACCAGCACGTCGGTACCGTCGCGGTCGAGCATCACCATCTGCGCGTCGCGGGCGATCTCACTGCCGTTCACCTGGACGGTGCCCTTCAGTACGACCAGGGCCAGCGTCTGGCCCTCGGGCAGGACGAAGCGGGTGGCGTGGCCGGCGTTGAGGCGCACATCCCACAGGTTGATCGGGCTGAAGGTCTGCGCGGGTCCACGATGCCCTGCGTACTCACCGGCGATCACGCGCACCGTGCCGGCACCGTCGGGCAGCGACACCGCGGGAATGTCGGCGTCGAGCAGGTTCTGGTAGCGCGGCGCGGCCATCTTGTCCCTGGCGGGCAGGTTCACCCACAGCTGCACCATGTCCAGCACGCCGCCGCTGCGGGTGAACGCCGGCGAGTGGAACTCCTCGTGCAGGATGCCCGAGGCCGCCGTCATCCACTGCACGTCGCCCGGACCGATGACGCCGCCGGCGCCGGTGGAATCACGATGCTCCACCTCGCCCTGGTAGACGATGGTCACGGTCTCGAAGCCGCGGTGCGGATGCTGGCCCACGCCGCGCGGCTCCGTGGCCGGCGGGAAATGCGCCGGACCGGCATAGTCCAGCAGCAGGAACGGGCTCATGTGCTCGCCGTGGCTGTCGTACGAAAACAGCGAGCGGACCGGGAAGCCGTCGCCGACCCAGTGGCCGCGTGGGGCGCTGTAGAGGCCAAGCACCTTCTTCATGGAAGTCTCCTGTCGTGACAGCCCACGGGGGCTGCCTTGTTGACAGGAGACGATACGCTCGGAACGATAACCCCAGTAGACGGCAATTCTTGCCTCCTGCGTTCCATTAATAGAACGATCAAGGCCAGCCATGCGCGATCTCAACGACCTGTACTACTACGCCCAGGTGGTCGAGCATCAGGGCTTCGCGCCCGCCAGCCGGGCCCTGCGGGTACCCAAGTCCAAGCTCAGCCGGCGCGTGGCCCTGCTCGAGGAGGCGCTCGGCGTGCGGCTAATCCAGCGCTCGTCGCGTCACTTCTCGGTCACCGACATCGGGCAGGAGTTCTACCGGCACTGCCAGGCGATGCTGGTCGAGGCGAATGCGGCCGACGAGGCCATCGCGCTGCGCCGTGCCGAGCCGCAGGGCGTGGTGCGCATCAGCTGTCCCATCGCCCTGGTGCAGGCGCGCGTGGGCGCGATCCTCGCCGACTTCATGCTGGCCTGCCCCAAGGTCAGCGTGATGCTGGAGAGCACCAACCGGCGCGTGGACGTGATCGCCGAAGGCTTCGACATCGCGATCCGCGCCCGTCCGCCACCGCTGGAGGACAGCGACCTGGCGCTGCGCGTCTTCGCCGAGCGCCACTGGCGGCTGGTGGCCAGTCCGTCGCTGGTGGCGCGCCTGGGCGCACCGCGCGTCCCCGCTGACCTCAACGCCTACCCCTCGGTGGACACGGTGCCGCCGGTCGGCCCGCACGTCTGGGAGCTGGATGGCCCGGACGGCGCGCGCGCCTCCCTCCACCATGCGCCGCGCATGGTCAGTGACGACATGATCGCCCTGCGTACCGCCGCCACCCACGGCGTGGGCATGGCGCAGCTGCCCGGCATGATCGTGGTCGACCAGCTCGGCAGCGGCGAGCTGGTGGAACTGCTGCCAGGCTGGTCGCCGAAGCTGGGCATCGTGCACGCGGTGTTTCCGACCCGGCGCGGGCTGTTGCCGGCGGTGCGGGCCCTGATCGACTTCCTGGCGGAAAGGCTGGGCCAGGCGGATGACTAGGAAGGCACCCCGGGGCCGCCGTCTCATCAGGTGAGACCGCCTGCCGGTGCAATGCCGTCCCCCGGACGGAGCGCACTCATGAATGCCTTGCCCAATCCCATGGCCCAACGCGCGATGCGCGGCGACGGCGCCATGGCCGCCCCGGCCGCGGGCGGAGACCAGCTGGCCAGGCGCCTCGCGCGGCGCTATGCCGACCGCATCACCGGCGCGTTCGTGCTGCCGGGGCGCGAGGGCCAGTTCGCCCCGCTGCCCGGCGACATGCCACCCGCGCTCGCCCAGGCCCTGCGCACGCGCGGCATCGAGCAGCTCTATGCGCACCAGGCCCAGGCCTGGGACGCCACCGCGGCGGGCAAGCACGTGGTGATCGCCACGCCCACCGCGTCGGGCAAGTCGCTGTGCTACACGCTGCCGGTGGTCAGCGCGGCGATCCGCCAGCGCGCCAAGGCCTTGTTCCTGTTTCCCACCAAGGCGCTGGCGCAGGACCAGGTGGCCGAACTGCTGGAGCTCAACCAGGCCGGCGGCCTGGGCGTGAAGGCCTTCACCTTCGACGGCGATACGCCGGGCGATGCACGGCAGGCGATCCGCCTGCACGGCGACATCGTGGTGAGCAATCCGGACATGCTGCACCAGGCGATCCTGCCGCATCACACCAAGTGGGCGCAGTTCTTCGAGAACCTGCGCTACGTGGTGATCGACGAGGTGCACACCTATCGCGGCGTGTTCGGCTCGCACGTGGCCAACGTGCTGCGCCGCCTGCAGCGGGTGTGCGCGTTCTACGGCGTGTCGCCGCAATTCATCCTGTGCTCGGCCACCATCGGCAATCCCGCCGAACACGCCAGCGCACTGATCGAGCAGCCGGTCACCGCCATCACCGAGAGCGGCGCGCCGGTGGGCGAGAAGCACGTGCTGCTGTGGAACCCGCCGGTGGTGAATCCCGACCTCGGCCTGCGCGCCTCGGCGCGTTCGCAATCCAACCGCATCGCGCGCACGGCGATCCGTGCAGGGCTGAAGACGCTGGTGTTCGCCCAATCGCGCCTGATGGTGGAGGTGCTCACCAAGTACCTCAAGGACGTGTTCGACAGCGACCCGCGCAAGCCGCCGCGCATCCGCGCCTATCGCGGCGGCTACCTGCCGACCGAGCGCCGCGCCGCCGAGCGCGAGATGCGCGCGGGCCAGGTGGACGGCATCGTCAGCACCTCGGCACTGGAGCTGGGCGTGGACATCGGCGCGCTGGACGTGGTGGTGCTCAACGGCTACCCCGGCAGCGTGGCGGCCACCTGGCAGCGCTTCGGGCGCGCCGGACGCCGCCAGCAGGCCTCGCTCGGCGTGCTGGTGGCCAGCAGCGACCCGCTGGACCAGTACCTCGTGCGCCATCCGGAGTTCTTCCAGGGCGCGCCGCCGGAACATGCGCGCATCGCGCCGGACCAGCCGCTGATCCTGCTCGACCATATCCGCTGTGCCGCGTTCGAACTGCCGTTCAAGGACGGCGAGCTGTACGGCCCGCAGGACGCCACGCCCTGGCTGCAGGTGCTGGGCGAGGAAGGCGTGCTGCACCAGGAAGGCGAACGCTTCGAATGGATCGCCGACAGCTACCCTGCCAATGCGGTCTCGCTGCGCTCGGTGGCGGACGGCAACTTCGTGGTGGTGGACCGCACCGAAGGACGCCAGACCATCGTGGCCGAAGTGGATTTCAGCGCGGCCTCGCTCACCTTGTACGAGGGCGCGATCCACATGGTGCAGTCACTGCCCTACCAGGTGGAGAAGCTGGACTGGAGCGGGCGCAAGGCCTATGTGACGCGCACCCATGTCGACTACTACACCGACGCCATCGACTACACCAAGCTCAAGGTGCTCGAGGCCTTCGACGGCTCCCCGGCGGGACGCGGCAGTGCGCACCACGGTGAAGTGCACGTCGCGCGCCGCGTCGCCGGCTACAAGAAGATCCGCTACTACACGCACGAGAACATCGGCTACGGCCCGGTGAACCTGCCCGACCTGGAACTGCACACGACCGCCGTGTGGTGGCAGCTGCCGCAGCGCGCGCTGGAACAGGCGTTCGACCACCGGCAGGAGGCGCTGGACGGCTTCCTCGCCGCGGCGCATGCGCTGCACATCGTCGCCACCGTCGCGGTGATGGCCGAGGCACGCGACCTGCAGAAGGCCGTGGGCAGTGGCGATGGCGCGTGGTTCGCCACGCCCGACGCCAATGGTCGCGCGCAGCTGCGCGCCGGTTTCGGCGAAGACGAAGCGGTGCTGCAGGGCCCGTTCGTGCCCACGCTGTACCTGTACGACGCGTTTCCCGGCGGCGTGGGCCTGAGCGCGCCGCTGTACGAGCGACGCGAAGACCTCGTGCGCCTCGCCCGCGAACTGGTGCATCGCTGCGACTGCCGTTCGGGTTGTCCCGCCTGCGTCGGCCCCGTGCTGGCCGCGGATGAGCAGCAGGAGCGCTCGCTCAAATCGCTCGCCGCGCGCGTGCTCGACCTGATCATCGCCCTGTGAGCGCACTCGCCGACAAACTGCGCGGCCTGCGCCGACAGGCGGGCGTGTCAGTGCCCGCGCTGCCCACGCCGGCGGCGGCCCGCCGTCCCGAGCCCTTGCCGGACAACCTGCGTGCCCTGCTCGGCGTGCGTCGTCATGTCGGCGCAGCGCCGCGCAAGAGCGCGGCCACGCCCACCGCACTGCCGGGCCGCCACCTCGCGCCCGGCCTGCAACTGTGCGAGGCCATCGGTGCATGGCCGCCGCCACCGCCGCTGTTCCATGCCCTCTTTGCCAGGCTCGATGCGTGGATCGAACCGGAACGGCTGGTGCTGTTCGACACCGAGACCACCGGCCTGGCGGGGGGCACCGGCACGCGCGCCTTCATGATCGGCGTGGGCGACTGGCACCAAGGCCGCTTCCGCGAGCGCCAGCTGCTGATCACCACGCTGGCAGGCGAGGCCGCCATGCTCGACTGCTTCGCTTCATGGTTGCGCCCGGACAGCGTGCTCGTCAGTTACAACGGCAAGTCCTACGACGCGCCCCTGCTCAAGACGCGCTTTCGGCTGCAGCGCCGCGCCAGCCCGCTGGACGGCCTGATGCACCTCGACCTGCTCCACCCGGTGCGGCGCCGTTGGCGCGGCGCGTGGGAGAACTGCCGCCTCGCCACCGCCGAGCGCCAGCTGCTGCAGGTGGTGCGCGAAGACGACCTGCCCGGTGCCGAAGCGCCCGCGGCGTGGCTGGGTTTCCTGCGCGGCGGTTCCGCCGAGCCGCTGCATCGCGTGGCCCGGCACAACAGCCAGGACCTGCGCAGCCTCGGCGGCATCCTGCACCAGTTCGCCCTGCCGCAGGATGCGCAGCCCATCGCCGAATGAGGCCGGTCCTTGCCACGGTCGTGGCAAGGCAGCCTTCGCAGCCGATTCACGCCATCGCGCCGAGAATCGCCGGGACCGCCCGGGGTAGGACGCCCCCTTCGAGTTCCAGGGGATTCCGACTGACACCGGCCCGCATCGGCGCATGCCGCCCTCGTTAGGGAGTGGTAACGATGAGCATCCCCTTCATCCATTATTTCCGCATCCTCGTGGCGGGCGATCGCGGCGAGGAAGTTGCCAGCATCATCGCGCAGGACCTGCATTTCAGGGTCGAGGTCGTTTCAGCCCCGGACATCAAGGAAGCCATCCGCTCCGGCGCGGACCTGGGCGCCATCGTGGTGTCACGGGCGCTGGCGCCAGCGGCGATTTCGGCACGCGACGAACGCGGCCTGCGCATGCCGATCTTCATGATCAGCGAACGCCACGATGAAACACTCTCCGATCCCTTCCTGAAATCGCTGGACGGCATCGTCATCGCCGACCTGGAAAGCCGCGACTTCTACGAGAAGCGCCTGGTGGCTTCGGTGGAGCAATACGTATCGAGCCTGCTCACGCCGTTCTTCGGCACGCTGATGCAGTACGACTTCGACGCCAACCGCACCTGGGCGTGCCCCGGCCATCAGGGTGGCCAGATGTTCATGCGCCACCCGGCGGGACGCCTGTTCTACGAGCATATGGGCGAGAACGTGTTCCGCGACGACATCTGCAACGCGATGGTGTCCTTGGGCGACCTGCTGATCCACGAGGGCCCGGCGCTGGCCGCTCAACAGGCCGCCGCACGCGTGTTCCAGGCCGACCGCACCTACTTCGTGCTCAACGGCACCTCGGCATCCAACAAGGTGGTCAACACGGCGCTGCTGACCAGCCGCGACATCGTGCTGTTCGACCGCAACAACCACAAATCCAACCACCACGGCTCGCTGGTCTTTGCCGGCGCGATTCCGATCTACCTCGAGACGGACCGCAACGGCTTCGGCATGGTGGGACCGATCGACTGGGCGGCCTTCGACGAGGCCTCGATCCGCGACAAGATCAAGAACCACCCTCGCCTCAAGGGTACCGACGCATGGAAGCGCGAGCGCCCGATCCGCGTCGCCATCATCGAGCAGTGCACCTATGACGGCACCGTGTACAACGCGAAGAAGGTGCTGGAGAAGATCGGCCACCTGTGCGAGTACATCCACTTCGACGAGGCGTGGGCGGGCTTCGGCGCGTTCCACCCGTTGATGAAGGATCACTTCGGCATGAGCCTGGCGCTGACCGACAAGGACCCGGGCATCATCGCCACCCAGTCCACGCACAAGCAGCTGGCCGGCTTTTCCCAGGCCTCGCAGATCCACGTGCGGGATGCGCATATCCGCCAGCAGCCGTTCCGCCTGAACCACAAGCGGTTCAACGAGATGTTCATGCTGCAGGCGTCGACGTCGCCGTTCTATCCACTGTTCTCAAGCCTGGACGTCAACGCGCAGATGCATGCCGACAAGGCCGGGCGGGTGCTGTGGGACGACATGGTGCGGCTGGGCATCGAGGCGCGCAAGGCGATACGCAAGCGCTTTGCCGGTTTCCTCAATCCGTTCGTGCCGGACACCGTGAAGTACCAGGGCGAGCGCATCAAGTGGGAGGACGTGCCCACCGACGCCCTGGCCAGCGAGCAGCAGTACTGGCAGCTCGACCCCGGCGAGAAGTGGCATGGCTACCGGCACCTCGGGCCTGATGTGGCGATGGTGGATCCGACCAAGCTCATGCTCACCACGCCCGGCATCGATCCGCGCACGGGCACCTACGCCAGCACCGGCATCCCCGCCACGATCCTCGCCAACTACCTGCGCGAGAACCACGTCATTCCCGAGAAGAATGATCTCAACAGCATCCTCTTCCTCATGACGCCCGCGGTGGGCGAAGGCAAGATGGCGATGCTGCTGGCGGCGCTGGAGCGTTTCCGCGACCACTACGACGAGGACAGCCCGCTCGAGCAGGTGTTGCCGGGCGTCTACCGCAAGTACGAGGCGCGGTATCGCGGCTATACCGTGCGGCAGATCGCGCAGGAGATGCACGATTTCTACGCCTCCAGGAACGTCAAGGAGCTGCAACGCCTGAGCTTCCGCTACGAGTCGTTTCCGGAGCAGGCCATGTCGGGGCGCGAAGCGAACGAGGCCCTGGTCAGCGGCCGCGTCGACTTCGTGCCGATGGACCAGGTGAAGGGAAGGATCGCGGCGACGCTGGCGCTGATTTATCCGCCCGGCATCGGTATCGTCGTGCCGGGCGAGCGCTACGACGATCACGCCCAGCCCATGATCGACTACTTCCTCGCCTTCGAGGAAAGCTGCAATCGCTTCCCCGGGTTCTCCTACGAAGTGCAGGGCGTCTACCAGGTACCCGAGGGCGACAAGGTGCGGTTCTACACCTACGTGGTCAAGGAAGACTGACTGCGTCGGGTGGGCCACGGACATCCGCCCCGTGCGGGTGTCCGCGCATGCCGCGCTTGACGCTCATTTCACCGCTCGAAAGGCAGCATGCCACGAGGTCGGATCGAGGCGGCGGGACAGCGTAGAGCACCACCGCCGATGGCATGGCAAGCACGCCTTGGTGACGACCTGAGCGTGGCACGTTCGCCACGCACGCCCCTCCACGTGATACCGCCCCGATGTGCGCTGAAGGCTGCGCGCATCGAGCCAGTGCGCGCATGTCGCGTTGACCTTCCGCCTGGCGCCAACGCCGGCGACGCGCCACGACCGTGGCGCCTCGCCGTCCCATCACACTCCAAACCGTGCAGGTCACCCTATGGGAAGCAACTACATCACCACCAAAGATGGCGTCCAGATCTTCTACAAGGATTGGGGCAAGGGCCAACCCATCGTCTTCAGCCACGGCTGGCCGCTGTCGTCCGACGACTGGGACGCGCAGATGAACTTCTTTCTCGCGCAGGGCTACCGTGTGATCGCCCACGACCGCCGGGGCCATGGTCGCTCGACCCAGACCGACGACGGCAACGACATGGACCATTACGCGGCGGACCTTGCCGCACTCACCGAAGCGCTGGACCTGCACGATGCGATCCATGTGGGACATTCCACCGGTGGCGGCGAGGTAGCCCACTACGTGGCGCAGCACGGCATGAAGCGGACCGCGAAGATCGTGCTGATCAGCGCCGTACCACCGGTGATGGTCAAGTCCAAGAGCAATCCCGACGGTACGCCGATCGAGGTGTTCGACGAATTCCGCAAGCTGCTGCTGGCCAATCGTGCCCAGTTCTACCTGGATATACCGACCGGGCCGTTCTACGGCTTCAACCGCCCCGGCGCCAAGGTGTCGCAGGGCACCATCTGGAACTGGTGGCGCCAAGGCATGATGGGCGGGTCCAAGGCCCAGTACGACTGCATCAAGGCTTTCTCCGAGACGGACTTCACCGACGATCTCAAGAAGATCGACAAGCCCGCCCTGGTGATGCACGGCGACGACGACCAGGTGGTTCCCTACAAGGACTCGGGCGTGCGCTCGGCCGAAATGCTCAAGCACGCCACGCTCAAGATCTACCCCGGGTATCCGCACGGCGCCCTGACCACCCACGCCGAGGTGATCAACGCGGACCTGCTGGAGTTCATCCGCAAGTGACGCCGAGGCGCCTCGCCGCAGGGACGGGCGAGGCGCCGCCCCGACAGGGCCGGGGAACGTTTCGTGGTGGCGGCCGCGGCGATCCGCCTATAATGCGCATTGCACATACATGTTTAGAGTCGATGCCATGCGCCTGAACACGTTCACCGATTACTGCCTGCGCACTCTCATGTACCTCGGCCTGAACAGCGAGGAGCTGGCGACCCGCGCCGACATCGCGGCGGCCTATGGGGTTTCGGACAACCACCTGATGAAGGTGGTGAACTGGCTGGCGCGCCAGGGCTACATCGAGACCGTGCGCGGCAAGGGCGGCGGCATGCGGCTGGCCCATGCGGCCGCCGATATCAGCATCGGTGAGCTGGTACGGGCCAGCGAATGCTCGACCCCGCTGGTGGAGTGCTTCGAGCCCGGCAATCGCAGCTGCCGCATCACCCCCTCCTGCCGGCTCAAGGGTGTCCTGGCCGAGGCCATGGAGGCCATGTACGCGACCCTGGATCGCTACTCCCTCGCCGACCTGATCGTGAAGCCCAGGCCGCTCGCCAGCCTGCTCCATATCGCCTGATCCCGCCCGGTTCCTCCCGCCGCCATCCCACGCCCGGGGCGCATTGACGCAGCTCAAGGCCAAACATGCATATCGGATGTATGTTTCGCGCCAAGTCACATGCGTATGCCTTTTCATGCGGAGCCATGCGCCCCGCTTACCGGGAGCACACTGATGCAATCAACACGGAAACTATGGCGCTGGCTGGCCATCATGTTTCTCGCGTCCTTCGCTGTCTTAGGGTGGCTGGGGCACGAGATCTATCTGGCCGCCCCACCCATTCCGAAGCAGGTGGTCACCACCGATGGCCGGGTGATCTTCACGGGCGAACAGATCCAGCGCGGCCAGGAAGCGTGGCTGCAGGCCGGCGGCCAGCAGCTGGGCACCGTCTGGGGGCATGGCAGCTATGTCGCTCCCGACTGGTCGGCCGATTGGCTGCACCGCGAGGCGCTGGCCTACCGCGACCTCATGGCGCAGTCGCACTACGGGCAGCCCTACGAGAAGCTCGATGCCGCGGCCAAGGGCTCCGCGGATGCCCTGATGAAGTCCACCATGCGCGGCAATACGTACGACGCCGCCACCGGCACCCTCACCATCGATTCCGACCGTGCGGAAGTGATCCAGCAGGTCGCCGAACACTACATGTCGCTGTTCGGTACCGACCCCGCGCTGGACAAGCTGCGCGAGCAGTACGCGATGATGCCGGGCTCGCTGCCGGACAAGCAGGACCTCACCGCATTGCCGGCGTTCTTCTTCTGGTCGTCCTGGGCCGCCGCTACCGATCGTCCCGGCGAAACGCATCTGTCGTACACCAGCAACTGGCCGCATGAGCCTCTCATCGACAACGTGCCGACCGCCGCCAACGGCATGTGGTCGATCGCCAGCTTCATCGGCCTGATCGCTGCCATCGCGGCCATGGTGTGGTTCCACGCGTCCAACCACGAGGAAGGCGACCCGGTCGCACCCAAGGCGGACCCGCTGTTCAACCTCGTCCCGACGCCGTCGATGCGCGCCACCATGAAGTATTTCTACGTGGTGATCGGCCTGATGGCCTTGCAGGTGATCATGGGCGTCATCACGGCCCACTACTCGGTCGAAGGCAACAGCTTCTTCGGCATACCGCTCGGCACGGTGCTGCCCTTCGTGGCCAGTCGCACCATCCATACGCAACTGGCCGTGCTGTGGATCGCCACCGCGTGGCTCGCCACCGGCCTCTACATCGGGCCGGCGCTGTCGGGCAAGGAGCCGAAATACCAGAAGCTCGGTGTCAACGCGTTGCTGGTGGCGCTGGTGGTGGTCGTGGTCGGTTCGCTGGTCTGCGGCTGGCTGGGCACCATGCAGAAGCTGGGCTTCGACTACGGCTTCTGGATCGGCAACCAGGGCCTGGAATACACCAGCATGGGCCGCATCTGGCAGATCCTGCTGTTCGTCGGCCTGATGTTCTGGTTGCTGCTGATGGGCCGCGCGCTGTGGCCGGCACTGATGCGTCCGTCGGAAAGCCGCGGGCTGATCGCGATGGTGTTCATCGCCGCCACCTGCATCGGCCTGTTCTACGCCACCTCGCTCACTTGGGGCCAGCACACCCACTATTCGATGATCGAGTACTGGCGCTGGTGGCTGGTGCACCTGTGGGTCGAAGGCTTCTTCGAAGTGTTCGCCACGGCCGTCATCGCGCTGATCTTCTCCCGCCTCGGCCTGATCCGCGCCTCGACCGCCAATGCCGCCATCGTGCTCGAGACCATCGTGTTCCTGTTCGGCGGCATCCTGGGCACGCTGCACCACCTGTACTTCACCGGCACGCCGACCTCCGTGATTGCGGTGGGTGCGATGTTCTCCGCCCTGGAAGTGGTGCCGCTGGCCATGATCGGCTTCGAGGGCTACCGCAACTACCAGCGCAGCAAGGCCGCGCCCTGGGTGGCCAACTACAAGTGGATCATCCTGTGCTTCATCGCCGTGGGCTTCTGGAACACCGTCGGCGCGGGCCTGCTCGGCTTCGCCATCAACCCGCCGATCTCGCTGTACTACGTGCAGGGCCTCAACCTGACACCGGCACACGGTCACGCGGCACTGTTCGGCGTGTACGGCATGCTCGGCATCGGCCTGATGCTGTTCTGCCTGCGCGGCCTGGCACCGCGTGCGAACTGGTCCGACTCGCTGCTCAAGTCGATGTTCTGGCTGCTCAACATCGGCCTCGCCATGATGGTCTTCATCTCGCTGGTGCCCTCGGGCATCTACCAGGCCTGGACCAGCGTCGAGTACGGCCTGTGGTACGCACGTTCGCCTGAAGTGGTCCATTCGGCCTTCATGCAGGCGATGGTGTGGCTACGTGTTCCGGGCGATGTGGTCTTCTCCATGGGCATTGTCTGCCTCGCCGCTTTCGCCTGGAAGCTGCTGGGACGCAAGAAGGCGCCCGCATCGGCCATCGCGCCGCAGGCAGCCCGCTCGGAAGCCTGAGGCGATCCAACCAACACGAAGCGGCTGGCGCACCCCCGCCAGCCGTTTCGCGTTTCACCCCACCCCGGTGCGTCTCGTCCGGCGCACAATAAGCCGATGCGATGTCGAGGTAATGCGGCACCGCGACTGAAGTCCCATCACGCCATGAATCACTCATCTCCGCTTCGCCGCTGGGTACGCGCACTCCCGCTACGGGCGATGGCATGCGCCGCCGTCTACGGCGCGTGCACGCTGGCCGCCCACGCTGCACAGCTGGCGGAAGTCGCGCGTGCCGCGATCCCCGATACCATCGAACAGCGCGTCCTCGCCTGCACGTCCTGCCACGGCGACCGTGGCCTCGGTGGCACGGAGGCCGGGTCGGCCCCTCGCCTGGCCGGACAGCCCGCGGCGTACCTGATGCTGCAGCTGAAGTATTTCCAGAGCGGGCAGCGCAGGAACGATGCGATGGAGTACATCACCCAACCGCTGACTCCCGCCTATGCCCGGGAGATCGCCGAGTACTTCGCCAGCCAGCCCATGTCCTATCGCCCGACGGCGCCCGCCGCGGCCACGGCCGATGTCATGCGCAGGGGCGAGCAGGTGGTGCTGCTGGGCGACCCGAGCCGCGGCGTTCCCTCCTGCGCCAGCTGCCATGGAAACCGCCTGGCCGGACGGGCGCCGCAGATTCCCGGTCTCACCGGCCTCTCCTATGAGTATCTCCGCGCACAGCTCGTGCAATGGCGGTCCCACTCGCGGGCGGCGGACCGCCCGTATTGCATGAGCGTGGTGGCCAATCGCATGAGCGAGGCCGACGTGCAGGCGGCCGCCAAGTGGCTGGCCGGCCGCAATCCGGCCGACGTGGCGTCCGGGGACGCCGAGCCGCCCTTGCCGGAATGGTGCGTGATGGATGCCGTAGAGTCCGCGCCGTAAGCGGACCAGCTCCTCTCGCCGGACGATGGGACCCGGCCACCGGCCTGACACCGATGATTTCCAGCCTCCACGCCCGTCCTATGCATGAGACTGGCAAACGCCCACAGGGCGATGGGAGGCACGATGTCTGGCTTGGCTGGCAAGAACCTGGTCGTGATCGGCGGCAGCCGCGGCGTGGGACGGCGGATCGTGGAAACCGGGGCGCGCGAAGGCGCCCACCTGCTGGCCGTGGCGCGCAAGGAAGGTCCGCTGCAGGAACTGGCGAAAGATGTCGGCGGCGTCGGGATCCTTTCCCTCGACGCCACCCACGAGGACGCGCCGGCCCGCGTGTTCGGCGCGCTTCGGCCCGACGTGCTGGTGATCTGTGGCGGCGCCACGCCACCCACGGCACCGATGCATGAACTCAGCTGGCGGGAATTTGCCGTCAACTGGGAAACGGACGTCCGTATCGCCTTCCACTTCTGCAAGGCGGCGCTGACGCAGCCCCTGCCACCGGGTTCGTCGATCGTGCTGGTTTCCAGCGGCGCGGCCATCGGCGGATCGCCGATCTCCGGCGGCTATGCGGGCGCCAAGCGCACGCAGATGTTCATGGCGAACTATGCCCAGAAGGAATCGGACCGGCTCGAGCTCGGCCTGAGGTTCGTGGCATTGGCGCCGCGCATGATGCCGGACACGCCACTCGGGACATATGCGGCAGCCGGCTATTCCCGCTACCTGGGCATTCCGGTCGAGGACTTCATCGGCAGCATGGGAACCCCGCCCTCCTGCTCCGATGCCGCGGCGGCCGTGATCGACCTGGCCACCCGGCCGGAGCTCCCCCGGGGCAAGGCGTTCCTTCTCTCCGGATCCGGCCTCGAAGCCTTGCCTTGAGGGCCCGGTCCATGAAGAAATTCACCACCGAACCGATGTCGACGCCCGCCACCAGGCACCCCCTACCCGCTGAGGAACACGGCGTGGAGCGTACGAACCCCACTTTCGAGGATCTCGCCGAGCCGTACCGGCGCGAGCTCAAGCTGCATTGCTACCGCATGCTCGGCTCACTGCACGAGGCCGAGGACCTCGTGCAGGAAACGTATCTGCGCGCCTGGCGAAACTTCGGCAGCTTCGAGGGCCGGGGTCCCTTGCGCGCCTGGCTGTACCGGATCGCCACCCACGCCTGCCTCGACGCCATCGCCAGCCGCAGGCACGCACCACGCTTGCTCCCCGACCAGCAGGTCCCCTCTACCGACCAGATGCCGGACGGCACGCCGCCGGCGGAAGCGTCATGGATCGAGCCCTATCCGGACGCGCACCTGGAAGGCATGGCCGACGACGCGCCCGGTCCCGACGCACGCTATACGATGCGCGAAACGGTGCAGCTCGCCTTTGTCGCCGTGATCCAGGAGCTGCCGCCTCGCCAGCGCGCCACGCTGCTGCTGTGCGATGTGCTCGGCTGGTCCAGCATGGAAGCGGCGACGCTGCTCGGAGGTTCCACCGCCTCCGTCAACAGCGCCCGGCAACGGGCGCGCGAGACGCTCGCCAGGCGCTACCCCGGAGGACATCCGCCGGCTGCACTGCCACCGGACGCGGCGCAGCAGGCGTTGCTGTCGCGCTACCTGCGCAGCTGGGAGGCGAAGGACCTGGACGGCTTCGTTGCGCTGTTGAAGGAGGACGCGACGTACACCATGCCGCCCCTGCTCCAGTGGTACCAGGGACGGAGCCGCATCCATCGCTTCTTTGGGTGGGCGTGGAACAACTACGCCGCGTTCCGGATGCTTCCCACCGGGGCGAACCGGCAGCCTGCCTTTGCGCTCTATGCGCGTCGCTCTCACGACGCCCGGTGGGACGCGCACTCGATCCACCTGCTCACGCTCGATCACGAGGGCATTGCCGCGCTCACGCTGTTCGTGAAGCCCGCCGGCCCGGATCTGTTCCAGGCATTCGGGCTGCCGCTGGTACTGCCCGGGGAAGGTGCCGTGCCTTGACCGATCGGTGCGGGCGGGAGCCTCGCCGATCCATCACGAACCTCACGGATCGATTTCCACCACCACCTTGCCCTGGGCCTGCCGGCTTTCCACCAGGGCATGCGCATCGGCAACGGAGGCGAGATCGAAGCGATGCGGATCGACGCGCGGCGTGATCTTCCCGGCCTCGGCCAGCGCCGCGACCTCGCGCAGGATCTCGCCGTGATGCGCCTTGCCTTCGCCGGTCAGCAAGGGCAACAAGGTGAACACGCCCGAATACGTCGCGGCGCGGAACGACAGCGGCGCCAGCGCATGGGTTCCCCATCCCAGGGAACTCACCACGTGGCCGAACCGGGTCACCGCCTTGAAGGAGGCATCCAGGCTCTCGCCGCCCGCCGTGTCGTAGACGATATCGAAGCCGCGTCCCTGGGTGTGCTCCGTGACATAGGCCTCGACGCCGGTGGATCGATAGTCGATCGGCGTGGCACCCCACGAGCGGATGAGGTCCGCATGCGCCGCCGAAGCCGTGGCAAACACCCTCGCCCCCATGGCCAGGGCCAGCTGGATCACGGCATGGCCGACGCCACCGCTGCCGCCCTGCACCAGCACCGTCTGGCCCGCGTGCACCCCGGCGCGATCGACCAGGCCTTCCCACGCCGTGATGAACACCAGGGGCAAGGAGGCAGCCTCGCGCATGCTGAAATGCGCCGGCTTCCGGGCCAGCAGGCTCGCATCCACGGCGGCGAATTGGGCGAGTGAACCCTGGATGCCACCGACGCCGCCGGTCATCCCGTACACCTCGTCGCCCGCGCGCCACCGGGTGACGCCTTCACCGACGCTCTCGACCACGCCGGCCAGGTCGATGCCCAGCACGGCGGGCAACGGCTGGCGCGCGTGCTCCGCCTTGCCGGCACGAATCTTCAGGTCCAGCGGATTGGTGCCGCTGGCCTTGATCCTTACCAGCACCTGCCCGGGACCCGGGACGGGACGGGCGATGTCGGATGCCCGGAATGCGCCTTCATGGCGATCGACGACGGCGGCTTTCATGGTGGGTGAGTGCGACATGGATGCTTTCTCCGTTGGCTGCGGAGACGTACGCTACGCCGCTCAGAGATGCATGGAAATCATCTAATTTGCACTCTATCCATGCATAAATGCATGCCTCGCAAATTGCCACGAAGGAAGCGGATCGATGGAATGGAGCGACCTGCGCATCTTCCTCGCCATCGTGCGCGAAGGAACCCTGGGCGGCGCTTCCCGCAAGCTTGGGCAAACGCAGCCCACCATGGGACGCCGTCTTCGTGCGCTGGAAGCGTCGCTGGGCCAGACCCTGCTGCAGCGGACCAGCGACGGTTTCGTGCTGACCGACGAAGGCGCCGTGGTCTACCAGCACGCCGAACGCATGGAAGAGGAGGTGCTGGCCTTCGAGCGGACCCTGCGGGGACAGGAACAACAGCTGGAAGGCGCGCTGCGCATCACCTCGTCCGACTGGTTCGGCGCGCACCTGCTGTCGCCCGTGCTGGCCGAATTCTCCCGCCTGCATCCCCGTGTCACGCTCGAGCTGCTGACCGACACGCGCTTCCTCAGCCTCGCCCGCCGCGAGGCCGAGCTCGCGTTCCGCATCCAGCCGTTCACGGAGCCCGACGTGGTGTCGCGCAAACTGCTGCGCGTGCCGTACGGGCTCTACATGCGCAAGGGGCGTCGACCGCCACGGGCCGGCGATGGCGAGGGCGCCTCGCTGATCACCATGGACACGGCGTTTGGCGAGATGCCCGACGTGGCCTGGCTGCGGCGCAGCCTGCCGCATGCGCGCGTGGTGTTTCGCAGCAACTCGCGTGACGTGCAGGCCCGGCTGTGTGCGCAAGGCGTCGGCCTGGCCGTGCTGCCACGAGCGCTGGGCGATGCCGCCAGGGGTATCGAGCGCCTGCCGTGGAAGGACGAGCCGCCGCCTCGCGATACCTGGCTCGGCTACCACCGCGACCTGCGCCGGCTGGCTCGGCTGCGCGCCCTGGTCGAGCTGGTGGTGGACCGCCTGGCGAGCACCTGACCGTCAAGGAAGGCTGCTGCGGGCGCCCACCCCACGGCGGGCTTTTTGGGCGTAGTCTTTAGGCTCCGCGCCAGGAGGGTCGAACCATGTTCCACCGCACCTGCAGGCTGCTTGCCCTGGTTTCCATCGCGTTGCTCGGCGCAAGTGCCGTGCACGCCGCCACGCCGGATGCCGGCGACATGACGTTGCAGCATGCCGCCAACGGCGCATGGCGTTCCGACGCCAACAAGGCGCGCAACGTGTACCGCCATCCCGTCGAGACGCTGGAGTTCTTCGGCATACGGCCGGACATGACGGTGATCGAGCTGTCGCCCGGCGGCGGCTGGTACACCGAGATTCTCGCGCCCTACCTCGCGCCCCACGGGCATCTGGTGGAGGCTGCCTCGCCGAAGGCCGAGAAGTTCACGGCCAAGCTGAAGGCCGACCCGGCCACCTACGGGCGCATCACCAAGATCATTCCGTTCGCGCCACCCGGACAGGTGAGCCTGGGGCCCGCCCATTCGGCGGACATGGTGCTGACCTTCCGCAACACGCATGACTGGTTGATCGACAGCCCCGAAACGCTGGAAGCGGTCTTCAAGTCCGCCTTCGACGTGCTCAAGCCGGGCGGCGTGCTGGGCATCGAGGAGCATCGCGCCAAGCCGTTTGGCGATCCGCACGTGACGGCCGGCGCGCTGCATCGCATCTCCGAGGACTACATGATCGCGCTGGGACTGAAGACGGGCTTCCGGCTCGCCGGCGTCTCGCAGGTCAATGCCAACCCCGATGATCCGGAAGACATCAACGTGCATCGCCTGCCACCGGATCTCTCCGGCCCGGAGGAGGAGCACGCCAAGATGAAGGCGATCGGCGAATCCGATCGAATGACGCTGAAGTTCGTGAAGCCGTGACGCCTGCGCGACGCGGCGGCTGCAACGCCGCGTCGACGTCAACCGCTCACAGTGCCACCGAACACTTGCGTAAACCTGAGTGGACGGCAATCACGATTTGATCATCCCCGCGGGGAGATAAAAGGCGCCACCCATATCTCCCACGCCTGGGTTGGACGCCTATGCACGGGTTCCTGAACGACGTCGTCGTCGGCCTGCTCGGCCTGACGACCATCGCCAACCCCGTCACCAGCGCCACCGTGCTGCTGGCGCTTACCGGACGCTACCCGCCGGAAGAGCGCAACCGGCAGATCTTCCGCGCCACCATCTACGTGACGATCGTCCTGCTGATCTGCTTCTATGCGGGCAAGGCGGTCATGAACGTGTTCGGCATCTCGCTGCCCGGCCTGCGCTTGGCCGGCGGGCTGATCGTTTCCTACATCGGCTTCGGCATGCTGTTTCCGCCCGCGCGCGTCGGCGAAGACGAGGCGCAGGCCGAGATGGCGGCCGAGGACCAGACGACGCAGCTGCCCGATGTCGCCTTCATTCCGCTCACGATGCCATGCACCACGGGACCGGGCACCATCGCCTTCATCATCAGCGCCGCCGCGACGATTCCCGAACGGGGCTATACCTACAACGTCAATATCGCCGTGATCACCATCGCACTGCTGTTCGCCCTGATCTTCTGGCTGTGCATGCGCGGCGCCAGCCCCATCCTCAAGGTGCTGGGGGAGAAAGGCGTCGACGCGATGGCACGCGTGATGGGTTTCCTGCTGGTGTGCATCGGCGTGCAGTTCGCCATCAACGGCATCCACGACCTGCTGCAGGCCTGGGGCTTCATTGCGGCCTGAATGAAGCCCGCTGGGCAGCCACTGCGCGACGGGCTCGTTGCAGGCTCCGTTTACACCCCGTTGCCGCGATTTCGCGCACGCCGGCCATAAGGCGCGATGCGTGCAGCAGGTGCTGGGCGTGAGGCCCTTCGCCGATCGCCGCATGGGATAGCTGGCGCACTTCGCCATGCGCGGTGGCCGGCGAAGCGGCAGGCCGATGCCGGCCGCTTACCTGGGCATCAGAACTTGTACGTGATCATCAGGCGGTTGTAGACGAACGACTCGTCGCCCGGGTTGAGGTTGTGGGTGCCGCCGGTGGAGCGTTCCCAGCGATCGCGCAAGGTCAGGCCCTTCAGCACGCCATCCATGTTGTAGATGATGTCGAAGTAGAGGTCGTGGCTGTCGCCGCGCAGGTCGGTGGTGTACTTGGCATAGGCCGCCACCAGCTGCAGCTTCTTGTCGAAGAAGTAGTACTGCGCACGCGCCTTCCATGCATGGCCCGGACCCTGCTCCACCAGGCCGCGGATCATGGACGTGGTGTACAGCGGGTCGGTGGCGTAGTTGGTGGTATAGGGCGAGATGATCGCGCCCTCGCCCACCGCGTCGGACTGGTTCGCGAGCTTGTTGTAGGCCACGTCGATGCGCCCGTCGTAGATCGACGTGCCCAGGTCCGCGCCCCACGCCTCCGCGCGCACGCGCGTGCCCGCCACGCCGAACAGCTTGGTGTGGGTGTCGACCAGGATGTTGCCGCTGCCGCCGTTCTCGGTGAGGTATTGCACGGAAAGGAACGGATCGAAATGCGTGTCGGTCTTCAGCGTATAGGTGCCGTCCACATAGCCCATGCGCGCGAAGTCGATGAAGTTGTAGTACCAGGCCTGGGCCTTGATCGCGTCATGCGCGTAGGTTGTACCCGCGGCCCAGGTGCCGTCGGCCTTGGGTGCCGTCGACGGCAGGGAGCCATTGTTGCCGTACATGGAGTCGCCGTCGTAGCGCGACGGGTAGTACAGGTTGTCCGAGTACATGCCGGTGGAGGTGCGGCTCTTCCATTCAAAAGTGCGGATGGCGTAGATGTGCCAGTCCTTGAGCGGCGTGATGTCCACCGTCGCGGCGTTGTACGAGGAGGGAATCACGCGCGAATCGTTGTTGCCCATCCATGGCGTGTTGAGGTACTGGTAGCCGCCACGCAGCAGGAACCAGTCGCGCTTGAACTGCAGGTAGGCCTGGGTGAACGCGCCGATCGAGCTGTTGGGCCCCATCAGCGAAGTGTCGACCTTGGCGATATCGTCCGAATTCGTGCCCAGCGCATTGGCGGTCGCGAAGGAGAGGCCGGCGCCGAAGCCGCCCCACACGCTTCCCGATTGAAGGTTGACCAGCGCCGCCAGCGACAGCGCCTTGGCGTCGGGCGTATTGGGCGTGTCGTAGAGACGGTTGAAGTTGTACAGGCGCAACTCGCCGTCGATGTGGCCCTGCTCGAAGAAGTCGTTGAAGCTCCCGCTATCGGCATGGGCGGCCGTGGCGCACATGGCCAGTACCGCTGCGGCGGCCGTCGTGTATCGCATGCGAACTCTCCCCGAATCCGGTCTATGGACCTTTGGACGCCCCATTTCCGCGTGCCCGGGCCGCCACCGGGGCGAAGTGTAACCAAATTGTCATAAATGGCCTTATGACGGATGGGCATGACGCCATGCCATGGGCACCGATCGGCCGGGCACCTGCGCACGCAGCGCAGGAACCGCCGCTACCAGATCCGCGGAACCAGCCTGAAGCGCACCTGCGTGCAGTACGCCGCGTATCCCGGAAGCTGCTGTTCCAGCAGGCGCTCCTCGTCGACAAGACGCATCACCAGGGTCGCTACGGCCGGCACGGCGGCGAACCATGCCCATGCCGAGCCCAGGGCCGCCGGCATGGCCAGGAAGGCGACACCACTGCCCAGATACATGGGATGACGCACCCACGCGTAAGGGCCGCCCACCGCCACGGCTTGTCCCGGGACCACGTCCACCGTGCTTGCGGCATGAGGGTTGTGCCTGAAGGCGGCGAACACCAGCAACAGCCCGACCACCAGCAGGCCATCGCCCGCCATCACGATCGCGACCGGCACGCTGGATCCGTGCCATCGGTGATCCAGCCCCGCCAGTACGAAGATGCCGGCGATGCAGAGGCCCGCCACGGTCTGGATGCGCCGCTGGGCCGGTGTCGTTTCCGCCGCTGGCCCCGCCCGCAGGCGCCGCTGCAGCAGCGCCGGGTCGCGCCTGAGGAAGTAGGCGGTGTTGAAGCAGGCGGCCAGGCCCTGGATGCCGAGGTACACCCATGCCTGCCAGTAGCTGGGCGTCCACGCGCAAACGAACAGCAGCACGGCCGGGAACAGCACGATGCGCGCGGCATGGCGCCAGGCCTGCGATGGGAGCGTGGTCATCGGTGCCGACGCATCCGTCGGGCAGCACTACGCGCAGCCGGGCCGTGACTAGGCATGGCCGAGCACGCGATGCGGTCGGTAAGGAACTTCGAGCGCCGCGCATTCCTCCGGCGCAAGCGCGACATCGAGCGCCTCGACGGCCTGCTCCAGATGCGCCATGCGCGTCGCACCCACGATCGGTGCGGTGACGCCCGGCTGGTGCAGCAACCATGACAAGGCCACCTGCGCCTGGGGCACGGCACGTCGATGCGCCAGCTGCGCCACGGCGTCCACCACCTGATAGTCGTCCTCGCTGTAGTACAGCGACTGCGCGAAGGCATCGCTGCCGGCACGCAGGGTGGCCGCCTGGTCGCGCGGCCGGGTGAGGAATCCCCGCGCCAGCGGGCTCCACGGCAGCACGGCCACGCCCTCCGCCCGGCACAGCGGCAACATTTCGCGCTCCTCCTCGCGATAGGCGAGGTTGTAGTGGTTCTGCATCGCGATGAAGCGTGCCCAGCCGTGCCGCTCGGCCGTCATCAAGGCCTTCTGGAACTGCCACGCATGCATGCTGGACGCGCCGATGTAACGCGCCTTGCCAGCCCTCACGATGTCGTTGAGCGCTTCCAGCGTTTCCTCCAGCGGGGTTTCATCGTCCCAGCGATGCACCTGGTACAGGTCGACATGGTCCATGCCCAGTCGCGTCAACGACGCATCGATGGCGGACAGCAGGTGCTTGCGCGACAGGCCACGCTGGTTGGGTCCCGTCCCCATGGGATAGAACGCCTTGGTCGCCACCACCACCTCGTCGCGCTGCGCGAAGTCGCGCAGCGCCCGGCCGAGCACGCGCTCGCTTTCGCCCGCGGAATACATGTCCGCGGTATCGAAGAAATTGATGCCCAGCTCCAGCGCACGCCGGATGATCGGGCGCCCTTCCTGCTCGCCCAGGATCCAGGCTTTCGCAGCGGGGCTGCCATAACTCATGGCGCCCAGGCACAGGCGCGACACCTTCAGGCCGCTGCGTCCCATGTTGACGTACTGCATGGCCGTCCTCCGCGCTCAGGCCGGCGGCCGGTGCAGCGCGACGCCCGTCGCCACCAGCAGCACGCCCAGCATCTCCATCGTGGACGGAATCTGCCGCAGCACGACGACACCGATGACTACGGCCGTGGCCGGCAGCAGGGCGGTGAACAAGGCGTAGCTCGAGCGCGGCAGGCGACGCATGGCGAGCTGGTCGAACACATAGGGAATGACCGACGAACTGATGCCCACCACCACGCCCGCCCCCAGCGCCACGGGATCCAGCAGCGCCGGCGCGGCGGCGCCGAAGCCCAGGGGAGAGATCGCCACGCCGGCCACGATCATGGAGGCGCCCAGCCGGTCGATCGGGCTGGTGGCCGGGTCGGCCCGGGACACGGCATGCGCGAGCACGATGTACAGCGTGAAGAGCACCGCATTGGCAAACGCCCACAGGAACGCATGCGGCGCACCGCCGAAGCGCACCTCCGTCAGCAGGTAGACGCCGCCCACGGTCAGCAGCAGGGCCGCGAGGTTGCGACCACTGCGCGCGCCGGCCAGCGCCAAGGCCACGGGTCCGGCGAATTCGATGGCCGCTACCGTGCCCAGCGGCAACTCGGCGATGGCCCGGTAGAAGCAGTAGTTCATCGCCGCAAACACGCCGCCCAGGGCCAGCATGGTCCACTGCGCCGGTCGCGCGGCCGCCAGGAACGCACGCCACGGCCTGCGCCAAACCGCGAACACCAGCGCCGCCGACACGATGCGCAACCAGGCCACGCCGGCCACCGGCACGCGGGCAAACAGCAGCACGGCGAACGAAGGGCCCAGGTAGTGGAAGATCGCGCTGCCGACGAAGAAGGCGTGCGGGGGCACCCGATCCGCGAGCGGCAGCGCCGACCGCCTGGCTTTACCATCTATCGTGTTCATGATGGTAAGACTTATAGTCCTGCATGACTCACCTGTCAAATGTAGATAGCTGGTAAGATGGATGCATGGACGCACTCGACCTCCAACCCGACGGCTATGCCGGCACCTACAAGCTGGTGGGCGGGCGGCCCTGTCTGGACTTCGTCAACACGATCAGCTGGCCTGAGACGGAGCGCGAGCACGACTGGCTGTCCTCGCCGGAAAACGCGAGACGCTGGTTTGCCGCCGTGGCGCTGCCGTTTGCGCGCGGCAAGGCCATCGACATGGCCGCCCTGCTCAAGGCGCGACATCTGCTCGCCCGCGTGCTGCGCCCCCTCGCGCACGGGGAACCGGCATCAGCGAACGCCATCGCCGACTTCAGCAAGGCCGTGGCACGGGCCTACCAGGGCCGCGTGATCGATCCCGCCACGCTGGCCTGGCACTGGCCCGCGCCGCAGGGCGTGGTCGACGCGCTCCAACCCATCCTGCTCGACGCCGCCGACCTGGTGACGGCGGGCAACCACGAACGGCTCCGCTGCTGTCCTTCCTGCGACTGGCTGTTCGAGGACCAGACCCGCAACGGCCAGCGCCGCTGGTGCGACATGGCCGATTGCGGCAGCCGCGACAAGGCACGGCGCTATTACCAGCGCAGCAAAGGCTAGGCCCGCGGCCCGGGACCCGTAACGCGGCGTTTCCCCGCCGGCGCCGATACTCGGTGGAGGTAACCCGGAGGCAGGCCGCAGCGAATCCATGCGCAGGCGCCCCACTTGTGCATGCGGGCCACGCGCACCACCTTGCCTGCATGCCGCGACGACGGCGCACCCCACCATCGACGAAAGGACCGACCATGACGACCAAGACCGAGACGGCCATCCTCGCGGGTGGATGCTTCTGGGGCATGCAGGACCTGCTGCGACGCTATCCGGGCGTGCTGTCCACGCGCGTGGGCTACACCGGCGGCGACGTGCCCAACGCCACCTATCGCAACCACGGCACGCACGCGGAAGGCATCGAGATCGTGTTCGATCCGAGCCGCATCAGCTATCGCCAGATCCTGGAGTTCTTCTTCCAGATCCACGACCCGACCACCAGGAACCGGCAGGGCAACGACGTGGGCATGAGCTATCGCTCCGCCATCTTCTATCTCGACGAAGCACAGAAGCGGGTGGCCGAGGACACCATTGCCGATGCCGATGCCTCCGGCCTGTGGCCCGGGAAGGTGGTGACCGAGGTCGCCCCGGCGGGTCCATTCTGGGAAGCCGAGCCCGAGCACCAGGATTACCTGGAACGCTATCCCAGCGGCTACACCTGCCACTTCATCCGCCCCGACTGGAAACTGCCCCAGCGCAAGCAGGCCTGACGACGGTGGGCGCCAGCGGCGACGTACGCTGGCGCCTTCCCGGTTCTTGATTCCCGGGCCGCCCCCGTCAGTCGAAATACCCCGCCTGCTGCAGGTCGGCCATCAGGTCCGGATGCGCAGGCGTCCAATCCAGGGCCTCGCGGGTTCGCTCGCTCGAGGCCGCCAGGTTCATCGCCACGAACGGGGCGAGCCAGTCGAAGTGCGCTGGCGACTGCTGCTTGGAAACGCTCGCCACCGGCAGGTCCAGCCGTGCGCCGATGGTCTGCGCGATCTGCCGGAACGGAATGCCTTCCTCCGCCACCGCGTGGTAACGCGCACCGATGGCGCCACGTTCCAGCGCGAGCCGGAACACGCGAGCGGCGTCGTGGCGATGCACCGCCGCCCACCGGTTGTCGCCCGCCTCCACGTAAGGTGAAGCGCCGTGCTGGCGAGCGAACGCGATCGCCCTGGGCACGAAACCATGATCGCCTTGGCCGTGGACCGTGGGCGGCAGGCGCACCACCGACACCGGCACGCCATCGGCGGCGAACTTCATCGCCGTGGCTTCCGACGCGCGGGGAAAGCTGGGCGACGCCGGCACGGGATCGTCCGCTTCCGTGGCCACCGGTCCGGCCGCCAGCAGGGCCAGGCCCGAGGTGACCACCAGCGGGCGCGCGCTGCCGCGCAGGGCCTCGCCAAGCGCCTCCACCGCGCGGCTTTCCATCCGCGAGTTTTCCGCGAAGCGCGAGAAGTCATGGTTGAACGCCGTGTGGATCACGCCATCGACAGCCCGCACGCCGGCGCGCAGGCTGTCGGGATCTTCCAGCGAACCGCACTGGACATCGGCACCTGCAGCCCGGAGTGCCGCGGCGGCGATGTCGGTGCGGGCAAGGCCCAGCACCGAGTGCCCCGCACGAAGCAGCTCGCTGACGACGGCAGACCCTACGAATCCGGTGGCTCCCGTAACGAATACACGCATGAGCACATCCTCCTGGTTGAGAGGAGCGGTATGCTGGGCGTCTCGCTCATCCAGGTAAATCTGGTTGTTTATCAGGGTATAAGCACTAACAGGATCACCATGCCTGCCGCCAAAGAGAGCCCGCTGGGCAGCTTCCTGCGTGAGCGGCGCACCCATCTGGACGCCGCCACGCTCGGCTTCGAAACCAGACGCCGGCGCACGCCCGGACTGCGCCGCGAGGAGGTCGCCCAACGCGCCCACGTCAGCACCACCTGGTACACCTGGCTGGAACAAGGACGTGGCGGCGCGCCGTCCGCCGAAGCACTGGATCGCATCGCGCGCGCGCTGATGCTCACCGAGGTCGAGCGCGAACACGCGCACATGCTCGCCCTGGGGCGGCCACCCGGCACCAGCTACCGGGCCGCCGACTCGGTCACCCCACGCGTGCAGCGCGTGCTCGACTCCCTGCCCTACAGTCCCGCGATGGTGCGCACCGCCACCTGGGACGTGGTCGCATGGAACGCCGCCGCCGCGGCCGTGCTCACCGACTACAGCACGCTCGAAGTGCACAAGCGCAACATCCTCAAGCTGCTGTTCTGCGATCCGCGGGCCAAGGAGATGCAGCAGGAATGGGAGAGCGTCAGCCAGTTCGTGGTGGCCTCCTTCCGCGCGGACGTCGTGCGCGCCGGCGCCAGCGATGAGGTGAAGGCGCTGGTCGAGGAGCTGAGCCGGCAAAGCCCCGACTTCGAGCACCTCTGGCGCCACCACGATGTCAGCCACTACAGCGACCACGTGAAGCGCCTGCGCCACCCCGTGCTCGGCGAGATCGCGCTGGAACATTCCCAGTTCGCCGTCGACGGACGCGCCGACCTCTGCCTGGTGGTCTACAACCCGGTGGAGGAGGAGGATGTGCGCCGCATCAGGGCACTGGTCGACTCGAGGCCCAGCGCAAACCCGGCCTAGCTCCGGTCGAGCGCCACCGGCATGAAAAGGGCCGGCATGGCCGGCCCTTTCCGATTACGACAGCGGAAGCCTTACTTCTTCTGCGGCGCTTCCTTCAGGCCGCGGTTCAGCAGCATCGGCTCGATGCTGGGATCCTTGCCGCGCCAGTCCTTGTACATCTTGGCCAGGTCTTCGGTATTGCCGCGCGAGAGCACCATCTCGCGGAAGCGGTCACCGTTCGCGCGGGTCATGCCGCCCTTGTCGACGAAGCCCTGGAACGCATCGTCCGCCAGCATCTCGGTCCACAGGTAGGCGTAGTAGCC
>JACXTT010002733.1_pt1 | contig 27708 bp, 19 predicted proteins | sample 9270951 | NCBI WGS metagenome assembly JACXTT01 (sample SAMN15532306, study PRJNA645909) | rock metagenome | isolation source: weathered quartz diorite | place: Puerto Rico | collected 2017-06-21 | reverse complement strand
GTCCGCGGCCCGCTCCCGTAACGGCGGCGTGGAGATGTGGAGCACATTGAGCCGATAGAAGAGGTCCTCGCGGAAGCGGCCCGCGTGGACTTCCGCATCGAGATCGCGATTGGTCGCGGCGATGACGCGCACGTCGAGGTTGCGGGACTCGGTCGCCCCGACTCGGCGGACTTCGCCGTTCTCGAGGGCGCGCAGGAGCTTGGGTTGAAGGGCGAGCGGAAGGTCGGCGATTTCATCGAGCAGCAGCACGCCGGCGTCCGCCGTTTCGAATAAGCCCGGCTTGGCGCGATCCGCCCCGCTGAAGGCGCCCTTCTCGTGGCCGAACAGCTCGGACTCGAGCAACTGCTCCGGCAAGGCGCCGCAATTCACCGCCACGAATGCGCCGTGCCCGGAGGCCTGATGAATGGCCCGCGCGACCAGCTCCTTGCCGGTTCCGCTCTCCCCCGTGATCAGCACGGGGTGACGGGACTGCGCGGCGCGCAGCACGAGCGCGAGCAGATCCTGCATCGCCTGGCTCGCTCCCAGGAATCCGGAGAGACCGGCGGCCATCGCGCTCCGGCCGAGTCGCGCGACCTCGCGCCGCAGGCGGCTTTGATCGAGCGCGTGGCCGACGGCCAACAACAGCTCCTGCGTGGCGATCGGCTTGGTGAGGTAGTCGTACGCACCCGCGCGCACGAGCTCGACGGCGGAGTCGATCGAGCCGAATGCCGTCATCACGATCACGTTCAACTCGGGGCGTTGTCGCCGGAGCGCGCGCAGCAGCTCGGCGCCCGGCATCCCGGGCATGATGAGGTCGGTAACCACGACGTCCGCGGGGGCGTCCTCGGCTATGGCCCGCAATGCCGAGTCGGCGGTGGGATAACCGCTCGTGATGTGGCCGGCGGTATTCAGGACCTCGACAAGAAACTCTCGGAGCTCGCCGTCGTCCTCCACGACGAGGACATGATCAGACACGCGCCGACTCCGCCGCCCCAACGCCCGCCGCTCGATCCGCGCGCAGCGTCACGCGGAACACCGCGCCGCCGAGCGGCTCGTTCGCCGCCTCCAGCGTCCCGCCACATTCCTCGACGATGCTGCGCGCCACGACGAGTCCCAGCCCCGTTCCCTTTGGTTTCGTCGTGAAAAACGGCTCGAACAGGTGTGGTAACGCCGGGATCGGAATCCCGGGGCCCGTGTCGGCGACTTCGATCCGAACGAGGTCATCGGGTGGTTGCGCGCACCGACCCCGCAGGACGATCGCGCGGGCGCGATCGGGCGGCGCCGTCTCGAGCGCCTGAACGGCGTTCAGCACGAGGTTCACGATGACTTGATGCAGGAGATCGGAGTCGCCGAGCGCGGGCAACGGCCGGTCGTACTGCCGCTCGAGCGCGATCCGATTACGGCTCAGCTCGGCGTCCAGGAATTCGATCACGCCGTCGAGGACGAGCGCGACGTCCACACCTTCGGACCGACCGGCACGCCCGCGACGCGAGTCGAGCAGGTCGCGGACGATCGCCGTGATGCGCTCGATTTGACGCATGATGATGGCGAGGTGCCGGCGCCGCTCCGAGGGTTCGGGCTCGTTTTCGAGCAGCAAGCCGGCGCGTCCCGAGATCACATTCAGAGGCGCGGCGATGTCGTGCGCCAGTCCCGCCGCCAGATTGCCGATCTCCGCCATGCGTTCGGTGTCGCGCAGCCGGCCCTCGAGGACGACACGTTCCTCCGCTTCTCGGATGATCCGCCCGCGCGCGGTCTCGAGATTGCTCGCCATGCGGTTGATCTCGTCCTCCATAGCCGCCAGCTCACCCCCTTGCAGCAGGCCGGGTCCGCTCCCCCGCCGTTCGATGCGGTGAGTCAGCTCGCCGCGACCGAGCGCCCGCACGGCGCTCACGAAACGCTTCATCGGCTCCGCCACGAGCCGGCGGACGAGCCACAGCGTCAAGACGGACACGAGGATGAGCAGTGTGAGGGTGTTGAAGAAGAATCGATCGCGCACCTGCGCTTGTTGCTGCTGCACGAACGACAAAGGCTGCGCCACCTCGAGCGCGCCCGAAATCCGTCCGTCTGGACCGTAAATCGGCCGGAGCACGGAAAAGACGTCGTGATCTTCCAGCTCCCGGCGGAACGACACCGGCTTTCCGGTCGCCAGCACTTTGGCGAGCGATGCGGGGGGCGCTGGACTGGGCGTCGCGACGGAGTCCGACACGAGCAGCGGATTGCCGTGCCGATCGTACAGCAGGATCGCGTAAATCTTGGGGTCGCTCGTGACCTCATTGATGACGCGCTGGAAGTTGGCGCGCGTACTGTCCTGGAATGCATACCGCAGCGCCACGTCGAGCGCCGCGCCGTACGCGCCCATCTCCTGCTCCGCCTGCGCGACCAGCGTGTCTTCCCGCTCCGCCATCGACCAGTACATGTACGCCACCATCACCACGGTCATCGTGGGGAGCAGGAAGAGCAGGAGACGCGTGCTCAGCTTCATCGGATCACGCCTCGAGCACCGTGCCCAGCTCGGACAATGTCGCGAGGCGAGCAGTCGGGACGCCGGGCTCGCGCGACTTCGGCTGCGTAGCGGGCGGCGCGATCCACGCCGTCGACAAACCGAGCGCCGCGGCCGGACGGATGTCGGACTCGAAGTCATCGCCGACCATCCACGCAGGCGTGCTGACGAGCCCCGGCCAGTTCAGCGCATGCTGAAACAGCCGGGGATCGGGTTTCGTGATCCCGACGCGACCGGAATCGGCTACGACTGAGAAGTACCGCATCACGCCAAGCTCCTCGAGACAGCGGTCCAGATTGCCGGCAAAATTCGAGACCACACCGAGGTGATACGACTTCTGGAGACGCGCGAGCAATGCTTCATTGCGCCGTACCATCGTGCATGTCGACGAATGAAACTCATCAGCGATGGCTCGCGGCGATAGTGCGGCGCCGTCCGGCAGCCTGGGCACGAGCAGCGCTGTCTGTGCGTCGACCATCGCGCGGAACCCCAGCTTCCTGATGTCGGACAGCCGCTCGAGCGCTCGGTCCGATTCGCGAAATGCCCGCTCGAATGCGGCGAACGACTGCTTGCCTCCCGCTGCACGATACGCCGCGTGAAAACGCACGCTCCATCTCGCACCGTCCGCGTCCAGGGTGCCACCGAAGTCGAATAATACCAGGCCGCGCACGCGAGCTCACACCCGTGTTAGAGAAAGAAGTGGGTAAGGGGCGTTTCCCTCAGATCGACCCGTAGAGGGGGGGGCCAGTCACGGGTTTTTAGAGGAGCGTTTGCGCTTACCGGAAGATGGTCACGGAAACGAGCGCCGAGAGCGCCAGCACACCAGCCAGAGTGGCGAAAATGGCTTGTCGCCGCCGAAGGCCGGCGAAGCTTTCCGGCAACTCACCGCGTGGATCGAGGTCAAGGCGGCCCAGCCGTGCGGCAGTTGGAACCACCAGGGAGATGGCCACCACCGCACCGAGGAATCCGAACGTCTGCATCGCCATGAGCCAGGTGGGAACTGTCGCGCTTTGGAAGTACGGCACGGACAGGATGATGCCGCTGATCACCACGAGCACGGCCCCCGGGCCGATCAGGCTGCGGGTTATCACACTGAGCGCGCGGTAGACGGCAAGGCGGTGATCGGGGTGAAAGTTCTTGGCGGTAATGCCGCCGAGCATGACGGCAAGCCCGCCGCCGAGCCAGGCTGTGAACCCCATGATATGAAGGAATAGCCAGAGACCTTTCACGTTCGGCTCAGGACCTCGGGTAAAGGTTGCCGGCCGTCGAACCCCGCCTCCAGCTCGTGCCAATGCGTGATGCGATCCTCGCCGAGCTTCCAGCACCACAAGATCTCGCGCTCATCCAGCCGGCCGTGGAAATCGACGAGTCCCTGGTCGAAGCCCTTGAATTCGCACCCGATCTGCTCGAGCTCGCCGAGGAACTCGTTGATTTTCCCGGCGACGGAGTCGATCCGCGCCTTGAGCGCGACCTGCTCCTGCGATTCGCCCCATTCTGGGCGAGCCTTGGCGGCGATCAACTCAAATTGCGCCACGAGATCCTTCCATTGCGGATAGATGCTCATGATGTCGGAGACGACGCGCTTCACCAAAGGGAGCGTGCGATTGGCTTCCGCGAGGGTGAAAAACTTGTGTGCCACCTACCCCACCACAATTCCCTGGACTTCTTCGGGGTGTGGGATGAATCCGACGACTTTCTTGTCGCCGTTCAGGACTACGATAGTCGATCTCACGTGGGGGTCGCCCGCATCCAGCTGCTTGGCGACCTTGAAGCCCTTGAGCTCCGTCTCGGGCTTTACGATTGGTGTATCCGTGCGCGCATGATCTGCGGCGGAGCAATCGGTCGGATCGTGGCCCGCTCCAACGCAGCGTGCAACGATGTCACGATCGGAAATTGTTCCCAGGTAATGGCGGTCTTTGGGGTTATCGACCACTGGCACGACCGAGATGTTCTTCACGCGCATCAGCGCGGCTACTTCCGATGAAGTCGCTCCGGCGGCCGCAACGACGGGATCAACAACCATCACTTCCGATGCTCGCATGCGCCTATCCTAAAGCCTTTTTAGTGGCCTGGTAACCCATCTCCACGTATTCCTGCACGCGCTCGACGGCAAACGTCGCTTCGCGCTCCGCGACTGCGCGCACGTACACCAGCCGCGGCGCATCCTTCGGCCAATCGGCGAGCATCCGCTCCGCCTGCTCCGCCATCATGATCCGCATCGCTTCGCCGTGGGTCCGCACGACGCGGGGAATGCGCGCCGGAACGGGCGCGTCGGGTGGTTGCGGCTGATCGCCGTTGGTCGACGGGCCGCCGCGCTCGTCGAAGCCCGGGCCGACATTGACGGCCACGAACAGGTCGGCATCCTTCACGATCTCGCGCGCCGGCTCGAGCGGCAGCACGGCTCTGAGCCCGCCATCACCGAGGCGCCGGCCATCGGCCTCGAGCGGCGGAAAGTAGAGCGGCAGCGCGCATGAAGCGTACAGCGCGTCCCCAAGCTCGATGTCCCCGCCGCGGCGATCCATGTCGCTGCCGCGTGGCTCCGGTCCGCCCAGTAACAACAGCTCGCCGCTGTCGAGATCGGTGGCCGTCACCGTGAGCGGAATTTTCAGGTACTCGAAACGCGTCTGGGGGACGATGCGGGCGATGGCGCGCCGGAGCGCGGAAGCGGGAAACAGACTGCGGGCGAAGAGTCCCATGATCAGCACCAAAGGGTCGAACGGGGCGATGTCTTTACGACGGATGGCGATGGCGCGGCGGCGCACCTGATCGAAGGGCATGCCCGCGCACAGCGCCGCGCCGACCACCGCACCCATGGACGTCGCGACGACATGACTGGGAAGGAGGTTCGCCTGCTCCAGGGCGCGGAAGGCGCCGGCGTGCGCCAGCGCCTTGGCTCCGCCACCAGACAGAACCAGTACGACTTTACTCACCCCGGCCCTGGTCGTAGCGGCGTTCCATCACCCGGTTCGCACGGCGCTTGGCGGCACGGTCGTAGCGGCGCTTCTCGTCGGGGGTCTCCGGCACGACCGGCGCGACTTCGGTCGGACGGCCGTTCTCGTCCAGCGCAACGTATGTGACGTAGCACGAATTCGTGTGCCGCATGTCACCCGTCAGCACGTTCTCGGCGAGCACCTTTACGCCGACTTCCATCGAGGTGCGGCCCGCGAAGTTCACGCGCGCTTTGGCCGTCACGAGCTCGCCGACGTGAATCGGCTCGCGGAAGTCCACCTTGTCGACCGAGACCGTGACGCATTCGCGGTGCGCGTGTCGGATCGCCGCCACCGCGGCGACGCGGTCGACGAGCGCGAGAATGTGGCCGCCGAACACGTTTCCCATGATGTTCGCGTGGTGCGGCATCATCAATTCGGTCAGCACCGCTTCCGATTCGCGCGGGGGACGGGGGGGGACTTTTTGCGCCATCAGTAGTCCACCGGTCGCAGATAGAATTCCCCGATCGCGGTCTGAGAGACCACCGCGACGGTGGGGAGGCGCCGCTTCCAGTGCGTCGAGTCGAGGCGCTTTCGCACGATCTCCACCTCTTCGTTGGAAAAGCCTCGCGGCTCCTCACCCCTGATCAGGTGGTAGAGAATCCGATCGGCGTGGAGGTACGATACGCCGAGGTCTCCTTCATCTGTTTGACCCTTGATCAGGTCGGCCGTGGCCGGCTTGGCGACGATCTCCTCCGGGACGCCGGCATGCCGGGCCAGGGCCCACACCTGCGTCTTGAACAGGTCGCCCAACGGATTCACGGGCGGGGCATCGTCGCCGTGCCAGGTGAAGTAGCCGAGCAGCCGTTCGGACTTGTTGCTCGTGCCGAGCGGCAACGCCTTGTGCTTCGCGGACAGGTCGAACAGGACGATCATGCGTTCGCGCGCCATGACATTGCCGAGCCGGTGCGGATCGATGTCGCCGACCTGTTTCAAGTAGCCATCCACCGCGGCGGAAATGTCGACCGTGAGCGATGGAATGCCGAGCTTGTCGATGACGAGCTGCGCGTGCTGGAGACTCTCGGGACTCGACGTGCGATACGGCAGGCGCACGCCGATGACGTTGTCCCGGCCCAGCGCCTCAGCAGCGAGAAATGCGGTGAGCGCGGAATCCACTCCGCCCGACAGCCCCACGAGACCCTTCTTGAAGCCGCGGCGCCGAACGACTTCGTCCTTCAAGAAACTCACGAGCCAGCGCCGGGTCAGCTCGGGATCGATGGCGAGGGGGTCCGGCTCGGCTGTTCTCTTGGCTACGACATCAACGTGCGGCGTGCGGCGTGCGGCGGGTGTGGGACCGCCGTTCGCGGCCGGATCGAAGCGCACTTTCTGATCCTGCTTCTCGCCGCTCAGGCTCTTCGTCAAGACTGGCAGCGCGCTTTGCAGATCCGCCAGCAACGGCGAGTCCGACCGTGCGGTGGTCAGCGAATCGAGATCGATGTCCGCCGTCAGCAGCGCCTCTTCGAACAGCGGCCCGCGAGCGATCACCCTGCCGGTCGGATCGATGACGGCCGAGGCGCCCGGGAAGCCCTTGCCGCCCTCGAACCCCACGAGATTCGCCAGCGCGACGAACACGCCGTGCTCCTCGGCGATCCCGCGGACGACGCGCTCCCAGCGAACCACCGACTCGGGCAGCGCGGCCTCACCCTCACAGGTCTGTTCCTCGTCCAGCCCCCGTGCCGGCGATGCACTCGGCACGATGATCAGCTGCGCTCCTTCGAGCGCGGCGACGGTCGCCGCAAGGGAGTGCCACGCGTCCTCGCAGATGAGAATCGCCGCCTTGCCACCCCAACCAGTTTCGAAGGACCGGACGCCGTCCTGGCCGCGGTCCACGAAGCGCTCCTCGTCGAACACGCCGTAGGTCGGGAGGAACACCTTGCGGTGCACGTGACGCACTTCGGGTTTCTTCTTCTCGAGCGTGACGAACAACGCGGAATTGTAGATGTGATTCTGGAAGCGCTCGTAGAAGCCGACGACGACGTCGATCGCCGGGCCTTGATATGACGCGCCCAGATCGCGCGCGAGCGTTCCGGCCGTGACCGCGAGCTCCTTCACGCCGCCCTCGACGAAATAGCCCGACGTGGCGGTCTCGGGAAAGACGACGAGCTCGGGCCTGGGATCGAGCTGCGCGGCTTGTGTGATCACGGCACCGATCCGGGTGACGTTCTCCGCGTACTCGCCCTTGGTGGGCCGGAACTGGGACAGGGCGATCCGGATGTGCGGCATGGGGGAAAGATATTAGCTTGTGGGAGGCGATGGAGTTCGCCTTAAACCGTCCTGTTTCCGGGCTGATGACTCCTACCCGAACTATCCACGGCAGGAGTCTTTTCTTTGATGAAGAGCACGGGCACGATCGGATAGACTAGTTTTTGCACGTCCCCGCTTTTTGTGCGCATAACGCGAGCGCAACTCCGTTGGTCCACCCGAACCCATCCTGAGTGGGATACTCGCCACCACCTGCTTTCTTGTTCGTATTTTTGACATCGTACTTCTCCATCATCCTGCCTGTCGCGCTGTAGGTGCGCTGAATGAGCGCGAGCCAGCGGCTGGCCGCCTTGTCGGCCAGATCGCCGCGCCCGTAGCCCCGCACCCCCTCGATCGTCAGCCACTCGAGCGGCGGCCAGCCATTTGGGGCGTCCCACTGCTGCCCCGATGCGAAATTCGTGGTGACGAAGCCGCCCGGCTTCAGGAAGTCGCGCTCGAGGCGCGTCGCGGCGCGTTTGCCCTGAACGTCGGTCGCAATTCCGAAGTAGAGCGGCGCGGCCGCCGCGAGCGAGGGACGATCCGTCACCAGCGCGCCGGTGCGCCAGCGTCGATCGAAGAAGAAGCCCGCCTTCGGATCGTACATCGCGAGGATGGCCTGCCGCCGCGCGTCCGCCCGCTGTTTGAACCGGCGGAAGCGCGTGTCATCGCCCCTTCCGTTCCGGACGAACGCAAAGGCCGCGATGGTGCGCTCGGCGTTGTACAGGAGGCTGTTGAGATCGACCGGAATCAGATCCGTCGTTTCGAGCGTGCGCAGGTCCTTGGGATTGCGCATCCAGCGGCTCGAGAAGTCCCAGCCGCTCTCCGCGGTCGCCCGCGCGTTGCGATAGAACTTGGCGCGCAGCGACTCGGGCAACGTCTGGCCGATCTCGACGTCAGGCCGGTACGATTCGGGGCGCGGCTCGTCCGAGTCGTCCCAATAGCGGTTCAGTACGACGCTGTCCCCCAGGCGCACCACTCGCCGGTATGCGTGTCCCGGCGACACCGTGTCCGCGCCGTCCATCCAGAACTCGTACTCCTTCTCCATCGCGTCGAGGTAGCCGAGGGCCTGCCCGGTGTCCGTCGCACGCGCGTACAGCCCCACCATCGCGGCGAAATACGGCGGCTGGCTGCGGGTCAGGTAGTAGGTGCGATTGCCGTTCGGGACATGCCCGACGGTCAGGATCAAATGCGCGAAGTTGTCGAGCATATTCTTCACGAGGTCGGTGCGCCCGCTCTGCACCAGCCCGAGCATCGTGAAGTACGAATCCCAGTAGTACACCTCGCGGAAGCGGCCGCCCGGCACGACGTACGGATTAGGAATCGGAATCAGCGAGGAGCGGGCGTCCGCGCTGTCGGGCGGTCTCGTGAGGACCGGCCAGAGCGCCTTGATGTGCTCCGGCATGCTCTGCGTTGCGACGGTGGGGTACCCATCTCTCGCCGGTTGAGGCAGGACGAAGTTCTGCTCGACGAACGCGCGCAGCACGAATCCCGGTGTACGTCGTGCGGAATCGTAGCGTGCCTCGATCGCCGCCGGCGCGGCCTTGGGCCGTGCATCGACGAACTCTTTGGAATCCGGGAAGATCCCCGAGAGCTGGACGTCCGAGAATAACGGACCGATGTCATGTGCCGGATCGTACGGTGACGGCCGGACGGCCGGACGGTCCGACGACCGGCAACCGGCGAGTCCGAGCAGTACAGCGCACAGCACACGGCGCACGGCGTACGGCCTGATCATCTGAACACGATCCACAACACGCCAATGGTGGCCACGAGTAGCACCGACAGCCCGATCTGGAACTTCCGATCGCCCGCGGTCTCGCCTTCCAGCAGCACGGCGGCGGCCCCTGGTGCGGCACGGACGTACGTGAGTCCCTCGGTTTTATCGGCGCCGGGTGGTGGTGTCATCATGCTCACGACGAAGAGCACCACCGTGCAGATCACGAACAGCAGCACGGCGTAGTGGAGGAAGTTGATCGTCGCGATCCAGTGCCACAGCGTCCCCGCCTCGAGACCGCCGGTCGCCTTGTTGGTCAGCTCGAGGATCAGCCGCAGCAGCCCGAGGACGAGCCCGGTGACGAGCGATGCCACCGCGCCGGTGCCGTTCAGGCGGCGGAAGAACAGGCCGAGGAGGAAGCACGCGGCGATGGGCGGCGCGATGTACGCCTGCACGCTCTGCAAGTAGATGTAGATCTGCGACGAGACGAACTTCATCAGCGGAATCCACGCCAGTCCGAGGAACACCATGACCCCGGCGGAAATTCGGCCCACCGTGACGAGCCGCTGTTCGGTCGCGGTGGGACGCATCTTCTTGTAGACATCCCAGGTCAGGAGCGTCGAGCACGCGTTGAACGCGGAGGCGAGGGAGCTCATCAGCGCCGCGAGCATTCCCGCGAGCACCAGCCCCTTGATTCCGTCCGGCAGCAGCCGCGTCACCAGCGTGGGGTACGCGGAGTCAGGGTTGTTGCTGACGTCCGAGAACAGCGCCATCGCAACGATGCCCGGGAGCACGAAAATGAAGACGGGGAGAATCTTCAGGTAACCCGCGAAGATCGTTCCGGTGCGCGCCTCTTTGATGTTCTTCGCAGCGAGCACACGCTGCACGATGTGTTGATCGGTACACCAATACCATATCCCAAGAATCGGTGCGCCGAAGATGACTCCGGTCCATGGAAAGCTCGGATGACTCGAGGGTTTCCACATGGAGAAGAAGCCTTCAGGGACCTTGGCCTCGAGTCCGGAGATGCCGCCGACTCGCGAGAGCCCGATCGCCATGAGCGTGATCGAGCCGAGGATCAGAACGATGGCCTGCAGCACCTCGGTGTAGACCACGGCGCGCAGTCCGCCGAAGATCGTATACAGCCCGGTGATGACGATGAGGACGATGGCCGCGGTGTAGAAATTCCACCCCGTGACGGCGCGAATCACCACGCCGCCCGCATACAGCGTCACGCTGATCTTCGTCAGGACGTAGCCGATCACCGACACCCAGGTGAAATACGACCGCGCTGCCGAGTTGTAGCGCTTTTCCAGGAACTCCGGCATCGTGTAGACGCCGCTCTTCAGGTAATACGGAACGAACAGCCAGCCGAGGAGCAGCAGGATGAGGCAGGCGAGCCACTCGAAGTGGCCGACGGCGAGACCGCTACCGGCGCCGGTGCCCGCCAGCCCCACGAGGTGCTCACTGCCGATGTTGGAAGCGAACAGGCTCGCGCCGACCGCGAACCACGCGACGTCGCGGCTGGCGAGGAAGTAGTCGGAGCTGACGGCCTTCTCTCTGCGCGCTGCCCACCAAGCGATGCCGAACAGGATGAGGAAGTAGACCGCGATGAAGAACATGTCGAAGCCGTGCAGATTGCTCATTGCGGGGCCCTTGGCGAGTGGAAGAGGTATTGAACAGCGAGATCGGTGAGCGTCCACAGCTGCACGTCTGAGCTCGAGCCGTAGCGCACCGCGCGCAGGCCCCCTCCTTCAAACTTGTAACTCCACAACTCGGCGTACTGCAGTCCCGAGCGTGCCACGGCGGCGCGCACCGAATCGACCGCGCCGGGGCGGTTCCGGGTCGCAAGCGCCGCGAGCAGCACATTCACCTCACGGCCCCACACCACGCGCGGCGAATGATACAGGTCGCGCGCGAACATGTCCCACACCTGGGGCGACGCGTACGCGTCGTTCGCCACCGCCAGCCCCACGCCGTCGATGAACAGCCCGACGGGATAGGGCAGCAAGAATGGCCGCAGCAGCTCCGTCTCCCGCTCGGCTGCTTGCGGCTGTAGCAGCAGCCACATCCCGGGGTCGGTGCTCATGACCGGGATCGGCTGTCCCGCGCTGTCGAGCGACACGGCGGGAAAGCGCAGCGTGTCTGCCGGGAGGCCGCGGCGCGCGAGCACCGAGTCCCAATGCGCGCGCTCCGGCTCGGGCAACGACGCGAGTTTCGCCCGCACGCGCGTCTCGACCTCGGCGGGTCCGAGGGCAACCAGGAAATGCCGGCCGGTGCCGCGCCACGTCTCCGCCGCGCGCGCCGCGTCGGCCGCATTCTCGATTCCCGGCTCACCCAGCGCGCGCAGCGCGCTGTCGATCGCGATGATCGCTCGCAGCGCCTGCGGCACCCACACCACATTGACGTCGAACGCGAACCTGCCTCCCGCGTAGCCGACGCGGCTGTCCCGCCAGCTGCCGGGGTGCCACCAGCCGTCGTCATCGCGTTTGAAGCTCACGAGGTTCGTCGCGACCGGATCGCGCGTGTACGGAGCCGCCTGCTGCGCGACGTACGCGAGGTTCTTTCGCAGCGCGTCACCCCATTTGCGCACGAAGACCCGCTTGCGCGCATTGGGGACGCGCGCGTTGGCGAAGTAATGCCCCGCGACGACGGGCAGCTGGAAATCGTCGTCCACCATCCAGTAGTTCTCGCGCGTCGCCTGCAGATTGCGCAGCAGCGTGCTGTCACCGGTTTTCAAGAACTCGGCCGCGTTTTCGCGGATCGCCTGGCCGCCGAGCGCTTCTTCGTGACTCACGTCGCCGGCGGGGCCGAGCTTGGCGAGCGCGGCTCCCATGACGAACTCGGGCATCGTGTCCGCCCACACCGGCTCCATGAGCAGCGCCGTCATCAGCATGTCACGGCCGAAGTAGGTCGCGTACGTCGGCAGGCCCGCCATCAGTTTTTGCTTGGAGCTGAGCAGCTCGAAGCCGCTGATTTCGCGCTCGAGGCGCTCGGACTTGGCGGAGTCGGCGAAACGGCGGAACTGGGTATTGAAGATCTGCTCGCGGCCGAGCGGCGTGAGCGGCGCGCCGTCGGTCATGATCTCCACGCTGACCTGGACGGGGTCTCGCTGCGGCCCGCTGGGTCGAATCGTGACGACGCCGTGTGCGAGCGTGGCACGCGAACGGCGCGAGTCGCCGCTCAAGGTGAGCCACAGATGGTTCTTCCCGTCGAGGCTCGGCTGGCTCACGCTGACCCGCCAGGACGCGGGGATTATCGAGATCCTGGGAGTCAGGCGCGCGCGATATGCGCCGTCGAGCCGATCCACCAGCGCCGTGAACTCGCGCGGCACGAAGGGCGGGGCGTCGATCGGATCGCGGACGCGGCCCGCGTACCCGAAGTCGCGCTCGATCCGCATCGAGCCGAGCAGGAACTGTCCGACTTGTGTTGACCGTCCGGCGGGCAGCAGCAGCGAGTACAACAACCAGCGCCGACCGCCCCGTGTCCCGACCGAAGCCTTCTCTGCACCGAACGCGACCGCCGTATTGGTCGCTTGATCGCCGGAGTCCCGCACGGTGAACCCAATGCTTTCGTTCAGCGCGTCCGCCCACAGGTGCACGACCCGGCCGGTTTTTCCTTCGATGTAGATCTCCACGGAATTGCCGCGTGAATCGCGGTAGAGTCCCGCCGTGTAGCCTTCGTACGCCGCAGGATCGTCGAGGCCGGGGGTCGGAAAACGAAGGACGGGCGGGGCTTCCCGCGGGGGTGCAGTTTGCAGCGCGAGCAGGATGGCCAGCAGCATGGCCGTAGATACTCCGCCCGCGACCCACCCTTGACAAGGGCTGGTCCGGGGGTAATTCGGAGGCAATAATCGTCATTCCGTTGGTCAGCGGACCCGCCCACGGAGGAAACATCGATGCGTCTGAATCGACTCGTAGGTCCCATTCTCGTGTTCCTGTCCGTCCTCGCCGCGCCACTCGCCGCGCAAAACGGCTCAATCCGTGGACAAGTCGTCGACAGCGTTACGTCGCAAGGTCTCGCCGGTGCCACGGTGCAGCTCGTGTTTCGATCGGCGGGGTTAACCGTGCAGCCCGGCCGTCAGATCCTGACCGACGCCGAGGGCCGGTTCACGATGAGCGACGTCACGCCTGGCGCCGCGACCGTGAAAGTGTCGCGGATCGGCTATGGCCCGGCGCAGCATGAGGTCAACGTCACGGCAGGGGGCACCGCCGACGCGCGGTTCGTGCTCGCGCCGCAGGCGTCGATTCTCGAGCCGGTCGTCGTCACGGGATACGGCTCGCAGCGCCGTGAGGCAATCACCGGATCCGTTGCGAGTGTCGACGCCACGACGGCAAACGTCGGAGTCAAGACGAACGCCGATCAGCTGCTGCAAGGCCGCGCGGCCGGCGTCAACATCCTTCAGAACAGCGGCGAGCCGGGCTCCGGCGCGCAGGTGCTGATCCGCGGCGGCAGCTCGCTGAGCGCGACCAACGATCCGCTCTACGTGATCGACGGCGTGCCGATCAACAACGTGGCGACCGAGCCTGACGCCACAGGCGTCGGCGGTGCCCCGGCGCTGCCCCGCAATCCGTTGAACCTCATCAACCCCGGCGACATCCAGTCCATCACCGTGCTGAAAGACGCGTCGGCGACGGCGATCTACGGGAGCCGCGCGTCGAACGGCGTCGTGCTGATCGAGACCAAGAAGGGCAACGCGTCGAGCGGGCCGACGTTCGAGTACGACGGCAACATGTCGACTTCCAGCCCGGCGCGGCGCCTGGACGTGCTGAACGGCGCCGAGTACCGCACCTTCGTAACACAGCAAGTGTCCAGCTGGCGGACAGATTCGACCGCGTTCTGCGGCAGGCATCCGACGTGCGCTGCGGACACCGCCGTACACTACGCAGATTCTGCGGCCGCGTTCGCCGGTCTCCAGCCGTCGCACCTCGGGACGCTCGGCTCCGCCAATACGGACTGGGCGGCCGCGATCACACGGTCGTCCGTCTCGCAGAATCACAATCTGGCGTTCTCGGGCGGGACCGAGGCCACGCGCTATCGCGCATCGCTCAACTATGCGAAGCAAGAGGGAGTTACGCTCACCAGCGGACTCGAGCGGATTCAGGGGCGCCTCACCGCCACCCACTCGGATCTGAACAATCGCCTGCGGATGGAGCTCAACGTCACGACCTCGCGTGTCAACAACACCTACCTCACATATGAAAACAACGGCGGCTTTGAGGGTGGGGTGTTCGAGAACGTCGCGACATTCAATCCGACGCTGCCGATCACAGTCACGGATTCCGCGGGGACCCGCTTCTATGAAGTCGGCGGGACCAGCATCCGCAACCCGGTGGCGCTGGCCAATCAGATTACCAACATCGGCCAAACGAACCGCACGCTGGCGAATGGAACGGTCTCGTTCGATCTCACCCCGGGTCTGACGGCCAAGGTGACCGTCGGGCTGGATCACTCCGGCGGCCAGCGCCAGGAGTACTATCCGCTCTCGAATCCTGTCGGGCGGGCGTTCGGCGGCGGGTTCGCGCGGCAGGCCAATCTGAACAACCAGACGCAGACCATCCAAACCATGCTTAACTACCAACGTCCATTCGGCGGGAACAATACGCTGGACGTCGTTGGCGGCTACGAGTACAGCAAGTTCAACACGAACTCCGTTACCGCTACGGGTACGGGATTCTTCACCGACGCGTTCAGCTTCAACAACCTGAACGCCGCGACGACGCGAACGGACTACTCCGACGCAACCGAAGCCCGCCTGGCCTCGTTCTTTGGCCGGGCCAACGTCGGGCTCAACGACCGGTTCTATGTGACGGGCGTCCTACGCTATGACGGCTCTTCCCGGTTCGCCACGGGGCATAAGTGGGCGGCGTTCCCGGGCGTCTCGGCCTCGTGGCACTTGTCGCAGGAGTCATTCGCGCAGAGCCTGCCGTTTTCCGACCTCAGGGTGCGTGTCGGCTGGGGCCTGCAGGGCAATCCCAGCGTGGACCCGTACACGTCGCTGATCACGCTGGCCGGCAACACCGGCGCTGCGTATCCGTGGGGGGACCAACCGCACGGCGGCGTGCTGGCGACGAGCAACGGCAACTCCAACCTCAAATGGGAACAGACGTCCCAGATCGACGGCGCGGTCGACTTCAGTCTCAGGAACAACCGCATTTCGGGGACGGTCGAGTACTTCCACAAGAACACGAAGGACCTGCTGCTTACGATCGATGTGCCGCAACCGGCCTTGAACAACACGCAGCTGAAGAACGTGGGCAAGTTGAGCGGCCACGGTCTCGAGGTCACGCTTGACGCCCTCGCGATTTCCCGGCCGAGCCTCACATGGCGGGCCGGACTCGTGTTCGCGGCCGAGCGGACCAATGTGGTCGACTTGGGTGGCGCCAGCTTCATCTCTACCGGCTACGTGAGCGGTCAGGGACAGTCCAACCAAGTGTCGGAGCGCCTCATCCCGGGTCAGCCCATCGGCACCTTCTTCGGCCCGGTGTTCCTCGGTGTAGGCGCGAACGGGAAACAGGTCTTTGCCTGCTCCTCGGCCACTCCTGGGTGCGCTAACGGGAGGACGACGACTGGGGGTGGACCCGATCAGGCGGATTACCGCATCATCGGCAACGCCAATCCCAACTTTACGCTGGGTTTCCACAGCGAGCTGAACTTGAACCGCTTCGACGTCAGCTTCCTCGTCCGCGCTGCCGTGGGACAAGATGTGTTCAACAACACGGCGCTCGTCTACTCCACCAAAGGCAACGCCCTCCAGGACAAGAATTTCCTGCGGCCCGCAATGAGCGACCCCACGGGAATTCACGAGCCGGCGATTTTCTCGTCCCGTTGGGTCGAGAGTGCGTCCTTCGTCCGCCTGCAGAACATCACGGTCGGATATGACCTGAATCTGCCGCTGCTGACACGCTCGGCGCGCAGCGCTCGCCTGTACCTTTCGGCCGACAACCTCATTCTCCTGACCGGTTACTCGGGGTTGGACCCTGAGGTCTTTACGTCGAACGGCCTGGCCACGCGCGGTCTCGATTACCTCACTTATCCGCGGCCCCGTACCATCACCGGCGGCCTGCGCCTTCTGTTCTAAGGAGCCCGGACCATGAAGAACCTTTCTGTAACCACGTCGCTCGGAGCCGCCGGACTCGCCGCGTTGCTGCTCCTGCCGGTGCAGGGCTGCACCGACCTGACGGAGAATCCTCCGAGCCTCATTACGTCCTCGAATTTCTTCCACAACGAGGCGGAGGTGCTGGCGGGCCTCGCGGGCGTGTACGCGCAGCTGCGCAGCACGGCACCCGAAGGTGGGCTCTACGACGCCAACGAGGTCTCGACGGATGAGATCGTCGTGCCGACCCGTGGACAGGACTGGTACGACAACGGCCAGTGGATTGATCTGCACAACCAGACCTGGACGCCGACGAGCGCCGCCAGCCTGAATTTCTTCAACGGCGCGTGGAATACCTCGTACACCGGCGTCGCCCGTGCCAACCTGTTCCTCACGGCGCTCGCAACCTCGACCGTTTCGAACAAGTCGCAGTACATCGCCGAGGCGCGGACACTGCGGGCATTCTACTACTATCTGCTGATGGACCAGTTTGGTGGCGTGCCGATCGTGACGACCACCGACATCGCACTGCGTCCCCGCAACACGCGCCGCGAGTTATTCAATTTCATCGAGAGCGAGTTGATCGCGGCGCGCGACTCCGGCTTGCCGGCCTCGCGACCTGCCGCGGATAATGGACGCATCACGAAGGGTGTGGCGGACGCGATTCTCGCCAATATGTACGTTAACGCCGGCGTCTTTACCAAGGACGGTTCGGGCACGGGCGGCATCAGCGCCACCGCGTACAACTCGTGCGCGGGCGTGACCGTGAGCGGGGGTGCTGCGTGCGCGGCAGCCATCGCCGCGGTCGATCGTATCCTCGGGTACGGCGTCTACTCGCTGGCCGACTCCTTCCCCCAGAACTTCCGGTTCGACAACTTCAAGTCGCTCGAAAACATCTTCGCCGTGAAGTTCATCGCGGCCGACGGTCTGGGGATGGGCATCACGATGGCGGCGCTGCACTACTGCCAGTATGCGCCGCTCACACCCTGGAATGGTTTCTCGACGCTCGCGCAGACGTACAACTCGTTCGACCCGGCAGACTTGCGTCGCAACACGATATTGATCGGACCGCAGAAAGACGTCCTGTCGGGCGCGCCGTCGACCGTACGCGTGTCCGGGTCGTGTCCCACCACCTGGACACCGGCGACTTCGTTGATCTTCACCGACAGCATCCGCGACATCCGCTCGGCGACCGAAGGGGAGGGCCCGCGCATCTACAAGTGGCCCGCCGATCCTGCCCACGTATCGCAAAATAGCGGCAACGACTTCGCGTGGTTCCGTCTCGGCGAGATGTATCTGATCAAGGCTGAAGCGCTGAACGAGCAGACCCCCGGCAGCGCTCCGGCCCTCGCGCTGCTCAATCAGCTCCGCAATCGCAATGGGCATCCCGTCGCGCCGGTGCTCGCCGGGCCCATCACACGCGACATGATCCTCAAAGAGCGCCTGTTCGAGCTGTTCGGCGAAGAGAAGCGGCGGCAGGACTTGGTCCGGTTCGGCCAGTATACCGGTCGAACGGACGCCGCGTCCGGAATCGCCGGCGGCAAACAAGCCAGGGCGGACTACTACGTGCTGTTCCCGATTCCGCAAACGCAGATCGACGCCAACCCCCATCTGACCCAGAATCCCGGGTACTAGTTGTTGGGGCATCATCGGATAGTAGGGGCGCAGCATGCTGCGCCCCTACTTTTTTTCCTCGTCCTTGCTCTTGCGTGCTCCGAGAAACGAGAGCAGGCATCCATGCCGCCCGCAGCCGCTGGACAACTCTTCACGCTGCTGCCTTCGAGTTATACCGGCGTCCGCTTTGAGAATCACGTCACCGATACCCGCGACCTGAACGTCTTCACCTACCGCAACTACTACAACGGCGGCGGCGTCGCCATTGGCGACCTCACCGGCGACGGGCTACCCGAAATCGTCCTCACCTCCAACGAAGACGGCCCGAAGCTCTACTTGAACCTCGGCCATTTTCAGTTCCGGGACGTCACCAAAGAGGCGGGCATCGCCGAGCAGGGCCGCTGGACGACGGGCGTGACGCTGGCCGACGTGAACGGCGACGGCAAACTCGATATCTACGTCTGTCATGCGGGGCCGAAGCCCGGCGCCCTGCGCGCCAACACACTCTACATCAACCAGGGCATGCAGGACGGCATTCCGCGATTCAAGGAGATGGCCGCGCAGTACGGCCTGGCCGACACCGGATACTCGACCCAGGCCGCGTTCTTCGACTACGACGGCGACGGCGACCTGGACATGTTCCTGATCCGCAACTCGCCGCGTCCCGTTTCGTCCATCGCCGTCAAGAACGAGCGCAACCAGCGCGACCCGCTGGGCGGCCATGAGCTGTATCGCAACGACCACGGCCATTTCGTCAACGTCAGCGAGCAGGCGGGGATCTACGGGCCGACGATCGGCTTTGGACTGGGGATCGCCATCGGCGACGTGAACCGGGACGGCCGGCCCGACGTCTACGTCGCGAACGACTTTTTCGAGCGCGATTACCTCTATCTCAACAACGGGAATGGGACGTTTCGAGAGGTCCTGGAAGACGCGCTGCCCGTGTCGAGCTACTTCTCGATGGGCGTTGACATCGCCGATGTCGACAACGACGGCTGGCCCGATATCTATACCAGCGACATGCTCCCCGAGGACGACGACCGCCTCAAGACGACGCAATCATTTGAGCCGTGGACCCTGTATGAGGCCAAAGCGCGCGAGGGATTCGATCACCAGCTCATGCGCAACATGCTGCAGCACAACAACGGCAACGGCACGTTCAGCGATCTCGCGTGGCAAGCCGGCGTTGCGCGCACTGACTGGAGCTGGGCGGCGTTGATCGCCGACTTCGACCTCGACGGGAACAAGGACATCTTTGTGGCCAACGGCATGGCCAGGGACGTCACGTCGCAGGACTACATCGCGTTTCTCTCGAGCGATCAGACGCTGCTGGGGGCGACGCACGGCGGTAAGGAGCGGGTCGACTTCACGAGCCTGATCAACGCGATGACCTCGACCAAACTGCCGAACTATGCGTTCCGCAACAACGGCGACCTCACGTTCACCAACGTCAGCACTGCATGGGGACTCGGCCGGCCCAGTTTCTCAAACGGCGCGGCATATGGGGACCTCGATGGGGACGGCGCGCCCGATCTCGTGGTGAACAACGTGAACGATGAAGCGTTCATCTACCGCAACAACGCCCGCACGCAGCTCCCCGCCAATCGTTACCTGCAGGTCAGCCTCGTGGGCACAGGTGCGAATCCGTTTGCCGTCGGTGCGCGGGTCACCCTGCACACGCGCGACCGCCAGTTCATGCAGGAGCTCGAGCCGACGCGCGGATTCCAGTCCAGCGTGGACTACACACTCACGTTTGGCGTCGGGAGAGTCGACACACTCGAGTCGGTCACCGTCGATTGGCCTGACGGTCGCACGAGCGTCCTCTCGCACGTCGCCACGAACCAGCGACTCACGATCCAGCAGCAGGAGTCGGTGCACCGTTCAACGGTCCAACCGTCCAACCGTCCAACACTGTTCAAAGATGTCACCGCGCAAATCGGCCTCGACTTCGTCCACCACGAAAATGACTTTGTCGACTTCGATCGTGAACCGTTGATCCCCAAGATGGTCTCGAGGGAGGGCCCGTTCGTCGCCGTGGCCGACGTCAACGGGGACGGGCTCGATGATTTCTTCATCGGCGGGGCCAAGGGGCAACCCAGCGCGCTCTATGTGCAGCGCCCCAACGGCACGTTCGTCGCGACCAATCAGCGGCTGTTCGCGGCGGACTCGATCTCCGAAGACCTGGGCGCCGCCTTCTTCGACGCGAACGGCGATGGCAAGCTCGACTTGTACGTGGTCACGGGCGGCAGCGAGTTCTCCGATCTCGCGCCCGCCCTCGAAGACCGGCTGTACCTCGGTGATGGCCACGGACATTTCACGAAGACCACGGACCGGCTGCCTCCGCTTGCGACCAGCGGGTCACGCGTGGCGATATCGAACGACTACGTCTTCGTCGGCGGGCGCGTCGTGCCCGGACGCTACGGCATCAGTCCGCCCAGCACGCTGCTCAAGAACGACGGCCACGGTCATTTCACCGACGTGACGACGCAGGTCGCGCCCGAGCTGGCCCGCGTCGGCATGGTGACCGATGCTTTGTGGGTCGACGTCGATCACGATGGCCGTCTCGATCTTGTGGTGGTCGGCGAATGGATGCCGATCACCGTCTTTCGTAACACCGGCACCAAACTCGAGCGCCTGCCGGTCCGCGGACTCGAGCATACGTCCGGAATGTGGAATCGCATCATCACCGGCGATTTCAACGGAGACGGGCGTCCGGATTTTGTACTGGGCAACTTGGGTCTGAACTCCCGCTTGCATGCGTCACCCGCCGAGCCGGCACGAATGTACGTGAAGGATTTCGACGGCAACGGCTTTCCCGAGCAAGTCGTGACGCTTTTCGAGCAGGGAAAGTCGGTTCCGCTCGCCTTGCGCGATGAGCTGACCAACGCGCTGCCGTATCTCAAGCCGCGCTATCCCAAGTACTCCGATTACGCGGGGCAGACGGTCGAACAGATTTTCGGGAGCGCGTTGGATGGCGCGGTCCTGAAGCAGGCTGAAACGTTTGCCAGCGCGATCGCGCTGAGCAATCGCGACGGCTCCTACACGCTGGTCCCGCTGCCGCGCGAGGCGCAGATTGCCCCTATATACGGCATCCTCGCGGGCGATTTCGATCACGACGGAAAGACGGACCTCCTGCTGGCGGGAAACTTCAGCGGCGTGCAGCCGGAGATCGGCAGCATGATGGCGAGCTACGGGCTGATGCTCCGGGGCAATGGCCGGGGGGGGTTTACGCAAGTGGGCGCGGACCAGAGCGGGTTTGTCGTTCCCGGCGAGGCACGCGACATTCAGCGGCTCCGCACTCGACGCGGCGACCTGTACATCGTCGCGCGCAACAACGACCGCCCGCTGTTCTTTCGGCCGCGCTAGTTTGCCTTGGTCCGGATGACGATCACGCCGTTCGCGCCGCGTACACCGTAAGCAGCCGTGGCTGCGGCCTCGCGCAACACCTGCACGGTCTCGATATCGTGGATGTCGACGGCCGCGAGATTGCCGCTCACAGCGGGACCGAGCGGAATGCCGTTCACGACGAACAGGGCTTCGTCATCGCCGAGGATTGTGTTCTTTCCGCGAAGGACGAGTTTGGAATGACCGTCCGCGGCCCGCTCGATCGTGAGACCCGGTACGCGCGCGAGCAGCAGCTGCTCGAGTGATTGCCCCGGCGAGCGTTGGATGTCGTCGGCCGTGAGCACCGTGTCTGGCGGTCTGGAATCGGCAGTTGGAGGCGCCGCCTTGTGGTGTGAACACGCCGTAAGGACGAGCAGGAGCGGCAGGAACGTGCGCGTCACCTTAATCATCGAACACCCCCTTGAGGGAGCTGCAATGGCAAAATATATCCGGAGTTTCGGGGTAACGCTGCTGGCATTGCTGATGCCGTGGTCGGTGGCGACGAGCCAGCTCCGCGTCGCGTCACCCGACGGCCGCAACGTCGTGATGATCGATACGCATGAGGGCAAGCTCTACTACATGGTGCAGCGCGACGGCCGGCCGCTGCTGACTCCGTCGCTGCTCGGTTTCGAGTTCCGCGGCGCTCCGCCCCTGCGGGAAAGGCTGCGCATCGTGGACTCGAGCCGCAGCACGTTCGACACGACGTGGACACAGCCGTGGGGCGAGGTGTCGCGCATTCGCGACCACCACAACGAGCTCAAGGTGTCGGTCGCGGAGACCGGACCGCCGGACCGGAAATTCACGGTGGCGATCCGTGCCTTCAACGACGGCGTGGCCTTCCGCTACGAGTTACCGGCGCAAACGAGCCTAGGCGACTTTGAGATCACCGACGAGCTGACCGAATTCGCCATGGCCGACAACGCGCGCGCCTGGTGGATCGCGTCGAACCGGCCGCGGCTCGACCGCTCCGAGCAGCTGTGGTCCGAGGGACCCGTAAGCACGCTCGACAGCGTGCAAACGCCGCTCACCATGGAATTCAGAGGCGGCAAGACGTTCGTAGTGATCCACGAAGCGAATCTCGTAGGCTACGCGAAGATGAACATCCGCGGGCCGCGCATGGATAACCGCACGCTGCGCGCGGATCTCGCCCCAATGGCCGACGGCGTGAAGGTGCGTGGCCACGCGCCGTTCGTGACGCCGTGGCGCACCATCCAGATCGCCGACAAGGTGACCGAGCTGTCGCCGTCGGTCATCGGCCTGAATCTCAATCCGCCCAGCGTCATCCCGAACACCGACTGGATCAAGCCGATGAAATTCGTCGGCGTCTGGTGGGGCATGCACATCGGCACGATGACGTGGAGCTCGGGCCCGAAACACGGCGCCACGACCGCGAATACGAAGCGCTACATCGATTTCGCGGCGGCGAATGGTCTCGGCGGCGTGCTGGTCGAAGGGTGGAACGTCGGCTGGGACGGCGACTGGATCCAGAACCGCAACGCGTTCTCCTTCACCCAGCCGTATCCCGATTACGACCTCGTCGAGCTGGCGCGCTACGCAAAATCCAAAGGTGTGCACCTCATCGTGCATAACGAGACTTCCGGCGGAATCCAGAACTACGAGCGCCAGATCGACAGCGCGTTCTCGATGTACGAGCGCCTGGGGCTGGACGCGCTCAAGACCGGGTACGTCACCGACATGACCAGTGAAGGCCATTCGCACTGGAGCCAGTTCATGGTCAATCACTACCGCCACGTCGTCCAGGAGGCCGCGAAGCACCACATCATGCTGGATGTGCACGAGCCGATCCACGACACGGGCGAGCGCCGCACGTATCCCAACTGGATGAGTCGGGAAGGCGCACGAGGCCAGGAGTACAACGCGTGGGGCGGCGAGGGCGGCAACCCCCCCGAGCACGAGACGATCCTGTTCTTCACGCGGCTGCTCGAGGGTCCCATGGATTTCACGCCCGGCATTTTCGATATCCTCCGGACCAAGACCGGGCCGGCGCGCACGAACGAAGAACCGCGCGTCCGCACCACGCTCGCAAAACAGCTCGCGCTCTATGTCGTGATCTACTCGCCGCTGCAGATGGCGGCCGATCTGCCCGAGAACTACGTGAACCAGCCGGCATTCCAGTTTATCAAGGACGTGGCCCTGGATTGGGACACCTCGCGCGTGATCGACGGCAAGATCGGCGACTACGTGATCGTCGCGCGCCGTGAGAAAAACACCCCCAATTGGTTCATCGGGGCGATAACCGACGAAGAGGCGCGCACGTTCGACGTACCGCTCACGTTCCTCGATCCAGGCAAAGCGTACGTCGCAGACATCTACGCGGACGGCCCTGGCGCCAACTGGCTCACCAACCCGCAGCCTGTGACGATCACGCACAAACCCGTAACGCGTGCCTCGTATCTGCGGGTCGCGCTCGCTCCGGGCGGCGGTCAGGCGATTCGCATCCGCCCCGCGGAGAAGCGTCCATGAAACAGATTGCGCAGGTCATCAACCTGATCCCGGACGGCTCCCAGCATCTCTGGTCCGGTGATCTTGCGGCAGCTCGGCGCGCTCTACTCGCCGCGGATCCCAAGGACGTACTCGCGATCGACGGCTCGTTCGCGCTCGTCGCCCAGGAGGGCGACCGCGTCGTCCTGGCGAGGAGTCTCGAGCGGCCGCTGCGCTATTTCCTCGCGAAAGCGGCTGACGGACCGGTCTTGATCGTCGCCGAGCGGATCGACGAGATCGCAGCAGAGCTCCGCAGGCGCGGCTGGGCCGATCAGTTTCACCCGTCGTACACGCGTATGGCCCCCGCGCATCACGTCACCACGCTGCGCCTCATCGGCTGTCCTGACCCCAACCCCGTCTACCGCCGCTTCTTTGATCCGCCGCGCGGGACGCTGCCGCCCGACCTCGATCGTCTAGGCCGCCACTACATCGAGGCCCTGTACGGCGAGCTGCGCGGCTGGCTCGCCGCGCAGGATCCGGCCGCCCCCATCGGCGTGCCCTTCTCGGGCGGCATCGACAGCGGCGCGGTGCTGCTCTGTCTGAACAAGGTGCTGCTCGACCAGGGCGTGCCGCCCACCCGCCTCAAGGCGTTCACGCTCTCGCTCGACTCGGGCGGCGACGATGCCCGCCAGGCGCGTGAGTTCTTGCAGCACACGGGCCTCGAGATGCTGGGTGAGACGATCGACGTGCCATCGAGCGCGCTCGATCCGTTGCGCGCCGTGGCCGTCATCGAGGATTACAAGCCGCTCGACGTCGAGTGCGCCGCCGTCAACATGGCGTTGCTCGAGGCGATCCGGGCGCGCTACGCTGAGTGGCGCCTGCTCGTAGACGGCGACGGCGGCGATGAGAATCTCAAGGACTATCCGATCGAGGCGAACAGCGAGCTGACCATCAGAAGCGTCGTCAATAATCGCATGCTCTATCAGGAAGGATGGGGCGTCGACTCGCTCAAGCACTCCCTCACCTACTCGGGCGGCTACAGCCGCGGCTGCGTGCGTGGCTACGCCTGCGCCAATCGCTACGGCTTCGTCTCGTTCAGTCCGTACACTCGCCCCGCGGTGATCGCGATCGCCGAGGCGGTACCGTTCGCCGAGCTGACCCGCGGCTCGCACGAGCGCCTGTACGCCCTGAAGGGCAAAATCGTCAGCCGCGGCGTGCGCGCGGTGCTGGGATATGAGATGCCGGTCTATCCCAAGCGGCGCTTCCAGGACGGGTCGGCGACGCCCGCTACCGCCGCCCGCCTGTTCACCGGGGACGAGGCACGCTATCGCCGCCATTTCCACGCACTCCACGCCTGATGCGCGGATTCGGCGGCTGCGGCCGTCGAAACCTGTCGTCGATCCTTGGAAGGCGCACGGCACCGTCGTGGAGGAAGAACGCTCGGCGCACGGTGTGGAGCGCGCGGTTACGGTGTTTTTGGCCGGCGCCGAATGCCCCTTCACGTGCTCGTTCTGCGATCTGTGGCGCTGGACGCTCGACGGTCCTACGCCGCCCGGCGCCCTGCCTGCGCAGCTGGCGCAGGCGCTCGAATCTCTTGCTCCACCCATTCCCAATCGGCTGAAGCTGTACAACGCGAGCAATTTCTTCGACCGCCGGGCCGTGCCGGCCGAAGACCTGCCGCGCATCGCCGAGCTCGCCGCACCGTTCGCCGCGGTGACTGTGGAATCGCATGCGAACACGGTCGGCCCGTTGACGCTGGAGTTCGCGGCGCTGCTCTCCGGCAGGCTCGAAGTCGCGGTCGGGCTCGAAACCGTTCATCCGGTGGCGGCCGCGCACCTCAACAAAAAGCTCGATCTCGAGCGATTCGGCCGCGCCGCCACCTTTCTCGCCGAGCACGAGATCGATTTGCGCGCGTTCGCGTTGCTGGGCGCGCCGTACGTCCCCGCGGCGGAATCGATCGAGTGGACGGTGCGCACGGTTGAATACGCGGCGGCACGCGGCGCGAGCCGTATCGCGGTGATCCCGGTGCGCGGCGGCAACGGCGAGATGGAGCGCCTTCAGGGGCTTGGCGACTTCGTCCCGCCCACGCTCGTGCAGCTCGAGACCACATTTGAGCGCTGCCTGGCACTCACCCCCGCCATCGTGAGCGCCGACCTCTGGGATGTCGAGCGACTGCCCGCCTGCGAATCGTGCCGGTCGGAGCGTACAGTGCGCCTCCGACACATGAATCTTACCGGGCGTATGCCGCCCGGGGTCAACTGCGCCGCGTGCGGGTAGCGGTCGTCGGCTCGGGCTTCGCCGGCTCACTGCTCGCGCGCGTACTCGCCGTGCAGGGCCACGATGTCGTCCTGCTCGAGCGGGGCACGCATCCGCGTTTTGCGATCGGCGAGTCGAGCACACCGCTCGCCAACCTCGCCCTGGAGCGTTTGGCGCAGCGCTACGGGCTCGATGATTGCTACGATCTCGCGGCGCACGGCCGCTGGGTCGCCCGTTTCCCGGAGCTCAGGCGCGGTCTGAAGCGCGGATTCACGTTCTATCGCCACCACGCCGGCCGCCCGTTCGCCGTGGACGGCTCTCGCACCGAGCGGCTGCTCGTCGCCGCGAGCCCGAACGACCACATCGCCGACAATCACTGGCTGCGCGCCGACGTGGACCACCACTTCGTGCGCGCCGCCGTGGCGGCGAGTGTCGAGTACCGGGACCGCACTCAGGTGACGGCTGACACGCTGAAGGCGCTGCGGGCCGATTTCGTGGTCGACGCCTCCGGACCAGGCGGGTTCATGGCCCGCCAGCTCGCGATCCCCTCGGCCCTGACCCGGATGCATACGAACGCCGGTCTCCTGTACAGCCACTTCGACGGCGTGCGCCTGTTTTCCGATGTTGTGCCGGGGCTCTCACCGGGCCCCTATCCCGACGATTGGGCGGCGGTGCACCACATTATAGATGAAGGGTGGATGTATTCCCTGCGGTTCGATCACGGCGTCACGAGCGCGGGGTTCTTGCTGAAGAAGAGGGCAGCAGGAACGCCCGACGAGATCTGGCACCACCTGTTGCAACGCTATCCCACGATCGGCAGACTCTTCGGCGACGCGAAACCGCTCATGCGCCTCGCGTACAAGCCCCGGATCCAGCATCGCCTGACCCGCGCGGCCGGTAAAGGCTGGGCCATGTTACCCCACGCCTACGCGTTCGTGGACCCGCTCTTCTCGACAGGCATCGCATGGAGCCTGCGCGCCATCGAGCGCCTCGGTCTGCTCTTCGAGAACGGCGGACCAACTGAGCAGCACCTCGCCCGCTATGACGCGTTGCTGAGCGCCGAGGCTGATCAGATAGACAGGCTGGTGGCCGGGGCGTATCAGGCGATGGCGCGCTTTGATCTCTTTGCAGCGCATGCGATGATCTATTTCGCTGCTGTTTCATTTGCAGAGATCCGCCAACGGCTGCTGCAAGACAACGCATGGTCGGGATTTCTCGGCGTGGGCGATCCGGAGCTCGGCGGGCTGCCGCGCGCCAGCCTCCGCCGGCTGCGGCATGCCCGCACGCCGGCCGACCGTCGCGCCTTTGTCAAATGGGTGAGCAAGGCGATCGCGCCGCGGAACGTCTGTGGCCTCGCCGATCCCGGCGCGCATGGACTCTACCCCGTGGACCTCGATGTCCTGGTGCAGCGGCACCGGGTGTTGGGCGTGAGCCGTGAGGCGCTGGTCAGCGCTCTTCCCGCGCTCCGTGCTTGATGATGCGCGTGTTGTACTCG